>Ga0134127_10000418_pt1 | contig 41425 bp, 63 predicted proteins | sample KB31753_FD_96459 | JGI IMG/M metagenome (GOLD analysis project Ga0134127, IMG submission 96459) | Terrestrial soil microbial communities with excess Nitrogen fertilizer from Kellogg Biological Station, Michigan, USA - KB3-175-3 | ecosystem: Environmental > Terrestrial > Soil > Unclassified ...
CCTTTTCTTTAACGCTAACTCACAATTCCCGGCAGAAACTTTTCCCACATGGCAACTCGTCAACCCCGATCCGACAGCGCAACGGCGGCCTTGAAGGCTGCAAAAAATGCCGCGCTGGGCGACAAGATGCCGCCGGATCACGTGCAAATTTCCGAAGCTGCGATGCCCGACTACCGGGCCATCGTGCGCGCGCGTGCGAGAGACGAGTGGAGCGAGATGGATCTCATCGTCGCCTCCCAGCTCGCCGAGTGCGTGGCCCGTCAGCGCGAGCACGACGCCTTGCTGCTGGCCGAAGGTGACGTGGTCGAGAACGCCAAAGGCACCCGGGTGTGCAATCCCCGCATTTCGATTCTGGAGCAGCTGGCCCGGCGCCAAATGGCGTACATGCGTTCGCTGCAGATGGGCGGCCGGGTGCCAGGCACCGCCGGCGACAAGCGGGTGAAACAGCAGGGCCGCGCGCTGGAGCGCCAGGCCCGCGCCGCACACGAGGAAGCCGCCGAAGAAAACGACGGCTTGCTGGCGTAATGGCCGCGCGCGCAAAGAAACCGCTGACCCGCGGCGAGCGGGTGATCGCCTTCATCGAGAAATTCTGTCGGGTGCCCGAAGGCAAACTGCTTGGGCAGCCGATCCACCTGGAACCGTTTCAGAAAAAATGGATCCTGGAGGTGTACGACAACCCGCACGGCACCCACACCGCGGTGCTGTCCATCGGCCGCAAGAACGGTAAGACCGCATTGATCGCCTGTTTGCTGCTGGCCCACATCGCCGGCCCCGAGGCGATTGAGAACAGCCAGATTGTCAGCGGCGCGCTGTCCAAGGACCAGGCCGCAATCGTGTTCAAGCTGGCGCGCAAGATCATCGCACTGTCCGAGGAACTGACCGCGCGCATCCGTATTTTCCCTTCCCTGAAATCGTTGCTGGGCCTGTCTAAAAACGTCGAGTACAACGCGTTGTCGGCCGAGGCAAAAACCAAACACGGCCTGTCTCCGGCGCTGATCATCTTCGACGAGATGGGCCAGGTGAAAGGGCCGGTCAACGATTTTGTCACGGCACTGGAAACCGCCCAGGGCGCCTACGACAACGGGGTGAAGTTCATCATCTCCACCCAGGCCCCGACCGATGCTGACATGCTGTCCCTGATCATCGACGCGCAGCGCCTGAAACCCGATCCGCACGTGGTCTGCCATGTGTACGAGGCGCCGATGCAACAAGCGAACCTGGCCAACGGCGCCATGGAGGACATACCGCTGGACGACGAGGCCGGCATGCGCGCGGCCAACCCCGCCCTGGGTGTGTTCCGTTCACTGGCCGACCTGCAGATGCTGTGCAAGAAGGCCAAGGACCAGCCGAGCTTTGAACCCGAGTTCCGCAACCTGAACCTGAATCAGCGGGTAGAGGCAACGGCGCCATTCGTGTCGCGCTCGATCTGGGAGGCCAACGGCATGGCGCCTTCCGGCGGCGAACGCCCCCGGGTGTACGGGGGCCTGGACCTGTCCAGCGTCAGCGATTTGACCGCCTGCGTGCTGGTGGGCGAGGAGGACGGCAGCGTCTATCCGACGTTCTGGCTGCCTGAGCACGGCCTAAAAACCAAGGCAGAAAAGGATAAAGTGCCGTATGATGTGTGGGCAAAGCAAGGATTCTTGCAGACAACACCGGGAAAAGCGATAGAATACGAATACGTGGCGCTGTACCTGCGCAAAATATTCGATGAATTCGACGTACAATTGTTCGGTTTCGACCGTTACCTGATGGGCTTCTTGCGGCCGTGGCTGGTGAAAGCCGGGTTCACCGAGGCGGAGCTGGACAAGTTCGTGGAATTCGGCCAAGGCACGGCGGGCATGACGCCGGCCCTGCGCGACCTGGAGGTGAAATTGCTTAACACACAACTCAAGCACGGCAAGCACCCGATCTTGACGATGTGCGCGGCCAACGCCAAAGTGGTCGGGGACAGCGGGGCACGCAAGTTCGACAAGCGCACAGCGCGCGGCCGCATCGACGGCATGGTGGCCTTGGCCATCGCGGTGGGTGTGATGCCGCAGGCCGTCGACGGCGACCTCGGCACGCTGGACGACTTCCTGCGCGACATGGCGGTGCCCGCATGAGCTTCGCCAGCAAAGCCGCCAACTTCCTGAAAAAATCGTTCTCGATCGGTGACGCCTCCGCGTATCGCACCGAAGTTCAGCGCAACGGTAGCACGGGCACCAGCGCCGGCCAGAACGTGACCGTGAACACTGCTCTACAGCTGTCCACCGTATGGGCCTGCGTGCGCCTGATCGCGGAGACGATCAGTACGCTACCGCTGTTTCTGTACGAGAAGCAGGGCAAGCTGCGCCAGCTGGCGCCGGACCATCCGCTGTACGTGCTGATCCACGAATCCCCCAACGCCGACATGACAGCGGTGGAGTTCTGGGAAGCCGTGGTGTCGCAGCTCCTTTTGTGGGGCAATTCCTATGTCCTGAAAAGCTTCAATGGCGCCGGCAAGATCGTCGCCCTGGATCCGCTCGATCCGGCCAAGATGACGGTGCGTCGCACCAACGACGGCGCGGTGACGTTCATCTACGCCGACCCGCGCGGCCAAAAGACCTACACCGAGCGCGAGATATGGCACGTGAAGGGTTTCGGCACCGACGGCCTGTGTGGACTGTCGCCGATCCGTGCCGGCCTGCGCTCGATGGGTGGCGCCCTGGCGGCCGAGAACGCCAGCACCAGCACATTCACCGACGGCATGCGCCCGTCCAGCGTGGTGTCGCTCAAGGAATTTTTGAAGCCAGACCAACGCAAGCAGTACAAAGACAAGCTGGCCGAGTCCACTGTCGGCACCCCGGCCACCGGCCAGGTGCTGCTGTTGGAGGGCGGCGCGACGCACAGCAATGCTATCGGCATGAACCCGGATGACGCGCAAATGTTGGAAACGCGCAGTTTCAACGTCGAGGATTTATGCCGCTGGTTCAACGTGCCTCCATCCATGATTGGCCACGGCACCGCGGTGTCGAACTGGGGCACCGGCCGAGAACAGATCATGCTCGGCTTCCTCACCTTCGTGCTGCGCCCGTATCTGGTGCGCATCGAGCAAGGCATCAAGAAATCCTTGCTGACGCCGGCCGACCGCCTGCGCTACTTCGCGGAGTACAGCGTGGAGGGTTTGCTGCGCGCCGACAGCGCCGCACGCGCCGCGTTCTATTCGACCATGACACAGAACGGCCTCAAAACCCGCAACGAGTGCCGCCTGCTGGAGAACGACCCGCCGTTGCCGGGCGGCGACGAATTGACTGTACAAAGCAACCTTATCCCCCTTACACTGTTGGGCAAAATCACTAATACTGCCCAGAACGCAAAGGCCGCCATGCAGGAATGGCTTGGCATCAAAAAGGACGAAGATGGACTACCTGACTAAATCCGTTGCGCTGGAGCTGAAAGCGTCAAGCGATGATGGCAAGTTCTCCGGCTATGGCTCGGTGTTCAACGTGCTGGACAAGGGCGGCGACATCATCGTGCCCGGCGCCTTTACCGCCAGTCTGGCGCGCTGGAAATCGTCCGGCCGCAATGTCCCGGTGCTGTGGCAGCACGACACCGACGAGCCGATCGGCCACTGGCCCGAGCTGAAAGAGGACGACCACGGCCTGTTCGGCGACGCCGAGCTGTGGCTGGAGGACGCACCCTATGCGCGTCTCGCCCAGAAGGGTATGAAAACCAAGACCATCACGGGCCTGTCGATCGGCTACCGGGTGAAGCGTTTCAGCAAGGACACCGCCACCGGCGTGTACACCCTGCAGGAACTGGACCTGGTGGAGATCTCGGTGGTCACCAACCCGATGAACGACCAAGCACGGGTGTCCGATGTGAAGTCCATGATCGAGGCCGGCAAGCTGCCGAGCCTTCCAGAATTTGAGGGTTTCCTGCGCGAGGCAGGCGGCTTTTCGAAATCCCAGGCGGCGGCTATTGCCGGCGGCGGCCTGGTGAAACTGCTTTCGCGGGGTGAGCCCGCTGGCGACAATGGCGAATTGCTGGCCGCATTGAGCGGCTTCAAAATTTAAACTCACCCTACCAGGAGAAACACCATGGCCGATATGACCGACGCAGTAGAAATTAAAAAAGAACTTTCCAAGATTGGCGACCAAGTCAAAGAGCACGGCGAGAAGGCCCTGGCCGAGGCGCAAAAAGGCATCAAAATGGCCGAAGGCGTCAAACAGACGGTGGACGAGCTGCTGACCAAACAGGCCGAGCTGCAAGCGTCGCTGACCGAGCTGGAACAAAAGGCCGCGCGCCGCGGCGGCGACGACGCCCCGCACCTGAAATCTATGGGCTTCCAGGTTATCGAAAACGAAACCTTCAAGAAGGCTGTGGAGTCGGGCGAAGTGCGCCGCAAAGGCGGCCGCCACTCGATCGAAGTGAAAGCCATCACCAGTGCAGCAGGCAGTGCCGGCGCCGGCGTGGTGCCGGACTACCGTCCCGGCGTGCTGAACCTGCCTGACCGCCGGCTGACCATCCGTGATCTGGTGTCGCCAGGCCGCACCAATTCCAATCTGGTGAACTACCTGAAAGAAACCGGCTTCACCAACGCCGCCGCACCGGTGGCCGAAGGCGCGCGCAAGCCGGAATCGGATATCGACTACACCCTGACCCCGGCAGCGGTCAAGAAGCTGGCGCACTTCATCAAGGCATCTTCCGAGATCCAGGACGACTTCCCGGCCCTGCAATCGCAGATCGATGCGCGCCTGATGTACGGCCTGAAACTGGTGGAAGAAAACCAGCTGCTGAAAGGTTCCGGCGCCGGCAACAACCTGAACGGCATCTATACGCAGGCCACCGCCTACGCGGCGCCGATCGTGGTGGCCACCCCGACGATCATCGACACTCTGCGCTTGATGCTGCTGCAAGCCGAACTGGCCGAATTCCCGTCCGACGGCATCGTGTTGCACCCATCCGATTGGGCGCTCATCGAGCTGCTGAAAGACACCACCGGCCGCTACCTGATCGGCAATCCACAAGGCACCCTGTCGCCAACCCTGTGGGGCCGCTCGGTCGTGGCCACCCAGGCCATGACCCAGGACACCGCCCTGGTGGGCGCGTTCAAGATGGGCGCCCAGATCTTCGACCGCGAGGACGCGAATATCGTCATCGCGACCGAGAACGAGGACGACTTCGTGAATAACCTGGTGACGATCCTGATCGAGGAACGCCTGGCGCTGGCAGTGTACCGTCCGGAAGCCTTCGTGAAAAACACCAACCTGGACGGCAGCGTCTAATCTGGTGGGCGGCGCTTCGGCGCCGCCTTCAACGAACAGGAGAACATGATGGCAAAAGTAAAAGTCAAAGCGCTGGACGCGTTCAGCCATGGCCGCCTCAACACCCGACCGGGCGAGACCTACACCATGAGCACGGGCGACGCCGAGGATTTGGAAAAGCTGGGCCTGGTCAAGATCGAAGGCGAAGCCGCCGACGAAGAGGTGGACGACCTGGTGGGCGACGGCAAGAAGATGGCACCGCTGACCAGCAACAAGATGGAAGCCAAGCACGAAAATAAAGGCGCTAAAAAGTGACCCCTATCGTTGTCACGCCGCCGGCTGCTGAACCAATCACATTGGAGGAAGCCAAGGCGCACCTACGCGTCGTGGTGGCGGACGACGATAACTACATCACCGGCCTGATCACCGCGGCCCGGATGATGGTCGAACAGCGCACGCAACGCGCGATGATGCCGCAGACTATTGCCATCGGACTGGACAAATTCTGTCCGGTCGTTCAATTGCCGCGCGCGCCGTTCATCTATTCGCTGGCAACCCCGCCCGTGGTGATCAAGTATTTCGACGAAAACGGGGATCTGCAGACGCTTGCCGAATCGGTTTACCACGTCAACAAATACGTAGAGCCGGCGGAAGTATCGCTGGTGGCGGGGCAGTCCTGGCCAAGCATCACCCCGCAGCCCGGCGGCGTGACCATGGAATACCAAGCGGGATATGCCGACGCGGCCTCGGTGCCCGGCCCCCTGAAACAGTGGATGCTGTTGGCCATCGGCGCCATGTATGACAACCGCGACCAGGTCTATACAGGAGCGGAAACCTATCCCCTGCCCGAGTCCTTCATGGGCTTGCTGTGGCAACCCTACATGGTGTACACGTAATGCGCAGCGGCCAAATGGATCGGCGTATCACCATCGAGCGCCCGCCCGTCTACGTCGACCCGGTGTATGGGCCGCAGACGGCGCCGGCAGGCACACCCTGGGACGTGTTCGGCGTGGCGCGCATGCCGGCCCAGCTGATGGACGATCTGCCCAGCAAGAACGAGCGCACCGAGGGCGCGCTCAAAATCGCCGACCGGCCGGCGCGCGTGCGCATTCGCTACCTGCGCGGCATCACTTCCGACATGCGGGTGATCCTGCATGACGGCCCGGACGAGAGCGGCGACCAGGTATTTCAGATCGCTGGCGGCCCGGCCGAGATTGGGCGCCGCGAATGGACCGAGATCACGGTGAAGGCATACAGCGTATGAGCAATCAGCACATCCAAGGCGGCGCCGAACTGGACAAAATGCTGCAGACCCTGCCCGTCAAACTCGAAAAGAACATCATGCGCGCGGCCCTCGCCGCTGGTGCCCGGGTGATCATGCGCGAGGCCAAGGCGTTGGCGCCAGTCGGTCGTCCGTCGAACACCAATGCACGGGAGTACGGGGGCTACCCCGGCGCGCTGCGCGACAGCGTGCGCGTAACTACACGTTTCACGAAAGACGGGCAAGCCACCGCCAGCGTGAAGGCCGGCGGCCGCACCAAGAAGGGCGCTGACGTGTTCTACGCGCATATCGTGGAGTACGGCGCGCGGCGCCATATCATCAAACCCCGGGCAAAAAGAATGCAAATCGGCGATAACTTCGTCGCTGGCCAGGTGGAGCACCCAGGCGTGCGTCCGCGGCCTTTCATGCGCCCGGCAGCCGACACCAAGATGGCCGAAGCGGTAGACGTCGCAACGGCCTATATCCGCAAGCGGCTGACTAAGGAGGGGATCGACGTACCTGTGCCGATCCCGACCGAATGAGCGCGGTAGCCATCATGCGGGCGCTGTTGACCCAGCACGCCCCTTTGTTGGCGTTGGTGCCGGCAGAGCGCATCTTTGCCGGCATCATCCCGCAGAACACCCCATTGCCCGCGGTGTCCATCCAAGAGGTTGACGGCTTCGAACAGAGCACGGTGGCGCGCCAGCAGGAGACCACCATGCAACGCCGCCGCGTTCAGGTGACGGTTTGCGCGCTGAGCTATGCAAGCCAGAAGGCGGTTCACACCGCCTGCAAGATAGGGCCCGGCGTGCACCGCGGCACCTACCTGGGCTTCAAAACCTTGAGCGTGCTCCCAGCCGGCGTCGGGCCGGACCTGAATGACCTGGATGACGACGGAGTTTATGAGCAATCGCGGGATTTTATGGTAACTTTCGCGGAAGCAAATTAAAATACCGGATAGATTATTAGCCCGCCCGTGCGCACCCAGCGAGCGGGCCAATTTAAGGAGAGCATCATGGCATGGGAAAGTGAAGATTTTGAAGTGGTTGCGGGCACTACGCTGGAGGTTTCTGCCGGCGCAGTGCCAACCGAGGACGTGGCAGGCTTTGAATCCCTGACCTACACCCCGGTCACCCTGACCCAGGTGGGCGCAGTGGAGGGACTGGAGTGGTCCACCGCCACCCTGTCAGAGGTGTCCAACCCGCATGATCGTGTGAAGAAGGCCGCGTACACCTACCCGCAAGCCGAGTTTGGTGTCACCTGGAAACCGGCGGAACCGGGCCAGATCATCCTGGCCGCGGCGTCGGTCAATACCGACATCATCGCGTGCAAAGTCACCCGCCCGAGTGGCCAGGTGATTTATTTCCGCGCCCAGGTGATGGCCTTCGCTGACAGCGGCGGCGGCAACACCGATGCGCTGACCGGCTCGCTCACCTTGCTGCGCCAGTCGCAGACGTTCACCGCGTAAGAACCCGGCCCGCAAGGGCCATAACCTGCACCGAGTCGTCGCGCGTCGCCCATCGAGAGGGCGCGCGCGGCGGCCACGGGCAAATCCTCTCGATGAAGGGAAGTAGAAATGGCAAGCCTTAAAAAATTAGCAATCACGTCCACCGGCGTATTCCTGGTGCGCGACGCCGCCGGCAAACTGGTGGAGGACGAGAACGGCCAATGGTCGATCACGGTCCACAGCCCTGGCACCAAACAATTCCAGAAGGCCAAGCATGCTTACGACGAGAAGCGCAGCAACGCGCTGGCCGCCATCATGGGCCGTGACGACAGCAAGCGCACTCCGGAAGATGACGCGCGCGACGTGGCCGACTTCCTGGCGGCGGTAACTGTCAGCTTCAACAACTTCGATTACGAAGGCAAGAAGGGCCACGAAGCATACAAAGCCGCATACATGGACATCGAAATCGGCCATGTGGCGGACGGCCTTAACAAGTTCCTGGGTGATCGGGGAAACTTCTTGCCGACCAAGGCCGACGACTCGTCGAATACGTCCGACAAATCGCCTGGCTAAACGCCATCCCGGAAGCGCCGCAGACGCATTCAAGGAGCAGGAAGCCAAAGGCCGCGGCGCCAGGCAGGCCCAGGAGGGAACTGATCAAGCAGTATAGGATCGACCCTGTGGTGCCCCCACTGACGGATGGCGCGTATTTGATTGAATATCTGTTCGAGATGGGGCCGACCAACGGGGACCACGCACTAACCGCCGGCGACCTGGTGAACTACCAGACGTTGATGGGCATAGAGTGGACCCCCCACCAGGCAGGCACGTTGCTGAGATTGTCCCGAGCGTACCTCGGCGAAATGCATGCAGCAACAAAGCACGACGCGCCACCCCCTTGGGAGATATTCAAAGCCCCGTGGCGGTGGATCCAGCGGCAGCAAGAAGAGCGACGGCTGGACGCATTTCTGTAACACCACCGGCCCACGGGCCGGTGCTCACCTAGGAGCACTGCAGCGCGATGATCAGCGAAATCGAAATCCGGCTACGCGCCGATATCGCCCGGCTCCAACAAGACATGGACCAGGCCCGCAAAGCAGTCGGCGGCGGTCTGGATAAAATCAATGCGGCGGTGGGCAAAACCGTCGGACTGCTGGGCGGCCTGGCGGTGGGTGCCGCTGCCGTTTCCTTTGCCAGTTTCATTAAAGGCGCCATCGACGCCACCGACGCGCTGAACGATTTGAGCGCGCGCACCCAGGTATCCGTGGAGGATCTTGGGGGGCTGGCCTATGCCGCGAAGCTTTCCGGCACCGAGCTGGATGCGGTAGCGGGCGCGGTGAACAAGCTGGGCCAGAACGTCGGCAAAGAAACGGACAAATTCCGCGCGCTGGGCGTCACCGCCACCGAGCCGCTGGAAGCGTTTAAGCAGCTGGCCGAGGTGTTCAAAGCCATCCAGGACCCACAGCAAAGGGCCGCCTTCGGTGCGGCAGCGCTCGGCAAGTCGTGGGCGGAAGTTGCGCCGCTGCTGGACGCCGGCGCGGACGGTATCGACAACCTGGTGAAACGGGGCAAAGAACTTTCCGGGGTGACGCAGCAGAGCGCGGAGCAGGCGGCCGCCCTGAACGACAAACTGGACGAACTGAGTTTCCGCGCGCAAGGCCTTGGCAAGAGGCTGGCGGCCGAGGTGGTGCCGGCGCTGGACAAGACAGTCACCGCAGTGACCGCAGCCTATGACGAGTCGGGCAAGCTGGCCGCTCTGTGGACTTCCCTCGGCGCCGTCGGCGCTTTCCTGTTCACCGACGAATTTGCGAGCGCTTCAGTACAGCTCAAGGGTTTGAACAAGGAACTGGCCCAAACACTCCAGGATCTGCAGCTGGCCAAGGAAGCCCCGGCGGTGGGCTTCCTGGGCCGCTGGCTGTTCGGGGAAACCGAAGGGCAACTGGAAAGCAAGGTTGCCAGCCTGCGCGCACAGATCAAAGGGCTGCAAGGAGAAGTGCCGGCAAAAGACGAACTGGCCGAGTTCATGGCCGGCGTCGACAAGGCGATATCGGACGGGCAGAAGGCCGCGAAAGCAGCGGAATTCCTCCAGGCCGAAGAGATCGCAGCCGCACGCAAGAAAGCGGCCGAAGAGGCGCAAGCCGCCGCGAAAAAAGAGACCGACGCGTACCGCAGCACCATCAGCGCGATCCGGGAAAAACTGGCTGCCGACCAAGCAGAAATGGCCGCAGGTGTGCCGCTGCTGGAAGCGCAAAAAGAGCGGATCAAGCTGGATCAAGACCTGAAAGAAGGCAAGCTGGTCCTCACTGCAGCGCACGAAAAAGAAGTGCGCGCGGCACTGGAAGCGTTGGAGGTACAGGAGAAGCTGCGCCGATCCGCTGAGCAGACCAAGAAAGCCACGGAGGAGTTGAACGAAGAGCGCGCGGACGACTACCGGGCTGCGCTCCAGGAAGCCAAGGCCGCCGAGGCGCTGGTCGAAAATTTTGGCAAAACGAAACAGGCGATCGAACGGGCCACCCTTGCGCGCATGGAGGAGCGGCTGGCACAGCGGGGCGCGCTGGAATTGGACAAGGCCGAGGTAGAGCAGCTCGAGAGGCTGATCGAGGCGAAGAAACGCGCCGTAGACGCCGGTGACCAGCTGGAGGTACTGGAGCGGCAGAAGGCCGCCACCGAAGAGGCCACGAAAGCCCAACAGGATATGTGGAAAGCCATCGAGGACACTGCGCACGATACCTTCGTCAGCATCCTGGACGGCGGCAAGAACGTCGGGCAGCGGCTGAAAGACTCGCTGAAAAATACTTTTTTCGATTGGCTCTACCAGCAGACCCTGAAAAAGTGGATCATCAACATCGGCACGTCCATGAGCGGCGGCGCGGCGGGTGGTGGCGGGGACGTCGCCTCGGGCCTGCAACAGGCCGCGGCGATCTTTGGCGGCGGCAGCACGGCCGGCGCCGGCGGATCGTCCAGCGCGCTAAGCTTGCTATCGACCGGCAAATCAGTCTACGACGCGATCACCAAGGGCTTTGCGGGCGTATCCGCCAGCATCGGCACTATGGTATCTGGTTTCGGCAACGCGATCGGCTCCAGTGGCATCAGCGCATTCGGCACAGGCATGGGCCTGACCAGCGAGCAGGCCGCAGCGGCTGCCGCCCAATATTCAGCGGCTGGTGCCGGCAGCACTGGGGCAGGGCTCACGGCCGGCGCCGGCTTCGCCAAGGCGATACCGATCATCGGGTGGATCATCGCAGGTATGCAGGCGGCAAATGGTTTCATGAAACAGGGATTCACTCCAGGTCGTGACCTGAATGCCGCCGGCAAAGTCGTCGGCGCCCCGACCAATTTCGAATACAGCTCCATGCGCAAGCTGGGTGTTGGCTCGTCCCTCGCTAATATCATCTCCGGCGCCGCGATCACCACAAAGCTGTTCGGGCGCGCAGCGCCCCGGGTGGAGAGCCAAGGGATTAGCGGCATGTTCGGGCCGGAGGGTTTCAGCGGGGAGACGTACCAGAACTGGCTGGCCAAGGGCGGCCTGTTCCGCAGCGACAAGAGGGGCACCAACAAGCAAGCGGTGTCTGGTGAAAGCGCATCAATTCTGTCAGAAAGCTTCGGCAACGTGAAAGCCATGGCGCTGGCATTCGCCGATGCGTTGGGGGCACCGACCGACCAGATCACCACGTACACCCGCACCATTAAGATGGCGTTGACGTCGGATGACACGAAGAATCAGGAAATCTTCAACCAGCTGATGAACGACATCGGCAACGATCTGGCTTATCGGCTCGTACCGAACCTGGACAAATTCCAGCAGAAGAACGAAACAGCCAGCGCTGCGTTGGCGCGTCTGACCAACAATTACGTGTCGCTGGATGCGGTGCTCAAGACCATCGGGACAACGTTCGGGGCGGTGGGCGTCGGCAGTCTGGAGGCGCGCGAACGGCTGATCACACTGTCCGGCGGCCTGGAACAATTGGCCACCAACGCCGCCGGCTTCGCCCAGAACTTCCTGACCACGGCCGAACGCCAAAAGCCGGTCATGGACGCTGTCACCAAGACGCTGGCCGACATGGGCTTGGGCTGGGTGGATACGCGCGAAGAGTTCAAGCAAGTGGCCCTTGCCACCGACAAGACCACCGAGGCCGGCGCCAAGCAGTTCGCCGGACTGATGGCATTGCAGGCTGCCTTCGCTTCGCTCTACCCATCCACCGAGGAGCTGACCGCCGCGCTCAAAGCGCAAGAGGATGCGCAGAAAGCGGCGGCCGAGGCAGCAGCACAGGCGGCGGCCGAGGCGGCCAAGGCACAGCGCGAGAAGATGCTCCAAGGGCTGGAGGGCGCAGTGTCTGACACGCTGGCCAACCTCGGCAACCTGGTGGATGCGCAGAAACAGAAACAGCAGGACGCCTTCGACGACCTGATCAAAGGGATCAACACCGGCATCGACACGACGAACAAACGGGTGGCGAAACTGCGCGAGCTGTCGAGCGCGCTGGCCAGCTTCCGACCAGCCCAGACCGGGAATCAGGCGGTGCTGTCACGCCAGGTCGGCGCGGCGCAGATCACCACGGCGCTGGCGATCGCCAAAGCATCCGGCGTGCTGCCGTCGGCCGATAGCCTGCAGTTCGCCCTGTCGTCGCTGTCCCAGGATATTTCCGGCGAGTTCGCCACGTCCGAGGACTACCAGCGCGCCCAGCTGCGCGCCGCCAACGACATCGCGGCGTTGAACAACTTGGCCGCAGCACAGACGACAATCGAAGAGCGCACCCTGCAGGCCCTGCAGGAACAGAAGGTGGCCGCACAAACCAACTTCGATGCCCAAATGGGCGTGCTGAATAGCTTGCTCACCACGGCCCGGGAACAGGCCGCCGCAGCCACCAAGACGGCCGACAGCGTGGCGCGCGCCAGCACCCTGCCCGAGGCTCTGGGCGAGTTCAGCCGCGCGATCACGGCCCTGGTGACGGGTCGCGGCGCAGATTTGCCACAAAGCAGCTTAACGCAACTGTCGCAAGGCGGTACAATGGGGCAAGAAAATGTTGACGCCCTGCTATACGAATTGCAAACCTTGAACACCCAAATGGCGAATTTGAAATCGGAAATGGCGCGCACCGCAGCCAACACGGGCGCCTCGGCGATGTCGAACCTGCAATTAGCACAGCAGTTCGATCAGGTGTCGGCCGGCGGAAACGCGCTGTTCACTGAGCTGGCGCCTGGCACTACGGTGAAAACGACATGACGCTGGAGGCGACCGACAGCATCAACATCATGGCGCCGAATGCCATTACGGCGGCCATGATCACGTCGACCAACATCACGCCAGAGGATCCGAATCCGGCGTGGAACAGCGGCACCACGTACACCACCGGGCAAAGGGCCTATTCGGCATCCACGCACCGGGTGTATGAGAGCCTGCAGAACAGCAACCTGAACAAGGACCCCACGCTACCAGCCAACCAGGTAGACAGCCAAGGCAACGGCACCTGGTGGCTGGATCTCGGTCCCACCAACTTGTGGGCGATGTTCGACGCCATGGTATCCACGCAATCGGCGCGGGCCAACAACCTCACGATCACGCTGCGCCCTGGGTCGTTCAACGGTTTCGCGCTGTTTGCGTTGGACGGGGATCACATCCACATCACCGCACGGCAATCGCCGGGTGGCCCGATCTATTATGAATACGACGCCGACCTGGAAGATTCAGCGCCTCCGGATTACTACGAATATTTTTTCGACCCGTTCAAGCCGCAGACCCAGCTCATCGCCACCGGGTTGCCGCCCTACGCCTCGGCCGAGATCACTTTCGAGATCACCAAGGTAACCGGCGACGCCAAAATCGGCATGCTGGCTATCGGCGTATTCTCATCGATCGGCGCCCCGTTGCGCGGCGCCTCGGTGGAGCCACAAGATTACAGCTTTATCTCAACTGATCAGTTTGGTACGACCACCATCACGAAGCGCCGCAATGCCACCGGCCTGGTGATCAGCGGCAAGTCCGATGTGACCGATGCCAGCGTTGTATTGGACACCATCAAACGGTTGTTGGGCACGCCCGTGGTGGTGATCGGCAGCACGAAGGCCAACTATCAAGGCATGACGGTGTTCGGCCTGGTCAGCGGCCGGATGGTCTACGCACCGGACAACGCGGTCGACGAAGTAACGCTCAACCTTACAGTAAAAGGACTGGTTTAATATGGCCACCCCACCACCACCAATTACGCCGGTTCCGACGCCGGCCCCGCAGCGCGGCGATCGCTCCACCTTCTCCGACCGCGTGGACGCTTTCGTCACCTGGCTGGAAGGCGCCACGGCTGAATTTGAAGCAGTGGCCGAGAACACCTACGAGAACGCCACCATCGCAGAAGCATCGGGCGATCTGGCCTCGGTGGGCCTCGGTATCACCACCGCCGCACCCCACATGCCGAACGTCGACAATGTCGGCGTGGCGGCCGGGTTCTGGTACATCGATGGAACGTCGATCGGCACGCTACCGCTGGCAGCCAGCCCGGCCATGCTGTTCCACAAAGTGTACGGAACGAACGGTTTCCAGTTGCTGGACTATGCCAACTCCGACCGGATGTTTTTCCGCCGTCGCACCGGCAGCGCGTGGCAGACCTGGCAGGAAGTGGCGCGGATGACAGACCTCGCCGGCAAAGCCGGTAGCGGCGTCAATACTGATATCACCCAGCTGAACGGGGCTTCCCAGGTAAATTTAGTGGGCGCGGTGCCGCTCGTATCGTTCACCGAAAATGATCAGGCCAGCCCAGCCGGCCGGTGGCGCATGCGCGCCGAGGGCAATGCCTGGTCTTTGGAAAAGAACACGGCCGCAGGCGGGGATTTTTCCTCCGTAGCCACTCCGTTTAGCGCGAACACGGCCGGCACAGGTTTCGCCAGTGGCAACGTGCAGCAAGGCACTGGCATAGGACAGGGCACGAATACTGTCAAATTGGGCTGGGGCTCTAGTGGTGGCGGTTTGAAATTTACCATCGACGGTACTGATTTTGGTTATATCGCCAACTCCAGCACAAACCCTTCGAGCGGCGGAACTATTACCTACAACAATCCGCTGACAGCACAGGCGGCCAACTTCACTACGTTGACCGCCAGTGGTTTGCTCTCCGGCAGCGCCGGCCTGTCGATCACCGGGGCCGCGTCCATCCTTAACGGTGGCGCGCTGGGGACACTGGCCAATAATGGATACCTACAACTCGGCGGTTCGGGTGGCCTGAACATCATTCAGGACTATACCAATATTCAGGCGCGCAACAACGGCGCGGCTACTACGCTGAACCTGAACAGCTTGGGCGGCCTGGTGCAAGTCGGTGGAGGCGGATTAGCCACATCGGGCAGCGGTGCCCTGTCAGGCGATAACGTTATCGCCCGCAATATAGTACAGGTCCAGTCAGCAGGCCCGAATAAAATTCAACTGATGACCGGAGGCACGACCAATGGCTATATTCAATCAAATGGCAGCCAGTGTTTTGTTGCAGTCAATGCTTCCAACACCATCCAAGCATTCTATGCAGATAATTCTGGCAATTTCACGGCGGCCGGCAACATCACGGCAAACTCCGATGAGCGCTTGAAAACGAACTGGCGCGATCTGCCCGGATTCCTGGACGAGCTGGCCAGCATTACCCTGGTGGGCGCTTACGAAAGGATTGACACTGGCGAGGATCAAATCGGCATGTCGGCCCAGCAGGTGCAGGCCTTCGCGCCCGAACTGGTAACCGCGCACCCGGATACCGGTCTGCTGTCGCTGAACTACGGCGCACTCGGTGCGGTGGCCGCGGTGAAACTGGCTCAGCGCGTCAAGCACCAGCAGCAGGAAGTCAACGAATTAAAAATACTGGTTAAAAACCTGATCGAGAAAGTAGGCGGCGCATGAACATCACGACAAGCATTGTAGATATCGGCCACGGGTTGGACGAGCACGGCGTGCTGGGCGTGCTCAATTTCGCCGTGCTGGCGACGGCCGACACCGGCGAAACCTGCCGTTGTGACGTGTCGCAGATCGGCGGCGAATATCCCCCGCCGACCACCCCGCGCACGCCGGTCATGGCGCCAATAATGGCCCCGGTGATGGAACCCATCATGGAGCCGGTCATGGAAGATATCACCGAACCGGTAATCGGCCAAGTGCTGGGCGAGGATGGCGAACTGCACGAACAGATCATCGGCACCAAGGTGGTCGGGCAGCGCCAGATCGGCGAGCGGCAAGTGGGCGAACGCCAGGTCGGGGAGCGGCAAGTGGGCGAAAAGATCGTCGGCTATCAAGGTGGGTACACCGAGGCCGAGCTGCTGGCCATCGCGGAAACTGTCGCCGTCACGCGTGATGCACACACCGCCGCCCGTTCGCGCCTGGAAACTATGCTTGCCAAACCCTTCGTCTATACACCACCGCCCGTGCACGTGCCGACCGACGCCGAGCGCAAGCAGGCTATGTCCGACCAGATTGATAGCCGCATTGCCTACGTGTACAGCCGCTACACCCGGTTTCAGCTGGAGTACGAGCTGCGCGAAGCAGCGGCCAAGGCGTACAAAGACGCGGGCTATTCCGGCACGCCCGACGAACTGGTGAAGCGTTTCGCCGATAACAAGGAACTGCCGTACAACGTCGCAACCGATTTGATCCTGACACAAGCCAATCAGCTGCGCGGCGCGGTCCGGGCACTGGGCACCTTGCGCATGGACAAGTACCTGGTGACAGATGCGGCAACAATCCAAGAGGCTGCCGCTGCGTTCGATACCACCACGGCGGCTGTTGACGCCATCGACCGGAGTCTAGCATGACACTCCCAGCGAGCTTCCCCTTGTCCATGTCGCAAATTAACGTGGAGCTAGGTCGGGCGTCGAACGCCACCACCTCGTTGCTGGAAAGCGCGGTGCGCACACTAGCGCAAAGGCCATCGGGATCCGTGGGCTTTAACAACCTGTTGGGCAAGGCGTCGTTGACGGTCACCGGCAACAGCGACGACCGCAGCTATAACAGCAGCGGGGTGGGCGGCAATGCAAACTCGTTCCCTACTGTAACTATCGTAGGCGGGCAAGCGCCGTACACTTACGCGTGGAGTTTCACTAGCAACCCGAACGCGGCCAGCCTGACCAACGGCACGACGGCAACGCCGACCGTCAGCAAAGTCTACACCGCGAATTCAGTCGGGGCTTACTCCTCCACCCTGCAATGCGTCGTGACCGACAACCTCGGCACGGTGCGCACTGCAACTGGCATCACCGCAAGCGCGAACTGGGAGCCTTAAAAATGGTCAACGTCATTTTCTCTCGTCGGCATCACCTGGGCTCTGTCCTGCTGCGCACCGGCATGTGGTCCCCTTGGTCCCACTGTGGGGTGATCGAAGGCGATACGGTGATCCAGGCCGCCTTCGGCGCGGGCGTCGTGCGCACCTCCCTCGCCGAGTTCAAGGGCATAGCCAGCCAGTGGGCGGTGGTGGAGTTCCCGGCCAGCGAAACTTTCACCGCCATGGCCGCAGCAAGCCAGATCGGCAAGCCCTACGACCTGGCCGGCGCCGTCGGCATTGCGGTGCATAGGGATTGGGGCGAGGATGATAGTTGGTTCTGTTCGGAGCTGGTGGCCTACGCGCTGCAGGAAGCCGGCCTGCCGCTGTTCCGTGACGGCGCGCCGCGGGTCACGCCACAGCACCTGTGGATGCTGAACTACCCGATTATTGAATCGACCGAGTAAAAATCTGTCGAAACAAATGTTAGAATTACGCAATTGTCTATTCAGCCCGAGGAGAACAGCATGGCCGCCCTGACCGTCACCACCCGCACCGCCAACGCACAAAACGCCGTCGTCAACAACCTGTCGGCTTCCGACACCCTGGCTTATGTCGCCGGCAAGAACATGGAGCTGGAGCTGCGCAACACCACCGCGGCGCCCGTCGTTGTCACCGTGCGCGGCTCGACCGCCACTACTGTGCCTGTCACCGGCACCGGCGGTGCCACGTTCGACGTCTCCGGCGGCAAGGAGATCACTGTGCCCGGCGTGATCGGGGCTACCGTGCGCGTTCCGCTGGATTCCCTGGCCTCCTACATGAAGGGCAACATCACGGTGGAGGACGGCGTGGGCGTCGCCGCCGTGGTCTGGGCCAACTAAACCAACCGAGGGGAGCCAATGGCCGCCGATCTGCCAACACCTGAAAGCACCATACTGGGGGTAAAAACCGCCACGCTGGTGTGCTCTTTCATTGGGGCCGCCCTGTCGCTCAGCTACGCCAAGGAAATGACGCGTAGCCAGGCCGTCGTGGCGGTGCTGACTGGCACCTCGGTGGCGGTGTTCGCGGCGCCGCTGGCGCTGCACTACCTCGGTCTGTCCGAGGGTTTCGAGCGCGCTGTGGCGTTCTTCACCGGGCTGTTGGCCATCCGTGCTGTGCCGGTGGCGCTCGGCTTGGTGGAACGTGTGCGCGACATTAAGCTGCCCAATCTTCCAGACAACAAGGAATGATATGGTTGCCTTCAATATCCTACAAGCTGCCGCAGCGCTGTACGTGTTGGGCGTCGGGCTGATCGCCCTGAACCGCATGAGCCACAACACCGCGCACACCATACGCTTTGCGTACATCACCCTCACGGCCGGCGCGTTGGCGGCCCTGGCGTCGACCGTCGGCGCTACCAGCAAATTTGAATGCGCCTTCGCCGTCGGCGTGGCGCTGTACCTGGCAGCGGATCGCCGCAAACACCGAAAGGCCCGACAATGAACGAGCAACGACTGTACGTCGATCTGCGCCGCGACGAAGGCGAGAAGAACAGGCCTTACCGCGACACCGTGGGCAAGTGGACTATCGGGGTGGGCCGCAACCTGGACGACGTGGGTCTGCGCGCGGATGAAATGGCGCTCATGCTCAAGAACGACGTGGCCAACGCGGTGTATCACCTGGACACGAATTTCCCCTGGTGGCGCCAGATGACCGACGCCCGCCAGAACGCGCTTGTCAACATGTGTTTCAACATGGGGATCGCGCGGCTCAAGGGCTTCGTGAATATGCTGGCTATGCTGGCAAAGGGCAGCTACGACGAGGCCGCCGATGAAGCGCTCAAATCCAAGTGGGCATCCCAGGTGGGCAGCCGCGCCGAGCGCATCGCCGCCATTTTCCGCAAAGGGGAATACTGATGCCACCCCGGCTGCTGGGCTATCTGGCGGCCGCCCTGGTGGTGCTCGGCGCGCTGGCCGGCGTCTACTTCAAAGGCCAATCCAACGGCAAAGCCCAGGTACAAGCCAAGTGGGACGCAGCCAATACGCGGGCGGCCGTAGCGCAAAAGCTGGCCGACGAAGCGCAACAAAAGCGCTTCGACGCCCTGGAAACGAGTTACAAAACGAAGAACATCGAGGTGTCCAATGACCACCAAAAAGCTATCGATGCGTTGTTCGCTGACCTGGTTCGCGCCCGCGCTGATGTGCGCGCTGCTGGCGGGCTGCGCATCCCGTCCACAGTATGTGCCAGCGCAGCAGAAGGAACCGCCAAAGCCGGTGGCGACAGCCGACATGATGCAGACGTTGCCGGCACCGTCGCACTTCCTGAACGAATTGAAACTGATCTTCTCGATCTCGCAGCCGAAGCCGATCGCGTCACAGAAATAGCCCGGTCCTGCCAGGCCTGGGTGCGCAAACAGGGCTTCTATCAGTAAGGCCCGAGTAGCAACATAGCCACCACCGACAGGATGGCCAGCACCGCCACCACCCCGCTTGCTGTTTGGGCTCCTCGCTCGGCACGCAAACGTTTAGCCTTGGCTTCGCGGATTGCGCGCCGGTACGAATTCTTCATGATCGAGAGGGTGGCGGTTGTCATTGCTGAGTAACGCGCAGTCACCCCTCCCCGATGACACTACCTCTTGCGGCGCCGATCCAGCGCGCCGTGGCGCCTCTCTTTAAAGCCCTGCATGTCCGCCTCGATCAATTGCCTCACATAGTCCGAGGTGTTCCCCTCGCCCATCTTGCGCGCCCACCGCTCATGTGCCAGTAGCATGCGGAGAGACACAACAGCCATAGGTTTTTCCTGTTCCTGCCGCAGTTTGCTTTTGGCCATTGGGCACACCTTGTGTAATACGCTAGCACCCGATTGTATTACGGGCTCAGCCGGACACTATTGACCATTCGCAAATACCTGCGAACTAAACAACTAGTGGAGGCCATCATGGGCATGGAAGGCGTAAGCGACAAAGTAAATATCAACCTGGGCGATGGTTACGGCCGTGGCGGCGGTGGCGACAGCCTGGGTGGCGCAGGCCTTGCAGCGGTGATCGCCGCGCTGGGCAACCGCAACGAGGGCGGCGACACCGCCGGCCTGATCGCCGCGCTGGGCAACCGCAACAACGACGGCCTGGGCGGTGGCGGTCTGGCTGCGATGATGGCCATGAACGGCAACAACGGCATGAACAACATGTGGCCGATCATCCTGCTGGCGCTGCTGGGCCGGGGCCGTGGTGGTCTGTTCGGTGGCGGCGATGGTGAATGCGGCGTACCTGGCGGCATTGGCCCAGGTCAGGCGGCCATCCTGCAAACCCTGTTGGAAGGCCAAAGTTCGTTGCGCGCCGAAGTGCCGACCACCGCACTGGAAACCCAGAACGCGATCAACTCGGCCATCGGATCGCTGGCGCTGGGCACGCAGCAGGGCTTCGCCAACACCAAGGACGCAGTGCAAAACGGCATCAGCTTCCTGGACCGCGATATCCAAATGACCAACCAGAATGTCAGCTCCCAAGGCTGCCAGACCCGCGAAGCCGTGCAGAACGACGGTGACAAGACCCGCGCCCTGTTGGTGTCGCGCTTCCAGCAGGAAGATGCAACCCGCATTGCCGCGCTCAACGCCGAGGTGATCGAGCTGCGCAACGAAGGCCGCCGCCGCGCCGACCACGACGAACTGCGCATCCAGGTGTCTAACACCAACGTGGCGAACGCGACCCAGACGCAAGCACAGGCACAGTTCCAAGTGCAAGCGCAGTTCCAGGACCTGAACGCCCGCCTGGGGCGCCTGTTCGACCGGGTGGACATTGTTCACCAGGAGCAGCGCTCGACCAACGCCAACATCATCGCAGGCAACACCGGTGCCGTTGTGACGGGCCCTCAGACCTCCACGCCCACCAACGTTAACGCCCGCTAGTATTGATGCGGGCGAGCTGGACGAGTTAGTCCGGTACGTCGAATGGTGGGTCAGGAGATCCCTGGCGGATTGAAACAGACAGCCCCTCGGGGCTGTCATTTTATGAGGAGAGCAGGATGGATCAGCAAGACGATTTGATGCAAACCCTGGCGAAGCTGCGCGCCCAGATGGCACAGCCGGCCAGCCCCATGGAAATGGTCCGGGCCTCGCTACAGCGCGATCTTGGCCGCAAGCAGGACGTGCCGATCTTCAACGACGAGCAACGCGCCACCCTGGTGGCGGACATTGGGAAGATCGAAGCATTCATTAAGAGCCAGGATGGCGCCGACGCGGTGGCGCTACTGGTGGCCACGTTCGAAGCGTTTGAGCATGGCGGGGATTTGTTCGGGGAGGACGATCCGAAGCCGCACGCGGGCGACTGACAAAAAGACGGCGCCAGGAGGCGCCGCGGAAAACTGATGTAACGGGGGTCTCAAGCGTACCACACGCCGAGCACGGCGGCGAGCAGCACAGTGAAAGTAACCGCCGGCTCATGGCGCAGAAGCCACAGCGCGATGCGCCGCTTCATTCCAGCCACCAGATCAAGGCCGCCCAGATCGCGATGGCGCCGGCGGCCATCAACCATTCCTTCCAGTTGTCGCTCATGGCGCGCTCCTTGGCTGTGGGCGGACGGCGATCGCCAGGGCGACCACCCAGCCGATGATGGTCCAGCCGGTGAACAGGTTGATCACGAACACCATCGCGCGGTCGCGTGGCTTGGCGACGATCGAGGGCAGCAGGTACAGCAAGATGACAGCAACAGTTATCATGGTCTTTCCAGGTGGGTTTTATTGACGACAAAGCCGCGTCGTGCGCGGCGTGTGGTGGTGCTGGTTACTTCTGCGTCTCTGCGCGATCACAAGGCTCATCGTCTTGGATGCGGGAGCGCAAGAACTGCTGCCTATTCAATTTCGGGTATTTTTCAAATTCCGAGCGCTCAGCATCAGAAAAATGCAAGTGACCGCTCTTGCTATTCTCCGATTCTTTGATTCGGAAATTTACCTCTACGACTTTGCTTTCGACTTTCATGATGCCCTTTCGTTGATGCGCCCCGAAGGGCGCGGGTTGGTTTAGGCGGCTTACTTGATAAGAACGCGCAATGTATGAAAGGCGTATTCTTCTCCGTCTATTTCAACCAGCCCATCAGAAAGCATCTCTATTCGTTTAATTTCCAGATGCGCAGGGATATGAGCCATGCTGCGCGTTGTAAATTTCTGCTGGAGTATATAAGTTCCCTTGTTATATTTTCTTTCAAGTAATAGCTTCTCTTTGCGTTTCATTATTTCCCCAATAATAGTAGTCCACGGTTACGCATCACTTTTGCAAGTATTACCAGCCACGGCCCACATACACATGGGCCTAACGTGCGCTCTATTTCAGCATCGCTTGCATCTTTCGCGCCTTCCGCAACCATTCGCCCAATGACCGCGTTGCCATATTTGGAAATAAACGCATCTGCGTGCGCTTCAATTTCTGCCCTCCGACTTGGATCAATTGCGCTCATGCCGCATCCAGCATCGCCTGCAGCTTGGCTTTATGCGATTTGCAGAAGTCCAAGTGTTTCTGTGCGTCGGCTGGGCGCAAGGCAACGTTACGTGGGTCTTCCTTGGCGATAAAGCGCTCGCAGTCAGCAATTGCGCTCTTGATCTTGTTGATTTGGTATTCGCTCATTTTCTTGATCCTCCATTCCCGCCGCGGCAATCGCTGCGTCCATGTACCGAACTATACCACAAATAAAAACTTGTACAAGTATTTTATTTGTAGCCGCGTACCTTCATGGCGTCCAGCAGGATGTCCTGCACCTCGCGCTTGCTGTTCACCCGCTCGATCACCATCTCGTCCACCGTATCCGCAGCTATTATGTTGTAGATAAACATCGCCCGGTCGTGCCCGGCCTGCAGCTGCCGCGTGGGGCCGATCCGCTCGATGATCTGCATGCGCTCCTCCAGGTTCCACCAGTGCGAGAAGAACACCAGGATATTGCCGCCGTCCTGCAGGTTCAGCCCGTGGCCGGCGCTAGCCGGGTGGGCGAACAGCAACGGGATCCTGCCTTTGTTCCAGTCCTCGATGGTCTTGGGATCGGCGTCCAGCTGCCGGCCTTGGGGGAAAGCTTTCATCAGCCGGGCCAGGTCGGACTTGAAATGGTAGGCGACCAAGATCGGCATGCCTCCAGACTCCTCCAGGATGTCCTCCAGCGCGTCCAGCTTCGCGTCGTGGATGCCGCGCCACTCCTTGCCGTCGTCGCCAACATACGCCGCGCCGGACGCAATTTGCAAACATTTTACCGTCCTCGCAGCGGCGCCGAACGCCTCCACCTCGTGCTGGTCCAGTTCCATGAACATGCGTTTTTCCATGTCCTCGTACAGCGCCCGGGCCTTGGCCGGCAGATCGACGCGCACGTCGGTGACGACCGGCGCTTTCAGGTCAAACCAATCTTTGGCCTCGATGGTAATACACAGGTGCGCCAGCGCGCGCTGTATCTGCGCCTGGGCGTGGTCGCGCGGCGTGATCGAGTAGCCGTCGAACGACTTTTCAAACCACCGCTGACGGAACGCGTCATAGGTCTTGCCGAGAGCCTGCCCGCGATCGAGGAACCACGCTTGCCCCCATAGGTCGGCCAGACCGTTGGGCGCCGGCGTGCCGGTCAGTTCGATGAACCGTTTCACCTTGGTGTGCGCCACCCGGCCCAGGGCCTTAGCGCGTGCGGTGCCTTGCCGCAGGCGGAACCCTTTCAGCTTCGTCGACTCGTCGGCCACCACGGTGGCGAACGGCCAGCGCTCACCGAAGTGCTCCACCAGCCACGGCAACTGTTCGTAATTCGTCGTGTAAATATTGCTGTCGTACTTGAGCGCGGCCAGCCGTTCCTTTTCACTGCCGACGATCGGCGTCACCGACAGGTGTCGGAAATTGCGCCACTTGCGCGCTTCGTCCGGCCAGGTGGAGCGCGCCACGCGAAGCGGGGCAACGATCAGCACCGGGCGATTGTCCAGAAGCTGCAGCGTATCGACAGCGGCCAGGGTGGAGGAGGTCTTGCCCATGCCCATGCCCGCCCACGCCGCACCGCGCGGCGCGTCCAGCATGTGGTCGATGATCAGCTCTTGATAAGGGCGAGGGGTGAATTCGCGGGCGGTCACTCGGATTTCTCCATGTGCGGCACCTCAAACACGCCCATATCGGGCAGTTCCAGAATGCCTTTGTCCGCCAGCAGTTCGATAAGCGCGGCGTTTTGCTCGGCCACCCGCTTGGCATAATTGAATACCTGCCGCACGTCGTCGGGGTCGACCATGTAGTCGTCTACCTCCACCACGTGGGCCAGGCGTTTTTCTTCGGCGCGGTACGTGCCCGGGTTGACGATCACTCGCATACGGCCACCTCCTCGACTTCATCGCCGAACGCGGCCCGCACGACGGCGCGGCAGATGGCCACCTGGGGGGTGGGGCCGTAGGAGTACATCGACCTTCCGCGCCAGTACAGGGCCTGCCAGCGCTTCGTGTCGGTGTTGACTTCCAATTCGATGTTGTGCTGCTCCAGCAGCGCGCCGGCCAGGTTCCAGTCGTCGCTGTAATCCAGCCGCTCCACGCGCGAGCTGGTGAAGCCCACCGGGTGGGCCAGATCAACGCAAATCAGCGTATCGGTGCGCGGCACCCGGCGAATCTTCAGGCGCTCGGCCGGGATGCCCTGCGCGCGGGCGGTGTGGTAGTCCAGCTGTGCGCCGGTCAGGTCAGCGGTGCGGATCACGATTGCACCTCAGTAAGTGCACGGAGCTTTTGCATAGCCTCGGTTTGGTGTTTGGCGCCCAGCAGATCCCACAACGATTGCAGCGCATCGGTCGCACACTGAGCCGCCACCCCGTCGCTGGTGTAGCCTTTCGCCCAGTGTGGGCGCAGCTTCTCCAGGCGCTCCACCTGGTCGCGCAGCGCTTTGTTCTCCGCCGCCAGCTTGTTGGCGTGGGCCTGCGCGGCGTGCAACAAGGCTTCCGTCTTGCCCGCACGGCGCCCCATCAAGATAAACGATTCCTGCTCTTGGGTCACAGGCGGCGCCGGGAACGTACCAACCATCACGACAGGGTGCTGGCGACCAGGTGCGCGCACGTGCAGCGCGATACCGCCGCCGGCCAGCAGCTCGGCCAGGTCGTCCGGCTCGGGCTGCCAGAAGCTGACAGCGAACTGACCGTGCTCGGTGTCTTGGTACATCACCGGCAGCGCATCGCAGCTACCGTCTTGCATATCGCTCGGGGCGCCAAGCTGGTGGGCGCATGCGGGGTGGTTGATGATTTTCATTTCGGTTTGTCCTCGGTGAGTTTGCGAATTTCCAGCCACACCCGGCTTTGCGCCAGGGTAAATTCCTCGCGGATGTGCATGGCGGTGTGCGGGTCTTGCGCGCCGGCGTGCGCGTTGTCGTCGGCGCTTTCGATCAGCGCGCAGATCAGGCCGCGCAGGCGGCGCGCTTCTTTTTCGGTGATCATTTGTCGCCTTTCAATTTATGGTTAATGCCCAGCACCTGGTCGACGGCAGCGAAGCTGTCCACCACCTTCACGCGCTGCCCCATCCGGCGCATGCGGGTGTGTTCGCGCATCTGGTGTGGTTCGGGCAGCACGCCGGGTGCTTTCAGCTCGACCCAGATAGTGCGCCCGTCGTCCGAGCCGTAGGTGAAACGTTCTGCAGCGGGCGGCAGCATAACTAAGCGGTCAGGCGCCCCGGTGCGGCCGATCCAGCGAACTTTGCGCACCTCGCCGCCCAGCAGTTTCACCTGTTGCACCAGGTAGCGCTCTATGTCGCGCTCGCGGATTGGTTTATTCGCGGGCATTTATAACCTCGCACGCTTCGTTCAACAACGCGATGATGGCGCTGGCTTCCTGATCGGTCAGCATGTACGAGTCGGTGAAAGAAACACCCTCGGCGTCAAGCACTGCGGCCATGTAAGCCACCAACAGATTGCGGTAGTCCGGCGCAAACGTGATCGTCTCGTCGTGGGTCTGTTGGCGCATTTCCGCATTGACCAGCGCGCCGGGGTGGACCTGGAGCAGCGCCAGCACCAGCGGCTGGAAGTCGGCCTGTGCGTGCTCCAGCACGGCCTCGGCGCGCAGCCGGTCGTCGTGGGCGTAGACGCGCACGGTGGCAACAGTTTCCAGGGTCTTGGGGTGGCGGGCATGCAGCCAAACTTCGTATTTCATTTTGGACCTTTCAGTCGGTGGAAGATGGCACATCGCAGGACGTGCTGCCGGTGTCGCTTGGCGCATCGCAGCGGGCTTGCTGCTCCTGCCAAAATTCATTGAGCGCCGGATGGGCGCAACGGAACTCGTGCACAACGCTTTCGGACTGCTGCACACCGTAGGGCGCGGCCAGCTCTTTGCGGAACGCAGCGGCTCGCTGGTCGGCGCGCTTCTCTTCTTCGGCAGCAGCGGCGTATCGGCCGCTCTGGATAGCTGCCTGGCGCTCGGCCTCGCGCTCCTTGATCTTGGCACGTTGTTCCGGCGTCAGGTTGCGCGGGTGGCGGGGATCGTCCATCGGAGTCACCTTGTTGCGCTTTGGCTGGCCAACTTCGGAATGGGTCCAGAACGTGGCGGGCGCGGCGTGCTCGACCTCGCGGCGCTTGCGGGCGATATTGAAGGGCCAGAAATTGAACATCATGTTTCCTTTATCGAGAGGGCGCCCCGAAGGGCGCGGGTTGGTTTAGAAAGCGTAGGCGGCCAGCGAATACTTGGCGGCGATTTCGGCGCGCTTTGCGCTAGCAGCATCCGAAGTAGCGCGGCAGAACTCGCGGAACGCAATGCCGATCAATTTAGCTTTGTGCGCTTCGTTCATGCGGGCGTTCGCGGTCATTTCCTCGTTGCTGTCGCGCAATTCAACGCGGGCCAGATGCACGCGGCGGTCATGTTCGGCTTTCGCTTCGGACTTGATGGCTTTGGTATCGCGGCCACTGTGGCGGGCTGCGCATACCGAACCGAAATACAGGACTTCGCCGTCATCGCGCTCCATGGCGACAGTCGATTTCAGGTTCGACTTACCGCAGCAATCGCAGGTGTTCACATCATCAACGATTGCCAGAGTCTTGTAAGTTGCCATGATGTCTTGCCCTTTCATCCCCGCCGCGCCAATCGCTGCGTCCATGTACCGAACTATACCACAAATAAAAACTTGTACAAGTATTTTATTTAATCCTTGCGGTAGCGATCTGCCTCAAAGCCAGCCGCAGCCAGCGGCAAGCCGGTCGCCCAGTCCGGCACGCGCGCCATGAGCGCGGCCAGGTGCTCCGGGTTCCAATCCGGACTATCCGGGGCCTCGCAAATTATTTCGTCGTGCACAGTGAGGGTGATCTCGTAACCCTGGGCCTCGATTTCGTGCATGTTGGCTGCCATCACGTCGCGCGCGATTGCCTGGCAAATGTTTTCACAAATCATGCCCCCGTATGTGTGGATGCGCTCCCACTTCCGGGTGTATTGATTCATGCCCATGTACGAAATCGAGGTGCGGCCGCTGGCCGGCGCTTCCTCTTCCAGCTCGGCCTCTGCCTCGTGCTCGTTCTTGACCTTCTTTTTCTTCTCGGGCACCAGGGCTGGGCCGGGGTAGCACAGCGCGCGACCGGACGGCAGCACGATGCGCAGCCAGGCGCCATCACGTCGAACCCGCACCTTGCCGCACTGGATCGTCACACCGGGGTTGGTGATGGCTTCGCGCACACTGACGTCGAGATCTTTCCAGAATTGTTTAACGTTGGCGTGGGCGTCACGCCAGCCCAGCACGAACGCTTCGCACACCAGCCACGCGCGCTCGCTCAGCCCGGTCAGTTTCAACGGGTTACGGCCGTGCTTCTGATGCCATTCCAGCATGATGCGAGAGCGGCCCATCACCTCGCCGGGGATCGCGCGGTGGGCCTTCTCGGCCATGTCCTCCAGGTCGATGCCGTAGGTCGCGGCACCGGTCATGTACGCGCCCACCCCGCCCTCGTATCCAAGCATCAGCTCCTGCACCTTGCCGATCTGGCGCTGGTCTTTGGACACGTCTGATGGCGAAACGCCAAACGACTTGGCGTAAGACAGCTTGTACAGGTCCGGACCGCGCCGCACGGGCTCGTCTTTGGCGTCCAGCTCCAACTCCGGCGCGGCGCCGGCTAGGCAAGCCTCGTAGTAATCCGGCCCCCGCATCCAGCTGCCGTTCTCCAGCATGAGGGTGTCGAACTCGGCGAACGCTTTCAGCTTCCATTGCTCGCCAGCCACCCAGGCTAACACCCGGCCCTCGATGTTCGACAGGTCGGCCACCACCAGTTTGCGGCCGGGCGGCGCCACGATGCACCCCCGGATGGTGGAGCTGGTCAGCTTCATGACGTTATCGAACAGCAGATCGGCGTAGCCGCCTTTCAGGGCTTCAATGCCCTCGGTAATCTGCGGTGCCGGCAGCAGCCCGCGCGAGGGCAGGTTCTGCGGCTGGAACAGGCGCCCCGCCCACCTCCCGGTGCGGCTGGCGCCACAGAACTGCAGCAGCCCGCGCAAGCGGCTGTCGGCGCTGGTGCAACGGATCAGCACCCGGTATTTGCTGGTGCTGGTGGTGGACGCCTGGAGCCGGACGCGCAGTAGCTCTTTCAAGCCCTCGGGGATATCCGGGTCAGCGATACGCCGCTCCAGCGTGTCCTTTTTCATGTCGGGCAGGTCCACGCCGTACTCGGCCAGCAGGTACTCCAGCAGCTTGTCGCGCTGGGTGGCCGACTCAATGCCCTCGCCCGTCTCTGGATCGTAACCGGTCATCTGCTGGGCCTTCTCGCGCAGGACGATCTGCGCGGCGTCGACGGCGTTCACCGCGCATTCGGCCAGCTCCAGGTCGATCATGGCGCCGCGGTCGTTGATCAGCTGGTCAAGCTGCCACAGTGCCAGCTCCGCGCCGCGGTAATTCCACATCGGCATGATCTTGCTGGCCGCGCGCATGGCCACGATGTCCTGGCCGGCATAGATCAGGAACTTGTGCCACTCAGCTGGGTGCGTGTCGCGCGTAGCGCGGCCGGCCCACGTCGCCGCGGCGGCCTCTTTCGCTGCCTTGTAGTCGGCCAGCTTCTCGCCGCCGGCGGTATCGCGCTTGCGGAACTTGAAAGCCTGGGGTTTGCAAAAAAGCTGGATCAATGCCTTGCCCGCTTTGTCCTTCGCCTTGTCCTCGGGGAGCTTAAGCGCCATGCACATTTGTTCCAGCTTGCCGGGCAGGCCGTGCGCCATGGCCTGCACCATGGTATCGCGCCAGCGGTGCAATGGGATTTTTAGTCCGGCCACGCGTTCCACGGTGCGGTCAAAACGGGAATTCTGAGCCCACACCTCGCCATCGCCGTTGCGCAGCTCGTCGTCAATCGCTTCGACATATTCGGCCGGCGCCAGCACCAAGTCGTCGTCGTCCACCAGCAGCCAGTCCTCACCGCCGGGCGTCAGGTCGCGCACCAGGATAGGGCCATCGCCCAGCGCCAACGCGCGGATCATGATTTCCACACCTTCGCTATAGCGGTCCACCCCGTTGGTGATCTGGAAGGGAGAAAAGGTTTCGTCGTCAAGCCAAACGCGGGTCGTCATAGGAGGTCACTAAAATCATCTTCAAGGGTTTCAAAATCGTCCGCCAGGAACAGCGCTACGACGCGTTCGCACGTGGCCACGTCGAACATTTGCATATGCGCCTGGTGCTTCGGGATGCCGAGGCGCCGCGCCAGTTCGCTATACGCCCGGTTGCGGGTCATACGGCCCGACTGCCACAGCGGGTCGAACGCGGCGTGAGCCGCAATGCGCGCTTTGGCCAGGTCGCTGCCGGGCTCGGCGGGCTTTCCGTAATGCCGGGGTGTACGCCGTCCACGGCTGCGGCCGTAGATGATGTAATCCTCGTTGTCGTCAAAGTAGCTCAAGTTGTTCGTTCCACATATCCGGCCAGGTAAAAGCGCCCTTGGCCGCGTTTTCGCGCCAGTGCACTACGCGCAAATTCCAAGGCGCGTGCAGTCCGCACACCGTCTTGCCCATCTTCGGCACGATGTGGTCGACCACATACAGCTCGCCTGTCCAGCGCGTCAAACGCCGGGCCTGCGCGTAGGCGCGGGCGATCTGCTGGCGCTGCTCTGCTGTCAACCAGGGCGGCGTGGCGCGGCGCGTTTGCGCCCGGTGCACTATGCCCTCTTTACCCTTTGGCCGCACCGGCATTCGCTGTTTGCGAATCACGAACAGCGGGCCGACGTGAAAGCCATCGGGCAGCGGCAAAGGGCGCTGGGTCATGCCAGACCTTTGCGCTTGCGGTAGTTGTCCATCAAAATGTCGTCGCCTTTCGGGCAGCGGTCCAGGGCATGCCATGCGCCGGGTTTTTGCGATTCCAACTTGTCACCAAGTGGGGTAACGCAACATTGCCACAGGCGCCAGGATTTCGGGCCGTTGCGCCGCGGGCTGGCCAGCAGGTACAGGCGCATGTAGGTCGCATCCAGTTTGCGCAGCCGTTCTATCTGTGCCTTGCGGCGTCGTTTCTTCGCGCTCACAGCCCGCTCCTGGCCCTGCCGTGACGGAGTGCGCCGCAAGCGCATTTGAAAACGCCGACGCGGCGCACGTGTTTGGTTGTGCCGCGCGCGGTCATTTTGATATCGACCAGCGTGCGGTCTTCGGCCCAATCCCATTTATGTTTGGGGCCAAGGGTGCAGGGTTTAGTTTTCATTTTGGCCAGTACTCCTGTGGTATGTCGTCATGCGCCACGTCCTGGGCGCGCGCCTGGTTATAAAAGCCGTGCGGGTGTTGGGCGCACAGCGGGTGGGTGGTGCGGTGTGGGAAGTGCTGCCCCGCACCTGTGGCCGACATATCCGGCCCGCTGCAGTGGCACAGCCCGCGCTTGTTATACGCCCTGGCCTCAATGCGCCACCCCTTGCGGCTGCCGCACATCGGGCATTTCGGCACCACCTTGTATTCGTCCGGGTGGGTGCGCGTCACGCGCCGGTGGCGGCAGGCCGAATGCCTGCAGCGCACGCTGTAAGTGGTCATGGCTGCCGACTTCGCTTACTGCTCGGCGGCCATTTCAGCGCCCAGCAGCGCCACCGCCATCATGGCGTGTCCTTCTGGGTACTTGGCGACGATAGCGCGGATTTCCTGCTCGGCCGCTTTCACCTTGGCTTGGTTTTCGGGGCTTTGCTCCGCGATCGTGCCGCGAATGATCCGCAGCGTTTGTTTTTCTGGGGTCATGGTGTCCTCCAAATGGCCCGCCGAAGCGGGCCGGGTTGCAATTAGGCCAGATCGTCGGCGTCGGTGCCGTCGCCCAGGTCGTCGAAGTCGGATTCGTCCGCCGCTACGCCACCACCGGAAAACGCGTCCCCTGGTCCGTAGAACTGGACGCCGCCAAGCTGCGCGTTGATCCGCTTGCCGTACTGGTTATCCTGTGCCCACAATTCCAGCGACACATTGCAGTAGCAGCCCGAGTAAAGCACGCCGTCCTCTTCTACCAGCGGGGTTTTGTCACGGTTCAACGCCAGTGGGCGCACCGCACTGGTGGACGAAATGAACATCATGCCTTCAAAGCCTTCGTAGCTGGCCTTGCTGTCGCCGTCTTTCAGACACAGGCGGCCGCCCGATTTCAGTTCTTTGTAGATGGCGTCGGCCTTAGCACCCCACTTCTCTTTGCACACTGCCTTGATGGCTTCTTCGATGGTTTTGATCTGTGGGTCTTTCGGGTCGATCAGCCAGGAAGCGCCAAACACCGGCTTGTCGCCGCCGTTGACGGCTTCGGCCTTGAACACTTTCAGGAATGCGGCGCGCACGTTGGTCAGTTTCAGTTTCATAATTTTTCTCTTTCAGGTTAAGCCAGGTCGGCGAAATCGTCGTCCGCTGGCAGGGTTTCAAAATCGTTTTCAACTTGCGGCGGCTGCCAGGCGGGCCGGCGATCGCTCGCCGGCGCAACCGAGGGCTTGCCGTCGCTACGGGTGATCAGGTTTTGCAGCTTGGCCCACTGCTTCGCGCCGATCAGCGGCTTGCCCTTCTCGTCCATCGCGGTGGTCAGCTTCTCCGCGCTGGTCGGGCTGATAAGGGTGAAGTCGTACATTTCTTCCTTCTTCAATCTGAACGACTTGAGCATGGCTTCGGCTTCCATTTCGTCCGAGAACTTGCGGTTGCCCTGCTTGCCCTCCACCAGCTTCCAGCCCGGCATGGCGCGGCCGGCCAGCAGTCGGCGCTCCATTTCCGCGCGCACTGCCTTGGCCCAGCCTTCCACCAGGTCCACGGCGTCCATGCACACCGCCAGGTGCCCGTCGTCCACGTTCGCCAGCCGGGTTTCAGCGCCATCAAGTGCCGGCCGGAGGGTCGGTTTCTTGATGGTGAAGCAGGCCGGGAACGTGTAGTTAGGATCGTCGTTTTCACCGGTGCCCGCCGGCTCCGCTTCGTGAAAGTCCACCGCCTTCGGCGCCACACCGTGCGCCACCGCCAAGATCTTTTCGGCATCGGCGATCGATACGGCAACTTCTCCTTTACCCAGCTTGATCAGGTTGTCGATCACGGGCAAAGGCACTTCCACCAGGTCGTCCTCGCCGATAACCGTTTCGGTCATCGCCTCGAAGTCACCTGCCACCGTGGCCAGCACCTGGTCGCGCAGCGCCGGGCAGCTGCCCTTCGCTTTGCAGAAGCGGCATTGGTCGTCGCCGGGCTTGAGCGCGTCGAGCGTGGCCGCGCCGATGTCGCCGCATTGCGCATCGCTGTGAGCCAGGAACATTGCTGCATTCGCTGCCTTGAGAGCTTCGGCCTCGAACTCGAGCAGCTCTTCTACGGACACCACATACTCGTCGAAGTGATTCAGGCGAGGCTGGTGAATCCAGATCCGAACCCATTTGATCTCATTCAGCAGACTGTGCTCGCGGTAGGCTGCAACGCCGTAAAGCATCAGCTGGGGGTTGCCCCGGCGACGTTCCGGGTTTTCTGGCGTCGGTGCCGGGTACGAGGCGAACACCTGAACACCACGGCCGTATTTCAGGTCGCCCACCTCGAGCTCTTCGGCCAAAAAATCAAGGATAAGCGCATCTGTCGTGCCGAACTGGTCCGGGATCTCGCCTTCGAAGAACGACAGCCGCTGCTCCACCAGTAGTACTTTTCCGCTGGATCGGTTGCGAACCAGATCAATGTACTTCTGCACCTCGGTCGCCATTTCCGGGGTGATGGTCGCCATCTTCGCCACCCCGTGGTCCAGGTAGCTGAACGGCTTGCCCACGAACACCGCTGCGTCGAACTCCTGTTCAAGGCAACCGGCGGCCAAGGCGTGGGCCAGCGTGCCCTCTTCGGCGAACTCGCTGGAGCTGTCGGGCACGCCGGATTCCATCGCCAGCGAGCCGGCGCAGGCCATCCAGCGGTGCGCCGAGGACGGCGAGAGTTTAGCGTGTTCAGCCATTGGCACCCCCGAACATCTTGAGCATTTTGATCATCGGCTTGGTGGTCTGCCCGGTCACGCTGATATCGAGGATTTCACCGTCCGTTTTGCAGACCACATATTCCACCTCGGCGGCCTGGTCCATCTTCTGGAGCCGTGCCACCACTTCGGCGATCGTGCGTTTTTGTTGGCTAGCCATTTGGCACCACCTTTCCGTGTTCAACACGCCACCGCAGGCCGATCAGCGCGCAGGCAAAGCGCACGGCCTCGGCCATCGGTTTTGTCGTGGTTCCGGCCATGATCAGGCGGCCTCGATATCAGCCAGGAACGCGGCCAGGTCCGCCTGCGCCACCTGGCTGCCCGACTTCGCTTTGTACTTGCCCAGCAGCGCCAGCCCGGCTTCGCGGCCTTTGGCTTTCAGGAAGGCTTTGAACTTCTCTTCCACGTCCTTGGCGTAGTCCAGTTCGGTGACCGGCTCGCCGCTGCCGGCCAGATCTTCCTCGGCGGCCTTGTCCGCTTCCGCTTCCGCTTCCTTGGCCGCCTTGGCCTCAGCTTCCGCTTTTTTCTTCGCTGCCAGTTTCGCCTCGCCCCCGGCGATGGCCTGTTTAATCAGTTCTTCCTTCGACTGCGTGGCCTTTACTTCCGTTTTGACGGCGACTGCCGGCGCGCCGTTTGCGCCGGACATGTTCAGGATGGCCGAGGCCAGTTCACGGATGGCGGCGGCGTGGTCGTTGATTGCTTGTTCAAGGGACATGCTATTTCCTTTCGGTTAGGGTTTGCGTTAATGCCCAGCCATTAAGCCACAAGAAAAAACTTGTTGCAAGTCTTTTTCACAAAATATTTTTGTACTAAATTTTGCTTGTACAAGTTGACTTTTCCGCGCATACTCCCGCTTGTACAACCACACATGGAGAACCGTATGTCCCGTAAGAAGAAAGAACCGACCGGCATTGAAAAGGCGATCGCCGCCGCCGGCAGCCAGGCACAGCTGGCGCGCGAGCTGGGTTGCACCCAGCAGAATGTTAGCCTGTGGCTGGCGCAAGGCTGGGTGCCCGCCAAGCGCGCCCAGGAGATCGAGATGCTGCACGGCGTGCCACGCAAATCGCTAGTGGATCCGCGCTTGCTGGAGCGACTGGATACCGAGGTGGGGCTGTGAGCGCGCCAGCCGAGTTGCCGCCGCTGCCGCATGCGTACCTCATCTACCAAGTCAGCAGCGATAGTGATTTCGCAAGCAACTGGGGATCCGCGTACACCGCCGACCAGATGCGCGAATACGGCAGGCAATGCGCTGCCCTCGCCACTGCTCCCGCATCCCCGCAGCCAGAGCTGAGCGGCAGTATCGATACAGATGAATTTTCAAAGCTCTTGGCCGAAGTCTCCATGTTGTGGTTGCAAGACCCACTTCGCTATGCACATGCGCGTGAGAAACTTGTCACCCACATCGACGCCTGGAAAGATGCCGCGCTGGCCGAGCTGCACCCGCTGTGGCTGGCCGAGAAGGAGCGCGCTGATAGGCTGCAAACCCAGTCCAACGAAGAGGCGCTCGACAAGCTGCTGGCCGACGTGCCCTCGTATTGCGTCCACCAGTTCGAGCCCGACGGACAATCGCACGGGAAAACCTTCTGGCGCTGCAGCAAGTGCGGCGCGGAGCGCCAGCGGTGAGAACCAACACGCATAAGCGGGGCACGCACCGCCGCGACCGCAAGCCGAGCGGGCCTGTTCGCGTGCCCGATGCCGATGTACTGGCCATGCGCCATATGCACGAGGTCGAGCGCAAGGCGTTTCACCTCGTGGCCCGTGCTTTCCCTCAGTACAGTGAAAATTACGTGCACCAGGTGCTGCAGTACTCCGTGCGCGCTGGCGTAAAATAGTTGACACACGAACAAAAGGAACCCTCTCGATGACCCGCATCAAACTTTTCCTGTTCTATTCGCTGATGGCCTGGGCCTCGGCAATCCGCCCCGAGGAGGGCGCCAAGATGATCGACGACGCGGAGGCCGGGGCGCTCGAGCGTGCCCGGCGCCGACTGATCCACGATATCCACCACAACGGCGCCGTGCAACGTGAATTGCGCACGCCAGGCAACGGCACGGTAGCGCTGGCCATCACCCTGGCATTGATGGTCACGGGTGGGTGGATCGCGTTGCTGGTCGAGGCTGCCTTGGAGCTGATGCGATGAAACACCTGGACGAAATCGAATATTACGCCGCCATTCGCGCCAAGGGCCGTGGCGTGTTCGCCGATGTGGTGGCCGACCGGCTGGGCATCGAGTGGAACCGGGCTGAATACCTGCTGGAGAAGTGGACGCGCGCCGGCTGGTGGGAATGGGGCGTTTCGCTGCGCTCGGGCTGGCTGACGGACGAGGCGCCGCAGGAGCTGACAGCGTGAAACGTGTTCTTGATCCGTGCTGCGGCAGCCGCATGATGTGGTTTGACAAGGCTGACCCCCGCGCCGTTTTCGGCGACCAGCGCAGCGAAACAATTGTGGTTACAGATCGCACACACTGCGACGACGGAACGCGCACCTTGCAGATCACTCCGGATACCGTTATGGACTTTCGGGCAATGCCGTTCGCCGACGATAGCTTTCGCCTAATCGCCTTTGACCCGCCCCACTTGGAGCGCGCAGGCCCGAAAAGCTGGCTGGCGGCGAAGTACGGCAAGCTTTCCGACGACTGGCGCGCCGACCTGCGCGCCGGCTTTACGGAATGCTTCCGTGTGCTGGAGCCGGAAGGCGTGCTGGTGTTCAAGTGGAATGAAACCCAGGTAAAGCTCAAGGAAGTGCTGGCGCTCACCTCACACCGGCCGCTGTTCGGGCAGGTAAGCGGACGCGCAGGCCTCACGCATTGGCTGGTGTTTATGAAGTCTTCGGACGATTTTGCCGATCTGTTATAACTTTTTGATCTAACTTGTACAAGTTTTGCCGGGGTACAATTCCCGCAGCCAAACCTTTACAAACAGTATGCCCCGGTGGGGCGCTTCGCATCCCGGTACTGGCCGGGAAGGTTTGGCGACCGCGAAGCGCTCCACCGGGGCATTTTTATTTTGGAGTGCCAATTGATTGACATTACTTTCGGCGGGGTCTGCAGCGGCATATCGGCCCCTGCTGTCGCCTGGCATGTGCTGGGCTGGCGGGCCGTGTGGGAGGCCGAGATAGAGGACTTCCCGTCCAAGGTGCTCGCGCACCATTACCCCCAAGTGCCGAACCTGGGCGACATGACCAAGATCGCCGCCATGGTGCGCGCGCGCCAAGTCGCCGCGCCCGACGTGCTGGTGGGCGGCACCCCTTGCCAGGCCTTCTCTGTGGCGGGCCTTCGTGAATCGCTGGACGACGCGCGCGGCCAGCTTACCCTTGCTTATGTGGAGCTTGCTGATGAAATCGATCGCGTCCGAATTGCCGATGGCGAACCTGAATGTATTATCGTCTGGGAAAACGTCCCCGGCGTCCTCAACACCAAAGACAATGCCTTCGGCTGCTTCCTTGCCGGCCTTGCCGGCGAAGATTGCGCACTCGTCCCTCCAGGGGGAAAATGGCCGAACGCTGGTTGTGTGTATGGACCCAAAAGGACAGTCGCGTGGCGGGTCACAGATGCCCAATATTTCGATGTGGCCCAACGACGCGCGCGTGTGTTCGTTGTCGCAAGTGCTCGTGACGGGTTTGATCCCGCAGAGGTACTTTTTGAGTTCGACGGCGTGCGCCGGGATACTCCGCCGAGCCGCGAGCCGGGGCAAGAAACTGCCGGCACCCTTACAGGCAGCCTTGGCCGCCGTGGCGGGCAGCCAGATTGCGGCAGCACTCCCGGACTGCTCCAGCCAGTCGGAAGACTGGGCGGATCTGATCTGATCTGCATGGCTCACGGGCAGGGTGGCGCGGAGATAAGATTCGACTCGGCGCCGACACTGACATGTAATCACGAGGCGCCGATAGCCGCTTATTCTGTGGCACTGCGCGGCCGCGAAGGTGGCGCGACTGCCGAACTGGGTGACGATTTGGCCAACTGCCTGCGCGCCAGCGGCGGCGGCGGGGACAAACCGCATGTGCTGGCACCGGTGTGCATCCAGAACGCCACGCGCGGCAAAGACCAGAACGGCCTTGGCGTCAGTGAGCCGGGCGCGCCCATGTACACCCTGGATCAGGGCTCACAGCACGGCGTGGCCTATGCTTTCGACAGCCGTCAGGAGTGTGTCAGCAGTCCGCACGTGTTCGGCGCGCTTGGCTCGTCCAGCCCGCAGGCGCAGGCCGTGGCCACCGAGTGGGAGCTGGTGGGCGGCTGGGCGGTGCGCCGCCTGATGCCGATCGAGTGCGAGCGCCTGCAGGCCTTCCCAGACAACTACACCTTGATCCCGGTGAAGAAGGCGAAGAAGCGCAGCAAAATGTACGACTACGCCGAGATTGACGGGCAACTGTGGCAACTCGCTGCCGACGGCCCGCGCTACAAAGCCCTGGGCAATTCCATGTGCGTCTTCAATATGCGCTGGATCGGCCAGCGCATCCACAACCACCTGACAAACCCATACGGGGACTTGATCTAATGGCCACACCGCAAACCCTCCCTACCCTCCTGCCCGTCACCGTCGACGGCATCCCCGCCAGCATGCTCGACACCCCCCGCTGGGCGCCCTGGCGCGCCATGTGGAACGACAAGAAGCAGAAGTACGAGAAAATCCCGCACCGCTCCGACAAGCCGCAGTATGGCCTGTCCAGCCAGACCACGCGCGGCTGGTCCTCCTTCCACGACGCCATGCGCGCTTACCAGCGCCAGCCAGACAAGTTCGCTGGTGTTGGCTACCTCATGACCGGCGCCCACGGCCTGGTGGCGGTGGATCTTGACCACTGCGTGAAGGATGGCGAGATTGCCCCCTGGGCCGCCGAGGTGGTGGCCAAGCTGGACAGTTACACCGAGGTGAGCCCGTCGGGCAATGGCCTGCGCATTATGCTGGAAGGCGAGATAGAGCGCGATTGGACCAACCACGAGCGCGGCATCGAGGTGTATGGCGGCCTGGACGCCCGGTTCGTGACGATCACCGGGGCCAAGGTTGAGGGCAGCTCGCCGCGGGTGAGGAAGCCACGCCCAGGTGCTATGGACGAGATCACCGCCCGCTACCGCAAGGCCAAGACTTCGGCCCAGGTGCAGGACTTGCACCTGCCGCCGCTGCTGGGCGACGACGAGCTGCCGGACCTGGACGATATCGACTTGCCCCCGCACGCCAAGAATTTCCTGGTCGACGGCCCGGGCCCGGCCGATGACCGATCGCGGCTGATGTTCGCCACCGCCATCGCGCTGCGGCAGTCCGGACTGTCCCACCAGCAAATCCTGTCGATCATGGAAGCTAACGAGCATTTCATGGAAGCGGCGATGGACCACCGCAAGCAGGATTACGACAAGACCCTGCGCTATCTGTGGGACCACCATTGCAAGGCGGGGGTGGCGCGCGCCGAGGAGTTGCGACAGCTGGACCTTGCGCAGTTCGATGACATGGACCTGTCCGAAGGCGTGCAGGATGAACAGGAAGGGGCTGCCATGCGTGATTCGACACCAGACCGGGGGCAGAGTGTGGCCGACGACTTCGAGGCCTTGGAGGACGATTTTAGCGACTTGCTGAGCGCACCCCCGCCCAAGCCGGTCAAACTGCCCCGATTCACCCCGCTACCGGCCGCCACGTTCATGCAACGCAAGCCGGGCAGCTGGATCATCAAGGGGGTGTTGCCCAAGGCTGGGCTGGTGCTGGTGTACGGCGACAGCGGCGCCGGCAAGACCTTCCTGGTGCTGGACCTGGTGGGCGCGGTGGCGCGTGGTGCCGACTGGCGCGAGCATAAGGTAAAGCGGGGCCGCGTGGTGTACGTGGTGGCCGAGGGCGCCAGCGGGTTCCAGAAGCGGCTCGCGGCCTATTGCCAGTTCAACGGCATCGACCCCGAAGACCTGGATTTGTTGGTGATTCCGGACGTACCGAACCTGATCGACAAGGGCCACATGAAGGAACTGATCCCCGCGCTCAAGAAGGCCGGCCCGGTGGCGGTGGTGGTGATCGACACCTATGCCCGCGCGATGGCCGGCGCCAATGAGAACGACGCCAAGGACACCGGCCAGGCGGTGGCCCACTGCGACCTGATCCACCGAACCACCGGAGCACTGGTGATGCTGGTCCACCACAGCGGCAAGGATGGCAGCAAGGGCGCACGGGGCAGTGGTGCGCTCAGGGCAGCGGCCGACGCCGAGCTGGAGGTGGTGCAGCTGCGCGACTATCGGGTGGCCACCGTCACCAAGATGAAGGATGGTGAGGACGGCAAAGAATATGCGTTCAAATTGCAGGAGGTGGTGCTGGGGCAGGACGACGAGGGCGACCCTATCACCTCCTGTATCACCGAGGCGCGCGCCACCCAGCCACGCCATTTGGTGGTCCAGCGGCGCCCACTCACCGAGCGCCAACAGATGGTGATGGCACTACTGCAGGACGCCCAGGACTTGACCGGCGAGGGGTTGCACTTCGCGGTGCTCAAACAACAGGCCGTGGAACGCATTCCTTTTGATGGAAACAGCCACCGGGACAACCGCGGGCGCGATGTGACTAGGGCAATTGAGTCGCTGGTGGATGGTCAATATGTAGAAAAATGCGAAGATGGCGTGTTAAAAATTGCAGATAGCATTTAAGTAGTTGCCTTCCATTGCCTTCCATTTGCCTTCCAATGGAGTAAGTGGAAGGCGCCATAACTCCAAATTTGCCTTCCTTCCACTTCCAACCCCCTTTAGGGGGTGGAAGGATGGAAGGCAAAGATGGAAGGCAAGGACGGAAGAAACAAGTAATTTTCTGCACATACAATTTGTCGTGTAATTTTTCGCAAAGAGGGTTTGGTATGGCTTGGTCAAAGGAAAGCAGGCAAAGTCGGGGGTACGGGCGGGACTGGGAGATTGCCCGGGCCCAGGTGGTCAAGCGCGACAAGGGGTTGTGCCAAGCGTGTTTGGCCAAAGGCCGGGTGACGATCGGCCGAGAGGTGGACCACCGGGTGCCCAAGGCCGAATGCGCGCGGCTCAGGTGGAGCCAGGCCAAGACCGATCACCCCGACAACCTGTGGTTGCTGTGCACGCCCTGCCACGACCACAAGACGGCCCAGGACAACGGACGGGCGTACCGGCCCAAGGTGCAGATTGGCGAGGATGGGTGGCCGCTTGACAACCCGGATAAGCTGGGCTAAGCTTCGTTCCATCGGTGGGCAAACATCGACGCGCAAGGGCTTTGCCTTGTGCTCTCAACGGTTCGCCGTAAGGTTGTTTGCCCAACCGAGAGCACGAGGCAAAGCCCTTTTTCGTTTTGGAGAACAGCATGACCCGAATCATCGTCGCACGGTACATGGAGCCGACCCAGGCCGAGAAGCTGAACACGTTGAAGCAGCGCGTACAGGAGCAGCTGCCCGAAGGCTACCTGGTGGTCGTCGTGCCTCACGGCGTTGAGCTGTTCGAGCTGAGCGCAAAGGAACCGATCTACCACACCGAGCTGGCCGAGCCGCCAGCGAACACCACCGAGTCGCCTTCGGGCCGCGTGGTTGAGCACGTGGACGTGCCGGACGACGATGCCCCAATCCGTTTCGTGTGGATGACCCGGGCCGAATGCACGGACGAGCAACGCGCAATGGGGATTGGGCATGACGACACAGGCCCGATCACGAAGTGGGCTATCCCGGTCGATCAGCTCAGCGAAGAAGACCAGGTGCGCTACGCTGACCGCGTGAGGGAGCTGTGACCATGGCCGAGATGATCGTGAAGCTTGATGCCGCCGACCTGTTGGCTGCTGTCGCCAAGCTGCTGGAACCCGGCAGCGTACTGCTGTCGGCCGAGGCCGTGGAGAAGCTGGCGCAGTACGTCGGATTCAACAGCGCGGAAGACTTTGCCGACGCCCTGACGCACTGCGGCGCGATCTTCGCGCAGAAAAATGCGCATGAAACTTTCCCCGAAGAAACTTTGCTCAAAAATGAGGCAGGGGCGGGTCGAAACTTTCCCGCTTGACTTTTTCAAGGAC
>Ga0134127_10000419_pt1 | contig 41409 bp, 28 predicted proteins | sample KB31753_FD_96459 | JGI IMG/M metagenome (GOLD analysis project Ga0134127, IMG submission 96459) | Terrestrial soil microbial communities with excess Nitrogen fertilizer from Kellogg Biological Station, Michigan, USA - KB3-175-3 | ecosystem: Environmental > Terrestrial > Soil > Unclassified ...
AACGCCGAGATCCATCCGGCTTTGTTGCAACTATGAGCCGGTGCGCTGGACTACGGATCACTCTGTCGGACCGACCCATCCCACTCTCTTTGTTTGCCGACGACTTGCGAGTGAATCAATCCAGGGAGGAAGAAGGGACATCACAAAGCTCATTCTTCTTCATCCATCAGGGCGTGATCCGGACAGAAGACTGTCCATATCTGAACACCGAATCCCATCTTCGGACGTTCCTGCATGAGTTTCCGCCCTCAGCTCTGATACTGCTTGGCTTACTTCTGGGCCAGTCGGCAGTCTAATTGCAGTTATCTCACTCACGAGCCAAGCCTGCTCGCAGATGGAGGCATCGTGTTCACACCGCTCCAGGACATTTCCTTCGCTCTCAGGCAGCTCACCAGGAATCGCGTCTATGCCGGCAGCGCGGTTCTCTCCCTGGCGATGGGTATCGGTGCAACGGCGGCGGTCTATAGCGTCCTCTACGGGGTCCTGATCGATCCTTACCCTTATCGCAGCGCCGATCGGATCGCTTTCATCACGGTCGAGAACAAGCAAGGCCTCGGCGGAGACATTCCGCTGACGCTCTCTGAACTTGACCAGCTACGCCAGGCCCAATCCGTCGAAGACGCCTTCGCGCAAGACGACGTAACCATGATTTCCACAGACGGCGAAATTCCGCAGACGGTCAAAGTGCTGGAGATGACCGGCAACGGCCTCCAATTCCTCGACGAATCCCCTCTCATCGGCCGCGTCTTTACACGGACGGAAGCTCCTGCTGGTTTATCCCCGCCGCCTGTAGCCGTCATCAGCTACCCGTTTTGGAAGGCCCACTTCGCCGCCAGACCCGACGTCCTGGGAAAGGTGCTCGAACTCAACCACCAGAAATACACCGTCATCGGTGTCGTCGGCCCGCGCTTCACTTGGCATGATTCTGAGGTATACGTGCCCATGCCGGCAGGTATGGATCCCAAAAGCCGATTTCAGGTGCTGATACGTCTCGGCTCCGGCATCTCGACCGATGCGGCGGCCGGCGAACTCACCAGTTTTGTGCAACAAGTGGGCCGCGATGAGCCATCGTTCGTGCCGCGCGATGGCTACCGCGTCAAAGTAGAGACCCTGAACAACTATTTGCTCGGCCAGTTCAAGGGCACGCTGATTTTGCTGTTCGTCGCCGTCGGCCTTCTGCTTCTCATCGGCTGCGGTAATGCTTCGATCCTCATGCTGGCGCGCGGGACTGCCCGCGTGCAGGAACTCGCCACCCGACTCGCTCTTGGAGCCTCGCGACTCCGCATCGCGCAGCAACTGCTCACCGAGGCCGTCATCCTTTCTGTGACCGGCGGCTTGCTGGGTATGGCCTTCGCCCAAGTCGCTTTACGCCTCATTACCGGCTTGATCCCTGAATATTCCATCCCGCATGAAGTGGTCATCACTTTGAACACACCAGTTCTACTGTTCAGTACTGCTGTCACGGTAACCATTGGAATCCTCGCCGGCATTTTCCCAGCCTTCCAGTTTTCAAGTCCGCAGATCAGCCCGATGGCCCAGTCCTCTAACTCACGCAGCACGACTTCTCGTGAAGCGCGAACTCGCAGCGCCCTTATGGTTGGACAGACGGCGCTCACAATCCTCATGCTCGCCGGTGCAGGCGCCGCCATGCGCAACTTCCTCCAAGCCTACGCCGCCGAGCTCGGCTTCGACAGTCACCAGGTACTCACGTTCCGGGTCAGTGTGCCCGAGAAAGCCTTCCTGGGCTGGCAGGAGCGAGTGAACTACTACGATGCACTCATCGAGAAGATCCAAAGCACGCCTGGAGTCACCACCGCCTCCATCTCGGGAGTCGGAGTTCCACCGAACCAAAACTGGTTCCAGCCGATGCAGATCGTCGGCTACACTCTCGACGAAAGACTCAAAAGCGGGCTCAATCTAGTCGGCCCCGAATACTTCTCCGTGCTCCGCATCCCGCTTTTAGAAGGACGAACTCTGACGCGTGAGGACATGCTCCGCGGAACCCACGTTGCCGTTATCAGTAAGTCCTTTGCCCAACGCTACTTTCCGGGCACCGATCCCATAGGAAAGCTGATAGTCCCCACCGAACTGACGCAGGTTCCGCATACTCTACTTTTTTCGCCCAACATCGACCAGCCTTTCCAGGTCATCGGCGTAGTCGGCGATGTCCGTAACGACGGCTTGCACCGTCCCATTCTTCCTCAGGCGTATATCCCGTCCTCCATCCTGGTATCCCAGAGCGCCAACATTCTTGCCCGCACCAAGGGCAATCCCGGTGCGCTAGTTCACGCCATCAGTGCCCATGTCCGCACTCTCAATCAAAATCAGGCGATCAGCTTCGTGTACTCGATGGACGAGTATCTTTCCATGTTTGTGTGGTCGCACGAGCGTTTCATCGCGGTCCTCATCGGTGTTTTTTCCTTCGTCGCTCTTGGCCTCGCGATCATCGGTTTGGCCAGCGTAGTTGCCTATTCCGTAGAGAGGCGAACTCGCGAATTTGGTATTCGCACGGCCCTCGGTGCCCCACAATGGAATGTTCTCCTGCTCACTCTCACCTCAACGACTCGAACTACCGGCATGGGACTCATCCTTGGCATCCTTCTCAGCATCGGGCTCAACGATACTGTCCATCGCTGGACCCAGAGCAATTTGCGCGATGCTTCCGTGCTTGCCGTCATGGCAGGAGTATTCCTCGTGGCGTCGGCTGTTGCATGCCTCCCACCCGCACGCAGGGCAACGCGTATTGATCCGGTGGTGGCTCTTCGAGACAGCTAGCCGCCAGGCTCATCTACAAACAAGGCGAAAATCGTTCCCGAGACTCTGAAATTCTCTGGAATCGACGTCAGCGACCTCGCGCACTCAGTGGCCCGGCCGGCCGCAGTTCGAGCACCGACAGTTTTCCGTCTGTGAGGATGTTGTCTCCGGTCGCATTCTTGATCTTTTTTGGGGCGCTGGGCCGATCGACGTCTACGTACCCGTTTGCTGTACCCACAAACAACAGGTCCGTCATGACCCAATCGCGTTCGCGGTCAACATGCGGATCGATGCGATGGGTCCATTTCGTCGCCGCCCTGCTGTTCATGGTTGCGATGTCGTGCGTAGCCGCACCCACCCAGACGTCCCGTCCCTGATAGCGTTGGGCCATTTTCCAGATCCGGATGTGATGTCGTTTCGCAAAGGTGTTCAAGGACTTCTGAAAGACCAGGTCGGGTGGCCTTCCCTCCAGCAGGAGCGTGGAGACAGGCGCGTCGGAGTACCCAGTCTGTCGAATCGTCGCTTGCACCGCTTTCAACGCGGTGCGGGCGTTTACGCTATCGGCTGCAATCCAGCCGGCCTCTCCGAAAGCGGCGATCAACTCCTGTTCGGTGCCAAGAAACATCAGGTTGGTTAGATCGGACGGAATCTTGCCTGGGGTAGAGGTGCGTAGGGGCGCAGCTTCGACAAGTCGTTGGAGTGTGGCGTCTACCGGTAGCTGCTGCCATCCCGCCCAAGGTTCCCTCTGCCTCAGCGTCGAAGGACGCACCACTTGAACCTGAACGTCGGTTCCCGCGGGAAACAGAATCTCGCGCCGAATCGACAGGCCATAGACTGTCTGCACACCCTTGATTGTGTATCCCGCAATTGGATTGACCACGCCAACCACCGACAACACCAGCGACACCTTGCTCTTTGCATGCGGCTGGATGATGCCCAGGATCTCGTTGTTCTGCACCGTCTCACGTGCGTTATCCACGTTTATCACGCGCGCATACAGCGGTGAATTCTGGCCGTCCCTGTGGACGATGTTTGAGAAGTCCAGCACCAACCGAGGCCTCGAATACTTATCGGGGGCCTTCTGAGCAAACAGAATCGTCCCGTTCGCCTTCGTGCCGGGCGCGACCACCAATTCGCCGTCCTTGCACTCAAGCTGCTCGCCGTTCTTGCACAATGGATAGGTGATGGTTCCGTCAATCGGATCGCCGGTCCGCGAGCGGTCGCTGTACACGGGAACATCGAGGCGAATGGAGAGCGTTGCGCCAGGAGCGAGATATGCATTCGCTGACTGTCCTGCGTCTGGCGGCATCGGCTGTGACGCAACCTTGGTTCCCTGGTCCGAAAAGTGATAGAAAGCGGCGAGGAAGCCGCTGGTCGCGCCATTCTCAACCAGCAAAGTCTGCATCTCAAAATTCGGGGAATAGAGCAGGTAGTCGAGCGCAGTATTCTGATAGATATCTTCCCGGTTGATGTCTACGCCGCGCTTGATCATGGCATCTGCGACTTCTTCATAGGCCACGATGACCTTTTGCTTTGTGGTGTAGCTGGAGCCAAATACTGCCCAATGCAGTGCTGTTCGTCCCTGAGCGTCGGTTGATTTCAGGTCGATGCCGCTATCGATGAGCGTTTTCGCTTCTTGCAAACGAGCCAGGATGTCGTTTTCTTTAGTCTCGCGGGTGGCCTGGTAGAGCTCGCGGATGAGCGGCGAGGTATTGGGCAAGTTCAGTTGCAGCGCGGCGGGTGACAGTTCCTCTTCTGGCGTCTCCTCGGGCAGCTCAGCGGGGGCATTGACGATCGATGGAGGGCGTTCCTCAACAGGGTGCGTGTTGGGTGCGGTCTCTTGCGGCCAAGCGATGAGTGTACCGGTCGGCGTGTAGGCGCCCGCGATAAAGCAAGACATGCTGAACACGATGAACGTAACCTTGTGGTCTGCGCGGCGCACCATACACCTCCAAATCACTTATGCACCGAAAAGGCTTCTTAATCCTCTTTAATCCTCGTGCCAGAGAATTGCTGATCGTGCCCTGGTCCAAAAACACGTGCCATGCATTGTCCTTCTCCTCGTGGACTTGCTAGTGGATCGGGCTAAACAAGCACGAATTTGAGCGCGTTTGGCGTCCCAAACATGGTCGCTTGAGAGGATTAATTCGGTTCGGTTGCAGCGCTGCCTCGATCGGCTTTTCGAACAGCTCTGCTCGGCAAGGGGCGAACCAAGAATATTGTGCTTTACAACCTGAGCTGGTGGGGAGCAAATCGAGGGCTGCTGCCGAAGAGCCCCGGCGCAGGTTTGAAGGCAACCTGAGACTAAGCCTAGGGGATTACCAAGCACCCGCTGCCGTAGAGGGGGAGAGAAGCCGTAGTTTGTTGAACGATATAGTTTCGTCGGCAACATCCGGCTGGTAGGCGTCGATTTCCTCCTTCTCAAACCGGGCGATGCGTTCCATGAAAGCCTGGTTCAGCCATCTCTAGAACAACCGAGCCTTGCGAAGTGTTCTTGCATCCCTGCAGTAGCGATACGGTGCCGGTCCTAGTCCCCATTGCCGTCGTCGATGACAAATCTCACTTATTTCGGAAGACACCGATAATCGTTAGTGACCCCTGCAGTCTTAGTGCATAATAGGATCCGCCGCGATAGTTCTTGCTACGAAATGAAGCGGGATGAATGAAAACTGGTACTAAGTCGGACTGCGAAGTCGTCGTTCCATCCGAACCAGTTCCATCCGAACCCCTTGCGAAGCCCCATCCCTCAAAGAACTACTATTTTGCCGGCTTCGCAGCCCTTGTCTTACTAGTAACTGTCGTTGCCGGCATGAGTGGCTTTCTAAGCCATAAAACGAGGACGGCGCAGGGAAGTTCTTCCCCGTCTTTACATCGTTCTGCGATTTCACCACGGACAATCCGAATCACCGGCGCCACTGAAGCCGTGCGCATGAGCTCTATCATCGCCCCAACCGTGGCAGGACAACAGCTTTGGACTCTCACGGTTACCAAACTGGTTGCGAATGGAAGCCAGGTGCACAAGGGCGAGATTCTGGCGGAGTTTGACCGCCAGGCCCAGTTGCAGACCTTTGTCGACAAGCGAGCGGAATACACGGACCTCGCCAACCAAGCCCTGCAAGCACAAGCGAAAGAGGATGCGGCGCGCGCCAAGGACGAGACTGAAATTCAGCAAGCCGAGAGCGCTCTGCGCAAGGCGCAACTGGAGATACAAAAACTAGAGCTACTTTCCCAGATCGACGCTGAGAAGGCGCAACAAACGCTCGATGAAGCAAAGGCAACGTTCGAGCAGCTGCGCGAGACATTTGATCTCAAGCGCCAGGCAGCCCATGCCTCGATCCGCCTGCTCGAAATTCAACGCGATCGCGCTCACGAGATCATGGAACACGCCCGTACCAACGCGGAGCTGATGGAGATTCATTCGCCAATTGACGGTGTGGTAGTGCTTAACAACATCTGGAAGCAGGGCAACATGGGTCAGGTAAAGGAAGGCGACCAGGTCCGAGCGGGCATGATGTTCATGCAAGTCGTTGATCCCTCGAGGATGCAGGTGCGCGCAGCAGTAAGTCAGCAAGATTTCCTGAGCTTGCAATTCGGGGACGCCGCGAAGATCCACCTCGATGCTTACCCGGATCTCGTATTTCCGGGAAAACTGGAGGAAATGGCACCAATCGCCAGGTCAGGGGACTTTTCTTCGAAGCTACGCACTTTCATCGTCGTGTTTTCTATCGAGGGCAGCCATGCCAGGTTGATGCCGGATCTTTCCGCCGCAGTCGACGTGAATCTTACAACGCAAACTGCGCGGGTGGGTGCGTTCCAATAAGTGTAGGTGCAGGTGTGATCGTCAACAAAGCGACTTTGAAGCGGCACAAGGTGATGTCTGGAGCAGTCGTTTTGCTAGCCAGCAGCGGGGTCCTGCTGGGCGCGATCCGATACACGCACCGTACTCCCTCCGTCCCAACCATCGTAGTGACGCGCGGCGAGTTTCTAGACTCGTTGCAGTTCCGGGGCGAGTGCTCGGCGCTTAAGTCGATCAGCATCACGGCTCCTGCCGAAGTTGGAGAGCTGCAACTCCTCAAGGTTGCGGCCGACGGCACGAAGGTGAAAGCGGGAGATCCTGTTGTTGAGTTCGATAAAACCAAAACCGAGCAGGATCTTGCCCAGTATCGCTCCTCGCTGAAATACACAACCGCAGATATCGAGCAGGCAAGAGCAACTGCGCGTCTTGCCGAAGAGCAAGACCTCACCGCGGTGCTGAAAGCCCGTTACGACCTGGAAGCCGCAAAGCTCGATGCCGGTAAACAAGAGATCGTGTCCCAGATTGAGGGTGCGGAGGCCAAACTGAAGGTCAGCGAAGCAGAGCAGAAACTGCGAGAGGCAGAAGCCAAGTTGAAGTCCGATCGCGCTGCCAGCAAGGCCACCATTGATGGGAAGATCGAGGCCCGCCAGAAAGCCGCATTTGATGTGCAGCGCGCCGAGAGCGCCTTATCGAAGATGACGTTAAAGGCCCCCTCGGCCGGAATGGTGAGTTTGGTCCCAGTGTGGCGTGAGGAAGGGTATATGCCGTTCCGGCCTGGCGACAAGGTTTGGCCGGGCGCTCCAATTGTGGAGCTACCGGATTCCACCTCATTGAGGATCTCAGCGCGTGTGGATGAGACCGAACGAGGTCGGCTCGCCCTGCATCAACTCGTTACCGTCCATCTCGACGCCATCGCCGATCGACAGTTCACGGGCAATATCGAGGAAATCAGCACCATTGCAACCGAGGACTATTCTGCGGGATGGCCCATCCCAAGGAATTTCGATCTGCGCGTTGTGCTCGACCAGTCGGACCCGCGCCTGAAGCCTGGCATGACGGCGCAGGCTACGGTGGTAATCGACCGCGTGCCAAGAGCAATCACGATTCCTTTGCAAGCATCGTTTCCGAAAGCAGGGCAGACATTTGCCTACGTTTGGAAGGGCTCCAAGTTTCGCCCGCAAGTTATTGAGGTGAGCCGGAGAAGCGGCGACCGCATTCTGGTATCCAAAGGTTTGGAGGCAGGAGATCGTATTGCCCTGCAAGATCCGACGGTAAGAGATGAGTAACTCATGAAACGACGGCTGACCATCTTCTGCGTTGCTGCCATTGTCGCGATCGGGGGAATTGGGTTAACCCGAGCCGCGAGGAGCGGTCAGCCCAGTTCGTCGGCAGACGATATCCCTGTGGCCGTCGTAAGACACCAAGAACTTGACCTCAAGGTTTACACCACCGGCGAGCTTAGGTCGCCGAACGCGGTTGCAATGAGTGCGCCTCCGATCGCAGGAGGAGCGCTGCAAATTACACACCTGCTTCATACCGGTACGCCAGTAAAGAAGGGCGATGTAGTCATTGAGTTCGACCCGAGCGAACAGCACTACAAGCTTGAGCAGAGCAGCTCGGAGCTGCACCAAGCAGAGCAGGAAATCATCAAAGCCAAGGCGGATGCGAATGTGCAGGCCGCACAAGACAAAGTCGCATTGCTCAAAGCGCGCTATGACGTGCGCCAGGCGGAGCTGGAAGTTCAGAAGAACGAACTGGTCAGCGCCATCGATGCCAGAAAAAACCAGCTGGCCCTGGAGCAGTCTAAGCGCGCCCTCGATCAGCTGCTGCAGGACATCAAGTCGCATGGCACGACGGGGCAGGCGGGGATCGAACTCGCGCAGGAAAAGTGGAAAAAAGCAAAACTGGCGATGGACTTGGCACAGCAGAACATCGCCAAGATGCGAGTAACTTCGCCCATCTCTGGCCTGGTGGCTCTGGAAAAAAATATGAATGCCATGGGCGGCATTATCTTCAGCGGCGCATCCCTTCCTGATTTTCACGAAGGCGATCAGGCACAACCAGGGAGCACCATCGCGCGCATCATTATTTCCAGTGAACTGGAATTATCCGCGAAAGTGAGCGAAGTGCAACGCGCAAACATTACCGTGGGCCAGGCGGCAGAAGCCGAGTTCGACGCCCTCCCTGGCAAGATCTTTCGTTCTACCATTAAAACGGCCGCGGGGATGGTGCAGCATCAAATGTGGGATCCTCAGTCAGGCAGCAATTTTGATCTTTCCCTTCAGCTTGACGACACCGACCCCCGCTTGCGCCCGGGAATGACGGCTCAAGTCCTAATCTTGGGGTCGAAGAAGTCAAAGGCGCTTTCCGTGTCGCGACTAGCCATCTTCCAGAAAGACGGCAAGCAAACGGCGTATCTGAAGAAGGCCTCGGGTTTTGAGCAGGTGGAGATCAAGGTGGGTGCTGAAAACGAGAGCCGCGCAGAAATCCTGGCCGGTCTACGAGAAGATGACAAAGTAGCGTTAATCGATCCGACCGCGCCGCGAAAGGCGCCATCCTCGGGAAGTGTGGCTTCGATCGGGGGAACTCCATAGATGCCTGTCACCGCGGCTCCGCCGCCCCGCACTGTTTCCGGATACAAGCAGTGGGTGCCTGATGTGCGTCTCGGGCTGCAGAATCTGCTGGCGCACCGGCTGCGGTCGATGCTCACGATGCTGGGCATGATCTTTGGGGTGGCGGCGGTGGTTTCGATGTTGTCGATCGGCGCCGGAGCGCGGCAAAGGGTGATGGCCTTTATCGAGCAGATGGGCGTGCGCAACCTCATCGTCGAGGCGAAAGAGACAACGGAGTGGCAAGCCCATCAGAAGATCCGCAAGATTTCTCCAGGGCTTACGCTCCAGGACTACCGAATCCTCGAGGACGATATCGACGACATCCTTCTATCGACGCCCCGCAAGCGGTTCACTCCGTCCAAGACGCTTCCGAAATCCCAGCAGGATCCGCCGGTAGTTTACGGCGTCAACGGCAATTACCCACGAATTGCCGGACTAGGTCTAATTCAAGGGCAGTTCTTCACTGCAGACGAGGAGAAATTTGCCAGGGCGGTCTGCGTTTTGGGCGCCGGTGCGAAATCGAACCTGTTTGGTGCGGGCAACGCTCTCGGCGAGTACGTAAAGCTAAATCAACAATGGTTCCAGGTGATCGGGGTAGCGACTCCGCAACTCAGCTCTCAAACCGAAGTGGCTGGAGTACCGAGCCAGGACTTGAATAATGTGGTCTACGTTCCGCTGAATGCCGCCATACTGCGGCTAGAGGACAGCTACAGCGATGTGCGTGATGAGATCGATGGAATCTATCTAAACCTGCGCGACGGTGCTGATATCGTCCGAACAGCACAAGTGGTCCGGGCGGTTCTGAACTCGACGCACCATTCAGCGGTGGACTTCAGCGTCATCGTGCCTGCCGAACTGTTGGCCGAGCAGCGCCGAACCGAGCGCTTGTTCAACGCCGTCATGGTTGCCATAGCTTCCATCTCGCTGCTGGTCGGCGGTATCGGAATCATGAATATTATGCTGGCGAGCATCCTGGAGCGCACCCGCGAAATCGGAGTGAGACGGGCGGTTGGGGCCCGGCAATTCGATATTGTCCGGCAATTCGTGGTTGAGGCCACTATCATCTCGTTCGTCGGCGGAACCTTCGGCATTATCTTCGGCTTCATCATGTCCCGCCTCATTGCGTGGCTTGCAGGCTGGTCAACCATAGTTACGGTCTCGTCCATTGCTCTTGCCTTCGTCGTGTCTATCAGCGTGGGGCTGGTTTTCGGAATTTATCCGGCCATGAAAGCCGCGCGGTTGGATCCTGTGGAGGCCATTCGCTACGAGTAGTCCCCCGTGAGGGCACCGGACATCGGGGGGCGAACAATATCTCACAACTAGGAGGGAGAATGACGTTTCGCTTTGCGGTGGTCTTCCTTGTATTGGCGAGTTTTCCGCTGGTTGCAGCGGGGCAGGTGCGCGAAACTTATCACGGATTACTCAGACCTGAAGTCCGTTCTCCCAAACTGGCCGGACCGCAACATCTCCACGACCATGTTGTTGACGGGAAACTTCGCCTGAGCTTGCACGATGCCATCGTCTTGGCACTCGAAAATAACAGTGGAATTCGCGTGCAGGAAGCGCAAGTGGAGACCGCGAAGTTCTCGCTGTTGCGCGCTTTTAGACCTTTTGACCCACAACTGCAAGCCGTGTTGCAGGGACTGCGCACGGCATATCCAGGATTTAGCCAAATTCAGGGGGCAGGCACCTTCAACGATCTAACCCAGTCAGCCAATCTCCGTTACACACAAACATTGCAGACGGGGACCAGCGTCGTGCTGGGCCTGAACAGTCTGAAGGACTCGAGCAATAGCGGGTTCTATTTCTTGAATCCCTATTACAGCTCCTCTTTGAACCTGCAGATCACGCAGCCCATTCTGCGCAATGGATGGAAATTTCCGAACCAGGCCCCCGTCATCATCGCAAGGACAAGTTTGCAGCAATCCCGAGCGTCCTTCCAGGCAGAGGTGAACGATGCCTTGTTACGGACAATTACAAGATATTGGGACGTGGTGCGTGCCCTTAACAACCTGGATGTGGCCCGAAAGTCGCAAGAGGCGGCCGAAGCTACTTATCAGCATGATAAGCGTGCTCTGGAACTTGGCGCGCTTCCACCGCTGGATATCTATCGCTCCGAATCGGAAGTTGCCTCGCGGCGCGTGCAGGTCATTCAAAGCGAATATCTGCTCAGGCAGGCAGAGGAAGGCCTCCGTTTCACGATTGGCGCCAATCAGGACACTTATACTGAAGCGCTCGATATCGAAACAACGGAAAATCCGGAGCCTCCTGCTGAGTTGCTCACCGTTGACACCGCGAGCGCGTTGCAGCAGGCAATCGACAATAGGCCGGAAATGGCGGCGTGGCAGTATGCCCTTCAAGCGGACGACACCGGCATTCGCCTGGCGCACAATCAGATGCTTCCCGACCTCGAGTTGCAGATGTCATATCAGGGCAGTGGAGTTGGAGGCAATCTCAATTTCGGCGGTGTTATGACCCGCGGAGGTCTTGGTGCTGCACTCAACCAGCTGTTCGGTTTCCGGTATCCGGGATATGGCGCGACTCTCACACTGAATCTCCCGATCAAAAATCGGGCGGCAGAAGCGGATCTGGGAACAGCCTTGGTCGCCCGCCACCGCGATCTATACTCGGCGCAACAGGCTCGCGAGCAGATTACGATGGACGTTCGGAATGCCGTCCATCAACTTGAGGAAGCCAAGCTCACCGTTGCCGCAGGAAAGACGGCTCTCGACCTAGCTCGGAAGATGCTTTCCGCCGAACAGCGCAAAGCCCAACTTGGTACGGAGAACATTTTCTTCATCTTGGACGCGCAGACGCGAGTGGCAACCGCCGAGGCAAACCTTTTGCAGGCAGAAGTCGATTATCAGACTGCGGTCGCCACTGTGCACAGTGCCACTGGAAGCTTGTTGCAGGAGTACCACGTACAAATCGCTCAACTGGGGCAATAAAAGCAGCTCTTTGGTGAGCCGTGTTGAAAGGCACGGGCGGTTAGGAAGGCGTTCGGCGAACCCAGCCGCTCGACATGAGTCCCACATCGTGCTAACTCCGTTCCCCATGAGCAATGGTTAGATCGTTATTGGTATTCAGAGTTCTGATTTGCATCTAGCCTGGTGCAACTGTCTGTTGGGTTAGTACAAATTTGGTACTGCCTGCCCCATAATGATCCCATTTCCACTCTGCGTTGGTACTGAAAGATGACTTCGAAACGTGCGCACAATCACATCTTTGCGCGTTCCTGAATGACACATTTGTTTCTTATGCGTTTGACCGGAGAGCCGGATAATGCCAGCACTTGTGTCCGCCTTGGAGCATGCCATGCGAAAAATCCGGGTGCTAGTTGCCAATCACCCTCGCCTCATGCGAGATCTGGTCCTCGCTACCGTCTCTGATCAACCTGACATTGAGGTCCTCGGGGCCTTGGAAGATGAGTCGCAAATCGTCCAAGTGGTTGCCGACACTCACCCCGATTTCGTCATTGTTGCGCTGGACAAGCCCCATGAGCGGCCCGCGATTTGTGACTACCTCCTTGCCAGGCATCCACAAGTCAAAGTACTTGCGGTAGCTCCAGAACATGACAACAGCTTGTTTTTCTGGTCCGACATCCGCTCTGCCGCCGTGGAGAGTTCTGAAGAAGGCATTTTGAACGTGATTCGTGGAAAAGAAAGCACGCTTGCGCAGCGGGTCATGTAAAGGTTCGGGTTGTTTGCTTTTCCACAAAGTAAGTAGTTGCAGGGAAACATGTTAACGATGGCTATCTCACAAAAGCCAGATGTAAGTGAGGTGGCGAAGCTGTAGGTGAGCGCGGAAGATGACGAGTCCATTCGCCGGTCGATTAACGCAGGAGCGCACTAGCAACCCGGTTTCTGAGTCGAGATGGGTCGCCGTATACACAATTGCCCGTCATGAGAAAGCCGTCGCGCGGCAAATGGAGGAACGGCGCATTGAAACCTTTCTACCTCTTTACCGCAGCTTGCACCGCTGGAAGGACCGTAAGAAAGAGGTCGAGCTGGCTCTATTTCCCAGCTATGTCTTCGTGAGGATCCTGACGCGCGACAAGCTGGCGGTGCTGCAGGTCCCGGGCGTGGTCAACCTAGTGAGTTTTAACGGGGAGGTGGCGGTATTGCCGGAGCAGGAAATTGTTGCGCTTCGTCGTGGACTGGAAAACCACCTTTGCGCGGAGCCGTGCCCCTATCTCAAGGTTGGCAAATCAGTTCGAGTAATACGCGGCCCGATGGCGGGTGCGGAAGGCATTTTGTGTCGGAAAAAGGACCGATATCGGTTTGTGATCTCCGTGGATGTGCTGATGCGGTCGGTCGCGGTGGAGGTTGACGCCTCCGATCTCGAGCTGGTTCGTTCCACGCGACCTGTGCCTGCTAGCGCGCGCGGATGCAAGTGGGTATGGCATAACGTGAGGGTTTTCGCATGAGCAACAGATGCAGATGTTCTAAAGTGTCTAAGATCGTGCTGAAGATGGTCGTCGGTCTCGTGCTAGCCTCATTGCCGAGCTACGCCCAAAAGAAAGATCCCTACTCTGCGGAGTATCGTCCCGCACCGGCTAAGTCGCGGGCGGAACAAGAGGCCGAGCAGAGAGTTGCACTGTCAGCAGACAAGATCATCGATCTTCTTCGTCAAGAACCCGGGCTGCTTCTCGAAGGCAAGCGAGTTCTAGTTCGCAAAGCTTTCGAACAGGGCCGGATTCTCGACCCCGATGATCTTACTGACGAAGCGCTATTTGATTTGCTCCGGCGCGATCAAAACATTCGGGTGCTTGTGACGCGTGAGATTGAAGACCGCGGATATATTCGAGCAAAGCCCACCCAGCAGCAAATCGAGCAGGAACGCGAAACGAATCCCGGTTATCGAGTACCCGCAGGAACGTCCCAGGGGCAGGCTCTTGCCGACACCGGCCTCAAGGCCACCAATAAAGAAGAGGAGTACTGGCGGAAACACGACGACAGCATTCCCAGTTATCCTCAAACTCAGCCGGAACCACAACCGAACCAGTCCATTCCAGCTACTCCGGCGATTCCGCGCTCGGTGCCTCCTACCGAAAATCCCGCGCGCCAGGTGGAAATGGCAAATTTGCCCGATAGCCAGGATCTTTATGACGGCATGGGAGTAGATTCGGGCACAGCCTTTGATTCCAACCGAATGACCCGCATCACTCCAGAACAACTGCCTGGGCTGCTATCCACCAGCGTGTCCCCGAGCACCAGTTTTGCAATGGTAGATGGGATCGCTCAACAACGTGATCGCGGGATGGCGAGGGCGGTTCCGAGCTACAGCGCTTCTTCTGCGTATAACTCCGGACGCGACCCCCTGTCGACTACTCGCGGTCTGGGAGCAAACGGCTCTGGCGGTGCTACAGCCTTCGATCAACAGGCTTCGCTCGAGATGCCGCGTCGCGAGTCTCCTTCTGCGCAGGATTTGAATCTCGATCGCCCTCAAATACGTCGAAGGGTGAATCCCTATGCGAATGTGCCTTCGCTTTACGATCTTTATTCCCAAGTCTCGCCACGTTCGGCGATGCTTGAGCGCTTCGGAGTAAACATCTTCCGCAACGGGACCGGCAATCTCGACAAGCTTCCCATGGACTTGCCGGCGGGGCCGGACTATGTGCTGGGGCCGGGCGACGGCGTGAGCATCGACATCTGGGGAGGGATCGCGCAGCGCCTGCAACGCGTCGTAGATCCTTCCGGTCGGTTAGCTCTTCCAGAAGCTGGCACAGTTCCAGTTGCTGGGAAGACACTCGGGGACGTACAGCGCCTCGTGCAAGCCGCCCTCCGCACGCAGTTTCACGAGGTCGAAGCCGACGTTTCGCTTTCGCGAATCCGCAGTGTTCGAGTCTATGTGGTGGGCGAAGTGGAGAATCCCGGCCCCTATGACATCAGCTCTCTATCTACTCCCTTGAACGCGCTTTATGCTGCCGGTGGACCCACCACTCGGGGTTCCTTGCGACACCTTCAGCTATACCGTGGCAAGGACTTGGTGCAGGAAGTCGATGCCTATGATCTCTTACTGCACGGTGTCCACAACGACCTCGCGAGAATCCAGTCCGGCGACACAATTCGCGTTCCTGGCATCGGCCCCGAAGTAACGGTCGCCGGCATGGTCATGCATCCGGGAATCTATGAGCTGCGAAACGAGAGCAGCCTGGCTGAGGCCCTGGAACTTTCAGGCGGCGTCTTGCGTTCAGGCACGTACCGGCATATCGAAGTCGAGCGGGTCATCGCCCATCAAAGTCATACGATGATGCAGCTCGAGATGCCGGAGACAAATGATGCGCAAGCGGTCAATAAAGCGCTGAGCGATTTCAAGATTCAAGACGGAGACAAGGTTCGGATTTCTCCCATCCTGCCCTATTCGGACAAGACGATTTATCTCGACGGTCACGTATTCCATCCTGGCAAGTACGCCTACCGCGAGGGCATGAAGCTTACCGACTTGATTCATTCCTACAGTGACTTGCTTCCTGAGCCGTATCGCGCACATGCAGAAGTCATTCGTCTGCAGCCGCCGGATTACACCCCGGTTGTATTGGCGTTCAATCTTGGCGATGCCATGGAAGGCAAAGAGCAAGATATCGCCCTCAAGCCTCTTGATACGGTGCGGGTTTTTGGACGATACGATTTTGAGGATGCGCCCGTGGTTAGCGTGAGCGGCGAAGTTCGCGATCCTGGCGACCACGTTACAAATGGTGCCACGCGCCTACGAGATGCGGTGTACCTCGCCGGTGGCCCAACGCCAGATGCGGAACTCGACAACGCTCAGGTCTTTCGTCGTACCGCCGAGGGCAAGCTAAAGGTCTTCAGCGTCAATCTTCAAAAAGCACTGGCCAACGATTCCAAAGATAACCTGCTGCTAGAGCCCAAAGACCGCATCTTCATTCATCGCAACCTGAGTAAGCTGGATCCGCCAACCGTCATTATTCAAGGAGAGGTTGCCCGCCCAGGAAAGTATCCGCTGGGTGAAGAAATGACCACTGCGGATCTGGTGCGTGTTGCTGGTGGTTTTAAGCGCGGCGCATACACCGAAACTGCCGACTTAACGCGCTATGAGCTGGTGCAGGGAACTAGCGTGGCCGGTGAAACCGTTCCGGTTCAGATCGCAAAGGCCATGGCGGGTGAACCCGACACCAACGTTCGCCTACATGACGGCGACGTCCTAACCATCAAGCAGGTCGCTGGGTGGAACGACATTGGTGCAACCATTGCGGTGAAGGGCGAAGTGATTCACCCTGGAACGTATGGCATTCAGGAAGGCGAAAAGCTCAGTTCCATTCTGATGCGGGCGGGAGGATTTCGGGGTGATGCCTATCCGTACGGCGTGATCTTCGAACGTAAACAGGTCCGGCAACTTGAAGAGGAGAACCGGGAACAATTGATCCGCCAGGTCCGAACTGATGGGGCGAACCTGACGTTGATACCGGAACAAGATGCCGATCAAAAGATGGCGAAAGAAGCTGCCGTCAATCAATGGCAGGCGGCCCTGCAAAAACTACAGGACGCCCCGCCGTCCGGCCGACTCGTTGTTCATATCAGCAAAGATATAAAGCACTGGGCGGACACCGCCGCGGATATTCAAGTGCGTGCGGGAGATGCGATCTACGTACCAAAGAAGCCAAACTTCGTGATGGTGGATGGCTCCGTCTACAACCCGACTGCTGTGACTTACAAACCGGGCAAGGACGCTGGTTGGTACTTGAAACAAGCCGGAGGACCGACTAACTCGGCGAACAAGAAAGCTGTGTTTGTAATCCGTGCCGATGGTTCAGTCGCAGGAGGCTCGGGTGGGCTCTTCAGTGGCGGAGTCGACCGCACTGCTCTGCACGCTGGCGATCTCGTGATGGTTCCAGAGAAGGCTTTCAGCGGAACCACGAAATGGAAAACTACCCTGGAGACGGCGCAATTGGCTTATGCAGTCGGTATCGCGATTCAGGTCGCCAGAAGCTTCTAGTTGGGCCCAATGCATTTCCTTCGAAGTCTCGTCGTAGGAATTGTGCTGACAGCTCTCGTGCAACTAACCCTCCAAGCACAAAGCATCGGTTCAGAGTACGGGCAATCGCAAGGCGTTGCGGACCGAGCTTCGGGTGCGGTTCTGCACTCGATGGTTGACTCGAGTCAATCGAACACGTCGCTGCGACAAAACCCAGATGACGACCCCTCCTTCGGGGAAGATCCCGACAACCGTCTCATGGTTCCCTTCGTGAAGCATCTGGCGAGTGATCAGCGTACTTTCTGGACTGCTCCCACTCACTTTCGTATCAACGACTTGAAGTGGATTGCGCCTTTCACAGGTTTCACCGCAAGTTTAATGGCCTCCGACAGTTGGACTTCAAAGCAAATTCCCTTGGGCAGGATCGAAACAAGCAAAAGGATTTCCAACTACGGCCTTTACTCCCTGATCGCCGCCGGCGGCGGTGCTTTTGTGCTCGGCCATGTCACCGGCGACGACCATATGTCGGAAGCGGGGTTCCTGAGCGGGGAAGCGGCCATGAACAGCACGGCGATCACCTATTTATTAAAGAGCGCGACCCAGCGTCCTCGCCCTTACCAGACAAACGGAACCGGAACTTTCTTCCAGGGAGGCAGTTCGTTTCCTTCCGAGCACGCTGCGATCGCCTGGTCGATTGCAAGTGTCATGGCGCACGAATACCCCGGAACGTTATCTAAAGTTCTGGCGTATGGCCTCGCCACCGGCATTAGCGCGACCCGTGTGACGAGCCAACAACATTTTGCCTCAGACGTAATCATCGGGAGTGCACTCGGCTGGTACTTCGGGCGACAAGTCTATCGCGCACACCATGATATTCACTTGGGTGGAGCACCTTGGGGTGATTTGTTGCCCGAGAGTGTCGGAAATAAAGAGCGCAATCCCGAAAATATGGGGTCGCCGTATGTGCCACTCGATAGTTGGATCTATCCGGCTCTGGAGCGGCTGAGTGCGTTGGGCTACATCAAGACCGGTTACCTCGGCATTCGGCCATGGACAAGAATGGAATGCGCGCGACTGCTCGAGGAGGCAGAGCGAAACATTACAGATCAGGACGACATGTCTGCCGTAGCAACACGAACTTATCGGGACTTGAATGAAGAATTCTCGCAGGAAGCAGCCCGTCTGAACGGCGCGGCAAACCTTGGCGCCAGGGTGGACTCGGTGTACGTGCGCGCCACTAACATCTCTGGTCCGCCTTTGCGTGACGGGTACCATTTCGGCCAGACCATTACTAATGACTTTGGCCGTCCATACGGAGAAGGCACAAGCTCCGTCGTTGGCGCTGCCGCCAGCGTCGTTGCAGGACCATTTTCTGTTTTTGTACGCGGCGAATATCAGCAGGCCCCCGCCGTTACCCCTCTCACCTCTTCGCAGTTGGGAGCCATGGCCAGTGCAGACCTGCTCCCCTCGAGCACGAATTTGTCGGTAAACACCGGGGCATTCAGTCGGTTCCAATTGTTGGAAGGCTCGGTCGGTCTGAACTTAAAGAATGTGCAGTTTTCTTTCGGTCGCCAGACGGTCTGGCTGGGGCCAGGCGAGACCGGGCCTTTTCTCTTCAGCACTAACTCGGTGCCGGTCACGATGTTCAAAGTGGATACAACGCAGCCATTTGATTTTCCCCTGCTGTCAAAATTGCTGGGGCCAGCACGCGCAGAGTTCTTTCTTGGTCGGCTTTCAGGGCAACAGTGGATCAATTCTCCTGCCCTGCAAAACCCTAATCAACCAAATCTCTTTGGGCCTTATCCGAGTGACCAACCGTTTATTCACGGAAACAAGATCAGCTTTAAGCCCACTCAGAACCTGGAGTTTGGAGCGGGTGTGACCGCAGTATTCGCCGGTGCTGGCGTGCCATTCACCTTTGGCGAATTTCTCAGGACATACTACGCACACACTCAGCTGGCCAAGAATCCCGGAAAGCGATTTTCCGCGTTCGATTTTACATATCGAGTTCCTGGACTCCGGAAGTGGCTGACATTTTATATGGATTCTCTTGTGGTCGATGAGTACTCTCCTATTACTTCGAGCAGGGCATCGGTAAGTCCCGGGTTCTATATGCCCCAAGTCCCGCGCCTTCACAAGCTGCAACTGCGCGCGGAGGGAATCAGAGAGCCGCTGACAAGCGAATTTGCACCTGGATTCGTCTACATTGATGCACGCTATCTCAGTGGCTACACCAACCAGCAACTTTTGATGGGCGACTGGATAGGGCGGGCTGGATGGGGTGGGCAGGGCTGGGCAACATATTCCTTCTCCAGCAGTACTCTGCAGTTTAGTTATCGTGCTCAAAGAGTCTCAAGTAAGTTCTTGGAAGGCGGTTCTCTAAACGACTTTTCTCTTAGATGGAACCAGAATCTGACTGGCCAGTTAAGCCTCTCCGTCCTGGCTCAGTACGAGAACTGGCGTTTTCCTTTACTACAACCCAACCGACAGAACAACTTTACGTCGTCAATTCAGTTGAGCTATAGGCCGCACTTCAGCTCACAGTAACTGGGCTCATACACAATGCCGATGCCACTCTTGAACGACACTGCTGCTGACGAACAATTGGAAAGCCTGGTGTCAACAAACGGGCAGCCTACTTCCTCTAAGAGGGAGAGCTCTGGATTGGAGCGGCTGCAACTGCTTTGGGAGAGGCGTCATACCATCTTTCGCTTTGCGGTCTGGGGTTTGTCGATCGGATTGTTGTTGGCTTTCCTCATTCCATCGAAATACGATTCCGTTACACAGCTCATGCCCCCAGACAATGAAAGTTCAGGCATCGCGATGCTTTCCGCTCTGGCGTCTAAAGGTGGCGAGGCATTGGGAGGATACGCCGGTGATCTCTTAGGTATTAAGAGCTCGGGTGCACTTTTTATAGGTGTTCTCCGCAGTCGAACGGTCGAGGATGCGCTGGTCAACAAATTTGACCTTCGCAAGGTTTATTGGGTGCGGCGGATGGCCGATGCTCGTAAGGAATTGGAATCGCGTACATCGATCAGCGAAGATCGCAAAAGCGGCATCATCACCATCAGCGTTCGCGATCACAGCCCGCAGCGCGCGCAAGCAATGGCTCAGACGTACGTCGATCAGCTCAATCTGGCAGTTGCAACCCTGACAACGTCATCGGCTCGACGGGAGCGTGAATTCCTGGAAACCCGCTTGCTTACTGTAAAGCATGACCTCGACCAGGCGGCGCGAGATTTCAGCGAGTTTGCCAGCAAGAACACAGCGATCGACATTAGCGAGCAGGGGAAAGCAATGGTGGAGGCAGCGGCGCGGTTGCAAGGCGAATTGATTGCGGCAGAAGCCCAGCGGCAGGGCCTTGAACAGATCTACTCTCGCAACAATGCTCGCGTGCGCTCAGTGCAGGCCAACATTGACGAACTGCAACGGCAGTTGGAAAAACTGGGCGGATCCGTGGCAAAGCCGTCCGATGTTGATGGGTCCAAATCGATTTATCCCTCCATTCGGCAACTGCCTATTCTTGGGGTGACTTACTCTGACCTGTTTCGGCGCACGAAGATCCAAGAGGCGGTCTACGAAACACTGACCAAACAGTACGAGCTAGCAAAGGTACAAGAGGCAAAAGAAATTCCCACAGTCACGGTGCTCGATCCACCGAATTACCCAGAGACCCGCACGACTCCCCATAGACTGGTTGTCGTTGCAATCGGGATATTGCTTGCCATGGGAATAGGTTGCTGCTGGGTAACACTGCCGGTGTTGTGGTCGGAGCTCGACTCTACTGATCAGCGGAAAACATTGGCAGAGAGCTGCCTTGTGGGGCTCCGGCGCGATTGGGAAGCGGTGCAAAAACACTGGTCGACTCAGGGTGGGGAGCAAAATAGCTAACATGGATGAACTACTTCAGCTAGAGGATCTCAGCGAGCGACCGATAGCTGCAAGCCCACTCCGCAGCCCAAGAGTAGCGTTCCAACGTACGCTTGCCAGTGCTGTTAGCGTCGTTGGCGGCGAAGTTCTGCTTCGGGTTGCAAGTTTTGGGGCGGTGGTTGTAATGGGACGCTTGTATGGCCCATCCACCTTAGGTCTTTACGCGACCACGCTCGCCTTTGCTACGGTTGCAGTTATGTTGGCGGAATGCGGTCTTCAGCTGTCAAGCATTACCGAAATAGGTCGCGCTCCTAACCGCGTCAATCAAGTGTTCGGGCGGCTTCTCTCCCTTAGGGTAATCCTCTTTGGGTCGCTTCTCCTCGGACTGTTTGTATTCGGATTGTTTTGTAAGTGGGAAGCCTATCTGTGGCTGGTCGGCGGCCTCGTAATCGTTCGAACGATGTTGTATTCATGCTCGCAGCTTCAATTTTGTGTGCTAAAGAGCCTGGATCGCATGCGAATCATCGGCGCGATTCAGGTTCTTACTTTCACACTTCTGAGTGTCGGGATCGCGGCTACTTATCTGCTCTCGTGGAGTTTTGTGACCTTGCTATGGTGTGGCCTAGCCGCTCAAGGGGTCGAGATCTGCGTGACGCTCATCCTCCTTGTGCGGTCAGGGATAAGGCCATCCCCATTTTATCCGCACCACACGTGGGAGCTCCTGCAGACCGCGGGACCCATTGGTGCCACTTACCTTCTTGCGGCTGTGATCCTCCGCGCTGATGTGATCGTATTGTCAAGTCTGAGGTCGCCGGATGACGTCGGCAGGTTTGCTGCCGCGGATGTCGGGCTCGTATTTGTCTATGCTGTCTCTTGGATGTTAGGGACGGTTTTGATGGCGGACCAGGTCCGCTGTCTGCAAAGTCCTGCCGAGGGTCTCTATCATGCGCAGCACTGGCGAAAAGTCCTGTTCTTCGCAATTACGCCTCCTTGTGCTCTCCTGTTTTGGCTTGCCCCGTGGCTGACGAAAACTCTTTACGGACCGGCGTTTGCATCGACCGGCCGAATCGCTTCCGTGATGGTGCTGGCGGTTCCGATGATTTTTCTAAACTCTTCGTATCTCAGCAGGATGATCGCCCTTGGCCGCCGGCGGATCTATTTTGGCGTGTACCTTGGAACGGCGATTGTGGCGATCGGCTTAAACGTTGTATTAGGAAGGATTTATGGGGCGACGGGCATCGCCTACGCCATCGTTGGCCGTGAATTGTTGATGCTTGTTCTTTTCTGGACTTTCGATGGCCATGCAGCCACCTCGGTGTCGCGCGCGGAGACGGGCATGGCGGAGAGTACCGTTGTTTCTGGCGTTGGGGTGCAGGGCGACTAGCGAAGGCTTGATGGCACTGCTGATCATCACGTGCCTGGTTCTAAGCCTGACGTCGAACCTTGTTCCGGTATTCAATGTGATGGCGATTCTGGCCCTTGTTCCATTGCGGTTATTTTGCACTGAACGAGCAGCCGATCCTGACCTTGTGCCGCGGAGAGCAATCAATTGTCTGCTCTTGGCCTACACCTTCTGGATCGCAAGCTATTTGCTTACGGGCGCGTCTATTTCGAACTTGTTTTCCTACGACTTCCTCCGGTATGACGGCGCTATGTTTGTTGGGTATTTGCCATTGCTCTTAATGGGCGCTTGCGGTCTTAAGTCAAACACCGTTACTCGGCTACTGTGGATATATCTCGGAATCTTAGCGGTGGCGGCGACACTAGGAGCTGTCCAGTTTATTACCCATATCGAAGGCTTGAACTATGACGCTGAGTCAACCGGGCCGCACTGGAATGTACTTTACAAATCGGAGTTGACCACTGACATCTTCCACGGATGGTATCGAGCACACAATGCCGCAGGTTCAGTTTACGCAATGGCGACTTGCGTTGCGCTCGCGTTCTTTCTTGGTCGAAACAAAACGAAAGCACTATCCTGGCAAGGATTGATCTTCGCGGCCGTTCTCACCGGACTCGTCCTCGCTCAATCCCGGTCCGGTTATGTGGCCTTCACTGCTGCGTCCGTGATTGTGTTTATGCGCAAGAAGGAGCACGCGCGCAGATTGCTTCGCTTAGGAATTGTCGTCGGCGTGCCGCTACTGATGTTTTGGTTGAGCCAGTCGCTTATTCTGCGGCGGGTACAATGGATTACCAATTTTGAAGAGCCAAATGCCGCGGGCCGGCTCATTAATTATGCTGACGCACTGACCGATTTCGCCCGCAGTCCCCTCATCGGCATCGGATTGGGCCGCTATAACGACGAATGGAAAATCTATTCTGAAATACCTCCTGTCGTCAGCGTCGCGACACAAGGGGAAGTGGTAAATCTGGATAACCATGCGCACAACTCATACCTGCACTTCTTAGCCGAGGGTGGCATCGTCGGGCTTGCCCTAATGCTTGGTGTTTGGATCGAAACCTATCGATGGGCCGGGATGATTCGAAGGCGCTTCGGCGAGCTTAGTGCGACTGGCACGCTTGCACAGGGGATCCAGGCAAGCATAGTGGTTGTTTGTTTCTTCAGCCTGACAGAACATGCGATGGGAATGGCCTCTAGTCCTTTAGTCATATTTACCATGGTTGGGCTCCTGCGAAACGCCGCCGCTTACGAGAGATTGAACGTCGCCGCAAGTCGCGGCATAAGCGCTCGCTTCAAAGTGGAACCCGGCGGTAGCAGTCAACTTACTCCAGGAGAGGCTTACTGACAAATCCATGAACGCACTTGCCCAAATACGAGACCGCGCCAAAGTCATGGCTCTTCGTGTTCTGAGCTCCATGCGTCAACGGGCGATTGGCCCTTATTCTTTAGCGGTTCTTGCGAAAACGGAAAACGGACTGCTTCTCACGCCCGCCGGAGATCTGATGATAGGTAGAAGGCTGTGCTTCAATGGCTGTTACGATCCGGAGTTAGTTAATGTTCTTCTCAACCAATGTACAAGTGGTTCGGAGGTGCTATTTGTGGGCGCGCACGTAGGTGCGCTGGTCATACCTGTTGCAAGAAAGGTACGGCGAGTTGTTGCCATCGAGGCGAATCCCGCTACATTCGAGTTGTTACGTACAAACGTTCATTTAAATGGTCTGACAAACATAGAGCTCCACAACTTTGCGGCCGGCAACAGCAATGGCGAGGTCAGGTTCCTGGCGAATCTGCTAAATAGCGGCGGGAGCGGTTTGGCGATCGGCGAGTGGGGACACTGGGCCTACACCTATGATCGACCGACTAGCGTCACCGTGCAGATGAAGAGGCTGGATGACGTGTTTCCAGAGGATCGTTTTGATTTGATCGTGATGGACATCGAAGGAGCCGAGGTGCTTGCGTTAGAGGCTATGCCGAACCTATTACAACGTAGTAAGGGCCTGCTGGTTGAAGTGTTTGAAGATCACCTACGACAGGTAGCTAAAGTTACCGATGACGAGTTTCTGTCTCCTATTTCTCAATTCTATGACGAGGCGCGGATCCTGCCGGAAAAGCCGCGCAAAGGGGAGGCAATTGCCACACATGCATATTCAAGGGCGGCATTTCGTCAAATGATGCGAGATTGCTGCAAATTGCGTACCGCCAATGTGATGTTTTGGAAAGGGCATGCCTTAAATTGCTCAACTGACTGATAAATGTCTGGATTGGAGTCTGGCGACAGGTTTACTGGCATGATTGAACGAGGAGCGGAGAACGGTTTGAGAGTCGCGATCGTCCATTACTGGATTTTCGGGAGGGGCGGGGGGGAGAGGGTGATCGAGGCGCTCGTGGACATGTATCCAGAGGCTGACCTCTTTTGCCTTGCCGTTGATCCTTCAAAAATGAATGATAAGCTACGTTCGCAACGACTCACAACGTCATTCCTGCAGTCCATTCCTGGCTGCCGCCGTTGGTATCGGCACATGCTTCCACTACAGCCGTGGGCGGTCGAGAGCCTGGACCTTTCCGGCTACGATTTAGTCCTTAGTTCTGAGTCTGGCCCAGCGAAGGGTGTCATCTCACATACGGACACTTGCCACATCTGCTATTGCCATTCGCCCATGCGTTACTTATGGGATTTGTACTCGGACTATCGCCGAGGTTTTAATCCGATAGTTAAAAGCGTATTCTCGCTGACTTCCCATTATGTGCGGATGTGGGACGTGCTGGCGGCGAATCGGGTTGACTATTTCGTAGCAAATTCCAAAAACGTCGCTAATCGTATCCGAAAGCACTATCGCCGAGAAGCGGAAGTCATCTATCCGCCGGTGAATGTCTCGGCAGGATATCTGTCTGAGGAGATTGGTGACTATTATCTTGTTGTCGGTCGCCTGACAGACTACAAGCGCGTTGACGTGGCCATACAGGCGTGTAATCACCTGAGGCGTCCGCTGCGGATCATCGGCGAGGGCGAGCAATATCGAAAATTGAGAAAACTGGCTGGGCCTACCATACAGTTTCTGGGAAACGTCGATGACAACGCTGTGCGAGAGAATTATGCGCACTGTCGGGCCCTGCTGTATCCCGGAGAGGAAGACTTCGGGATCGTGCCGGTGGAAGCCCAATCCTTCGGTCGTCCTGTCATTGCGCTCGGAAAAGGGGGGGCCCTCGAAACGGTGATCGGCATTCCTGAGGAGGACACCTCGCCTATACCCGAGCAGTCAACGGGCATCTTCTTTCGCCAGCAGACAACGCAGTCGCTGGTCGATGCAATCCTGATGTTCGAGTCGCTTGAGGACAGATTTCTGCCCGCCTTTATTCGAGCCTCCGTGGAAACCTTCGATATTTCTCGGTTCAAGTTCGACATGGGTCATTTCATTAAGGCAAAGATGCAAGAGTTCCAAAGCTTAGGTGCACCGGTGAAGCAAAATCGCAAAGTAGCGACCGCATCCTTTTGAGTTTCGGTTGTGCCGCAGTGCCGCTTTAGGAAATAAGAAGCAGGGGAGGAGAAAACTATGCTGATTTTTGTCGATTCCGCTAACGAAAAGCACATTCGGCAGTTGTGCCGGGAAGGAATCGTTGATGGTGTAACCACGAACCCTTCAATTATGCTTAAGGATGGTGTTCAGGACATTGAAACCGCTGCAACACGGCTTAGAATGCTCCTCGGTGACAGGCCCTTGAGCCTTGAAGTCACTTCGAACGACCATCAAGAGATGCTCGAGCAAGCACGTGTCTTCGCTTCCTGGGGCCCCAGCATGGTGGTTAAGATCCCGATCGTTAACGAATTTGGAGATTCTAGCCTGGATGTCATAAATGAGTTGACGAGTGAGGGCATCGCGGTGAACGCAACAGCGATTCTGTCTTTTAACCAGGCTATGCTTGCTACCAAAGCAGGCGCCGCGTACATCAGCATTTTCGCCGGACGCATCGCAGATGAAGGTAATGACCCAGTGTTAACCATCAAGAATGTGCGGCATTGGTTGGATGAGTGGGAATATACGAGCAAGATCATTGTAGGCAGTGTGCGGACGGTAATGGACATCCAGAATGCAGCCCTTTCCGGTGCGCACGTAATTACCGTCCCCCCACAGTTCTTCCCCAAGATGATCGATCACAAGTACACGCGTGATACTGTCCGGCAATTCAATTCCGACGCGGCCAAAGCAGCCCAAGAGATTGCTGCTCGCGCTGTGGCGGCTGCCAATGGCCAGTAACGCGGTCGTCTAGAGTGTCCCTAGTCAATGGCAATTCAGCCACTTGAAATATCCGCGGTTGTGCAGGCGCTTGAGCCATCACCCGACCCAAGCGCCGATTTTCTTAGCCGACGATCCGTCAAACTGGCTTTGTTCATGCTGGGCGACATCATCAGCCTGACCCTTGCCTATTATGCAGCGGTGCGACTCTCAAAAGTGATTTTCCACGTTGCACAAGCGGCTTTTGGACCATCTACGTATCCGCTTCTGTTCGTACCATTCTGCGCCGGCATGTTCTATGTGATGGACGGCTATGGTGTTGTGGAGTTGCGACGACCTGAGCGTGAAATCGAACTCGCCTTTAAGGCTGTTTCGTTCTCGTTGCTTTCCCTCCTGGCAACCAACGCAATCTTGCTCAAGGGAGAAGTGTTTTCGCGGTATTTCATCCTACTCTGGTACCTGTTTACTCTCGGTACTGTCCTTTGCATCCGATTTGGTCTCCGAAGTGCGTACGGTTGGTGCTGGCGGCAGGGAAGGGGGCGCAGCCGTGCACTGTTCTTAGGGGAACTGGAGGAGCTGGAGCACTTTCAACGGCTTCTCTCGGTGCAACATCACAGAGCTTATTGTTTAGCCACGGCGATTGTCCCCCCGCACTTAGCTGCCCCGGAAGAGGCAACGCGGCTGATTGAGCTTACACACTGGAAAAGTGTGACCGAGGAAAACAAGGTTCAGGTGGTTGTGATAGGGCGGTCGATGCACAAGTCTTTCTGCCAGGCTGAGATGATCACATACTGCCAGCTCCGCCGGTTGAACGTGGTGCTGTTGGGAAACGTACCGCGCTTGCGCGCAATCCATCAGGAACTGGACTACTTTACGGGCTCCACATATCTCAGCTCTGCGTCCCTATGGAACAGCGGGGTGCAACGGTTCTGTAAAAGATGCATTGATCTATTCTTTGGCGTAATCGGTAGTCTCATTACCGTTCTCCTAACCCCGGTCATCGCGTTGCTGTTGACGGTTGAGGATCCCGGGCCGGTGTTCTATCGCCGTGAGATTGTAAGTGGTTGCGGAAAGCGACTTTGGCACTGGAAATTTCGCACCATGGTCCAGAATGCTGACGCGATCCTCCAGAAAGATCCCGAACTGAGAGCCAAATTTGCTGAGAACCACAAGCTTCAGCATGACCCACGAGTATTGCGAATAGGACGTTTTTTGAGGAAATATAGCATCGATGAGCTTCCACAACTGTTCGGCCTGTTGAGTGGCAGCTTTAGTCTCGTGGGGCCAAGGGGAATCTCGTCCGAAGAGAGCGTCCGATATGGAGGGTTCCTTGCGAAGAGGCTCTCCGTAAAACCAGGTATCACCGGGTACTGGCAGGTGATGGGTCGTCAATTGATCAGCTATGAAGACCGGGTCCGGATGGACGAATTCTATATCGACCATTGGTCTATTTGGTTAGACCTATACATCATCGGCAAAACTTTCGGTAAGCTTTTTCGTCCCGAAGGCGCCTATTAGCACGAGGAGATGCGGACATGCGAATTCTAGTTACCGGGGGTGCAGGTTTCATTGCATCCCATGTTGTGGATGCCTACGTGAGGCTTGGTCATGACGTAGCGGTGATCGACGACTTGTCGCGAGGCTCTCGCAAGAATCTCAACGCAGCGGCCCGTTTCTATCGAGGGGATATTCGAGACGAAGCCTTTGTTAGGTCAGTCTTTGAAAACATTCGTCCTGAGATTGTTAATCATCATGCGGCGCAGATGGATGTTCGCCGAGGGGTGCGGGAACCCATATTTGATGCATCGGTGAATATTCTAGGCTCGCTGAACATCCTGCAGTCAGCCATCGCCCACAGCACGCAACGTATCATCTATGTCTCGACAGCCGGAGCGGCCTATGGTGAACCCGCATCTCTTCCCGTATATGAGAACTGCCCGATCAACCCAATCACTCCATATGGGATAAGTAAGCACACCGTAGAGCATTATCTGTTTACTTATCGAGTTCTGTATGGTATCGAGTACGTCGTCTTGCGCTACGGAAACGTGTATGGGCCACGGCAAAGTTCTCAGGGTGAGGCCGGAGTTTTCGCAATCTTTTGTGAGCAGATGTTGGCCGGCATCCAACCTGTGATCTACGGCGATGGGAGTAAGGTTCGGGACTACGTATTTATTGACGATGTTGCCCTGGCGAATGTTGAAGCCCTGCAACACGGCACGGGAGAAATATTCAACATCGCGAGTGGGATAGAGACTACCGACCAGGAGGTCTTTGATACGGTCAAGAAACTGGTCGGAAACTCGAGACAAATGCCACGCTATGTTGCTCGTCGTCCCGGCGAAATCGAAAAGATAAGGCTTGATATCACCAAGGCTAAGAGCATGCTCGGTTGGAAACCCCAAGTGAGTCTTCTCGAAGGTGCGAAGCAGACGGTGGAATATTTCCGAGAAGCGGCCCAGCAGTCTGTTGCGCATACCTAGGCCACCGTAGCTTTCAGTATCGGCGCATGATCGGATGGGGCCTAGCCCGCTAAAGGTGTCGAAAGCACGCTTTTGCAATCTAAATCTGCAAACAGGTTAAACCTTAAATGATCATTACAAGAACGCCCTTTCGCGTCACTCTGGGCGGTGGAGGGACAGACCTTCCATCGTACTATCAAGAATACGGCGGGTTTATTCTCGCGGTCGGTATCGACAAGTACATGTATCTGAACGTGAATACCCCCATTCTCGATGACTTCGTCCGCGTGCAATACAGTCGCACCGAATTGGTACACAACAGCGAAGAAGTTCAACACACCCTAGCGCGCGAGGCACTGCGATTCTTTCGCATCGAAAATGGAATCGAGATCGTCTCGGTTGCCGACATTCCTGCCGGAACGGGTCTTGGATCATCCAGTTGTTACCTGGTGGGATTGTTGAATGCAATGCATACGTTGACACATAGTCCGGTGAGTCCTCAAATACTCGCAGAAGAAGCTTGCGATATCGAGCTTCAGCGACTGCGAAAGCCCATCGGTAAGCAGGATCAATATATGGCCGCTTTTGGTGGGATCACCACGCTCGAAATCGACAGGGATGGTTCGGTATCGGTGACTCGTCTGTGTCTCGGCCCCGACTTGCTGGAGGCACTGGAAGCCAATACGTTGCTGTTCTATACCGGTGGCGTGCGTGATGCGACTAGCATTTTGGAAAAACAGGACAAGGACACCAAAGAGAAGGCGAATGGAGTGGTCAGTAGTCTGTCCGAAATCAAGGATATCGGTTTTGAGATCCGTGACTCGATCGTTCGCGGCAACATGCGCCGATTTGGAGAGCTGCTCCATATTCATTGGCAGGTGAAAAAGAGGCTTTCCAATGGCATCACGAACTCGAGAATAAATGAATGGTATGAACTCGCACGGCGAAACGGGGCAATTGGAGGAAAGATTTCAGGCGCTGGCGGGGGAGGATTCTTGATGTTGTACTGTGAAGGAGAAAAGACACAACTGCGGGAGGCTCTTCGGGGCGCTGGCCTTCGCGAATTAAGGTTCCGTTTTGATTTCGAAGGAAGCAAAGTCGTGTTCGATGTTGTCTCGCGGGATGGGCGTCTCGCGCATATTCGGCGGCAGGAAAAGAGCAGCCCTTTGAGCAGCGTGGTACGCGCGGCATATGCATAGCAGCAGGAGTTCGGCGAGCAAAATGAATGAAGAAGGATCGCGCGGTGCCATCTTTCTGGACCGCGATGGTGTCATTAATAAGTTGATCTATCACCGCGACGTAGGGGTGGTGGACTCACCCTTCACGGTTGGTCAGTTTCAACTGCTCCCCCGAGTACCAGCTGCGATAAAACTGCTAAATAAACTTCAGCTTCCCGTAATCGTTGTTTCTAACCAGCCTGGCATAGCAAAAGGGCACTTCGGCGCTGACACCCTTCGCGGTTTCGATCGGAAGCTAAAGGACGAGTTAAATGCCGCGAGCGCTCATGTCGACGCGATTTATTACTGCACGCATCACCCGGCTTCAGTTGTACCCGCGTTGCGCAAACGTTGTGCTTGCAGGAAGCCGGGCATCGGAATGCTGAAACAGGCCGCACGCAAATTAGGAATATCGCTGGACAAGTCTTTCATGATTGGCGACGGGCTTACCGATATTGAAGCCGGCACGCGCGCTGGCTGTCGCACAATTTTCATCGGACGTTGGAAGTGTGAATGCTGCAGCTTTATACGTCCTCAAGGATTGCGACCAGACTTTGTAGCGAAAGATCTGTGGGAAGCAGTGCAGGTAGTGGGATCCATCGTGCGGGAGCGGCATATCCGCGTGCTACGTCGCCGAGATGCATCGGCCGCGGAAAGTGCAATGCGAGAATAACTGTCTCGGCCAAACACGGATTACTTCTCTGTCGTAAGGTCATGTCTACGATGCAAATCAGAAAGGCCGTGATTCCGGCGGCGGGATTGGGAATTCGATCTTTGCCTGCTACGAAAGTGGTTCCCAAAGAACTTCTGCCTATCGCTGGACGCCCACTCATTCAATACGCGATGGAGGAAGCGGCAGCGAGCGGCATCGAGACAGTGGTGCTCGTACTGGGGCCCCGCAAGGAGTTGATCGAGCAATACTTTTCGCGAGACCAGGCTTTGGAAGAGACGTTGACAACGCTGGGCTACGATGACGAGATGGCCGAGATCCGTCGCCTCGCCGAACTTGTTGAGATTAAGACAGTGTGGCAGAAGGTGCCTACTGGTCTAGCAAGCGCCATCGCTCTAGCAGAGCCAGTGATTCAAAATGAGCCGTTTGCAGTAATTCTCCCTGATGCCCTAATCGACGCAGGCGTACCCTGTACGCGCCAACTTATGGATTGCTATCACGCGAATCCAGGATGCGTCATCGCTACGCAAGCCGTTGAGCCTCACGAGGTCGAACGCTTTGGCATGGTAGAAACCGAGGTTCTGGTCTCGTCCGACGCGCGGGTTTCTCGAGTTACACGACTCCTCGAACGTCCCGCACCTGGCATGACAAAGTCAAAAACGGGTATTTTCGGACGCTACGTACTACGGCCAGGCATATTCAATTGCATTTCGAGGCTTTCGCCAGGACGCGGTGGAGAATTTCAGCTCACGGACGCGCTCTCGATTTACAGTCAGTCGGCACCCGTTTATGCCTACCAATTCATCGGCGAGCACTTCGACGTAGGCAGCAAGCTAGGTTTTGTCCAGGCGACACTGAGATATGCCCTTAGAGAATCTGCGACCGCTGCTCCCATAAGTGATTACCTGGCACGTCTTGAGCTTCCTATCGCGGCTCGATAGCCACAAGAAGTTTATTTTGATGAGGGAAGGGGATTCCTAAACAAATCTTATGAATTATACCGTTCAGTACTTTGATGAAGCTGCCCAGATCCTGAAACAAATCAACCCAGATAAAGTAGAGCAAATGGTCGAGCTGTTGGTTCGCACGCGAGGCGAGGGGGGCCGTATTTTCTTTCTTGGTGTCGGAGGGGGGGCCGGACACGCGTCCCATGCTGTTAACGATTTTCGCAAGATCGCTGACATCGAATCCTATGCGCCTACGGACAACGTTTCTGAACTGACAGCTCGAATCAATGATGACGGGTGGGACACTTCATACCAGAATTGGTTGCGTGGGAGCCGTTTACGCGCGCAGGATTTGGTCTTTGTTTTTTCTGTCGGCGGCGGCGACTTGGACCGCAATATCAGCGCCAACCTAGTATGTGCTCTCCAGTATGCTCGGCAGATCGGCGCAAAGGTGTGCGGAATTGTGGGACGCGACGGCGGTTTTACCGCGAAAATTGCTGACGCCTGCGTTGTCGTGCCCGTGGTGAATCTTGAGACGATAACTCCGCACACCGAAGCCTTCCAGGCAGTTGTGTGGCATTTGCTTGTATCACACCCTAAATTGAAGGCTGCGCAAATGAAATGGGAGTCGGCGCTGGGCAGCTTGGTGGTCAGCAATGCCTAGTGTCAATTTTTTGGCTAATCTTTGACTAGGTCTTCCAAGTAGTCTACCCCGCCAACACCGTCCTAATCGGCATGGCTAAAATCGCAGTATCGCGGACATGGGGCTGCAAACCTTTGTGTTCCATCGCGATCCCTCGTGAATTGTTTGAGTAACTACTTCCTTATAGATTTCCACATCGTGGATACGCTACAGTAGCCTCCTCAGCTTTACTACAGTAAACACCCTACCAGACGGGCCATTGTTCGGGTAGAAGGGCGGAGCGCTGCAGCTGGGGGGCGAGGCAGCGTTTGGGGGGAAACCCTCAGGTTTCGCGCTGGTGTTTGGAGCCTGCCAGTGAAGGCGGACGGAAGTGTTAGTGTGTTCTTGCTCGCGCAGAATAGACTGCTGCGCGAAGCGTTAGCGAGAATCCTATCGAAGAAGAGCGACATTTCCGTTGTCGGGAACCGGGCATTTTCCGACGACTCGCTTGAAGCAATCGTGCAGGCTGCTCCCGATGTGCTGGTAATCGACTCGTTTACCACCAACCTCGCCCACCTCGAGTTTGTTCGGGAAGTAAGGCAATGCCTGCCGGATGTGAAACTTGTAATGATCGGTATGGAGTCCAGCGGGCAGCCGTTCCTTCAAGCCATCCGCGAAGGGGCGCGAGGATACATTGTTAAAGATGCTTCTGCCTTGGAGGTGGTGGGGGCAGTGCGCACAGTCGCGAACGGCGGCGCCGTATGTTCTCCTGAGCTTTGCGCATTCTTGTTTGAATTTGCTTCTCGGCAAAACCAATTGCCAAGTTTTTATGCCCGGAACACGTTAGGACTGACCAATCGAGAACAGCAGCTAGTTAAGTTCATAGCGCGGGGCTTTACCAACAAAGAGATCGCGAGTGAACTTCAACTTGCCGAGCATACCATCCGAAACCACATCCACCGGATGTTAAAGAAACTTGGCGTCACTCATAGGCTGGCCGTGGTGGATGCCTGTCGCGAAGAGGGAATTGCAATTTGAGGGCACTTAAAACTTCTGAGAGCGAATGATTCCCGAGCCTTCTCGAATAACCACCAGCTGATTAGCCGCAACGTGGCGGATGGTTTCGTTGTTCCCGTTCGTCCAGCGAACCGTTAGGTCGGCAGTGGTTTGCTCGCCAAGTCCGAAATGAAGACGACGGTCACTTACGGAATAGAAGCTCCCCTGAGCCAGCACCTCCTGAGCTTGGCGCTTGGCCCCATATTGTGCGGTTACTCGAGATCCGATCGCGCTGCGATTGCTCTCGGAACCAATCAGGAGCACCTTCAGCCAGTTCCCCGTACCAGACACGTCGTTTCGTAGCAGCGATGGGGGCTCATTCATGTTCATGACCAGGACATCTATGTCGCCATCGTTGTCAAAATCTCCAAAAGCGCAGCCCCTACTTGCATGGGTATCGGAAACTCCCGAGCCTGCTTCTTCGATGAGCTCCTCGAACCTGCCCTCGCCGAGATTACGGAACACCAAGCGTGGGGTTCGAAACGGATACGCAGGGACCTTCTTTTCGACCTCCGGGTAAACGCTTCCAGTCGCGACAAACAGGTCGGGATGACCGTCGTTGTCGAGATCGACCATGCCCGTGCCCCAGCCAACGTATCGAGTCTCCACCCCGATGCCAGAACGGATTGTAAAATCGTCGAAATTGCCCTTGCCATCGTTGCGATAGAGGACGTTCGTATCATCGGCAAAATTTGTCTTGAAGATGTCGAGGTTGCCGTCGAGGTCGTAATCCCCGACGGCTACCCCCATTCCAGCCTGTTCTAAGCCGTCTTCGCTGAGCGCCACTCCGCGCTCGAGGGCCTCTTCGCGAAAAGTTCCATCATGCTGATTGCGAAAGAGCCAGCTTGGGGTTGAGTCGCAGGCAACATAAATGTCAGCCCAGCCGTCGTTGTCGTAGTCGGCAGCAACCACCGTCATCGGGTAAGACCCCGAAGCTGCTGCCACCCCGGACGACTTGCTAACGTCTGTGAATGTCCCGTCTCCGTTGTTATGAAATAGCTGAACGAAACCGGGCGGAAGTCCTCGCGGGCCGCAGTTCACAGCTACACCCTTCCAGGTGCAGTCCGGGTTTTCGCCAGGCTTGGGTAATTTTTCTAGCGTTGTATTCAGATAATTAGCGACAAAGAGGTCGAGGCGGCCGTCGCGATCATAATCTATCCAGGAGCAGCCAGAGCCATAACGGACTGCCGACTGCGCGAGTCCAGCGCGTTCGGTAACGTCGGAGAAGGTCCCGTTGCCATTATTGCGATAAAGAACGTTGCGGCCGTAATAGGTGATAAAGAGATCCTCGAAGCCGTCGTTGTCGTAATCACCAATGGTGACCGCAGATGCCCAGCCGGCGCGGGTCAGCCCCGCTTTTGCAGTCACATCAGTGAAGGTTCCATCGCGGTTGTTCTTGTATAAGCGATTGGTACAGCCGGGCGGGTCTCCCTCGAGCCGCGTCCCGTTTAGAACAAAGATGTCGAGCCACCCATCATTGTCGTAATCGAGAAACGCAATTCCGCAACCCACCACTTCGATGATGTAGCTCTTGCTATCGAGTCCGCCATAGACAATGGGGTGAGTCAGACCAGCCTGGCGCGCAACATCGGTAAAACGCGCCAGAAAGGGTCGGCCAGAGGGTTTTCCGCGCGGCTGTGGTCTCACTCCCCGCGACGAAATCCCCTGCGCGCCAGCTTCTGCACCGCCCAGGAGCGCGCCGCCAGCAGCGCCGGCTAGAGTAAGGATCACCTGACGCCGAGTAATCATGGGCGGGTTTCCACAATTCTCAAGATTTGTCGCGCTTTTACGTTCTCTAGTCGCTGCACGATTCCCGAGGGCCACTTGATCTCGATGAGCTTCGCCGAGTCGTCCTTGCCGAGTCCCACCACCAAGCGTTTGTCGCTGGCAGAAAGATAGCCTACAGCGGTGTTTACTGAAAAATACTGCGCCACTCCAGAGGCAGAGACTACTCGCACGCGCGCGCCAATTCCGTCGCGGTTCGATTTCGTGCCTTGGAGTGAAAGCTCCAGCCAGTTGTTCGCATTCCCTCCATCGTTGCGCAGGACATAGGCATCATCGCCTAAATTACTGGCCACGACGTCTTCATCTCCGTCGTTGTCCAAGTCTCCGAAAGCTGCTCCCCTGCCCGCCAATTCCTTCTCAAAGATTTCGCCTGGAGCAATTCTGGAAAAGTGTCCGTCCACATTGCGCAACAAGAGAGGAGGTTCTTTGTACTTGAGGTTGGGAGACGTTTTCTGAATCGTGTCCATCACGTGCGATTGAACGACAAACAAGTCTTTCCAACCATCACTGTCGTAGTCGAACAGGTGAGCGCTCCAACCCGAAAAAGCAAAAGTAGCACTGCCTATTCCCGAGCGATTCGTGACGTCGGTGAATGTGCTATCACCGTTGTTGCGGAATAGCATATAGCGTTCATTCGAAAGATCTGTGACGATGACATCCGGCCAGCCGTCATTGTCGTAATCGCTGAAGTCGATGCCCATTCCAGCAAATGTCTTTCCGTTTTCGTTGTAGCCGACGCCGGCAAGCAAGCCGACCTCATTGAACGTACCATTTCCATTATTGTGATAAAGGAAACACTGGACTGAATCGTTCGCTATAAAGATGTCGGTAAAGCCGTCACCATCATAATCGGCAAACGAGACGCCCAGACCCTTTCCACGGGGATTGGCGATTCCAGCTTTTTCGGAAACATCGCTAAAGGTTCCATCCCCGTTGTTGTGGTAGAGAATATTGGTGACGCCGTCGTAGTTGTCGGGGTGGCAGTAAGCTCGATAGCCCTCGCGTCTCTCTCCACAGTATCGGTTCGTCTTGTAGCTCCAATCGATATACCGGGTAACGAAAATGTCCAGCTTTCCATCGTTGTCGTAATCAAAGAAGCCGGCACTGGCGCTCCAGCCCCCACCCTTCACACCAGTTTTCGCCGTTACGTCAGTGAAGGTCCCGTTGCCGTTGTTGTGATACAGAATATTTCCGCCAAAGCCGGTTACATAAAGGTCCTCGTAACCGTCGTTGTCGTAATCCCCGACCGCAACTCCCATACTGTAATAGCCTTGCGAGGCGCCGCTGAGCCCTGCTTGCTCGGTTACATCGCTGAAAGTGCCATCCGCGTTCTGGTGATAGAGCCGGTTCCAGTACTTTGGATCGGATTTGTCGGCCGACTTTCCGTCCGGCATCGGGTCTTCGAGTTTCGCTCCGTTGGTGAAGAAAATGTCTAGCCGCCCGTCATTGTCGTAGTCAAATAAGGCGACTCCCCCCCCCATGGTTTCAATGAGGTACTTGTTGGAGGTTGCGGAGTTCTCCTGCCTGAAGCGCAAGGTGGTTTGCCGGGTGATATCTGTGAATTGTACGTTCGAGGCCCAGGCAATCTGAACAAAGATGATCGCCAGCAGGGAACTGAGAATTCCGCGCAGATTTAATTTTCCTGCGCTCACTTGCTCCCTCGACCAGGCGCTCGCCTTTCCACTATGCCTTTGGCTTCTTGTATCACGTACCGGTGATTCGCGGGTAGGTTCTTAAAGCTTTCTTTTGATCCAGATGGCCAATTGATCTCGACCAGTTCCGCCGTCGCGGCCTTCCCCAAGCCGAAGTGCAACCGCAGATCGTTTTGCGAGTAGTAGCTCGATCCGCTCATGACTTCATCGATCTGCCGTTGGTTGCCATTTTTAACGCTCACACGCGTACCTATGGCTGAACGATTCGATCGCGTACCCAGGCACTTGATGCTGATCCAGTTGTTCTTGCTTCCACCCTGGTTTCGGAATAGGGAAGGAGGGCCATCCAGATTATTGACGAGGACATCGACGTTGCCGTCGTTGTCGAAGTCGCCGAAAGCGCAGCCGCGAGCTACATTTTCGCCACGAATTGCCGGCCCCGCAGTCCCAGAAATGTCCTGAAAGGTCCCATTTCCCATGTTTCGATAGAGGACTTTCGGTTCCTTATACTTGAGATGCAGGTTTCGGTGTGCGATCTGCGAATAGACATGACCGTTCGCGATAAACAAGTCCTTACGACCGTCATTGTCAAAGTCCGCAAACCCCAAGCCAAAACCGAGGTATTTGCGATTCACTCCGAGACCCGCTCTGATGCTTGCGTCTTCAAACGCTCCATTTCCGTAATTGCGATAGAGCGAGGTCACCTGCTCAGAGAAATTGGTGCGCGCGATGTCGAGCCAGCCATCCCCATCGTAGTCGGCTGTCGCAGCCCCCATTCCCGAAAGAGCGACGCCGTTTTCATCGAAAGCGCAGCCCGCGGGCACTGCGATTTCGCGAAACGTTCCGTCGCGATTGTTGCGATAAAGCAGACTTGGAGCGGTATCCGAAGCCACGTAAATGTCCGGCCACCCGTCATTGTCAAAATCGGCAGACACAGCGCCCATCCCGTACGAGCCACTCGGCTGCCAGTTGTTGGGAACAAAAAGCATTGAGGCTGGACCGCGCGGTCGCGCAATTCCGCTTGCCTCCGAAACATCTTCAAACGTGCCGTCCCCGCGATTCCGATAAAGGATGTTGGTTCCGCCGGCAAACCCTTGCGGCCCACAGGGAACAGGAATGTCGTTATAGCGACAGTAAATGGCCTCTCCGGGCTTCGGGGCTCGGGCGGGATCAAAATGGATGTAGTTGGCTATGAAAAGGTCGAGACGCCCATCGCGGTCGTAATCCAAGAAGCAGCAGCCTGCGCCCCAGCGATTTTCGGTTCCAGCCACGCCGGCTTTTTCCGAGACGTCGGTAAAGGTGCCATCCCCATTGTTGTGATAAAGGATATTGCGCCCAAAGTACGATACGAAGAGGTCATCAAGACCGTCGTTGTCGTAGTCGCCGACGCAACAGCCCTGACCCCAGCCGGTGTGTGTCAGTCCCGCTCGCATCGTCACATCGGTGAAAGTACCGTCGCGGTTGTTGTGAAACAGGTAGCTGGTGGGGTGACGATCGCGCTCCCGAGAATCAAAGGAGCTTCCGTTCACGAGAAAGATGTCGGGCCAGCCGTCGTTGTCGTAGTCAAAGAAGGCTGCTCCACAGCCCATCTCTTCGAGCAGGAACTGCTTGTCCTCGGCACTCCCGAAAACATTCCGGGCACCCAGAAGGCCAGCGGATCGCGTCACATCCGCAAAGGTAATGGCAGGAGAAGCGGCTAGGCCATCGAGCCCCTTGCCTGGCACCAGAGCGAACAGGGCACCCAAGCGAGTCAGAAGATTGACAAAGTCGCGCCTTGAATGCCTAGGGACATCCGTCATTCGTCGCTCTTCCCTCCGGGAGAGGGCGCGGTTTGTGCGGATTTGGAGTGATTGCGGCGCATCTTATCGAGGGCATTACTTTCGCGGTCCAACTGAGAAAACATGTCGAGTGCCTTCTTGCTGTCTTCTTTCATCCCCAGCTTGCGATAAACACCTGCCAGCACGTAGTAATAGGCCGACGCGCGCGGGTTAAGGCTGATCGCCGTATTCAAGGCAGCGACCGCTCCCTGAAGGTCGCCCCCGCGCTCCGCCGCCCTGGCCTTTTGAAACCACGCCGGGTCGCATTTCCCGTCCAACTGGATGGCTTTGTCGGCGTACTCAACTGCCCTTGGAGAATTTTCCGTACGATTGTAGTAAGCGCTGAGATTGACGTAAGGGGAAGTAAACGTCCCTTTCCGCTGCTCATTCAGAGCAATCGCCTCTTCATAATTCTTCACCGCACTTGCATCTTGGCCCAGGGCTTCTTCGGAGAGGCCCAACCCATCGATCGCCTCCGCATAAAAAGCGTCGAGGCGCCGCGCCTGTTCGAACTCCTTGCGTGCGTTTTCCCAATCATCCTGCATCGAATAAAGCTTACCCAGATTGTAGTGAAGCTCAGCTGAGGCCGGATTGTAGTGAACCCCTTGTTCGAACTCCGTCTTGGCAGCATCGAATCGTCCGATCAGCATGAGGTCGCGTCCCAAGATCTTGTGGGCTTCCGCGTTCGAGATATTCAGTTGCAGCGACTTAGCAAGCGATTGGATGGACGGCCCAAGCTTCTTCTGCGCGAACTGAGTGTACCCCAACGCGTACCAACCCCAATCGGATTGCGGATTTCGTGCCAAGTAATCGGTTAGCAACGGCTCAAGCTCAGCGAATCTGCCGTCTCGAATATACCCTTCATACTTCTTGATCTCCCGCGGGTCCTCGAGCGAAGCATTTGACCTCGAGTTTTCGGCCAATTCTGTGGTCATCGGTGACTTCGGGTTGTCAGGCAGCGTAAGCCGGTCTAAGGCCGCGCGCGCGAAACTGTCCCCGGGATTTAGCTCGATCGCCTTCTCGAATGCCGCCGAAGCGCCCGGGATATCACCCTGCTTTTGCAGTGCAATGCCGAGGTAGTGCTCGGCCGCTGCGAAACTCGGCTGGAGCTTGATCGCGTGCTGAAACTTGGCAGCGGCTTGTGCGAATTCACCTCTCTCCAGTGCCGCTCGGCCTTCGGATATGTCCAGCGCGGCATTTTGATTTCGCTCGTCCGCCGCCGACAATTCTCGTCCCTTTTGTACTTCTGCGGTGGCTTCGGATTGACTTCCGATTCGCGCTAAGGCTAGCCCCAACTGATAGTGCGCTTCTCCACTTTGCGGATCGAGACGAGTGGCGTCTTTCAGCTCGGAAACGGCTTCTTTCGCATTTCCTTCCCGACGTAAGGCTTTGCCCAATGCAACGTGAGCGCGCGCAAAATCAGGAGACAGTGAGACTACCTTCCTGAGCTGCTCGATCTGTTTCGCCGGCCCGTGACTTGGACTGGCGGCATAGGCTTCGGCGAGATTGAATTGTGCTCGTACCAAACCGGGCTTCAGCGCGACGGCCGTTTCAAGCTCCTTGATCGCATCCTCCCCGCCGGAATCAATGAGGGTGGCACCCAGGTTGGCATGCGCGTCGGCGTAATCGGGAGCGATGCGAATGGCTTCTTTGAATTCAGCAATTGCATCTTTGTCCTCGTCGCTTTGGGCAAGTACCAGGCCCAGATTGTTGTGCGCCCGGGCGTGTTCAGGGCGCAACTGAATCGCTTGCCGAAATTCTGCCGCGACATCCTTGCTATCCGCACCCTTCCGTCCGAGCAGGAGGCCGAGGATGTTGTGCGCTTCAGCGTTTTTGGGATCCTTTTTCAAGGCTTCGCGCAACTTGGCAATGGCAGTGTCCCAATCGGGCGCCGGTACTGAGGATGGCGCATTCAACCCGGCCTCAAACTGACCAAGCGCGCGATCGAGTTCTCCCGTCCTCAGGAAAACGATTCCGAGATCGAGGTAGGTCGCAGTCGTAGGCGGCAATAAGGCAATCGCTCGCTGCAGGGCATGGCGGGCGGCGGGCAATTCGCCGGTTTCAAGCAACGCCATGCCAAGAAATGCATAGCTGCCGCCCGCAGAGGGGTCCACCCGTATGCTCTCTCTTAGCTGCGAAACCGCCTCGATTCTCGACCCGCTGTACCAGAGTGCCACTCCATAGTTATAGTGAGCGTCCCCGTAGTTGGGACGGAGTTCGATAGCCCTTTGCAGGTGATTGCGTGCAAACTCCAGATCCCCTTGTTGGCCTAGGACGTAGCCGAGAAGGTTATGCGCCTCGGCATTGTGTTCGTCCGCGCGAACCAGGGCTAGCAACTGGTCCTTGGCGGTCTCAAGATCGCCTTTCGCGACTGCACTTTGCGCCTTCTCGAGTGCGGGATCTTGAACGCCAGGAGCCTGAGGTTTGCGGGCTGCGGCCTGTTGCTTCAAAGCGAGTCCCAGTCCGTAATAGCCTTCCTGCAACTCGGGGTTGATCTCGATCGCCTGTTCGAACTCCGCAATCGAACCCGCAAGATCCCCGGCCTGCCGCAATGTCTGGCCAAGTTCGTAATGAACCATC
>Ga0134127_10000422_pt1 | contig 41370 bp, 57 predicted proteins | sample KB31753_FD_96459 | JGI IMG/M metagenome (GOLD analysis project Ga0134127, IMG submission 96459) | Terrestrial soil microbial communities with excess Nitrogen fertilizer from Kellogg Biological Station, Michigan, USA - KB3-175-3 | ecosystem: Environmental > Terrestrial > Soil > Unclassified ...
ACGAAATCGACGGGCTCCGAATTGAACGGACTGTGCTTATGAATCTCAGCCCGCAGCCTGTTAATTTCTTCGATCCTGTCAGACTCGGGCAAGTCGGAGAGATAGTCAAAACTGATTCGGTATTTGGTTTTCACTTTCCCCTCCGAATCAGCCCCGCCTCTAATCGGTTAACGTGTCCCTCGATAATCGGGATTTGCTCTCTGACCCGGCGCACGATATCAAACGGAATAGAAAAGTCTCTCGCGCACTCACGCTCCGCGTTCTGAACCTCGGAAAGAATAAGACGCGCCTTTGCTAACCGTTCGTCCGACTTCTTTAATTCTTTCAACTCCGAAATATCTCTCTCAATCTTTCCTATGTCCATTAATCCCCCTTACAATACCGACCAACTTCCCCCGGGGTTGTATCCCCGTTGTGCGTTACTTCCGTCCGCTCCCCGCTCTCTGCCCCGGTCCTCTTTCCAGCCTACCTAGCTTCACTGGTGAGCCTTGTTTCAGAAAGTCTAGTCTCTTTTCAGAGCCCCGTTGGTACCCGTTGACCGTCGGCGTCAGAGCGGGATTTGACGGGAGCTTTAACCGATTGATTGACGCTTCGGTCCCCGTCGCGTAACTATTTGATTTGACGCTGCCCCGATCATTATTGATTCGTGAGCTTTCGGCCCGATAGACGCGCGGGCAAAAAAGAAGCCCCTCGGCAGAGAACCCGCTAAGGAACTTGCCGAGGGGCAGATTGATTTTACGATTAGCGGGTTCATGGCTCATAATCTATCACACTCGAAATAATTTAGCAACAACTTTGTCACCGACTCACCGATACCAAACAACGTCAAGCGGACAAAAAAGAGAGGACTAGGACTGTTTCTCGACGTAGGAAATGGCTTCAGTCAGGATGATGAATGCGCTATCTCCGACGCATTCCGATTGAAGAATCTCTCGCGCCTTTTCCACCGCCATTAAAAGTTTCCGCTCACGTTTCTCTGCGGCATCGGCCCTGTCTTGCTGACTTTTTCCCGCGTCATACATTAAGTCCCTAGACTCGCACAGACTCCGAAGCTCTTTTGAATCATTCCCGATAATCCGTTTTAGGTCTTCGTTATCCCTGCGGACCTTCGCCAGTTCATCGCTCAGTCTCTTGACCAGTTCGCAAGCCTTATCCCAATCCCATTCGGCTTGAAGCTCGGCGCTGGTCATGGATATGCGGTAGTCTGATTCGGTCACGGTTTCCCCCTGTTGTCGATTATCGTTTGTGCGGCCTCAACGTCGCATTGAAGGCAGGCGGCTTTCTCTCCATAGCCGTCCGAAAACGATCCGTTGTCGCACGAACATTGATCGCGCAGAACATCGGCCAAACACTCGGCGCAAGTGGCCATTACCCGCGCACTTTCAAACGTCGTCCAGGCTAACGGCGCGTCCTTTGGATCGAAACAGCACAGAGGGAGATTGTTTATAGCGGACGATTTGACATGGATTAAGTCGCTCACGGAATCCCCCTCATCGCTATAACTAGAAGTCCCAACGAAACCGCCATCCCGCACAAATCCAAGAACTCTCCGAAGTCCATTTCTCGTCCCCCTGGTTAGTGATGGTTAGCGGCCTTCGGCACCGGATTACTAACGTCGTAACGGCTAGATTCTCCCTTCGGGTACGGTAAAACAGGATAGGCAAGATCACGCCTTAACTTACGTCGGTTAGGCCCGATGAACGTAACATAGCGATGCTTGGCCGATCTATTCTTACGCCTGGACCTAGCTTCATCCGTCATTGAGTAGTGCCGCGAGTGCTTCCCTTCTCCGGGGTCTACATCGGTTCTAGGCTTGGAACATCCCGTATATATGAAATTTGTGGCCTGATATATGTAGCCTCTATGGCCCCAAGCCTCGTCACTATACGAAACTATGACTTTATCCCCCTGCTTTGATAAAAGTCTAAGGCAACCGGAAAGAAACTCAGACGCGGTATTCTTCGGAAGACCTTCGCGCAAAACAAGGCGGTTAAGCTCCCAAACTTTTTCCGAGTGTTTTCCGCCGCAGACCCCGCGACAAATCCAAGGCGAAGCGGGCTTACCGATAGTCAACGCTCCGCAATCCTCCCCGCCTATCAAAAGCTGGAAGCCAAAAGAAACGGAAGGAAGTCGGCGGGCATAGTGAACGTTCATAAGCCAATGCTCTATGGCTTTGCGGCGGCACTCGACGATTTCCACTACTTCTTTCCCTCGGCCTTGGCGATGGCGGCGCGGATGCGGAGATGCGCCTTACTCCCGGCCCGAAGATGGAATCCGTCAAACTTCATCCGTTCGGCTTCGTCGAGGCCGTTAAGAATGTCGCGCAGTTCGGCCAGCAGTTCCGGCGCGGCGGCGATGAGGCGGGCGTCGTCCTCCCCCACGTTTTCGGCGACAAACCAAACCGCGCCGTCCTCAACAGGTCCGACGCCGCAGAGGTTTCGTGTTCCTGTCGGCGAGACGGCTTGCTTGCGATATTCCCACGGCCCCGGCGTGTGCGTCGTCTTGTTCTCGGTTTTCATTTGTAGTTCCCCCTTTGATTAGATGTTGTTAGCGGACGCCTTTGAAATCGCGGCGCGAAGAATTGAAACCGGGGGCTCTCCATAAGGCGGGAATGCAACCCGACCCTCGATTGCCTTAAGAGCAGAGCGGCAAGCATCAAGAAGGTCAGGCGCGGCAGTATGCAAGGGACACTGGATCATATGCAACGAGTTCCATCGGCAACCGCAATCGGCTAGATAAAATCCTTTTGAATCGGGACCGACGAAAGTCCCCTTGGCCGGGAGTGCTTTAGGAAGTCTTATTTCGTGCTTCTTACTGGTCGCCATATTAACGACCCCCTAGAGCGATTTGGGTCTCTTTCGAGGAACGGCAATCAACGCAAGAGCCATCATGACGAAGCGGGCAAGTGCTTCCGCAGGCCGGGCACATCTCTTTTTTATCCCCTTCCGCTTTGGTTTCCATTTTCATTCCCCTTGGTTCCTGTCTTAACTACTAGTCCCAGCGGTCCAGATAAAGAGCATACGCGAAGGCGGCGATAAAACAAACTAGCGGAATGAGGCAGATAAAGACGCCCGTTGAGTGTTTCACCGCTCCACCTGGATAACGGATTCCTCATGCTCGGCCCCGTCCTCGCGGACGTAAACGATTTTAGTATAGCTCGAAATCGTCTGCTTGCGGATTTGATTGCGCGGGTCAAGACTCCCGGCGAACGAATCCCCGGCACACTTCAAAGTCCGAGTACCATCCTTCAGGCTTCCGAGGACACCCAGGCACCACTTCTCAAAATCATAAGCGCGGACGGCGACCGCTTCACCGTCGGGGAAACCACACTTCGCAACCGTCGTCCAGTTCTTCTTCATGCCTAAATCATACCACGGCACCGATACTATTACATGGGTCTTTGGACCTAGTCACAAAAAGTTTACATGGTGTTCGATTTCTGTTCGATACCAAGATGGTTACATATGACGGCCTGGGTCTTGATAAATCGGCAATACTCCTGTAATATATCCTTTGTGGATTTCAGAGAGCGTGGCGAGACTCGATCATCGTCCGTTCTCGGGCCGCTGGCAGTAGTTCCCCTTCTGCTCGTGGCCTATCTTTTTTCCGGCTGCTCATCGGTTGAGACGTTTAAGGGGATCAGGGTAAGCAAGTTGGACTGTCGTAGCGTTCAAGGCGTCCCGGCTGTCTGTCCTATTGCGGATAATTGACGTTCATGTTATGCTGTTCCGGTCTACTGAAAAACACAGAGAGGATAAATAATGGAAACGTCAGCACTCGGACTCGCCAACTATAAATCGTACATTGGCGGCGCTGTTGCCGGAAGCCCTGTCGCCGCCCATCCTCGGCCTTCTCGTCTAGATGCGGTTTTGGATCAAAACGGTAATAATGTCGAAAGACTCGTTGGTCTGATTGACAAGCTCCGTGCGGTTCGCTCTCGTTTTCTGGGAGAAATCCCGGAGAACCCGCAAAATAATGAGGCGCGGGCGTTGAAGTCTGGTCACGTTGGACGCCTTGAAGATCAGGCCGAGGGAATCTCTTTCGGTCTTTCTCAGTGTCATGAAATCGTCGAGGACATTCTTAGGCTTTAGTCCCAGGATACACTAGCGCAATGGGACCGCGAGACTTCATCGAGACAGGACATTAATGAGCCGGAGGGCCCGCACGATCCCAACTTGATTTTGTCCGAAACCTGGACGCATCCGCGCTAGATAAAATCGCAATGACCTGTTAGACTGTAACCGTTCAGGCTTATGGGGCGCATGAAATATAGATGCGCCAAACTTTATCCTTCCGGCCGTCCGCGCCTAATCCCCTTGGTGCTGGACGGCCTTTTTATTTCGCCCCTGGCCTGAACAATCAGGGACAACGTGCCGCCCCGCTAGAGAAATCTGGCGTGGGCAATTTTTTGGGCGACGAATGAAAGAACACGAAATGATCGCCTCAATCCGTTTGAGAAAGTGGTCATGCGTTGTTTATAGCGCAATTTGTGATGAATGCGGGGATGTAGGATTTAGCCGAAATAAATCTCAAAGGAATGGCGATAGGTATTACTGTTCGCGTGAATGCACCTTTAAAAATAGCGCAAAAGGACCCGCATCGTTTCATTGGAAGGGTGGTAGGCGCGAGCAACTAGGCTATATCAGCGTTTATGCTCCTGGTCATCCGAGCGCAAATAAAACTCTATGTGTTCGTGAGCATCGTCTTGTTATGGAGCGCCATCTTGGGCGTTATTTGAAGCCATCTGAGAATGTGCATCACAAGAATGGAAATCGTTCAGACAATAGAATCGAGAACCTTGAGCTTTGGGCAAAGCCGCAGGCCCCCGGGCAGCGGGTTTCAGACCTGGTGGATTGGGTAATAGATAACTATCAGGATGAAATTGAGGCTAAATTAACTGTCCGAAAACTGGTCCAGTCGATCATTGATAGGGTTAGCACTATTAAGAATGGCGGGACTGAGATCAATGCCATTTGAAAAAGGAAAAAGCGGTAATCCAGGAGGACGCCCCCCCAAATCGCAGGCCCAGGTTATTTTCGAGGAGAAATGCCGAAATTGGGCTGCTCTTTTCGCTTTCGATAAACTCAAGAAATGCGCGGATAGTCCCGATCCAAAAGCGAGTCATGCCGCGACCAAAGAGATTCTTGATAGGGCCTTTGGAAAATCGGTTGAGACTAGCGTAATCGACGCGAATGTTACCCCCATCGCTGGAAGCACAATTGGCGAGCTTGAGGCAGGAATTGCCTCGCTTATCGGAGCAGCAAAGGCAGGAAGCGGGACAGTGGCTAGCAAAACTGAAGTGGACTCAGGAAAATGAAGCGATACGCCTATTCCAGCCTACAGGTGGACAAGAAGCCTTCATCCGAGACATTGAAGGCGGCTTCATTTGCATTTCCGGCGCTGGCAATGGCTGGGGCAAGTCAGAGATGCTAGCCGCGATCTTCGCCGCCGCTTTCTGGCCCGCGATGGCTCCGGCGGCGCTTGCTATTCCGTCATTCCAAGACTGGAAGTATCCGAAGCGAGCCCGCATTTATTCAGGTCCTGCGGAGCTAGAGGAAATTGGATCACTCCAAACCGCAATCAAAAGACTTTTCCCCAGGGGTCATTACGAAGCAGTTAAGGGGCGATACTCTTATCCGTCTGTATTCCACACTGACACCGGATGGATTCTTGACCTTTTCAGCTACGAACGGGACGCGGCGGAGGCGGCTGGCCCGAATATCGGTCTCCAGGGGCTTAATGAACCACCGCCTGAACCTCTCTACAAAGAAGCCGTAGCCCGTTCCCGATCAGGCGGTTATATCATCGGCGGCTTCACTTCCCTGCTCGATAATGTGTGGGTTGTCGATGGCCTTCTAAACAAGGCCGATGGAAAAAATATTCGCGTTCGTTATGGTTCTAGCTGCGAGAACTGCAAGACCCACGGCGTTAACGGGAACCTCGAACATGAGCAGATCGAAAAGGTGCTGTCACAGTATGACCCGGACGAGCGTGAGGCCAGGTTTACCGGCCGCCCCCTCTCCATGTCCGGGCGCATCTTCAAGGCGTTCGATCCTGCTGTTCACGTCGCGGCTGATGAATTCCTGCCTCCAACGGATGAGCCTGTCTCTATTGGTATGGCGGTTGACCCGGCCATAGGCAAGCCTCTCGCGATCCTTTGGTACTACGTTGACAGGGCTGGAATCGTCCACATCTATGACGAGCATCCCGAGATTCAGTTCGAGGGGGCCAAAGACTCCAATTTGACGGTCAAGGAATACGCAGATTTGATCCGTACCCGAGAAAATGGGCGGCAAATCGAGACGCGCATCCTCGACCGCCACTTCGGCAATGTCCGCAGGACGATGGGCGGACTGACGTTGCGTGACGAGTTCAATGAGGTCGGGATTGAATTCCAAGACTCCTACTCGCTTGGCGGCGAGGAAGTTGAGACAGGGATTCAGAAGGTTAAGGAATACCTTCGGTGGGATGCGTCGAAGCCTATGGACGCTCTCAATCGTCCCCGCCTCAGGATTTCGCCTAAGTGCAAGAATCTAATCGCGGCCATGAAGATGTGGGGGCGCGATCCAAAGACGGGTAAGCCTAAAGAGGAGTTCAAGGACTTCGCTGACGTTCTGCGCTATATCCTGATGACCAATCCAGAGATTGATGTTGCCCGCGCCTGGACAGGGACAAAGCCTTACTATGGGGTGAATAGCTAATGGGTCAATGCATCGGCTATCCGTTCCAGGCGGAATATCTGAATTGGCTATGGAAGCTTGATTTTGCGTGGCCCGGGCCTACAGACTACGAATCCTGGCTTCCGTATCACTTGGGACTCGCATGAGCAAGATAGCCAACACTTGCGCTAACCCCTCTTGCTTCCGCTATCCGATGCGTTCCAGCAATCTTTGTATGTCCTGTTCGACTAAGCGGGATGCCCTGTTTCTCCTTGGTGTTATGGCTGGCGGACTATCTATCTTCGCGGCGGTTTTGAGGTTTTGCTAATGGCTCAGATTCAGTCCGACACCTTGCCCGAAGCGGCAGTTAAGTACCTCAACGACATTGAGGCGGTTAAAAACCGCGAGGCCCAGCAGTTGGGCCGCATTGGAGCCCGCCAGGAGCTTCTTAACTGGTGCTGGCAATGGTATACGACGGCTAGGACTTGGCGCAAACAGTCCTGGGAAGATGAATGGTTGATGTGGCAGCGCAATGCGGATGGGAGATACGATCCTCGCCTTGCGTCTAAAAAGAAGGATTGGCAGGCTAAAGCCTTTGTCGATCTGACCCCCTCTCATCGTGAGACTATCCATGCCGAACTGTTTAGGCTTGTAGCGGGGTCTCAGCCGCTTTGTGAGGTGTCTAACCGTCCCGGTGGCGATGAGCCGACGGCCCAGGACATTGAGGACTTGCTTAAGCGGGAGTTTGAAAAGTCCAGGTTTGAGATTCACTATAACTCGATCCTAGAGGACCGGAATACTTACGGCTCCGGCTTCTGCCAGATTTGGTTTGACGTTGAGTATGCCGATAGACCGACTAAGGTTCCCGTCTATGAGCCGCTGACTACTATCGGCGGCATGATGCGCAGTTTGCAGGGGCAGAGACAGATTTCAGGCTATAAGACCGTTTTGCAGAAGGTTGTATCTTACCGGGGAGTGAAGATTAGGCATATCCCTATTTGGGACTTCTTTGTCGATCCTAAGTCATTGACGATGAAGGATGGACGGCCCCGGCTTCTTCGCACTCGCGTCTCGCTTCAGCAGATTCTTGACAATATCAAGTCCGGTGAGTGGATGCCGGAAGCGGGTCAGTTATTGTCTCAGGCGCGAGCCGAAGAAGTGACCCCTTCCGACCGTCAGCTATTGCAGATGGAGCGCGGCATTGCCGATGTTGCTCCGAGGCGGGAGGGTAATCAGAAGGACTTTGAAGCCTATGAGCTTCATGCCAAACTGCCGCAGAAGTGGGTCTATCCGCTACTGAAGAATCCTCTGCCGATTGACAATGCGGAGCAGTTGGTCCCCGCCTGCGTCTATTTCACGGAAAAGACTATTTTTGCGGTCACGTTTGAAGATACCTATGACGGTGAGCCAAATTTCTATAAAGACGATTACTTCCCGGTAGCCAATCGGTTCTATGGGCGTGGAATCCCTGAGATGATTCGCAATCCTCAGATGATCGTTAATGAGGTTGTCAATCAGCGGTTGGACGAGGGTAATTTGGCGCTTCAGCAGGGCTTCGCGGTCATTGAGAAAGCCATTGTAAATACGGAGGACCTTGTGTCCGGCGGCCCAGGACTCATCGTCCGCCTTGACCAAAAGAAACTTGGTCCCAATGGCGATGTCAGGAATGCGATTCTCCCGCTGGAGCGCCCCGATGTGAAGATTAATGCTGGGTTCTCTGAGGTGCATGAATGGGAGCGTATGGCCCAGGAGCGCACCTCTGTTAATCGCGCCGAGCATGGTCCTGTGGGCATTCCTGGCGGGGCTAAGACGCTTGGCGGTATGCAAATGCTTAAGCGGACGGAATCGGCCAAGTTTGCGTTCATTGCAATGCTCTCTGAGTTCCGCTTCATGCACGATATCTTCCGTGGGTATTGGCAGTTGATTTACGCCAATATCACGCCTCAGGACGTTATTGATGCCCTAGGCCAGCAGCGGGCGCAGAGATTCCAGCTTATGAGCCCGGAGCAGATTGAAACTCAGTACCGATTCCAGCCCAAGGGAATCTTTGAGCGCGAGGGCAAGGCCGAGAAACAGGGCAGGCTTGCGGCGCTCCGCGAACAGTTCAAGGGCGCTCCGTGGTGGAATGACCTTGCCAACGCCGAGGAGCAGGCTAAGAGCTTCGGGGTTGACCCTTCCACGTTTGAGTTCCCGCAGGCAGAACAAATCCAGATGCAGCAAATGGCGCAGATGATCGCCCAGCCCATGGCTAAACAGATGCTTGCTGAGATTGTGATTGGTCAGGCCGTCAAGGATGTTGAGCGCAATCTAAGCGAGAAGATGGCCGACAATGCGGACGGGGCCAAAGAGGAAAAGGTTAAGGGAGTTCCCGACCTTGCCAGCAAAGAGAAGCCGAAGGGGAAAGTCTAATGACAAAAGGACGTAAGCGAGCCGAACTAATCAAGCGAATCTCTAAAGAATCGGATGATGCCGCTAATAGGATTCGCCTTGAACGCAGGCTTAGGAAAGCCCGTGGCCGATAAGAAAGCCATTGAACGCGGCGAGAGGCTCCACCGCCTTATGGCCAATGAGGATTTCTCCGTATTCCTGGCCGAGTTCGAGTCTAGGATTGAGGGTGAACGGACGGCACTTGAAATCAGCGGCTCGGTTATTAATATCCCGCCCCATATCGCGGCTCATTGCGCCCAAAGGCTTAATGTCCTTGTCTCACTCCGAGATTGGATTGATGACGAAATTGAGCGGGGCGGCAAAGAAATGATGAAAGAGCAGGCGGCTAACGAGGTTGTGGCTTGACCACTTTGGCGGCTATCTTTCTATTCGCAATTGCCCTATTTGCCGGATTTATGACGGGAATCAATTTTCGCGGCAATCCGCCTAAGCGGACCCGCAAGCGTAAAAATCAAACGGCCCCGACGGAAGGGCAACCGGAGAATAAATGAGCGAAATGACCGTTAGCACTGGCGTTCCTGAAGTAATTATTGGATCGGGCTCGATGGAAGGCGCTAAACCTACTGTCGCTCTTTCCAGTGATTGGAACGCGGACTTAGCCAAGATGGCCGCAGAGAGTCAGCCGCAGACGCCCGCGCAACCTGAGGTGGTCAGTCAGCCCGCCCAGGCCGTGGTAACGACTGTCCCTGCCGTCCCTGTTGTCCCCGTGGCACAGCAGCCCGCCGTCGCCGCGCCCGTTGCGGCTCCAGTTGTCCAGGCTGTTGAAGTCCCTGAGAAGTTCCGTGGTGTTGACGGTAAGTTAGACCCTGAGAAGCTGTTGAAGTCATATGGAGATGCCGAGAGGGCTTTGAAGCAGGCTCAGAACAAGCTGAGTCAGGCCCCTGCGGCGGTTGCCCCACAAGCCCCTGTCAATCAGGCTCCCGTGGTTCAGCCTAATCCTGGCAACCTTACGCCGCTAGAATTACAGGTTGCGCGTGATCTATTCAACAGCGGGGCAGGCTATACCGAAGCGCAGGCCATCGCTACGGCCCGCGTGCAGGTTAAATTGGCGGAAGCGTCGTCCAGGATGGCTGCTGAACAGGCCATGGGGCCTGTCTCTCAGCTTATGGAAGCCCATGCAGAGCAACGTAGGGTTTCCGAGCTTCAGACGTTAGCCAAGAACTTCCCCGAAGTGCTGACGCCGAAGGGATATGATGAGTTGGTCAAGGTCCGTCAGGAAAATCCTTGGCTTGATAACTCGCCGGAACCATGGCGGGCGGCGGCACAGATTCTCATTGGTCAGAAGCAAATGATTCAAGGTCAGGCTGGGACGGTTGCTATTCCGAATCCCACGGGCTCACAGACGGGTCAACCCCTTCCAGTGATGCCATCCTCGCCTAACCCCGCAAACTCACTTCAGATTAACACCCCGGCCCAGGTTGAGGCTTACGTCAAGACCTTAACCCCCGCTCAGGAAGCGGAATTCTGGACCAAGGCTGGTTTGAAGTGGGAAGTGCCCAAGGCTAGTTTCAAGGGCTATTGATTAAAAAACAGGAATAGGACCATAAGTGGCTGACCAGCAGACTAGTACCTCTACCAATAACAACATGCTGCCCGTGTATTTCACGCGGCGGCTTCTCAAAGTTCTAGACGAGCAGGTTTGGCTCTACCAGCTTGCCGAGAAGTATCCTCTCCCCGAGGGGAATGGTACGCAGATGACGTTCAACGGCTGGCGGCGTATCGCGGCCCCGTCGTCTACCCTGGCCGAGCAGTCGTCTAACGCGGCTGTCGTCCTTTCCTCCCGCAAGATTAACGTCACGATCAATTCTTATGGTCGTGGCGTTAAGATTTCGGACCTGTTCGAGAAGACTGTCATCGCCCCTGCCGCTCAGGGTGCGATTGAGCGTCTTATGCAGTCTGCCGCTCTCGCTCAGGATAACGTGATCCAGCTTGCTATTTTCCAGAACTCGCTGGCTCGCGTTGGTAAGGATCAGGCTTCCCTTTCCTCGTTTGGCGCGTCTACCAAGATGCTCTCCGCGTGGCAGGGTTCGCTCCCGTCGTCCTTCTGCGCTAACACTGGAACGTCGTCTAATACGCTCCAGTTCGGCCTTCCGGTCATCGTTCCGACTTCGGCCTCTGGTCGCCTGTCTGTCTCTAAGACTTGGACGATCTCTTCCGGCTTCGGCCCGATTGCGCTCCGTAAGGCTACCGACCGTCTGCGCCGTTTCGATGTCCCGACTTGGGGCGATGGTTCTTACGTCGCGGTTTGCAACCCCAAGGCGATGACTTCGCTCCTCGCTAACCCGGACGCCAAGCAGTGGTATGTGAACTACCAGGGCGGCCCGTCCGAGTCCATGTTCAAGGGCGAGGTTCGCAGCCCTGTTCACGGCGTTCGCATCATCATGTCTACGAACATCCCGCGTTATGCTACGTCGGCCCTGTCGGCCAACATCACGCCCGTTCTCGGCATGGAGTGCGTCGCCGTGACTGAGCTTGGCGGGTTGGAGATGATCGTTAAGCGGCCTGGAGACCAGTCCACGAACGATCCTTACAACCTGTTCTCGACCGTCGCCTACAAGTTCCGTGCCGTGGCGGCTGTCACGAACCCGTCCGCTGGTTGCATCCTCATCACCAACGAGCGCTCGTAATCTGTTCCTGCTCCCGGGGAAACCCGGGGGCAGCATAGAGATTATGAAGTTGGAGGCATAATGAAGTTTATCGCGATTATCGCAGCTATTCTGATCCCGTCAATCGGTAATGCGGTGACGGTTAACCCGGCCTCCATGGTTACGGCTGACTCGGCTAATACCCCGCTTACCATCCCCTATCGAGATGCTAACGGTGGGTTTTCGGCGGGCGCTCTCGTGTTCCAGCTACAGGTACTCACTACAGCACAGTTACAGGCGCGGACTGATACGCCGTATACGCTTTATCTTAGCTCTGAAGCGAATCAGACTGGCGCGGGAACCGGGCTTTGCGTTTCCACTGCGGCGGCGATTGGTTCTTATATCTATCTCTCCACCGTTACCACGACGAATATCGGGAAGGCTTGCGGCCAGTAATGGGAGATATCAGCACTTGGACGTTGACACAGATTGCACTGGCCTTTTTGGCTTGGTGCGGTGTTATTGTCGCGGCTACGCTTATAGCCTGGGTGCTATGGTCAATCTCGGAATGGTTTAGGGATGGTGGATGCTGACAATGGAAGCCATTAAACTTAATCTCGGGTCCAGGGATAGGCATATGCCTGGATTCAAGAATATTGATATCGACCCCCATCCCGGCGTTGATTATGTTGGTGATGTTTCTGACCTGTCTAGGTTTGAGTCGGGCTCGGTCTCGTCTATCTTCGCCAGCAACATTTTAGAGCATTTCCCGCACACTAAAACCTCTGATGTTTTGGCCGAATGGAAACGTGTCCTAAAGACAGGCGGGGTTCTCTATCTCTCGGTTCCTGATTTTGATCGCGCGGTTGATATTTACCGTCAATGCGGACTAAAGGATTGGGTACAGGCCCAGTTAATGGGGGATCAGGAATACAAGACCGCGTTCCATTATGCCCTGTTTGATGAGAAGCGTTTGAGGGATACCGTTTTATCCGTCGGCTTCCGAGAGTGTTCATTTGTCGAGCGTTTTGACTTCTCCAATCCCAACGATTGCTCTAACAATGTGAGCAACATTGACGGCAAGCCAGTTAGCCTTAATGCGGTGGTGATTAAGTGAGTACGGTTGGGACGTTTACGCTTATTCGAGATGAGGCCAGATGGATCAGGGCCCATCTTCTGTCCTGGCTTCCTTTTGTGGACGAACAGGTTTTCTTTGATGGAAATTCCAGTGATGGGACGCTTGAAATAATCAAGGATGTTCGGGCTAATCATCCATTCGGCAAGCGTATTAAGCTCTTTGAGAACCGGGATTGTGCGGACTTGGATTCTGATTATCAGATCGTCTTTAACGATTGCCTGCGCTCCCTCACCACTGACTATGCCATCTTCGCTCATCCAGACATGATGCTGGACGAGCCCGGTAATATCGGATTCCTGGGCGATGCGCCCGCCTATACGTCATCCATGCGCTCTTTTGCCGGGGAGCCTGACGGGCAGCTTTATGAAATCAAAACGGGCCGCGCGGAAGCGTGGAAAAACATCTACCGCCTACACAATCCCGACCTGGGGCTACATTACTTCGGAGCCTACGGATCGGAGAATGAAGATTGTTACTTCAGCAAGATCACTGGGAATGAGCATCGATATCGAGGTACTGATTTCAGCGCCTATCCGTATGAAGTCAAAGACTCAGGGATTAAAATCTCCCATTTCTCTGATGTTAGGACCTTGGACCGACGTATCGACCGGATGGTCAAGTGCCTGCTTAATCAAGGTCAGCCGCTTGAAATCGCTAAAGAAATAGCCAAGGTTCACCCCAGGGTTACTTTCCAGAATTCATTTGGATTCAAGTTTGAGCCGTGCGAGTACCCAGAACAACTGAGACAAGGAGTTACCACCTAATGCCCAGACTGTCCTTTATCGTGCCGACGTATAAGCCCAAAGCCGATGTCTTTGAGAAATGCGTCAAGTCTCTAGCCGCGCAGGCTTTGACTGAGTGGGAAGCCATCTTCGTTCTTGATGGCCCCAGCCAGGAAGCGCGAAAGATCATTGGTCGGCATATGAAGGACAAGGATTTTACCATCGTCGAAATCGAGCATGGCGGGGCGCAGAAGGCCCGGAATGAAGGGGCTAAACACGCTCAGGGTGATATCCTTTGCTTCTTTGATAGCGATTGCGCCATTGAGCCGGGCACCTCTAAGATGTGGGTCGAGCAGTTCGACAAGCATCCTGAGGTTGGATTCATCTATTCGGGCTATAAGTTCTTTGGCGAGAAGTATGCAATTGAGGGCCAGCCCTGGGACCCCTGGACGCTGAAGGTCAGGAACTATATTAGCGGCTGCTTTCCGATGCGTAAGTCTCTTTATCCCGGCTGGACTGAGGGACTTAAGTCCCTACAGGATTGGGATATGTGGCTCTCCCTTGTGGAAAAGGCTGAATCCATGGGGTGGGACATTAATAAACTCGGTCTCTACGTCCAGGGATATGCGTTCTCTACAGCCATACCTGAGATTGGGTCAATTTCCGGTGACGGTTGCCAGCCTGACGTTTGGCTTGATCGCGTCAATGCGGTTAAGACCCTTCATCACTTGGAGAATCGCAAAGTCTGCGTGTCGTCTTTGGGATACAGGCATGATGGACTCGCTTTGGCTAAGTTAATCAACGCCGACTATCAGGACGTTCCAAACGACAAGCCGCATGGCTATAAAACGATCATCCAGGTTGGTTTCTCCCTCGGTCCCAATGCGGAGAAGCACGCGGCTATTTTCCAAGAGAAACACGTTAAAAAGATTCTGTTTTGGACCGGGGATGACATCAATGAGATGTATCACTCGGTTGCGTTCAAGACCATCGATGCCTTTGCACAGCTTCTAAACAATGTCGCCGTTCAGTATTGCGAGGATCGGGAAGCTAAACGATTGCTTGAACGGATGGGGTTCAAGGCATCTATCATGACTTTGCCTTTGGGCGTTCCTAACGTCCAGCCGATGCCTGAGGCTAAGAAATGGGTTGTGGATATCGCCTCTGACTATTCGCCTATGATTTCAGTTATCGCTCAGAGCTTGCCGGATATCGAGCTTGAAATGATTGACCGTGCGGCCAAGCTGTCCGATTACAAGGGACTGATTCACTTCTTCCCCGACCGGACGACTACGGGGTCAATCAAGCGGGCCCATCTGACCGGGAGGCACGTTATCTCCAATGTCCAGCAGCCCTATTGCGGATTCATTGACGACAAATGGGACGTTGAGAAATTCATTATTGAATGTGTCGATAAGATCAGGGAACTGACCAGCAAGGACGCGGAAGCGGATGCCCCGGCCATGTATTCCAGTCAGACCGCGAAGCTCATGGAGGTGTGCGCTTGAAAGTAAATTTCGTCATCCCGTCGCATAACTGCGTTACATTTCTCCCGCACGCCGTTTCTAGCGCCCTTCAGCAGACCCATCGCGATATTCAGGTCATCATTGTTGATGACGGCTCTACGGATCGGACTCATGAATATCTAGACTTCATCGCGAAGGACGAACGAGTTAAAGTTATCCGTAACTCGGTTAATCTCGGCCGCTCCTACTCGCGCAATATCGGCAATCGAGAGGCGACAGAAGGAATCATTTGCGTCCTCGACGCCGATGATCTGGCTACCCCTAACCGTGCGGAATTGACTGTCAAGAAGTTTAAGTCTAAGCCTCTTGATTACGTCTATGGCTCTGCCCAGGTCATTGACGTTTTGGGCCGCCCGTCGCATATCCTCGGGGCCGATTCGCTGTCGCCTGATGTTCTAGACGAAGCCAAGAATCCCGGCCTACAGAATAGGATCGTTCATTCAACGGTTGCCTATACGGTTGACTTCGCGGATAAGTTCCCCTATCGAGATGGCCAGATTGCGAAGCTGGGAGTGGATGATTGGGCGCAGCAGGCAGAGGCTATTGCGGCTGGCGCACGGTTTGATTTCATCCCGCAGCGGTTGGCCTGCTATCGGGTGCTTTCGTCTCAGATTACTAAGAATCGAGATGAGGCGGCGGTTATGGCGGTCAAGAAAGGATTCCTGGCGGGTTTGAAGGTGGCGGCTTGAACATTCTTTGGATCGTCGGCAGCAATAGCGGTACGGTCTATTGGCGGGGCTTTAATTTTTGGGTTGCCGCCCATCGTACACGCAAAGTCGGCTTTCATTGCCTGGGCTGGGAAAAAGATTGCAATACCATGAGCCCCTGGCAAATCGACATTGCCGATACGGCTAATCAGCCTTTCTTGTTCGGCAAGCTATTCGCCGCAGGCCAGCAGGCCGACGCAATCGTTTTCCAGCGCATCGAGACCCGTCACGCGCTTGCTGCTTTCTATGCGATGAAAGACCAGTTTCCGAATAAGCCGATCCTCTCGGAGATTGATGACGATATCTTCGACGTTGCGCCATACAATCCGGCCTCGGCTACCCTTGCTCCGGGCTCTCATCTGACTCAGTTAGCCATTGACCAATTCAGAAACTCGGATGGATTAATTGTATCCACGCCATATCTAAAAGATGTCTATTCCGAGTTCAACGAGCATATCTATGTCGTCCCAAATTCGATTGACGTTCAGAAGTGGGATAATGCGCCGAAGAAAAAGAAGACTGGAATTAGAATCGGCTGGATCGGGTCGGGGTCGCACTCAAAGGATTTGGAGCTTCTAGATAAAGTGTTCCCTGCCATCCTTGAAAAGAACAATGACGTTTCTTTTGTGATCGCCTCTTACTTCCAAGAGGACTTGTCCGCGCTTCCTGAATTTCTGAAGAATCGCAAGGGAGTCAAGATCGATAACCGCTGGACTCCGATTCTGAAGTATCCGGCGCGGTTGGCTGGACTCGATTTCGACATCGGATTGGCCCCGCTGGTTGACAATAAATTCAACCGTGGTAAATCTAATCTTCGCTGGCTTGAATATTCGGCGCTTGGCATTCCATCGGTTTGCTCGGATGTCGGGCACTTCGCGGAGACTGTAAAAGACGGCTTTGACGGCTTCTTGGCCCGGACCCCGGAGCAGTTCATTAGCCATATCCAAACCCTCATTTCCGATTCGAAACTCCGCAAGAGAATTGGACGCGCTGCTCATGCCCGCGTTGCCAAAGACTTCAATGTCGATAAGAACATCGATATTTATATTGATGCGATTGAGGATTGCCTAACCCGTACCCCGATTTCGGCCCCGTCAATGCTCAACGGCATTGATGAGGTTGAGCCTTTCGAGCTTACCCCGCTAGAGGTGGGTCAATGAATCTCGCCACTCTTACCACGACGACGCAGAGGCTTGTTAACGACACTAAGGGAACCAGATATGCCGGGTTTTATACCCAGGCCCTAAATCTGGCGCAGCAGCAGTTCGCAATGGACTCTAAGTGTCTTTTCAAGGACATGACGCCTCAGACTATTGTGGCGGGGCAGGCTAACTATCCGCTTCCTACTGATTTCATGTGGGAAAAGCTTGTCCTTGCCAATGGACTACCACTGCCGCCGATTTCACGCATGGAGCTTGCCCGGCAGAATACCGGAACGCGATGGGACCTCATCACTGGCGCTCCTCGCGCATATAACATCGATCCCGATACGGCTAGGCAGAATATCCTTCTTTTCCCGATTCCGACTACTAATGAGGCTGGTCAGGATTTGCAAATGACCTATTTCGCGCTACCCGCCGACATGGTTAATCCGTCGGACAATCCGCTTAACGGTACCGCCCTTCTTGTTCCGTACCATCTCGGTATTTGCGCCTGGGCGGCATGGTTCCTTCTTGAAGGCGAAACCTCCAGCGAATCTATCACTTCAGATCAGAAAGGACTTTTGGACCTCTATAACGATTATGTCAGCCAGGCGTCGGATCAGTTCAAAAATACCGTCAGCGAGCCTTTGAGAATGCGCGGGGTTAGGAACTATACGACTAGCCTTGGGTGGGCTCCTTGATTAAGTCTTTACTTCTTATCCTATCGCTCGGTTCTGTTTGCTTCGCGCAGCAGGACCAGCCGCCTGCTATCCTGTCTCAATTCCTTGGAGTCAATCAAAACGACCCGTCTGTTTCAATCGGCAATGAGGCACAGGACGCCTTAAATGTTGAGTCCTCTCTAAACGGAACCGCGCTAATCAAGCGTTCGGGATACTCTCGTATTGCTTCTCTTACTATTTCCACCTCCAACCCCACCGGAGCATATTCGTTCGTCGATACAAGCGGCGATAAAGTCCAGATCGTTTGCCAGGATCACAATTGCTCCAAGTCCATCAATAACGCCGGATTCGCTGTTTTCCTGTCCACGGCTGGCGGGACTTGTATGCCGACCCGCTGGCAGTTCGCCTCTATCGGCGGCTTCGTCTATGCGGTTAATGATTGCCACGACATTCCATGGCGTTATGACGGCACGACTAGGACCCCACTTCCTACGGCCCCTCTTGGCTCGATCATTGAGGCGACGAAGGATAGGCTTGTTATATCAGGCATGACGGCTGACCCTTCCCAGGTTGCCTATTCTCAGTCTGGAACGCCTACCAATTTCACGACGGGTCTAAACTCGGCGGACCCGTATACGGATGAGATGGGCGCTCAGGGTGATGCGGTTAGGGCATTAAAGAACGCGCTTGGCCGTCTCTATATCTTCAAGACAAGTTCTATTTCGTCTTGTATTTTGGGCGATCAGTATACGTCTAAGTGCTTCCTTGTCTCTAACTCGGTTGGAACGTCTGATCCGCTTTCCGTTGTTGAGGTTCCAGGCGCTTTGCTTTTCCGTGGTTCTGATGGGAACTATTGGAGCCTAGATCAGACTGGAATTAACATCATTTCTAAGAAGCTGTCCGGTCTAGTGGCCTCACAGAACGGCGGTTCAACCCAAAGCAATACGCAGACAAGTCAGGCTGATTGGCAGGCGGGGACGCAGTATGGGGCTGGAGCATGGAACACCTATTCTGCCGCAGGGTCTGTGTTTCCCACTTCCACGACTTTTTCAAGCCTCGGAGTCAATACGACTGATTGGTCCATGGTTGACGTTGATACGACCTTAGCCTCAGTCAGTCAGTATGTTTCTAATATCGACGGTAATACGCTTGATTCGATTTGGACGGTGAGAAGCGGGACGATCTCGGTTCAGAGCAACACTATTGTTGCCAATACCGACAACAGTGGGACGACGGCAAGCGCAAGCACTCCAAATTCTATTTCAACAGGAATTTGGTCTTTCGGATTTCAGTCAACTGCCACCGCTAGCGGCGATTTTGAATATTGGATAGTCGCACAAGACACAAGGACAGATCAGTATACAAGCGGATACGCGTTGAGAATGCTTCAGGGGTCAAGTGCCGTTGACATGGTTAAGATTTCTGGAGGCGGTCCGCCATCCAATGGGGGAACCGTTACGACTATATTCTCGAAATCAACGATTTCACCTTACGATGGTAATTATCACACAATTCTAGTTAGCCTATCGACAAACGGATTTGCTGAGTCATTTCTAGATGGGGCTTTCCTATCTAGCGGAACTGATACAGCCGGGCCGATTGTGACTTCTCATTTCACGAACTTTAAATTTAGCGGTTATCCGGCTGGGTCTGTTCACGCTTCCCACCTAAAACTTAATGGATTCTATCCCAATCAAGAATCCATCGCCTATAATGCGGCATTTTCTACGCCGACATGGGGAGTTTATGGAGTAAATCTAACCTCTGCGACGGCTTCATCCGTCACGTTTAGGACACAGATTGCCACGGCTGCGACGGGGCCGTATGGGGCTTTTACATCGCAGACTAACGGAAGCGTACTATCTGTTTCCGTGACGACGGCTCCATATCTCAGGAATAGCCTTGTGATTGCGGCTCCGACCAGTTCATTTACTCCGTCTATTTCTAGCTGGACACTTCTATCCGCATCAACTGGCCAATTCGTGACTCAGTGTATCCAGCCCGGAACTGGAATAACATCTTGGGGTCAAATTTCCTGTTCCCAGACGACTAGCGGGAATGGCTCACTTGTTTTCTATGCCACCTCTGCGGCGACGTGTGCCGGCCTTCCCACTGTTCCGCCTCTGACGGCTGCCGGGGCGACTCAGCTTGGCTGGACCTCGCAGACCAATAACTCAACGCTATCCATATCAACCAATGCGGCTGTCTTTGTCGCCTTTAGGTCTCTGTTAACGGCGGCGACAGACCAAGCCCAAATTGACGCCTGCACTCTTTATTGGAATAACGGGACAGCAAGCCAGCCGTCTTGGGGAACCTTTGATCCAGTTAAGAATGCTGTCTATTGGACAGCCTCTATCAATAATTCCGCAACGTCTAACCGAATCCTGAAATACGACCTCAATCTAAACGAATGGTATCCATTTGGGATTAGCGCAACTGCATTGTTCCGAGACGCAAACCAAAACGCGCTCTATTTCGGGGATTCGACGGGAGGATTCTGGAATAAGCTGGGAGGCGTCAATTCGGATAATGGCTCCGCGATTAACGCCTATTGGATTTCCAGGGACTTCGGGGATCAGGGCAACCCGTTTGTTGATAATAATTTCAACCGGATTTCACTTGTCACAAAGAACCAAGTCTCTGGAAATATGACCGTTGCTTATTCGCTTAGTAACGCACAGAGCGGGTCTTATAGTGTTTCGCTATCTACTAATTCAGGAACGACGTATGTTCATTCAAACGCCATGCTTCCGCAGTTGAGCCCGGCTCAGTTCATGAATATCAACCTCGGGAACAATTCGACTAATGGCTTTGAGGTTGATGCGCTCATGCTTGAATACTCCGCGTGGCCGTGGAGCGAGCAGAACCCTTAAATTTAGGAGAAAATATGGCTTTCGATCAGAAACAGCTAGATCAAATCTTTCAGTCTACTCTTGGACGGGCTCCGACTCAGGCAGAGACGAGCTTCCTGCAACCTTATATCGATGCTGGAACCCTGTCTTATCAGCAGGCAGGACAATATCTACAGTCAACGCCTGAGGCCCAGCAGAGCCGCAATACTCAGCAGCAGAACCAATATCAGGGACTACTTACTCAGAATAACTCAAATATTCTGAGTCAGGCGGCAGATGCGGCTAACTCCTCTTTCGCTCAGAATGGCCGCCAGTTCTCTAGCGGCCAGGGCAATGCTGTTTTGCAGGCCGGGCAACAGCTTGCGGCCCAGCAATCTCCGTTAATTTCTGGGAACTTTCAGAACAACTATCAGAACCTTAATGCCAATTATGCGGGCCAGGGCCAGGACGCAATGAGCCGAGCATATAACCTGACTGATTCCAATACGGCCTATAGTCGCGGGCAGGCTTTCTACGCCCAGCAGAGCAACGACTATCAGAACTTGCTTAGACAGCAGGGAACTCGCGGACTACAGCAGGGACTTATCAATGCTGGCGGCAATATTCTTGGCAGCGCCATCGGGAGCCTTTTCTAATGAGCGGTCAAATTCCTGTCGGACCCATGAATTTCAATCCCATGGGAACGGGGCAAGTCTCCAATCCCCTGGCTAATTCGATTGATTCCCTGTTCAAAGCCTATGAGCTACAGAAGCGGTCACAGCTTCAAGACGCACAGATTCCCGGCATCCGGGCCGCGACTCAGGGGCAGCAGATTCAGAATCAGACGGCTCAGAATTCTCTAGCCCAAAATCAGGCGGACTATCAGCTACAGCACTTCGGATTGAGTCCTCAGGACGTTTCAAGGCTCTATCCGGCGGCGTCCTATGCACCGCCACAGGCACCACAGGATGGCGGTCCCACTTCTCTATACGGCACTCCGACACAGGCCAATGGCTATAGTCCGTCCACTAATCAGCCGTCGCCTGTTGTCCCTCAGGCCGGACAGGTCCCCGCCATTGGTGGAATGCCGCCTATGCCCGGATATGGTCAGGTAGCGCCACAGGGACAGCCCCAGCAGCCGCAACAGGCCCAGCCTCAGGGAACCGACCTGTCCGGCTTCTCCCCCGAAGATCAACAGAAGATAGGCGCACTTCATGGACTAATCGGCATGGCTGGACTTAATGCCCAGCTTGGATTGGCTAATGCCAGAGCTTCACTCGCTGGAAAAGGCGCGGAGGCGAATAAGAATCAGGCAGAGGCTAACAAGTCTAACATCCTTGTCAATCTCCTATCGGGCCAGGGCGGCGGCGATGCGGTCAAGAGCATTGCCGATAGAATCGTTAACGGCCAGGAGGACCCCGGACTCTCTGAACTTGGGCGCGGTGAGGATCAGGCCGCGTTGCGTCTTGCGGTCGGACTTGAACTGAATAAGCGCGGGACGGATGTTGGAAGCCTCCAAGCGGCTTATGATGCGAAACAGGAGGCTGCTAAGGCTAAGGCGGGCTCTACTGCCAAGGTCCAGGGCGGCGATACTCAGCAGATCGGAACGATTGCGGGAGTCGTTGAGGATACGCTTGATTCTGCGGCCCCGCTCGTTAAATCTCTGAATACTAATCAGATTGCGGCTGTCAATGCCGGATTTTTAAAGGGTAAAAAGGCACTTAATGACCCTCAGTCAACTGCGCTACTTACCAAGCTAAATATCCTTAAGAACCGCTATGCCGTCGTTTCGTCTTACCCTAATGCTCCCACTAAAGAGCAATATGATGAGGCGAGTAAGCTGATTAGCGACGGACTCACTTCCGGTTCATTTTCGGCCATGGGCGATGCTATGCGTCAGGAAGGCAAAAGCATTGTCTCACGCGCTGGCGGCAAGGGATTCAATCAGCCAAACCCCAATCCCGCTGGCGGTCAATTGAAGATTGGAAGGTTTAGCGTCGAGGTCCACTAATGGCCCAATATACCGTTACCGATCCGCAAAGCGGTAAGAGCGCGACTCTCACTGGCGATTCACCGCCTACCGAATCTGAGCTTAATGATATTTTCTCTCAGATTGGTTCAGTCCATGACGCCGCGGCACAGCCGCAAGCCCAATCAATCGGGCATCAATTGGCAGATTCGACGGCCAATGCGGCTCCTATTGCCGGAATGATTGGCGGCGCTGAAATGGCTCTACCATTTGCCCCTGCCGCTGGACCGCTTGCCCCCCTGGTTCCCGTCGCTGGCGCGGCTATTGGAGCGATGGGCGGGGCTGGGTTTAAATCGATCTACAATCAATTAGTCAATGGTCAGCAGACTTCAAGCGGACAGGTCGCTCAGGATATAAGCGGAGCCGGGAAGGATGCGGCATTGGGGCAGATGGCAGGGACTCTGATTTCCCCATATGTCGTCAAGGGTGCGATTGGTGGAACCGTCGCGGCCCCTGCCGTTGGCGATGTTTCTGAAAAACTGATTCCCGGTGACAGGTTGGGCGGTGTTGCCGGGGCGATAAACAATGCCGCCGTCCGTTTTGGCAAGCAGTTTGCCGGAATCCATGAGAACGTCGGTAGATATGTTTTGGGTCGCGGAACGGATCAGGTTTTGACGCATGATAACATGGTCCCAGGCGCGGCTGATACCGCCCTTGAATCTGCCCAGTCTTTCCTTTCTCGGATTAGAAACAATGCCGGGCAGGCGGTTGGCGCGGCAGAAGACGCCATCAATGCGTCCGGTGAATCCGGCAAGATGTTTGATACGACTGGCATGGCCGCTAATCTTAGGTCTAGAATGGCGGCGGCTGGAATTGCCCCGGAAAGCTCTACGGTGGGCCTTGCATCCGGCAAGGGGATGGGTATACTTAAAGAAGCCCAGGCGCTTCTAGATAAGGGCAAACTGTCCGGCTCAGAGTTAATCAATGTTAAACGTCTTCTTGACAGTTCTGTTGAATATTCTGGCGCTGGACTTCCTGAGGTTAATTCTCTTCAGGAGGCGTTAATCAAGGGAGTCGCCGGTGATGCCAGGGCCGCCACTAATTCGGCATTCCCTGACTTGGCAGAGGCTAATTCCGGGGCGCATGAAGCCTTTGGAATCTTCGATAAATATCGCCAGGGACTAAATACTTCCCCGATTGGTTCAGAGGCTAAGGCTGATGCCGATACCCTTAGGCGCCTTAGAACTGCCCTTAATTCTGCCCCTGCCTCAGTCCCAGAGATGGCCGCTGATTTTGAAAAAGCGGCAGAGCCGGGCGGCAGGCAGGTTGTTAATAGCCTGTTCGACACAATCGCGGCCCAGCACTACACCCCTGATTCACCAGTCCTAATCTCCCCGTCTAGCCCACTACTTAAGGCCGCTTCTACTGTTGGGCTTACTGGCCCACAGATCGCGGGTGCGGCCCTGCGGGCCTCTAGCACGGCTGCGGAGGCGGTTAAAGCCTCTGCCCTTGCTGGCGTTCCGTTCGTTTCCCCCGCTGCGGCTAAAGCGTTTTCAATCATGTCCCCCGAGTCAATCGCCGCCTATTATCGTTCTCCGGGGGGCCATTGAAAGGAATTGTTTTAGCCATCCTATCTTTGTCAATGCCCGCTTGGTCACAGACTCAGACCACTCAGCCGACAAGCAATGCCACTTCCTCAACCGATCAAAACAGCCTTGATTACTTACAAAACTCGGTAAGCGCGTTACAGTCGGGTAAGCCGCATTTTACTAGCACGCCGACATTTACTTCTGTCTGCTTCGGCGACGGAACCTGTCAGACGACGGCGGCTAGCAGCGGAGGCTCGCAGACAATACCGTCTGGCTCCACGCTCACTATAACTCAGGGCGGCTATTGCGTCGGGATCGGTTGCCGGGTCGGGTACTCGTCGGGGACGGCCAACAGCTTCTCATTCGTATTCTCCGCAACCACGACATATCAGTTTATTTTCAATGTGACGCAGACAAGCGGCTCTCTCACGGCGGATATCATTCACTGCACCATCAATGGGGACAGCACGGCCGGTCATTTTTATGAAAACGGGCAGGCATACCCGAACGCCTATGCCTACAACAACAACGGAGGGACAGCACGATGGGATTTCTGTTCGTGCGGAGGCGGAACACAGAGTGCGCACGACTCCTGCACGGTGTCTCTCGTCTTAACATCTGACACGAGTCTTCCAAACGACCTTAGCGGAGTCGGACTCATACGAAACACTTGCCAAGGCCGGACCATTCAACAAAGCCAGCCGGTGTCCCTGACGTATAACGGTTCTTCTAACCCATTCACGATAACCTGCTCGGCCGCAGCAACTGGAGTCGGAATCATTTACGACGCTCTGCTATACCAGACCGGGAAATAAAAAATGAAATATCTCCTCCTCCTTCTCCTCGCCCCAACCGCCCGCGCGGCCCCACTCGTCCTGCCGCAGGACATCGCCAACCCGAGCTGGTCTGTCTTTGTCGCTTCACAAGACTCGACGAACTCCTCGCGCCTTCAGTTCGACTCCTCGTGGTTCGTGTTCGCCGCGACGACGCAGTATCGCTTCGACTACTACGGCGTGATGGCGTCGTCGTCGTCCAACTTGTTCGCCAACATCAATTGCGTTACGAATGGCTCCAAGGAGACCCCATGAAACTCGCCATCGCTGTGCTGTTCCTGGCCGTGACGGCCCACTCTCAAGCCGTCGAGCCCGCGCCCGTCGTCGCGCCTTCCGCTCCGTCTGGCGACATGACCCTGGGCGGCATCCCGCGGCTTGTCGCTGCCAAGCTCCAAGAGGCCAAGCCCGCCGGATTCGTGGACTTCGCGGGCCATGTCGGCGGCGGGGCCTATGTGCCTACCTACACTTTCCATGATGCCGCCGGGGTCAATTATGTTGAGGCCCTGAACATCGGCTATCGGGCCATCCAGAACGCCAAGCCCACGGTCTTTATCGAGCCTTTCGCGCTTGACCTGACCTCGATTTCTGGGCGGTTCTGGGACTTCCCCTGGGCGCAGAAGCATGTTACCCGAAGTCCCTATCCTGATATCTTCGTCGGGATTGGACCGCTTCTTCCTACGGATAAGACCCAACTCTATCAGCTAAAGCTCAATCAGCCTAAATCATGGCTGGCCGCTTCCGCGAGTTGCCGTTTCCAGTAAAACCGTATGGAAAAAGATGACGAGATTTTGAGCGCAATCGTTAGGCTTGAAACCAAAATGGACGCTGTAAATGGGCGGCTTGCCGATCACGGCTCAAGACTTAGAGCTTTGGAGGCCGTCAGGAATTGGGCTGGTGGTGTCCTTGCCGTCTTGGGTCTTGCCGCCGCTGCCGTTAAAGTGTCGGTCAATACAAAGTAGCAACGGAGGATAAATGGCTTCTCTCGCGCTTAATTTCGCTCTCGCTCACAAAGATTATGTCATCGGGGCCGTTGTCGGGTATAGCTTCGCCCACGTCCGTCTTGCCGTTGATTATGTCTTTGACCTACTCGATAAGTTTCCGGCTTTCCATGCCTTTGTGGTTAAGAACGCCGCCGACGAAAAGGCCGCTATCGACGCTGCCGCCGATGAGGCAAAGAAGAAGATTGATTCCGCTGTCGCCAAGGATGCGCCTAAGCCGTGAGCGTTCCGGATGAGCCTAATCCATGGCTCAGAAGCTATCAGAAGCTAATACCGAGTCTGAGGCCGATAATGAGATACGTCACTCTGACGAGGACTGAAACCGGGGATGATGGGACCTTCGGACTCATCAAGACCGATTCCGGGTTTTCATGCTACAGCGGCGAGCTTCCTTGGCGCGGGAACGCTATCGGCATCAGTTGCATCCCCGCTGGTGTCTATGTCGTCCAGCGGTTTAACTCCCCCAAGCATGGCGAGTGCTATCTGATTACGGATGTTCCGGGCAGGACGGTGACAGAGATTCATAAGGGCAATTTCTGCGGCGACATTTCTAAGGGTAGGAAATCAGACGTTGAGGGATGCGTCCTTCCGGGAAATGCCCTAGGAGATATCGCTGGGCAGCCCTGCGTTCTAGCTTCGGGCGATGCCCTGGCACGGCTAGAGGCCGATCTAGAATGCCAGCCGTTCCAGCTTACCATTAAGTGGGGGCCAGGATTTGAGCAAACCGAATCTGGAGCATATTCTTGAATCAATCGCACTCGCATATGTCCGATGTAGCTGTGGTTTTGAATGGAGATGCGAGGAATTGCGCGGCCAAGGCTCGGAAAGGTGGCGCTCGGATGAGGACCTTAGCGCGGAAACCTATGGCGTCTTTGAGGACCACAAGCGAAAGAATAGCTAAACGCTATATTTGGTGTGCCCATACGATCACGGCAGAATGAATGGCATTTATCGTTATCGAGTGCGGCGGGGATAAGTGTTCAAGGCTTCTCTATGTCCAGGCAGAACCAGGGGAACAAACAGTCCTATGCTATGCCTGCGGTATCGGGAATGTTGTCACTTTTCATAAAGACGGAGAGATTGACGATTAGCCGCTAAAGGAGACTCATTGAGCGCGAATCAAACGAAGGCTATTAAGCCGGAAACCGCGACGGCAAGGACGCTTATTTTCGATATTGAGACCTCTCCGAATATCGCTTACGTTTGGGGTAAGTACGAACAGGACGCATTGGGAGACCTCATCAAGGAACGGCAGATTATCTCTATAGCCTGGAAGTGGTTGGGTGAGAAAACCGTCCATTGCCTATCCCTTCCAATGCTTCCCACCTACAAGAAAAATCCCGAAGATAATCGCGGACTAATATTAAAACTTCACGAACTTTTTAGCCAAGCGGATATTGTAGTAGGACATAACGTCGATTCGTTCGATTGCCCAATGAGCAATTCTGAGTTCTTAATCCATGGACTAAAGCCGCCGCCGCCGCATCGCTCCGTCGATACTCTGAAGTTTGCCCGCCATAAATTCCGCTTCAATTCCAATAAGTTGGGCGATCTTGGCAAGCGGTTAGGGATAGGGGCTAAGGTTCATACTGGCGGATTTGATTTATGGGCTGGCTGCTTGCGAGGGGATGAGAAAGCATGGGCGAGAATGGCAATTTACAATATGGGCGATGTTGCCCTGCTCGAAAAGATATATATGAAGATGCGGCCATGGATGATTAGCCATCCAGCCATCACGACTCGCGGAGAGGTTGAATGCCCGCAATGCCAGAGCAAGAACATTCAAAGCCGTGGGACCAGGATACGGAGGGCTGGACGAGTGCCGACCTATCAATGCCAGGACTGCGGGACATGGTCAATGGGGATGCTAGTTAAGGATAAGAACGCCATCAATCCCAAGGCCAAGAAATGGATAGTCAAGTAGCACAACAATCTAGCACTTTCTGCCATGCCCACCGACGATATATCATTTAGCAATATGCGTTATCCGATATAATTATCTCTATACTGATATACGTTAAAACGTGTAAATGACACACTCAAAGACCTGTTACCTGGGCGGCTATCGCGGCCCGACTAAATGCTGCCAGGGTAAATGCCTACACAAAATTAACTGTAATTGTCCCGGCGGCGAGACAATAAATAGGTCTTACATCGAGGACCGGATTAAATCACTAGATACGGAACGGGAAATGTGGAAGGAACGTCTTAGGCGCTTGCCCTTAGCTCCCTGATGTATTCATAGACTGATGCTCTAGACGCTCCCCACTTACGGCTAATCGCTAGAAAAGCTTTCTTAGGCTCTCCGGTCTTTTCAAGCAATGACAGATACTCTCTTGCGACTTTCAATCTAAGGTTTCGATTCAATATCCCCCGCCGATTTATCCTTCGATTCGCTCGGACGGTTTAAATGTCCGCAAGCGGTACAATTGAATATTGGACGACAAGTCTGGACCACGGCAGAAAATCCGGCTTGCTCCGCATGATAGGAAACTATCCGCAGCCTTTCTATCTCTTTAACTAGCACGGAATAAACGGGGCCGCCGAAAAGGATATTCTCAGCTTCTTCTGAAATATTCTTGCCGTGAGATATTGCCGCCTCTGTTTTGTCCATTCTCTCTCCAAATCTTGCCGCTTCGGCAGAGTTGAACTGCCGTTAAACCAGGATTGCCTGTCTCCGCGATAGGTCAATGGCCCCGGCGATCTTACCCATAGATTAAGCGGCGTCTAGCGATTCACCTTCTCTACCATCTCTTTAACATACTTCTCAGACGATAGCCGTTTAATTGCTCTGCGGATTTCTCCATTTGTATTGGCTGGCATGGTGATGAACCACTGACGGCTAATGTCTGCATCCGCACAAAGGCCGACAGTGACACGGTATTTAGTCACTTCGTCGCTTCCCGAAGCAATCTAATCTGATCCCCTATCGCGTCCTCGTCAAGCAATGCCCCGGCCAAGCCGATGCAATGCCCCCCGGGTTTGCCATATGGAGGAGTTAAAATTGGCCTTAGTTTGGAATTAAGCCCCATTGCCGTATATCCCTCGTTGTGGGACTTGGCATAAAGCATGACCGTCTCAAAATAGTCCGTCCCATAGTAGCGACATATCTTTTCCATTTCGTCGGCAAAAAGAATAGCCGTCGCATACTGGGCATTGCTTAGCAGGTGGGCTAATTCCGTCGTCTTGGCGAATTTATGAGTAATGCACTTTAGGCCCGCTCCGATGAAATAATCTTCTACTTCCTTGGCCCGGGGTCCTCCGATATGCTTGGGGGTCGCCAAAATCCCATCCCGGAGATTCGGGTGCAAGCCCCTAGTGGTCGAGTGGACGGACCGCTGGCCGAGTTTAGCCGTCGTTCCTGGCGGCGTCGTCGTCATTACGTTAATCAGTTCCGGCCTAAACTGATCTATCGCATCATGCACGGTTGCTTCCCATCTATCGCTATATCGCAAGCAGACATGGAGGATATCTACCTGATCGGGCAGCGGATCGTCCCGCAATTCCGGCCTAATATCAAGCCGCCAAACGGGATAATGCTCACTCAGGATTGAGTAGTACGCGCTTCCTATTTCACCAGCGCCAAGGATCAGAGAGCGCAAGGTCTCACCCCATTCCGGCTCGGATATTTTGAAGCAAGCTCTAGCATTTGCTCAATCTCTCCTGCAGATATTTTACCTTTATCTTCTTTGACTCTGAGCCACCAAAGTCTAGCCCGCGCTTTGTTTCTTTGTAGATCGCGGAGATATCTTTCACGACGCATGAGACGGTATTTTTCTCGATTTCGTTCTCGATGAGCCTTGATTCGGGCGATGTTCTCGGGCTTGCGGTTACGCATATGCTCACAGTCAATGCAAAGCCGATGCCCTCTGTCGGCAACGTATCGCCAGTTGCTATGCCCGCGACGGCAATATATAGGCTTCCAGTCGCCTTTCTTCATCGCAAAGGCCCTCTATCTGTAGCGGAGCGGGGACGCCTGGAGCGGATTGATTTGTCGCGCCTGGACTTGTAGCAACCGTTACGGCAAAGACAGACACAATCCCCACAGTGACGGCATAGAACGTAGTCTTTCCCGACGCACTTAATACAAATCATTTCTTCTCCGTCGCATCGAGATAGGCCAGGGCGGCGAGGGTGATGGCTTCGGCCAGGATCAGGGACTCTCCCATGCTGTCCGCCGCGAAGTCCTCGTCAAAACTCGCCGACCACGGCCCGCCGCGCTTCATCTGGCACATTGAGCATCCGCCAATCTTCTCCGCAACCATCATCGCGTCGTCGAGGCGGGTGAAGGGGTCGAACTTGGTGACAGTTCCGACAAGGCGACCGCCCACGAAATCGTCAGAAGTCCATCCGAGAAACCTCGCCAGCCGCTCGATGTCGGTTTGTTTGCTCATTTCGTTTCCTTTTCGATGACCCAAAATTCCTTGTAAGACTTCCCTTCCCGCGTCCGCGATCCCACGCGGCCAAGTTCCCTCATTTCCCGCAGACGGCGACCAAGGGCCGATTCCGTCATCCCAAGAGACACGCTGTTAATCTCATGCGGAGCGACAGGAGAACCGAACCCCTTAACGACGGACTCTATTTTATCGTAAACAGACATTTTGTTCATGGATTCCCCTTTATTTCCGTTATGGAATAGCAGTAAACCGTTCTTTGTTCCATCGTCAATTTTCGCCCATCGTGCGGACCATTGCCAAAGTCAGCGCGACATTTGCAGTATTGCGGATGCACTCCCTTATCCATCGGGACCGGATTTATAATCTGAATTTTGTTATTCATTGGCGAACCTCAATAACGTATCTCGCCCCAATAAACCTAAGTCGGCATTCCAGCTTAGGACTATCCCGCCAGATTCCAAGCCTCACGGCATCTGCCTGGGACCAATCGTTATAACGCCCGATGATTCGCCATCCGTCCTCTAGGGGGAGGGCTCGGTCAATCATTGTGCTATTGAGTGCGCCTTTCACAGAGCCGCCCGTCTTGCCCTGATTTCAGTTAGCATTTTTTCCAGGTCCAATGATGTGTAGTGATACGGCTCTTTGCTCCTTTCCCAGAGAGCTTCATAGAACTCGTCACCAAATAATTCCCGGTGTCGTTCGCCGTAATCGAGGCGATGCCACCTTTCCCCAGCGTTACATGGAGCGCACGCCCCAACGATGTTCCCGATCCCCATAAAGTCAAGGTCCCAACGAACTTTCCATTTTCCCCTAGGCAATAAGTGGTAGCCGACTTCACTACGTCCGGTGCATTGCGCCGCCTTTCGGATTCGGCAACCTTGCGATTCGTCCCTTTTGACGGCATAAGCCTGAGCCTCCTTGTCTAATTGATCACGCAGCCGCACGAATAACGACTTTTTGCGCCGGGGCTTCCGCTTCGACTTCTTCCCCCGCAAGCCTAAAGCAATTCCTTTAGCTGTTCTCTTTTCTTTACGAACTGCGGCGGCGGCTTGCTTGGCTAGAACGGCGTCGTAGGCTTCGGTCATGGGCGGTGAGCGAAGTAATACGTTAGAATGATGGCAGACCAATAGAAGGCGTGAAGCATCGGCCCCCATCCCTTGCGTCCGAAGGCGAATCCAACCATGAAAGCCGCCATCTTTCCGGCGTTCATTTTCCCTCCGCGCCCTCGATGGCGTGAATCTTTGAAGTGGCCTTGTTGATAAGACCTTCCATGATCTGTTCCAACTTGGTCTTGAACTTGCCGTCAAACATATAATGGTCAAGCAAGAAAATCGCCGCGACGGTCAGAATGATATCCTGGTATTTCTCGTAGTACGCCCTGACGCTCTTAAACATTTTGTACTCCTCCTTTTTTGTTTTAACAGGCTCCGAATGGAATCCATTGCACCCCGGTATTCCGCATCCCGGCCAAGCGCATTGAGGCTGACGGTATTGATCTAGAGCGGACTGTCCAAGCATACCGCCTAGGGAGCCTAATTGCGCTTGCTGTTGCGATTGGTACATATAGTCATATGCCGACATTGTTACTCCTCGTCCTTAACTTCCCTGATTTTAAGTTCCGCGAACTTCCCAAACAGCGTTAAAGCCGCCATAAAAGGCACGGCCTCCGATTCTGGAACGTCTAGGCGAATCGTCCTTCTCCCCATGGCCCCTATCTTTATTTCTCCGACATAAGCCTTGATGATGATATCGGGGTCACTCATGGAACCATCTTCAATCCGACTTTCCCGTCAGCCTTGATGCGAAGAACGCGGAACTTCATTCCGCTGAACTCCACGATTTCCCCGACGGTGAGCGTGGGGCGAGGGGCCGTCTGTATGATTTCCTTGACCGCTTTCAGGGTGCGGTACTTCGGCTCCAAGGCGTCGATCTTTCGCGCTAAGTCCGACGGAACAGGCTCAAATCCGGTTTTGGTTGAGTTTTGCATTAGATATGTTTCTCCTTGTTTTCCAGTTTGAATCCAAGTTCAAAAAGACACTTAATCATGTCCTCTCGGCGGCATGAACTCATATAAGTCAATAATCCATTGTCCCCATAGCTAGTAAGTATCAGGGTGAATCCCCATCCCTGCGGCATAATGTCTTTTAGGATTCTTCCAATGTCGCGGCAACACTTCTCGGCAGTTTCCAGGGTTGCCCGCTTTAATGTTTCACTCAACGGACACCCCCGCAGCCTCGGCGCGGCACTCTAAGTCAAACGTCTTAGCCTTCATTGTCTCGATCAGTGACCGGAGATACATGAAGTCAGCCCGCAATGTCTCATGGTCGGAGTCTTTGTCATCCCCGTAATACTGAATCCAGCCCATGGACCCGCCAGTCTTTGAGATAGATAGAGCTTCGGCGTATTGCTTGCGGGCGTCGATTTCTTCAAGTCGCGTCATAGCTCCCCCTTATTTCGGGACTGTCTTGTAAATGTCGATCCCCAATTCTTTAAGTTCCGCGTGTCGTCTATGATGATGAGTCTGACAAAGCCAAACAACTTCTAACGGCTTGGAATAGTTTTCGTGATGGCCTTTGGATTTAATGTCTCCGCAAATCTCGCAGGGCTTTCTAATGAGTTCGCCATCCGCAATAGCCTTTCTCATTATTCGATGGGCCTTAAGAACTCCCTTATTCTTTATTGACCACCTACGTCTAGCGGGGTACCCTCGCTTTGCCCTAGCGCGGTCATACTCGTTATAGTAGTATCGCCGCTTGGACCTGTTTGCCTGTACGTCTATTCGCGTACAAGATTTACACTTTCCGAGAAGCCCGTCTCCCATTTGTGGATGACGGTAAAACTCGGATGTCTCTTTTTCCGCGCCGCACTTGAAGCACTTTTTCATGCCTCAATTCTACATTAGAACGGACTTTAATTTAAGACCCATTCTAAAAAGGCGTTTCCTCTAATTCCAAGGATTTTTCAATCTCCACCTTGGTGGCGTTCAGGAATCGCCCGTTGCGCTTGAACGCAACCACAATTTTTCTGTTGGTCCCAAGTGCCTGGGCGGCAATTTCGCCCTGAGCCTCTGTCGCGCTAAACTTCTGACCGTCCGATGAGTAAATCTCAGAGAACATCTTTCCCGCTCCCTTTCCCTTGCCCTCGACAGTAACAACGTCCTCGGGGATGAAGCTGACTATCTCGATACCGTCCCCTTGCGCGGCGGCTTTACCGGTAGGACGTTCGGAGGGCGCGGATTGACGGACAGGAGCGGGCTCAGAAGCAGCGGCCCCGTCGTCGTCCTCGCTAATCACGCCAACCATAGAAGCCAAGCTATAGCGGCGGGCATACGTCCAGGCCGATCCATAAGCCTGCGGGTCCTCTTTCGTCGGCTTGATGAGGTATTCCCCGCTCAAAGATTCTCCCGACGTATGGAGCAGGGTAGTCTTTAGAAAGAAATGTCCGTCATGGAACGCTCCCGCCTGGACGATTGAGAATCCGTTATCCGTCAGGGCCTTATGGCAAGCCTCCCAAACGCTCCCCAGGTCCGCATACTTGGACTTAAAGAACGGATTGACCGTATCCTTAACGGCCCCCTTCATTTCCGACTGCGCTTTGACCAATGCGGCGGCAAGACTTTTATTTTCCATTTATCCCCCTTTTCAACTTAACGGAAATCCCCTCAACCACAGTTCAACAAAATTAAGAAAGTGACGGATCACAGTTCAAATCCCGCATCCCGCCTTGCCTCGGCCCTATCTTCGGCGGCATCGTACTTATCATCCGCTATTTGGTCCTGGTAAGCTTCTAGAATCTTGTCCTCTAGGGCGTCTAGAATCCTTCCGTCAGGGTCCTCGATTTCTTCCCCGGCTTCATTCGTGAAGGTGTAGTCCGTCACGCTCGGCCCCTCGCCCGGAGTCCCTCCACAGTCGTATGTCGGGCCAGTCGCTGGATAGCCCGGCTCGATCTTGCCGACAAAAAGAATGTCCTCGCCGTCCCAGCGCAACTCCATTTCAAAGTCAGTCGCGTATCGGCTCATGGCTCCCCCTTAGAGTCCCCTTGCTGCCCTCAGATTGGCACTCTTTTTGTTAAGGCTTGTCATCGTATGCCACGCTAACCGATGAGACTTAGAACAGTACGCCGTTTCAAAAGCCCCGTTCTTTGGCTTGCGGCTTGCCGGGATAGCCGCCCCACAAAATCTACAGCCCCGGCGCGTCTTACCCTGTCCGTCATCCGGCGATTCAACCTTGGTCATAGTTAATAGTACCTAGTGTAACGATTAGACGGCTGTTAGTCAAGGCTTATTTGCTTCCCCCCTCTCTCCCGGCGCGGGACGCAGGGCGGCGGCGCGGGCGCGGATGTTCTTGCGGATGGTGTAGAAGTCGATTACCCCGATGTTGTCTTGAATCTCTTTCGCCGCCTCCTCAAACGCCTCCGCAGCGGCTTCGCGCAGAGCGGCGGCGACTTTTCCCGCCGAATCCACCGGAAGGCAGTATTTGCAGAATGGGGCCAAAATCTCTTTAGCCTTCTCTTCGTAGTTCACGGTCTCTCCTGTTTGGCCCGTGGTACTTAATCACTATCGCTTCTTCCCCCTGGGAGACGAGGCGCGGTGGCAATCGTCCAGCAGTTTGACAGCCAGAGCTTTGACGAACTCGTATGTGCCGGACTTATTCTTGGTCGCCATCTGGTCGAGTGTGTCGAAGTCCTCGTCGCCCAGTTCTCGTCGTAATGCCATGCGATAGGACAAGACGGCGCGGCTGTGGGCCGACACCAAACGTTGCGCGAACTTCAAGTCCTCTTTCTTGCTCATGGCCGCTCCTCCTGGGCCTGCGCGGCGTCCGCTCCGGGGCGGGGCGGCAACAGCTTTTTGAGTCGGGCTAGCACCGAAACATCGTAGCGGCCTTCCCCATCCTCGTCGCTGTCGATGCTCTTGACCAGGGCGTCCGCTGCGTCCACGATGGCCCGCAGGCCCTTGACGATTTCCAAGTGGCGAGACAGAGCTATCCAGTCCGGCTTCTCCGCGCTCTGGCTCGGGGCGCAAGGCTTGTTCGCGGCCACGCATGACGAGCACCGGAGCCCGTTCTTGATGCCTTCGCAGGGGCTCGGGGCGAGAGAGGCGAGGGCGGCGTTGATTTCCGCCTGTCCTCGCGGGTCTGGAATCCATGTTCTCGCCCTGACTAACGCCTCCCCCATCGCCTTGACGGTGCGCTCGGCGGACTCGGCGCTGGCGAGATTCTTCTTCGCCAGCGCCGTTTCACCTAGCGACCACTTACGAGCCTCGTCAACATCCACAACCAGTCCCGCAACCTGAGACTCCAACGCCGCGACCTTCTCGCGTTCGCGGGAAAGTTCGGAGCGGAGTGAGTCGCGCTCATTCGTGATCTGTCGTCCCATGGCGTTCGTTTCGGCCAGTTCGCGCTTCAAGTTCTCGATGTAGTTTAGGGCTTCGTTTAGTTTGCTCACGGCTTGCCTCCATTGGCGGCGATGAACTTCCGCGCGCCGAGCTTGTGACCGCACTCATTGAAGCAGTCATCGTCTACGAGATTGTCCAGGAGTCTCACCGCCTCGTCGAGCTTTGCCTTGAGGGCGCACGTTTCAGCGACCGCCGCCGCGATCCCGACCGAATGCAGCGGGCAATGCTCGTCCTTCCAGCATCGGCACTCGGACAGCTTCGTCTCAAGCTCCTTGAAGCGCGCCTCGGCGGCTTCGGCGCGGGCCAAGTGCTTCTCTGCGGCCTCTTTGTAATTCATGATCAACGCGGAGTCTCGCTCCGCTTCCAACTCCTTGACGCGGGCCTCGGCGGCTTCGGCGCGTTTCTTGCTCGTCGCGTTCATAACAACGAGTTCGTTCACGTCATTTTGCCGCTCCTCTATCATGACTTGCGCGGAGCGGAGGGCGCGGGCGAGGGCCATCGCGGCCATCTCATCAGGAGTGGGAATGCGGTCCTTTTGGCATGAGAACGTATTCTCCAAGAACGTCGCCCATCCCGCGGCCCAGGAGACATCATCCGAATCGGGCGGGTCCGAGTAGGCGGCGATCTTTTCTGCCTGCCTATCGCACTCGCGCTTCCAACCGTCCCTCTCCCTCTTGGTCGCCTCCAACTCCGCTCGGGTGGCGGTGAGGGCGGAGGAGAGATTGCCGCACATTTCTTCCCACGCCTTCGATGAATGGGCGTGAGGTTCGCGGTCCCAGCATTGCGGGAAAGCGCACTTGAACGGCAGGGACTTGAACGACGACGGTTCTTCGCTCATCTCGTCCTCCGGGAGGGGCGGGGCCGTTCGCCGCCGTGTCCTTTGCGCGGTCTCTGGCCGTGGCACCAAGCGCAGGCCTTTAGGCTCGCCTCATTTCTGTTCGTCGGAAATCCGTGTGGATCGCAGAAGCAAACCCATACGTCGGCGCTGGTCCATAATCCGTATTTCAAGACGCTGATCCTCTTGCGCTTCATCGGGCCTCCACGTCCAAAGCTTTCCCGCCGAGACACCAGGGGCGGACGTCCACCTTCTTGATGGTCCCTGAGCGGTGTTCCATCACGTCGCCGCGACCATCGGCATATGGGCCGACCCCGATCTTGACCGCGAGGATTCTTCCGCACGTCGGGCACTTCCCCTTTCGTCGCCTCACGGCTCCCCCATAGCAGAGAGGGCGGCGAGTGCGGCCTTTAACTTGCAGACGCGGCAAGGATTCCCCCTCGTTCCGTAGGCGCAGATGCAGTTTCCGCCCTCGAACAGACGCGCCGCCTCCACCACTTCGCGCATCCTCTTCACCTCAGCGAGCAAGCCCGCCACTTCGCAGTGGCACCATGACCGACTCATGGTTTCGTGGCAGACCAATCCCGCATGACCCGGCTTCGGGATCAAGCACGGAATCTCCGCGCTCAGGTGCTTCTCGATACGCTCCGAAATCTCCTGGTGCCTGTCTTTCACGCGACCCCCTTTGCGACCAAGGCGAGAATTTCCGATTCGCGGACTGGCGCAAGACCCCAAACGTCCACGCCGACGTTTATCATGCGGCCCTTCTGCTTCCATTCCCGGTGAACGTGACCGTGAAGAAGCCAGCCGCCGTTATCCGTTAGGCGGCGATCCGCGAACCGCTCGACTTCCGTGCTGTCGCCTTGTCCGAGATACGGGTAGTGCGAAAGCGCGAACTCGGTGCCGCCAAGTTCCACGCGACCTGACGGGGCCCACTGGAAGAACCCGAGGCGTACGGCCTTCTCCGCGCTCTTGATGTCGTCGTGGTTGCCGCGAATGAGAATCTTGGAGCCGTGAAGATTGGCGAGAATGTCATGGGTCTTACCGCTCCCGTAGAAGCTGAAATCGCCCAAGACAAAAACCTCGTCGCCGTCCTTGACGACGGCATTCCACCTGTCGATAAGCCCCACCGTCATCGCGTCAACGTCCGCGAACGGGCGTTCGCAATACGGGATCACGTTCTTGTGGCCGAAGTGAGTATCGGCGGTAAAGAACCGCTCCCGCCCCTCCCGCTCTCGCGTCGGTGAGGGGGTCACGCTGTCTCCGTGGGAAGATGGACGCAATGAGTCGCCAGGACGCAACCAGACTTCCCCTCGATCTTCAACATCGGTTCGCGGCACGACGGGATTCCTTCTTCCCAAATGTCGTAGACCTTGCCGACGTGCTGGAAGTCGGAGTCCCCGAGGACGGAAACGTATCCGACGCGATCACCTATTTTGAACTTCACGCTCCCCCCTTCAACTCGTCGGACTTCGCCAAGGCGGCGCGGGCCGTGGCGAGAGCGGAGAGGGCGTCCTCGTGCGCGATCAGCGCGTGACTCGATTTCTCCGCTACCTCGTCTCCTTCGATGCTCGTCAATCCTCCGGCGTGAGAGAACCGCGCCAGCTTGATTTGGAGTTGCCGCCACTCCTCTCCGGTGCGGGCGACATCCAGCAGAGCCTTCGCCTCTGCGTCGAACCTTCCGGCCAGCGCGGCGCGGGCATCGTCCGCGAGGCGGCCGATCTTGGTCGTGTTCCAGCCTTCCTCCCAGAACTTCACCAGGACCTCGCACACGCGACGGGTCTTCGTAGCCTGAATCCGGGACGCCAGGAGAGCGGCTTCCAGCGAACGAGCGTGGGCGGCGAGGACCGACAGGTCCCCGCAATTGTCGTGCGTCTCGCAGTACCCGCCAGTTCCAGAGCAAGGCTTATCAGCTTGCTCCAACGCCTCCCGCAGTTCCGCATTAGCCGCGAGAAGGCGGGGAGCCGCGACGATCATTTCCGCCGTCGGCATCGAATAGGTCTTTGCGACAAAGTTCTGATTGCGGTCGATAACGACGTAACCTCCTTCCTGGCGGTCCTCAATCGTCCAGTCGTAAGGCCCCTGCTTCGGTGCGTCCTTGGTATCGTTTTTCAATCTTCCCCCTTAACTACTGATGGTATTATAGAGTATCGGATAAAGTTTGTCAATGGCGTCCGCAATTATCGGACGGCATATTTTCTTTGACCCAGTACGACTCCCCGCACTCCCGGCAGCGTCCCCGCGTTTCTGCCGTCTTAGCCGCCATCCAGGATTGATAGGCTCCGAAGTGGGTGCCAGCCGATCCCAGGTCAAAGTCTCTTTTCTCTGCCGCCAGCCATTCCAGAAGTCCCACGGCACGATCTACCGCGCCGCCTTGCGGGCCTACGACGTTCAATAGTTCCCCCGCATAGATAAGACCTCGGGCCATGTGTTTTGCTTCCCAATCCGGGCCTAACTTTTTAATTCGCTTGTAGGCGTTGACCACGGCTACTAAGTCTTTGGCGAGGGGCGGTAGGTTCTCGGGCCTTACTCGGATTTCTTCGCTCATAGTATCTAGCGCGATATCAAGACCGGAAAGGCATACGGGGCATTTGTGGAGATATGTTCTCTCAGACATTCGCCTCAACCAATTTATCCTGAGATTTATATTTCTTGATCTCCATGTATTTTTCGTATGCGGGGCTCATCGGTTGAGTCAGTCCAAGACCCTTGCACCAATAGTCATTTCTCAATAGGACTTTACAGAGCCGTCGATAGCTCGGAGCCCAGTGGGCGTTCTCCAAAACTCGCGGGGCTTCGTCAGGTATGTCATTGGTGTATCCCCGCTTGCGCCAGCCACGGATAAACACTTTAAAGCGGGAGAGGAAATGATCCCGCGATTTCTTCGGGAGCGTAGTCAAGAGCAAGTGACAAAAGCTCTTGTAGGTATGCCCCTCGGGTTTATTGATTTTGTTGTATCCAGTCACATTCCCGGTTTCCTCAACGTATAGGGCCATTCCGTTAGCCCCGTTCACGCGGGCGACTACCTTGCTCCAAGTCTCAGGCTCTAACAGATGGTAGAGCCACAGTCCGCGCCTCTGATCGTCGCCGTAAGGCTGGCAAAGTCTCTGCTGCGAGGGGGTGACCCCGGCTTGGTGCATCAGATCATAAATCTCATTGTGCGGACGGTCCTTGAATTTCCGGTGATAGACCCAAATATCCGACACCTTCCAATCGTAAATCGGATAGACGTTGTAAGATGTATCCGTTACCTTGGTCGTGTAGGGGTGATTCTCAAACATTTCCTTGTTTCTCAGGAACGCGGGAGAGGCGACGGTCCTATAACGGTTCAAGGATTCATCGGCCCGGATGCCGACAAAGACCGCCGTATTAACACCTCCGCTATACCACTCAGCAAACAAGGGGCAGAACTCCTCAAACTCCATACCCTTGTGGAAGAACGGGAAGAACGATTCATCTTGAATCGCGGACGCGGGCATTTCTCTGACCCATGCCTCTTTACGGTCCTTGTCCCAACAAATCCACCACGGCTCAAAATTGCTTGCCCCGTTTCTCAGGTGCATCGGCAAGCAAATCCAATACGGCTCGATACAGTCCTTGTAAAGCTCTAGCATCCGTTCGATATGCGAGGCGGTGGCTTTATACTGCGCCTCAAAGTCGATGGACATAACCGCGAATTTTCTACCGCGCTTCCTGGCTTCCTCGGCCACAACGTGAAACATGACAGTTGAGTCTTTCCCGCCGCTGAATGAGAGGATGACTTTCTCAAACTTGTCAAAGACCATCCCGATTCTTTCCTTCGATGCGTCCAAGACGTTTAGCTCTCTATATTTTTTCATGTTAGTAAAGGTTCACCTTGGTCTTAACCCCGGCCCCGTCAAGCTCTACGGGTTCATCCCCTCTTTCCGCAAGCCACTTGTTGAGGTATTCAAGGGCAAGCGCGTCCGCGTCTTTCTGCTGCTGATCGGTCAACAGGAAGTAACCGGATCGGTACTTAGACGGCAAGCCTAGAGCGATACAGGCCGACGCCTGTCCTAACCACGCTATCCGGTTCATGCTCTCATTGGTTAGGTAATGCTCGGTTGAATTGGGCCACTCAGCCAGGACCCGCCTCAATGCCTTGTCAAAGGCGTCCAGATCCGACAGAAAGGCTCGGTACATTTCCCGGCACTCGTCATCCGTCTTTCCCGTTACTTGACCTTCATAGAATCCAGCCGGATAGCACTCCCACTTATCCCAGGTGTGATAGACGCGGCTAACCATTGATCGCCTCCGCATCCTCAAACGTGATATCTTCAATGGCTTCCTCGAACCCGATATCCCAGGACTTAGAGAAATCGGAATCCGCGAACGCTTCTGCCATTCCGGTAATCTGACAGAGCCTTAAAACCTCGTCGGGGTCCATGCCGAGATTCTTAGATATCTTCGCGTCGGACCAATTGCGCCGTTTCAGTTCGACGACGATATCAGCCATGGCCTCGACCTTGTGTTTACCCCTAGCGCGGTTGTGACGGATGGTAGACGCGATTCGGTCCCCCTTGTCCGTCCGGTCCTCATTGATCGTTACGACAGGGAGATACCCCTTAATGCGGGACTGAACGTCGGGGCATTCCTTGCCGACGCGATGACGATGGAAGCCGTCAACAACCTCACGGACTGAGCCGCCGTTAAACGTAACGATAGGCTGAGTGTAACCGTCCTGAGAGATTGACTCGCGCAGCAGTTCCATTTCTGGCGGGGCTACCTGGTTGGGGTTATAGTCATTACTTGTGACCGTATCGGCCTTGACCCAACGTACGAAATCGACGGGCTCCGAATTGAACGGACTGTGCTTATGAATCTCAGCCCGCAGCCTGTTAATTTCTTCGATCCTGTCAGACTCGGGCAAGTCGGAGAGATAGTCAAAACTGATTCGGTAT
>Ga0134127_10000423_pt1 | contig 41311 bp, 48 predicted proteins | sample KB31753_FD_96459 | JGI IMG/M metagenome (GOLD analysis project Ga0134127, IMG submission 96459) | Terrestrial soil microbial communities with excess Nitrogen fertilizer from Kellogg Biological Station, Michigan, USA - KB3-175-3 | ecosystem: Environmental > Terrestrial > Soil > Unclassified ...
CGCCGCTTTCGCGCGCAGGGCGAACCGTGGAAACCCGGGATGACGTCCTACTACTTCATCAACGAATCAACGCAGCCCTCATTCGTCGTCGATGTGACCGCCCACTACGAGATCAAGCGGCGCGCGCTCGCGTGCCATGCCAGCCAGTTCCGGCCGCCGACGGCCGGCGGCGTCCAGACGCGGCTGACGTCGCCGCGCTTCATGACGCTCATCGAGAGCCGGGACGCGCAGTTCGGCGTCCTCGCCGGCGTCGACTTCGCCGAAGGGTTCGTCATCCGGGAGCCTGTGCTGCGGCCCCATCTGCTTCGCGAGTGGCGGGTCCAAAAGGCCCCGTCCTCCAACGGTGAGAGCAACTCGTGAACGTCGGCATCATCTGTTACGCCTCGGTGGGCGGCAGCGGCATCGTCGCCACCGAGCTCGGCAAGGCGCTGGCCCGGCGCGGTCACCAGGTCCACTTCATCAGCACGGAGACGCCGTTCCGGCTCGGCGAGTTCCAGGCGGGGCTGTCGTTTCACCAGGTGCTGACGCCGACCTATCCGCTCTTCAGGGAGCCGCAGTACCTGTTGTCGCTGTCGAACAAGATCGTCCAGGTTGCGCGCGAGTTCAGCCTCGACGTCATCCACGCGCACTATGCCATCCCGCACGCGACGGCCGGTTTCCTCTCGCGCCAGGTCGTCGGCGCGCACGGCGGCATGTCGCCGCGCGTCGTCACCACCCTGCACGGCACCGACATCACGCTCGTCGGCAGCGATCCGTCGTATTCGGAGATTGTCGCATTCTCGATCGATCAGTCGGACCTGGTGACCGCGGTCTCGAAGAGCCTGCGGACCTCGACCTACGAACAGCTGGGGGTCAGGCGGGACATCCGCGTGATTCCGAATTTCCTCGACTGCTCGATCCATCGCCGGCAGGATGTCCGCGACCTGCGGAAGCGCTACGTGGGCAAGGACGCAGACGCGAAGATTGTCATTCACGTGTCGAACTTCAGGCCGGTGAAGCGGATCGACGCGGTGATGGGCGTGTTCAATCGCATCCGTCAGCAGGTGCCGGCGCGCCTCCTGCTCGTCGGCGACGGGCCCGAGCTCGGCACGGCCTACCGGCTCGCGCGCCAGTTCGGCATCGCCCCCATCGTCCACTCGCTCGGGGCGCAGGAGGAGGTCGTGCCGCTGCTGTCGATCGCGGATCTGTTCCTCCTGCCCTCATCGCAGGAGAGCTTCGGTCTTGCGGCACTCGAAGCGATGGCGTGCGAGGTGCCGGTCGTGGCGTCGCGCGTCGGCGGGCTGCCCGAGGTGATCGAGGACGGCGTCAGCGGCTTCCTGCATGCGCCGGAGGCGCTCGACGAGATGGCCGCGAGCGGCGTGATGCTGCTGACGGATCCCGCGCGGCATCGCGAGGTGACGCAGGCGGCCTGCGCGCGCGTCCGCAACGAGTTCTGCGCGGAGAAGATCGTCCCGATGTACGAGGAGTGCTACCAGTCGGTGGTTGGTTAGTGGATGGTGGTCGGTGGTTTCAGGATGGGCCGACCTGAAGGTCGGCCGCTACGATCGACCTGTAACGCGCGCCGAACCGCGCGCGTCGTCGGAAGAAGGACATCACGCAAGGGCTGACCGGCAAGTCAACAACCGGAAGGTCTCGACGATTTTCGGTCGGTTCCGACTCGCAGCATCGCAGATCATCGGCAAACGCCTGCGTGGAAGCAAGTGATCGGGTTGCAGGACTCCACAGCATGGGCGAACTGAGAAGGAACGCCAGAGACAACGCCGAGGGAAACGACACAAAACTTGAGGGCGTTGCGACGACCGATCCAAAGGGCGGTACACTGCGGCATGCCGCGTCGTAAACACGACGAGACCAGCATTCGCCTTCACCTCGACGGACAGGTCACGCTCCGTCGTCTTGGCGAAGCCCTCGACGCGTGGAGCGATCTTCTTCGGGAGGTGGCGAATGATGTCGCTGGTGCGACTGGTCGCGATGCGGTGCGATTTATCGTGACAGAGGCAAATGCTGGTAGCTTCGACCTTACCGCGCCTCCACAGCCAGCCAAGCGCGATGTGCCAGCCGCCGTGATGCCGCGAATCGCCAAGACGATTACGAGGGGTCTACGCTCGCTCGAACATCGCGCCACGCGTCCGAAGCATTTCAGTGATACGGCACTCCTGAAGATCCGTGACCTGGGTAAATTGACGAGTCCCGAAACGCCAGTTGTCAAAGTCGGCAACGGGGCTGCGCCGATTCCCCTTTCATCGCGGCTGATCGCGAACGTGGAGGCGGTGCTTGCGCCGGAGGTCACGAGTATCGGGACCATAGAAGGGAAGCTGGAGGGACTCATCATTCACGGGAAAACGCGATTTCTCGTGTTTGATCCACTGACTGGACGCCAAGTCACCTGCTACTTTTCTGACCGGATCTCCTATAGCGAGGTACTCAAGGCATTCGGAAAACGTGTCGCCGTCACCGGAATGATTCGGTCGCGACGTTCAGGTGAACGAGTAGACATCCAAGCCACTCAGTTCTACGTCATGCCGCCGGACGAAGAACTGCCGACCACGGCAGATGTTCGCGGCATCCTTAAAGCCGCCCAATAGATGGACTACCGCTACTGGACTCGGTGACGTTCTTGGGTTGGCTTGCTGAGGAGCCAGACAAGGTCAACGAGTGCAAAGCGGTCATCGAAGCCGCTGAAGCTGGGAACATCACGCTCGTGACGTCAGCGTTGACCATTCCAGAAGTCCTGTGGCTCAAGGGTCAACCGGACAAACGGATCGGACCGCAGAACGCCAAGAAGGTCGAGGCATTTTTTCGGCACTCGTGGATCGTCGTCAGAGAAGTTGACCGATTCATTGCCGAGGCTGCTCGCGACCTTGTCTGGGACAAGAACGTGAAGCCGAAGGATGCGATCCATTTGGCGACGGCGTTGCGCCGCGATGTGGCTTTTGATCAGTTCGATACCTTTGACAAGGACCTCATCAGATTGTCCGGCACGCTCGGCGAGCCGCCGCTGACAATCGGCCGCCCGAATCTTCCGAGCAAACTGCCGTTCGAGGAAGAGCCGAAGTCATGAAGCAGCACGAAGCAGAAATTGCTGGAAGGACCGGAGGCGTTCGATCGATTCCATCGCGCAGTCAAAGCAGTGCTGTCAGTGCCGAAGTCCGCAGTTCCACCGCGCCCAAGGGCAAGAAGAAAAAGCGGCCAAGCGGAAAGCTAGCGGCCTGGACGACTGTGGTTAGCCAAATTAATAGTTACCACCACCAACCACCAACTACCAACCGCCACCCAGCCACCCGCTAACCGAAGGGCACCAGCTTCTTGAACGTCGCCAGTACCCAGCGATAGCCATCCGGGTCGGTCACGGTCGCCGTTCGGTCCCCCCACGGCCGATCCTCCGCCTCCGACACTCCCGCTCCAGCCGCCCGTGCCTTGGTCAGCGCCTTGTCCACGTCGCCAACGTAGGTGTAGAGGGCCGGCGCGCCGCCGGTGGCGCTGGTGCCGTCGCCCTTGGGAATCAGCATCACGACCGAATCGCCGTGCCGCATCTCCGCGTAGCGCGGCTCGCCGTCGACGCCTGGCAGGACGACACCGCGCGTGAAGCCGAAGGTGCGCTCCAGGAACGTGATGGACGCGCTGACGTTGGCGACGGCCAGGTAGGTGTTGACCGCCTGCATCTCGGGAGCGAGCCCGCTGCCGGTCGCCGCCGGCGTCTCCGCCGCGGGCGCCGCCTGTTTCCTCGACGGACGGCGCGCGGGCCGCCGCGCGGGCTTCTTACGCCTGGAAGCCATCGCAGAACTATATTTACGCGTGGCCTCCGCGTCCATTCACGATGCGATCGTCGTCGGCGCCGGACCGGCGGGCGCCACCGCGGCGCGGCGGCTTGCCGCCGCCGGCATCCGCACGCTGCTGCTCGATCGCGCGGCGTTCCCGCGCGACAAGGCGTGCGGCGGCGCCATCACCACGCGCGCGCTCGCGCGCTTTCCGTATCTATCTGCCGCACTGAAGCGCATCCCCACGCACTGGATCTCGAGGCTCGTCCTGCAGGGTCCGTCCGGTCGGTCCGCGGAGCTGCGCTCGAACGGCCCGGCGGTCCTGACGATTCGGCGTGTCGAGTTCGACGCGCTGCTGGTGTCGCTCGCACGCGAGGCCGGCGCCGAGCTCGTCGAGGCCACGGACATTCACGACGCGCGCGAGGAAACGGACCGCGTCTGCCTGAGAGCCCGCGACGGACGCACGTTCGACGCGCGCATGGTCGTCGCCGCCGACGGTGTCCACGGCATCGTCTCGAGACGGCTCGGGCTATTGAAGGCCTGGCCGCGCGAGCGGCTCGCCATCGACCTGATGGAAGAGACCCCCAGCGCCACGCTGCGCGCCGCCGACTCGGGCGCCTTGTGGGTCAGCTACGGCTTTCCGGCCAGCTCGGCCGGCGGTCCACGCGGGCTCACGGAGGGGTACGCGTACGTGTTCCCCAAGCAGGCGCACGTCAACGTGGGCATCGGCTACCTCGCGCAGCAATACCGCACGAATTACCGCGGCAGCGCGTATTCGCTCCAGCAGGGGTTGATTGGCCGCCTGAGGGGAGCCGGCATCCTCGACGGGACCTCGTCCCGGCAACACTTCACGCCGTTCCTGATCCCGGTCGGCGGTCCTCTTCGCCGCCCGGGCACAGCGCGCGTGCTGGTGGCGGGCGACGCGGGCGGTTTCGTCAACGGCTTCAGCGCGGAGGGGATCTACTACGCGATGGTGTCCGGCGACCTGGCCGCCGCGTCGGTTGCCGACGCGCTGGCGACCAGGCGGCCGGCCCATTCCCTGTACCGAGGCCGCTGGCACGGCGAGATCGGCACCGAGCTCGATGACGCGGTCGTCCTCCAGCGATTGCTGTTCGAAGACACGCGCAAGATCGACGGGCTCGTCGAAGCCGCCGCGACCGAAACGCCGCTCGTGGAGGCCGTCACGAGGTGGGCCCGGGGCGTCGAGACCTATGCCGCGCTCCGGCGCCGGATCGTCCGCCGGAACCCTCTCGTCGGCATCGTTCTTGGGGCCATGCTGCTGCAGAAACGGTTCGCGGCAACGCAGGCCGCGGTTTTTCAGTCTGAACATTCGTGAGCCGGAACAAACGGCGTGCGGTCGCGTGCAAAAACGTAATCGCGCGCGCGAAAAACCGCCACGACGCGTTGCGATCGATCCGGTAAGCTTCGGTACTTCGGGGGACAACCGCATGCGTTCAGGCGATCCGCTTCTCGACCACCTGTTTCGACGGGCCGGTTTCGGCGCCAGCGCCGCCGACCTGCAGGCCGTGGCCGGCCTGTCGTACCCGGCGGCCGTCGACTACTTCGTCGACTTCGACAGGCAGGCGGACGACGTCGATTCGAAGATCGGCCTGCCGGAATTCGTCGGCATCACGACGCGCGGACAGTTTTCTCCCAACACCAACATCGAGGATGCGCGGCAGCGATGGCTGTTCCGCATGCTGCATTCGCCGCGCCCGCTGCAGGAGAAGATGGCGCTGTTCTGGCACAACCACTTCGGCGTCGGCTACACGAAGGTCGCCGGCGCGGTCGGCGCGCTCGTCGGCACGAAGATGCTGGCCAACAAGAACGGCGACACGCCGGGCCCGCAGGGGCACTACGAGCTGGTTCGTGAGAGGGCGCTCGGCAAGTTCCGGGATCTGCTGATCGCGGTCGCGCAGGACCCGGCGATGCTCGTTTTCCTCGACGGCCGCACGAACACGCGGGCCAAGCCGCAGGAGAATTTCGGCCGCGAGGTGATGGAGCTCTTCACGTGGGGCCTCGGGCACTACGTGGAGGCCGACGTCTACGCCGCCGCGCGCGTCTTCACGGGATGGAACCTGCGCAACGTGCCGGGGCGCGACGGCAACGACCCGGCGGCCTACCAGGAATTCATCTACAACCCGGGCCAGCACGATACGACGGCGAAGACGTTCACCTTCGCGATCAACGGCGGAGCGGGCACGATTCCGGCCAGAGGCGCCGCCGCCGGGATCCAGGACGGCATCGACTTCATGGCGTCGCTCGCCAACCATCCCGAGACGGCGCGCCGCCTCGCGCGCAAGCTGTGGAGCTTCTTCGTGTCGGATCTCGAGGACGCCCCGGCGGCGTTCATCGAAGGCGTGACCGAGGTCTACCTCCGCAGCGACACCGACATGCGAGCCGTGCTGCGCTACATCCTGAATTCGCGGTGGTTCACCAACCCGGGCACCTTCAACGCCCGCTACTCGTGGCCCGCCGAGTTCGTCGTGCGGACGCTCAAGGAAGTCGGCTGGAACGGGTTCTCGATCGACACGGCGCGCGTGCCGCTGACCAACATGGGGCAGACGCTGTTCGAGCCACCGAACGTCGCCGGCTGGCAGCTGGGGCGCGCGTGGTTCGGCACCGGCGCGATGCTCGCGCGCATGAATTTCGCCGCGACAGTGGCGGCGAACCAGAAGTTCAACCTGGCGCGGTCGTTCAGCGCCGCCGAACGCGCGCAGGCCAGCCGCGTGCTCGACGGCATGCTGCAGCGGCTGTCTCCCGCGCCGCTGGCCGGCAGTGAGATGAGCGAGCTGCTGGCCTACCTGAACACCGGCGGGCCATGGACCGGCTCCGACGCGCAGATGAACGCGAAGGCGCCGGGGCTCGCGCGGCTCGTCGCCGGATCCGGCCAGTATCAGTTCGTCTGAGGAAGGGACATGCCGAACAAGGTCACACGGCGGGAGTTCATTCGTGACGGCGTCGCGGCGTTCACGCTCAGCTTCGCCGCGCCGGCGTTCCTCGTCGACATCGCGCGTGCCCAGGGCGCCGTCTCGCGCAACCTCGTGGTCATCTACCTCGCGGGCGGCAACGACGCGCTGAGCACGCTCATCCCCTACACCGACCCGTTCTATTACAGCCGCCGTCCCGCGATTGGCGTGCCCGCGGCGCAGGCGCTGCAGATCGGGACCGATGCCTCGGGAAAGGCGCTCGGCCTTCATCCCCGCCTGACGGGCCTGCAGACGATCTTCAACCAGGGGCGCCTCGCGATCATCCAGCGCGCGGGCTACCAGAACTCCAGCCGCTCGCACTTCCAGGGGACCGACATCTGGGGCACGGCGGATCCGCACAACTCGTCCGGCACCGGCTGGCTCGGCCGCTATCTCGACGCGCTGCCGTCGCCCGTCGATCCGCTGGCGGCGTGGAACACCTCGGGCGCCACGTATCGCGCGCTCACCGGCACCACCATCGCGGTTCCGTCGATTACCGACCCGCGCAACTACAGCTTCGCCAGCCCCAATGCCGGAGCGGAAGCGATCAACGAGCGCAACTCCGCCATCCGCATCGCGTCCATGGCCGGCAACGATCGGCCGCACCTCGCGTTCGTCAACACGAGCGCGATGGAAGCGTTCAGGACGCTCGATCGCGTCGGCTCGGTCGTCAACTACGCGCCGTCGGTGACCTATCCGAACAACGGCTTCGGGCAGGCGCTGCGCACGGTGGCGGGGTCGATCGCCAGGGGGATCGGCACGCGCGTCTACTGGGTGCAGACCGGCGGGTTCGATACGCACTCGGGACAGGGGAACGCCGGGGGCGGCGCCTACGCCACGTTGATGTCTACGGTCGGCGATGGCCTGCTGGCGTTCCACAACGACCTGCAGAACCAGGGACTGCTCGGCAACACGCTGATGATTCAGTTCTCCGAGTTCGGCCGCCGCATTTCCGAGAACGGCAGCCAGGGCACCGACCATGGCGCCGGCGGCATGATGATGGTGCTTGGCGGAGCGGTCCGCGGCGGCATCTACGGCACCGTGGCGGATCTCAATCCGCGTCCCGACAATCCGACGCTCGAGAACGCGGGCGCCGACGTCACCTACGAGACCGACTTCCGCTCGGTCTACGCCAGGGTTCTCGACGGCTGGATGGGCGCCGACTCCACGCGGATCCTCGGCGGCGACTTCCGCGCCAACGCTCCCGCGTTCCTTTAGGCGCGTCCTTTCGGACGCGCCGCCGTATCATCTCTCTCATGCGAAAACTCTGGACGGCTGCCGCGGCGGCCGTCTGTCTCGTCACCTTCCTTCATGCGCAGCCGCGGGCGCAGAAGGACGACAACGAGGCGAAGCGCGTGCGCGACGCCTCGACCATCTTCGGCGAGAGCATGGCGGCCGAGGACAACGCGATCCCGACGGCCATTCTCAACAAGGCGAACGGCGTCGCGATCTTTCCCACCACGGTCAAGGCGGGGTTCATCGTCGGCGGCATGCGCGGCCGCGGCGTGCTCAGCGGCCGCGGCGCGGGCGGATGGTCGTCGCCGGCGTTCCTCACGCTGACCGGTGGGAGCTTCGGGCTCCAGATTGGCGGGCAGGCCGCCGACATCATCCTCGTGATCAGCGGCGACCGCGGCCTCGAGAACCTCGTCAGCAACCAGTTCAAGATCGGCGCTGACGCGGCGATTGCGGCCGGCCCCGTCGGCCGCGACGCGCAGGCGGCAACCGACATCCAGCTGCGCGCGCAAATCCTGAGCTACTCGCGCGCGCGTGGCCTGTTTGCGGGCGTGACGATCAACGGCAGCACCATCCGCCAGGACACCGACGCCAACGCCCGCTTCTACGGCGAACGGCTGACGACCAGGCAGATCGTCTTCGACGGCCGGGCGGGCTCGCCCGACCCGGTCGGCCTCTGGCGCGACGCGCTGCTGCGTTACGCGAAATAACGTGCATCCATCCAATCTCTGCGGACGCTCGTAGAATTCAACGGGCACATGTGGCTTCTGGCGGCGCTCGCGCCGATGCACCCCGCGGCCGAATCGCAGGGCGAGGACGTGGAGTCGCTGCGCCGCATCGTGTCGGGCGATCAAGGGGCGGCCGCGGTCCTCTACGACCGCCATGCACGCCCGCTCTACTCGCTCATCCTGCGGATTCTCGGCGATGAGGGCGAGGCCGAGGACGTGCTCCAGGAAGTGTTCGTCCAGGCGTTCCGGCAGGCCGGACGCTACGACGCCTCGCGCGGCGCGGTGGCCGCGTGGCTGCTCATGATGGCGCGCTCCCGGGCGATCGACCGGCTTCGTGCCCGGCGCTCGCGCGTCGAGGGGCGCACCGGAGAGGTGCAGGTGTTGAACGACCTTCCCGACGCGCAGCCCGACGTAGCGTCCGCGCTGCTGGACGAGGAACAGGCGCGCCTGGTGCGCGAGGCGCTCGCGGAGCTGCCGCTCCTGCAGCGGTTGGCCATCGAGCTGGCGTACTACGAGGGGCTCAGTCACACGGAAATCGCCACGCGGCTCGAGCAGCCGCTCGGCACCGTCAAGACGCGCATCCGTCTCGGCCTGCTGAAGCTGCGCGACGTGCTGGCGGAGGGGCAGGCATGAGCATGCACGAAGAGCTGAAGGCGAACGCCGCCGGCTACGTGCTCGGCAGCCTCGACGCCAACGACCGGCAGGAGTTCGAAGCCCACCTCGCGGGATGCGCGGAGTGCGCGGCGGAAGTCGCCTCGCTCCGTCCGGTCGTCAGCGTGCTGGCGACGACGGTCCCGCAGGTGACGCCGCGCGCGGAGGTTCGCGATCGCATTCTCGGCGTAGCCGCGGGGCTGAAACCGTCCAGTGCGGGCGCGGGTCCTCCGGCCCCTCGCCGCCTCTACGCACTTCACGATCGGAAAGCGCCGCCCGCGCTGGTCTGGCTTCCACTCGCGGCGGCGATCGTGATTGCCGTCGGCGCGGGAATCTACGCGCTGCGGCTGCAGCGGCAGGTGGGAGCGCTGCAGGCGCGCTTCGACCAGGCGCAGTCCACGACCGCGGTCCTGGCGGCGCCCGACCTCGCGCGCATCGATCTGCAGGGACAGGCCGTGGCGCCTGACGCGCGCGCGCGCGCGTTATGGAGCCGCTCGCGCGGTCTCGTCTTCACCGCGGCCAACCTGCCCCCGGCGCCGGCGGGGAAGACCTACCAGGTGTGGGTCGTCACCGCGCAGATGCCGATCAGCGCCGGCCTGCTGACGACCGATCCCGCTGGCGGCGGCACGCAGTACTACATGACACCGCCCGATATCGCCCCGCCCGTTGCCGTCGCCGTGACGCTCGAACCGTCCGGCGGTGTCCCGTCACCGATGGGCGAACGGTACCTGGTCGGCATGCCGTAGTCAGCAGGCAGCAGGCAGCAGAGGCAGCAGGCAGTCGGCAGGGAGCTATTGATAGATCTGTCGCAACGCCGATTGCAGGTCGGGATACCGGAACTCGAAGCCGTTACGCTCCGCTTTAGTCGGCAGGACGCGCTGACCGGAGAGAATCAGCGCGTCCGCCATCTCGCCGAACGCCAGTCGCAGCGCGAACCCGGGAGCGGCGGCGAGCGCCGGCCGATGGAGCGCGCGGCCGAGTGCCGCTGCGAATTCGCGGTTGGTGACTGGACTCGGAGCGGTGAGGTTGACCGGCCCTTTGATCTCCGGGTTGTCGATCGCCCACCGGACCATGCGGGCCCAGTCGTCGCGGTGGATCCACGACCAGTACTGATCGCCCGAGCCGGCGCGGCCTCCCGCAAACAGCCGGAACGGCAGCGCGAGCTTCGGCAACGCGCCGCCGTTCTTGTCGAGCGGAAGGCCGGTGCGCAACAGGACGACGCGTGTCATCCATGCGGCGGCCATGGCGGCCTTCTCCCATTCGATGCAGACGGATGCGAGGTAATCCGACCCGGGCGGGGATTCCTCCGTCAGCGCCTCGTTGGCGTGCGCTCCGTAGAAGCCGACCGCCGAGCCGTTGAGGAAGACCGCGGGCCGACGGGCGACGCTCGACATCCCCTTGACGAGCGCTTCAGTGTTCTTGACGCGGCTTTCGAGGATGGACGCCTTGCGCGCCGCGTTCCAGCGGCCGGCATCGAGCGGCTCGCCGGCGAGATTGACGACCGCATCCGCGCCGTCGAACACCGACGCATCGGTCCACGGCACCTCGTCGTGCGCGTTCGGATGCCGTGTCATCACGAGGACGTGATGGCCATCGAGGCGCAGCGACGCCGCGAGCGCGGATCCGAGGAAGCCCGTCCCGCCGGCGATGACGACCTTCATGCGGCGGACGCCTCGCGCGCCTGCGCTTCGCCGGCGGCCACGTCGACCCGCGTCAGGACGAGGCCGCCGCAGATGAAGAACAGGATGACCGACAGGACGGCGGCGCGGCTCGACCCGAAGATGCTGACCGAGACCGCAAACAGCGCCGGGCCCGCGATGCCGGCGAACTTCTCGAACACGGAGAAGAAGCCGAAATACTCCGACGACTTGTGCTTCGGGATCATGCGCGCGAAGAGCGAGCGGCTGAGCGCCTGGCTGCCGCCCTGCACGGTGCCGACGAGAAACGCCAGCGCGAAGAACTGCCACGCGCTCGTCATGAAATACGCCAGGATGCTGATCGCCGTGTAGACCGCCAGCGCGAGAAAGATACCCGTTTTCGCGCCGATGCGCCCCGCCAGCGCGCCGAAGAGGAACGAGAACGGGATGCCGACGAACTGCACGAGGACGAAGGCCTCGATCTGCGCGTTCTGATCGATGCCGATTTCCGCGCCGTAGATGGCCGCCATGCGGATGATCGTCTGGATGCCGTCGTTGTAGAGGAGAAAGGCGACGAGCATCAGGAACGCCTGGCGGTAGCCGCGCAGCTCGTGAAAGGTCTCCCACACACGCACGAATGCCGCGCCGACCGCGTTCTCGTGCGACGTCTCGTCCGCTTCGAGCACGCGCACCGGCTCGGGGACGCGCCGGAACAGCGGCAGCGAGAAGACGAGCCACCAGACGCCGACGCTGACGAGCGACAGCTTGATCCCGGTCACGGTGTCGGGGATGCCGAAGGTCGCCGGCGTGAGAATCCACAGCAGGTTGATGACCAGCAGGATGCCGCCGCCGAGATACCCGACCGCGTAGCCGGCGGTCGAGACGCGATCCATCTCCTCGGGCGCCGCGATGTGCGGCAGCAGCGAGTCGTAGAAGACGAAGCTCGAGGCGACGGCGATGTTCGCGATCATGAACAGCAGCGCCGCGTACGCCCACTCGCCGCGCCCGATCGTCCCCATCGTCAGCGTCGTGACGACGCCGATGCCGACGAAGAGCGCGAGCATCTTCTTCTTCATGGCGCGGTAGTCCGCGATGGCGCCGAGGATGGGGCCGAGCACCGCCGTGACGGTGACCGCGATCGTCGTCGCCCACGCAAAGCGCGCCGTGGCGACGGCGGCAGGCAGGCCCGCCGCGGCGTAGGCGCTGAAGAACGGCGGAAAGACGGCGGTGATGACGGTCGATTGAAACGCGGAGTTCGCCCAGTCGTACATCGCCCACGCGCGCAGTTCGGGACGATTCAGGCCGAGTCGATCGAGCAGGCTCAAGGCTTAGGGCTCAGGGCTCACGGCTCAAGGAGGTTCGAGGTGGGATGGGGGCGGGCACGCCGTTTGCCGAACGGTCGACATCATGAGCCGAGATCATCGCAAGCTTCGGGGTGTTCACGATGGCCGACGATTTGGCCGTGCGAGTCTACCACCTGACTGAATCGCTGCCGCGCGAGGAGCGTTTTGGCCTGATCGCTCAACTGCGACGTGCGGCCGTGTCAGTCGCTGCAAACATCGTCGAAGGCTGCGCGCGCGCAACCACGCGCGATGACGGCCACTTTCTGAATATCGCCTTCGGTTCTGCCGCGGAAGTCCGCTACCTGCTGCAGCTCTCATTTCGGTTGCGCATGCTGTCGAAGCAGGAATTCGAAAGGGCCGATGTCGCCTCCGATCAATTACTCCGCGCCTTACAGAAGCTGATTCAAGCCGTTTCACAGATGCCTCAAAGCCGGGAACCTTGAACCCCTCACCCGGGAACCAACTACCCTTGGGCCGTCCTTAAGCCGTGAGCCGTGAGCCCTGAGCCCAGCCTGCGGCTCTCAGAACGTCCGCCGCGCCACCCATTCGCGGAGCAGCGAATCGACGACCAGGTAGCGCGTGCCTTCCTTCAGCAGCACGTCCTGATCGGCCAGCGCGGCGAGCGACTTCTGGATGCTCGACGCTCCGCCCAGCCGATGGCGCGCCCGCGCCTCGGCGGAATGAATCTCCCGTCCGCCCTGCAGGACGACGGCGCGCAACGTGGCTCGCTGGTGCAGCGTCAGCCGCTGCCAGAGCGCCTCGAAGAGCGTCTCCTGCTCGGAGAGCAGCCGCGCCAGCGTCGCGTGCAGGTCTTCGAGCGTCACCTTCCTGCCGCCTCTCGCGCGCACGTCGTCCCACGCTTCGTGCGCGAGACGCTGCACGTCGTACGGCAGGTTGCTCGCCAGGTCGAGGATGGCGTCGGGGACGCCGGCCTCGGGCTTGACGCCGGTCTTCGTGAACCGCCGAGCGATGAAGTCGCCGAAGATCGTCGGCGAGATCTTCTGCAGGCGCATGACCGGCCCGGCCTTGTAGAAGGGGCGGCGCGGGCCGATCATCTTCTCCATCAGGCTCGGTTCGGAGCCGGCGAAGACGTAGCCCACCTGCCGCTGATGCTGCGCGGCCGCGCGCAGCGCGTGCTCGACGCTGCCTCCGTTGAAGCTGTCGATGGCCTGGAACTCGTCGAGCGCGACGACGACGGTCCGCTTCCGATCGGCGGCGAGCTTTCCGGGCAGCGCGAACACTTCGTTGGCGAGGCGGTTGAGGTCGCGCGCGGTGGTCACCTGCGGGAACGCCACCGAGAAGCGGCCGAGGCCGCTGTCCTTGGGCTCGTAGCGGATCTCGGGGCGCGTCGACGCAATCGCCTCCGTCAGCCACGTGCGCGCGCGATCCCATTTCGATTCCACTGCCGCGACGGCGCGCGCGTAGCCCTCGAGGAACGCGATGTAGGAGCTGTAGCTGCTGACGGTGAGCTCGATCGCCAGCGCGCCGCGCCGGCGCAGTGCCTCGAGCGCCTGGCGGATGAGCGAGGACTTGCCGTAGCGCCGCGGCGAGATGAGGAAGACCTTCTGGCCGCTGCCGAGGTCGGCCACCAGGCGGTCGAGCTCGGCTTCGCGATCCACGAACGCCTCGCCGGGAACGACCTCGCCGTAGACGAAGGGATTGTCCATTGCCGGTTACGCCTGGGCGCGCAACGATTACGCCACTTGGCGTAACGCCATTACGCTACTTGGCGTAATGATTACGCTACTTGGCGTAACGGTCAAGCGGCAGCTGGCCGGTGTAGACCGCCATGCCGACCACGGCGTCCACCCCCTCGGCGTCGAGGCGGTCGATCTCGGCCCACGTCGTGATGCCGCCGGCGGCCGTCACGCGGCGCGCCGTCGCCCGCCGGACGGCGAGGATGGCGTCGGTGTCGGTCCCCTGCATCAGTCCCTCGGTGTCCACGTGCGTGTAGAGGAACTCGCTGCAGAAGGGCTCGAGGGCGCGCACCGCCTCGACGGCGGTCAGCGGAAGGACGGTCCTCCAGCCGTGAATCGCGACGCGGCCGCCGCGGCTGTCCACGGCGGCGATCACGCGCTCGACGCCGGCCGCCTCAGCCAGCGCGCGCGCGAAAGACTCGTCCACGGCGCCGTCGCGAAAGAGCGCCGAGCTGGCGATGACCGCGTGCGCGCCGGCCGCGAGCACGGCGTTCGCGCGCTCGACCGATCGGATGCCGCCACCGACGCGGCAGGGCAGCCGGCCGCAGATGGCGGCGACCATGGCCGCGTTGTCGCCGTGCCCCTTGGCGGCATCGAGGTCGATCAACTGGACGCGTGGGAAGCCCGCGAAGCGCCCGATCCAGACCTCGGGGTCGGTCGCCTCGATCGCCAGCTTCTCGCCCTGCACGAGCTGGACGATGCGCCCGCCCTGGAGGTCAATTGAGGGGATCAGCATTCGTCGCTTGGTTCACTGATGACGAGCCACCCGCCTCCGCTGAAGCTTCGGCGGGCAGGCAGAGGCGCAGAGACACAGAGATCACATTCTCACGGGTATGTTGTGTTCCCGCAGATACCGCTTCAGTTCGCTGACGCTCGTGTCGGCGTAGTGAAAGATCGAGGCGGCCAACGCAGCGTCGGCGTGGCCGCGGGTGAACACGTCACAGAAGTGCTCGAGGCCGCCGGCGCCGCCGGACGCGATGACCGGGATGTTCACCGCGTTGGCGACCGCCGCCGTCATCTCGCAGTCGAAGCCGGAGCGGGTGCCGTCGCGGTCCATCGACGTCAGCAGGATCTCGCCGGCGCCGCGCGACTCGGCCTCGCGCGCCCACTCGACGGCATCGCGTGCCGCATCCGACGTGCCGCTGCGGACGTAGACGGCAAAGCCGTCGCCGCGCCGCTTCGCGTCGATCGCGACGATCACGGCCTGGCTGCCGTAGCGGCCGGCCAGCGTGGTGATGAGCGCCGGATTCTTCAACGCCGCCGTGTTGAGGCTCACCTTGTCGGCGCCCGCCTCCACCGCCGCCGCCGCATCGTCTTCGGAGCGGATGCCGCCGCCGACGGTCAACGGCAGGAAGATGCGGTGCGCGACGGCGCTGATGGTCTCGGCGAGCGCCTGCCGGCTCTCGAGCGTCGCGGTGATGTCGAGGATGACGACCTCGTCGATCCCTTCGACGTTGTAGCGCGCGGCGAGGTCCGCCGGGTCGCCCGCGTGGCGCAGCTGCTGGAACTGGACGCCCTTGACGACCTGGCCCGCGCGGACGTCCATGCAGGCGATGATGCGCTTGGTCAGCACCCGGCCTCCGCGCGTCGCGTGACGACGGCCGGGCCGCGAGCGACCTCGAGGAAGTTGCGAATGATCTGCAGGCCCGCCTCGCTCGATTTCTCCGGGTGGAACTGCACGCCGAACACGTTGCCGCGCTCGACCACGGCGGCAAACGTCTCCGCGTGCGTGGTGGCGGCGACGCAGGCCTCCGTCACGGGAGCCGCGTACGAGTGAGTGAAGTACACGTGCGCCCCGTTCTCGAGTCCCGCGAGGATCCGGCTTCGCGGACTTGAAGGGTCCGCGCCGCTGCGGAGCGCCAGTCCATTCCAGCCGACGTGTGGAATCTTCAGCCGCTGCTCCGCGTTGCCCTGCAGGCGCGTGACGCGGCCGGGCAGCACGCCGAGCCCGGGCACCTCGGGTGCCTCATCGCTGCCTTCGAACAGCCACTGCATCCCGAGACAGATGCCGAACAGCGGCGTGCCGCCGCGTACCGCGGCGCCGATGGCGTCGCGCCACGGGCCGACGAGCGCCGACGTCGCGGCGAAGTTGCCGACGCCGGGCACGATCACGGCGGAGCAGCGCTCCAGGTCACCGGGAGACGAGGGCGTCTCGTAGTCGGCGCCGAGCGAGGTCAGGGCCTTGCGCACGGACGTCAGGTTGCCGGCGCCGTAGTCGATGAGCGCGATCACAGCAGGCCTTTCGTGCTCGGCAGCATCTTCGCCAGGCGCGCATCGCGGGCACAGGCCACGCGCAGCGCGCGGGCGAACGCCTTGAACACCGCCTCGACGTGGTGGTGGCTCGAGCGGCCGTAGAGCACCTTGAGGTGCACGTTGGCGCGCGCCCCCGACGCGAACCCGTCGAAGAAGTCGTGCACGAGCTCGGTCTGCAGGTCGCCGACCTTTTCCACCTTCACCTTCAGGTTCACCACCGCGTGCGGGCGGCCGCTCAGGTCGATGGCCGCGACGGCGAGCGTCTCGTCCATCGGCATGACGAAGTAGCCGGCGCGGTTGATCCCCTTGCGATCGCCGAGCGCAGCAAGCACCGCCTCACCGAGCGCGATGCCGACGTCTTCGACCGTGTGGTGCTGATCGACGTCGAGATCGCCCTTCGCCTTCAGCGTCAGGTCGAAGCCGCCGTGCCGGGTGAACAGCTCGAGCATATGGTCGAAGAATCGGATTCCCGTCCGCACGTCGTAACGCCCCTGGCCGTCGATCGTCAGCCGCCCCTTGATTTGCGTCTCGGTGGTTCGGCGGTCGAACGCCGCGGCCCGTGTCTTGCCCCGAGCGAGCGCAGCGAGTCGAGGGGTCATCGCGCCTGCCTCGCCGCCACGACCGACTCCAGCGCGTCGATCGCCGCACGGGTGTGCTCGATCATCCCGGCCGTAATGCGAACGCAGCCCGGCGTCGCCGGATCCTTCGATCGATCGCGAACGTGGATCTTTCGCGCCGAGAGCGCCTGGATGAACGGCGCGGTCTCGCCCACCTGGACCAGCACGTAGTTTGCCGCGCTCTCCCAGTAGTTGAGGCCGAGGCGCCGACAGGCCGCGTAGAGCAGTTCGCGCGATTCGCGCACCTCCGCCGCATACCGCGGCAGGAACTCGGTGTCGTCGAGTGCCGCCTGCACCGCCGCGAGCGCGATGACGTTGATGTTGAAGGGGAGCGTCACGTCGCGAACCGGCTGCAGCGCGGGCGGCTGGCCGATGACGATGCCGACGCGCATGCCGGCGAGGCCGTACGCCTTCGAGAACGTGCGCCCGACGAGCACGTTCGGATGGCGCGGCAGCTGCGGCAGGAAGCTCTCGCCGCCGAACTCGATGTAGGCCTCGTCTATCAGCACGATCGCGTCGCGCGCGGCGTCGCTGATGCGCGCCAGGTCGGCGATCGAAATCAGCTGCCCCGTCGGGTTGTTCGGCGTGTTGAGAAAGATCATCCGCGTGCGCGGCGTGATCGCCCTGATCACCCTGTCGGTGGGGAAGCTGAGGTCGGGATTGGCGGGCACGCGGACGGACGTCGCACCGGCAGCGGCCGTCGAATTGGGATAGGGATCGAACGCCGGCGTCGGCACTATCGTCTCGGCGTCGTGCATGCGCGCCTTCGAGATGTGGCCGATCGCCGCCATCAGGATTCCCTCGTCGAGCCCGTTGGTCAGCAGCACCCACTCGGGATCGACGTCGAAGTACTTCGCAATCGTCAGCACGAGGCTCGGGTACGACGGATAGGTGGAGATGTCGGTCGGCGTCAGCTTCCGGATCGCCTCGATGACGCGCGGCGAACAGCCGCCGGTGTTCTCGTTGAGGTGGAGCCGCAGCCCCTCGCCGGGATCCGGATACCCCTGAATCAGCATCATTCCCCCCGGCGCGTCCGCTTCCCTCGCACATCGTCACGCGGCGCGGCGCCCGCACCACGGGCCGCGAGGCGAATCTCGATGGACCGGGCATGTCCTTCGAGTCCTTCAGCCCGTGCCAGCTCGATCACGCTCGGCGCTATCCGCCGGAGCCCTTTCGACGTCAGCCGCTGAACGGTGATCTGGCGGACGAAGTCGGCCGCCGAGAGCCCGCCACGCACCCTGGCCGCGCCTCCCGTTGGCAGCACGTGGTTCGACCCGATCGCATAGTCGCCCGCGACCTGCGCCGACCACGGTCCGACGAACACGGAGCCGGCGTTCCTCACCAGTTTCATCAGCCGCTCGTCGTCCACGACGAGATGTTCCGGTGCCGCCATGTTGGCGATTGCCATCGCCTCGCGGATCGACGTCGTCACTACGATGGCGCCGTGCCTGGCGAGCGACTCGCGGGCGGGACCGGAGGCAGGCATCTGCCCGGCGACGGCCTCCGCGACGCGCGTCGCCAGCGTCCGGCTCGGCGTGACGAGCACCGCGCGGGCGTCGGGGTCGTGTTCCGCCTGCGCGATCAGGTCGGCGGCAATCCAGTCCGCGGGCCCGCGCGCGGCGACCACCAGGATCTCCGTCGGGCCGGCGAAGAAATCGATGCCGCAGTCGCCGGCGATCAATGCCTTCGCGGAGGCGACGAATCGATTGCCGGGACCGACGATCTTGTCCACGCGCGGCACCGAGGCGGTGCCGTACGCCAGCGCCGCAATCGCCTGCGCGCCGCCGAGGCGAAACAGTCTCGATACGCCCGCTTCGAGCGCCGCGGCCATGACGGCCGGTTCCGGCCGCGGGCAGACGGCGACGACCTCCGCGACGCCTGCGGCCGCCGCGGGGATCGCGGTCATCAGCAGCGAGGAGGGAAGCGGGTATCTTCCCCCCGGCACGTAACAGCCGACGCGATCGAGCGGGACGATGCGTTGCTCGACGGTGACGCCGCGGCCGACGCGCGTGGTCCACCCGCGCGGCACCTGCCGCCTGGCGACCGCCCTGATGTTGCTCGCGGCCGTGCGAATGGCCGCGCGCACGGGCGCTGGAACGGCGCGCGCCGCGGCTGTCATCTCCTTGCGTGAAATCTCGATGTCGCCGTCGAGACCGTCGTAGGTGCGCGCGTAGCGCAGGAGCGCCTCGTCACCCTTCTCGCGCACGTCGTTGACGATGTCCGCCACGCGGCGATCGGTCTCCGCGTCGCGGACGCGCGCCGGCGACAGCAGCTCGCGTATCGCGTCACGGTCGGCCGCGTCGATGATTCTCACTTTCCACTTCAAACTTTCAACTTACTTTTCCACTTTTCCACTTCTTCCACTTTTCCACTTTTCCACTTCCTCACACGACGATCTTGTTGAGCGGATATTCGACGATCCCCTGGCCGCCCGCCGCCTTCAGCTTCGGGATCAGGTCGCGGACCGTCCGCTCCTCGATGATCGTGTTGACCGCGACCCACTCCTCGTCGCTGAGGGACGAGATCGTCGGGCGCTGCAGCGCGGGCAGCTGCGCGAGGACCTTGTCGAGGTCGCAGCGGCGGACGTTGAGCATCAGGCCGACGCGCCCCTGCGCCTCGATGGCCGCGCGCAGCAGCAGCGCGATGTTGTCGATCTTCGTCTTCTTCCACGCATCGGCGAGCGCCTCGTGGTTGACGATCAGCTGCGTGTTGGATTCGAGCACTGTGTCGAGGATGCGGAGGCGGTTCGCGCGCAGCGTGGAGCCGGTCTCCGTCGCTTCGACGATGGCGTCGGCGAGCACGGGCGGCTTCACCTCGGTGGCGCCCCAGGAGAATTCGACGCGCTTGACCGGCACCTTCAGCTTCTCGAAGTAGCTGCGCGTCACCTGCACGAGCTCGGTGGCAATGGTCGCGCCCGCGAAATCGGTGGGCGAGGCGAAGCGCGAATCCTCCGGCGCCGCCAGCACCCAGCGCACCTTGCCGAAGCTCTGTTTCGAGTAGACGAGGTCCGCGAGGCTGACGACGCAGGTGTGCGCATTGCGGCCGAGCGTGTGCTCCGCGACCCAGTCGAGGCCCGTGAGCCCGGCGTCGAGCACGCCTTCGCAGACGTAGCGCGTCATCTCCTGCGCGCGAATCAGCATGCACTCGATCTCGGGATCGTCGATGGTCGGGAAGTACGACCGCGTGCTGACGTAGATGTTGAAGCCGGCGCGGGCGAACAGCTGGACGGTCGCGTCCTGCAGCGAGCCCTTCGGGATGCCGAGTCGAAGCTTCATGGAATCGTCACGCCCTCCGCGCGCTGGAAGAAGCAGGTGCGCTCGCCGGTGTGGCAGACGTTGCCGCCGCCGAGCCGCTCGGCCTTCACGAGGACCGTGTCCTCGTCGCAGTCGACGAGCACCTCGCGCACGGCGAGCTTGTTGCCGGAGGTCTCCCCCTTGGTCCACAGCGTGTTGCGCGTACGGCTGTAGAAGGTGACGTACCCGGTACGCTTCGTGATGTCCCACGCCTCCTGGTTCATGAAGCCGACCATCAGCACCTCGCCGCTGGCGTGGTCCTGCACGACCGCCGGTATCAATCCATCGAGCTTCGAGAAGTCCATATTTTTTGCCGTACAAACAAAAAACCCCGCCTGGTGTCCGGCGGGGTCTGCCTTGCGTCTGGATGACTCTTGTTGAGCGGTTCCGTTACGCGCGCAGTCCTGCCGGACGGCCGATGTGGCCGTGGTGATGATGGACGTGCGCGTGCGCGAGGACCCGAACCATCGAGGCTGGAAGCCTATCAAATGCACGGACGAGGCGCAACCACCGCCTCGTTCAGGAGCCTTTGGCGATCATCACCTCCGTCGACTTGATGATGGCCAGCGCCTCCTCCCCCCGTCGCAGCTTCAGCTCGTCCACCGCGTCGCGGGTAATGACCGCCGTCAGCCGCTGGTCGCCAATCCGCAGGCGCACCTGGGCCAGCAGGCCGTCGGCGCGCACCTCCTCGACGATGCCGCGCAGCTGGTTGCGGCCGCTGATCGACACGAGCATCCCGACCGCACGGGGACGGCGCACGCTGCGCGCGGGCGGCGTTTTTCCCTGCGACGCCAGCATCCGGTCGATCTCGGCGTCGGCGATCCGGTGATGTCCGCCGCCCGTGCGGACGGTCCGCACCGTGCCCTTGTAGATCCACTGCTTCAGCGCGGAATAGCTGACGCCGAGCCGGTCGGCCGCGGCGCGAACGGTCAGGAGCGCCATGAGGATGAGACCTCGAACGGGTGAAATCCGTATACCATATCGACCTGAATCATACTAAATTACCTACGAAATGACCCTCTTCCTCCGGCGGCTCGCGCTCGCGGCGGCGTGCGTCGCGACGGCGTTGGCGCCCCGCGCGGATGCGCAGGGCCGCGCATCGAACCGGCAGGTCGTTGTCTCCGCGGCGGTCAGCCTCACCGAGGTGCTGCAGCAGCTCGCACCGGCGTACCAGGCAAAAACGGGCGAGCAGATCGTGCTCAACGTCGGCGCTTCCAACACGCTGGCGCGGCAGATCTCATTCGGCGCCGGCGTCGATCTCTTCATCAGCGCGGACGAGGCGCAGATGAACGCCGTCGCCGCGTATATCGATCCCGCCAGCCGCGTGGACCTGCTCGGCAACCAGCTCGCGATTGCGGTGCCGGACGATCGCCCGAGGACGATGACCTCGGCCCGCGACCTGCTCGACCCGGCGATCCGGCGCATCGCCACCGGCGATCCCTCCGCGGTCCCTGCCGGCGTCTACGCGAAGCAGTACCTGCAGACGCTCGGCATCTGGCCCGACCTCGCATCGAAAATCGTTCCATCGGGCAGCGTGCGGCTCGCGCTCATGGCGGTGGAGAGCGGCGCGGCCGATGCCGCCATCGTCTACCACACCGACGTGGCGACCGCCGCGCACGCGCGTGAAGCGCTCCTGATCCGGTCCGCGGAAGGCCCGCGCATCGTCTACCCCGCGGCCATCGTGCGCGCGGGCAAGAACCAGGATAGGGGGCGCCGTCTCCTCGCGTTCCTCGGATCGCCGGACGCCATCGCCGTCTTCACGCGCGCCGGCTTCATTGCGCCGGTCGCGGCGCGGAATTAGCTGGCGTGAGCGCCGAGATTCGCGACATCGCCATCTTCACGACCCTTGCCGCGCTGGCCGCGACGGCGGTGATGCTGGTGCCGGGCGTCGCGGTCGCCTGGCTGCTCGCGCGGCGGCAGTTCCCGGGCAAGGCGCTCGTCGAGACCGTCGTCTCGCTGCCGCTGGTGATGCCGCCGGTGGCGACCGGCCTGCTGCTGTTGTGGCTCTTCAGCCGGCGGGGCCCGATCGGCGGGCTGCTCGCGCGCGTCGGGATCGACATCGTTTTCACCCCGGCGGCGGTCGTGATCGCGATGGCCGTGATGGGATTGCCGCTGCTCGTCCGCACCGCGCGCGCGGGGTTCGAGCAGGTGACGCGGCGCTACGAGCAGATTGCGGAAACGCTGGGCGCGGGTCCGTGGCGGGTCTTCTCGACCGTGACGCTTCCACTCGCCGCGCGCAACATCCTCGCCGGCGCGACGCTCGGCTTCTCGCGCGCGCTCGGGGAATTCGGCGCCACCATCGTCGTGGCCGGAAGCATTCCCGGGCGCACGCGCACGCTGGCCGTCGGCATCTACAGCTTCACGGAGAACGGCCAGGACCGGCAGGCGGCCATGCTGCTCGCGATCTCCGTGTCCATCGCGTTTGTGGCCGTGCTCGCGTCGAACCGCCTGGCGAGGGAAGCATAGGTGGCGGCCTTCGATCTCGATTTCACGCTGCAGCAGGGCGAGTTCACGCTCGCCTTTTCGGTGAAGGTCGAGGCGCGGGCGCTGGCGCTGTTCGGCGCGTCGGGCTCGGGCAAGACCTCGGCCCTCGAAGCCGTTGCGGGATTGCGCACGCCGCGGCGCGGCACTATTGCGGTCAACGGGCGGGTGCTGTTCGATTCGGAACGCCGCCTCAACACGTCCGCCCGGAGCCGGCGCACGGGCTACGTGCCGCAGGACATCCTGCTGTTTCCGCACCTGAACGTCCGCGAGAACGTCGTCTATGGATTGCGGGAGGGCAACCGTCCGGACCTGCGCGTCCTCGTCGAGCTCCTGGAGCTGTCACCGTTGATGGATCGGGGCGTCGGGTCGTTGTCGGGCGGGGAGCGCCAGCGGGTGGCGATGGCGAGAGCGCTCTACTCGGGTCCCGACGTGCTGCTGTTCGACGAGCCGCTGGCGGCCGTCGATCTCCCACGCCGCCGCCGCATCGTCGACGCGCTGCTCGGCATTCGCGACGAGCTGGCGGTGCCGCTCATCTACGTCACGCACCTGCCCGAAGAGGCGGTCACAGTCGCCGACTGGGCGCTGCTGATCGACAACGGCCGCATTGCCGCGTCTGGTCCGCCGCGCGAGGTCATGCCGGCGGACTGATAACCACGATGGCGGGCTTTGCGCGCACACACGAAGGCCACGAAGACATCAAAGTACTTTGTTTCCCTTCGTGGTGATCACGCCGGCGGAAGGCGCCGCGCACCAGGATTCGACGTACGCGTCGGCTTCGATTTCGACCAGCATATCCGGATCGATCAGCTTTGCGACCTCGACCATCGATGTTGCCGGCCGGATCGCGCCGAAGAACTGGCCGTGCACGCGGCCAACCTCCTCCCACCGGCTGATGTCGGTCACGTACATCCGGGTCCGCACGACGTCGGCGAGCCGGGCGCCCGCCTGTTCGAGCGCCGACTCGATGTTGCGCAGCGTCTGCAGCGCCTGCGCGCGCATGTCGCCCTTGCCGACGACCTTCCCGTCGGCGCTGGTCGCGGTCGTCCCGGAGACGTGCACGAACTGGCCGACGCGCACCGCGCGCGAGTAGCCGACGATCGGCTCCCACGGACGGCCGCTGGAGATGTTTTGGCGCATCCACGTAATGTTATGCTCAACCCGTGAAACGACAGATTGCTTACGCCGTCGTCGCGGCGTGCGCTCTCCAGCTCGCGGCGTGCCGCCAGGCCGACGGGCCGATGCCCGAGGCGACACCGTCGACGCCCAACGAGCTTGGAGACATCAGCCGCGACCTGCAGAACGTCGCGAGCGGCGATCCTTCGGGGCCGAAGGAACTGAGCGACGACCTCAGTCATTACGCCCAGGGGTCCAGCGGCGGCCCGCCCGCGGCCGCGGAGCTCTCGCGCCGGCTCAGCGAGGCGCTGACGGGCAAGACGTTCAAGCTCGCGCAGGCGATACCGGTGGCACACACGGCCTGGGTGGCGGTTGCCGCCCGCCAGTTGAGCGAGAAGCAGATCGAGGCGCTGCAGAACGAGATGAAGTCGGGGTTGATGTCGATTGGCGCCAGCGAGCAGCAGGCACAGAACGTCGCCGATCAGGTGGGGGCTGTCCAGCAGGCGGTGACGCGCCGCCACCGCCGCTGGTACGAATTGCTGTAAGGGCTGTTATCGCGCGACCGCGAGCGGCTTCTCCACGATCTCCCACGGCAGCCCCGGGCGGCCGAAGTGCCCATAGTTGGTCGTCATCCGGTAGATCGGCCGCAGCAGGTCGAGCTTCTCGATAATCGCGCGCGGACGGAAGTCGAACGCGCTGGAGACGAAATCCTCCGCCGCCCGCCAGTCGCCGGTGCCGAACGTGTCCACCTTCACCGAGACCGGCTTCGCCATGCCGATGGCGTAGCCGACCTGCAGCTCGGCGCGCTTGGCCAGGCCCGCCGCGACCACCTGCCTCGCCACGTAGCGGCAGAAGTACGCGCTGCTGCGGTCCACCTTCGACGGGTCCTTCCCGCTGAACGCGCCGCCGCCGTGCCGTCCCCAGCCGCCGTAGCTGTCGACGATGATCTTGCGCCCCGTGACGCCGGCATCGGCCGACGGACCGCCGTGGCTGAAGTCGCCGGTCGGGTTCACGTAGAGCGTCACGTCTTTGCGCCACCATGACCCGAGCGCGCGCGGGCCGAGCTGCTCGCGGACGTATTCGGTGATCGTCTGCTGGTTGGCGTCGGGCGTGTGCTGCGTCGAGATGACGACGGCCGTGACTTCCTTCGGCTCGTTGTTCTCGTAGAGGACCGACACCTGGGACTTGCTGTCGGGGCGGAGGAACGACACCTTGCCGGACTTGCGGTCGTCGCTGAGCCCCTTGGTGAGCTTGTGCGCGAGGAGAATCGGCAGCGGCATCATCTCCGCCGATTCATCCGTGGCGTAGCCGAACATGATGCCCTGGTCGCCGGCGCCCTGGTCGCCGCTCAGGCTCGTGGCCGCGGTGACGCCCTGCGAGATCTGCGGCGACTGCTGCGTCACGATCTCGATGAGCCTCAGCGTCGTGTCGCAGAAGGCTTCCGACTTGTCGGTATAGCCGATTTCCTTCACGGCCTGGCGGACGATCCTGTTGTAATCGAGCGCGGCTTTCGTCGTGATCTCGCCGGCGATGACGACCGTGTCGCTCTTGCACAGCGTTTCACAGGCCACGCGGCTCGAGGGATCCTGTTCGAGGCACGCATCGAGGATCGAGTCGGAGATGTAATCGCAGACCTTGTCAGGATGTCCTTCGGACACGGATTCGGACGTGAAGATGAAGCGCGACATGGAGCTCCTTCGAGGAAACGAAATTCAGCGACTTTCTCGTGGGAAACGCGACAGTATAACACCTGGCGCGCTGCGCCCGAGCCCTGAACCGTGAGCCTCCTCGTGCTCGTTCATCACGGCGACGCGGTCGGTCCCGACGTCGATCCGATGCGGCCGCTGTCGTCGGTGGGACGCGCCGCCACCGGGCGGCTCGCGGATCTCGCGGCCGATCGCGGCGTCAAGCCCGACGCGATCTGGCACAGTGGGAAATTACGTGCACGTCAGACGGCGGAGCTGTTCTGGAAGGCGTGCAATCCGTTCGCGCCGATCACCGCGGAGCGCGGACTGCTCCCGGACGACCCACCGCACTGGATGCGCGATCGGCTCGCGGGCGAGCCGCGCAGCATCCTGCTCGCGTCGCACATGCCCTACCTGCCGCGCCTGCTCGCCTCGCTCCTCGGCGAGCGCGACGAATGGCGCGCGCATGCCTTTCCGCTGCACGGGTGCGTGGCGCTCGAGACGGACGGCGATCGATGGCAGGAAGCGTGGCGGCTCGAGGCGTAGTCGTTCGGATCGACGGCCGATCCGAACGACCAGGCTGATCTACCAGCGGAAGGTGAGACCGACGGTGCCGCGCCAGAAATCGAAGTTCCCGGTCGCGAGCGTGAAGCCGTCCACCTGTTCGGTGTCCTGCAGATCGCGGAAGTACCGCAGATCGCCGCGGAAGCCGACGTGATCGGTCATGAAGCCCATGGCGCCGAATCCGAGGTCCATGCCCCAGTCGTTGCTGTCGACCGTGAACAACTGATCGGCATCGGCGACGTGTGTCTTCATCAGGCCGAGACCACCCACGACGTACGGCCGGAAGCCCGCGCCGTGCTGCCCGCCCACCGGGATGCCGAGGGTGATATTCGCCATCAGGTTCTGGACGTTGTCGCTGTCGGCGAAGCTGATATTGTCGGTGTCGTTCTCGAAGAACGTCGGCGTGTATGACCAGTCGGCTTCGAAGCCGGCGATACCAGCACCCATCCACCCGAGCGAAGCGCCGTAGGTCAGCTTGTCGTTCGACGGCGTGTCGCCGCCGAAGCCGATGCCGATGTTCGGCGTGAACAACCAGTCGGCGCGCGCGCTCGCAGGCCCTATGACCAGCATCAGCGCGGCGATCAAAGCGCACTTCTTCAACATTTGCGGTTCCTCCTGGACGTTGCAGTCCATCTCGTCGCTGCGCGACGGTTCGGTTTCTCCCGGCCCGCGAGGGTGCAAGCAAAATGCCCGCGGCGTTGGCGAAGCTGAACGAAACGATTGAAAGAATTGAGCTTGTTGCCGGACGAGGGCCGTCAGCGCGCGCGCGCGAGCGCGGCCGTATGCTCGAGCAGCTGCCGCCATGCGCGGCCCGTGTGGACGCTCGTCGTGCGCAGGTGGCCGATCGCCATGCGCAGCGCGAACGCCCCATTGAGGCGGGTATGCGAGAGAAACACTTCGCCGCCGGCGTTTACGGCGTCGAGCAGGCGCTCGTTGAAGCGATCCAGCTCAGGCGCCGTGAGCGAGACCGCTTGTGGCTTCGCACGGAAGCAGACCGTGGCAAACGGAACGGGCGCGAGGCGCTCGAAGTCCGGGTGCTCATCCACGCGCGCGGCGAACTCGTGCGCAAGACGGATGTGCTCGCGCAGCACGGTGCGCAGGCGCTCCGAGCCAAAATGCCGAAGAACCATCCAAAGCTTTAGAGATCGAAACCGCCTGCCGAGCTGAATGCCGCTATCCATCAGGTTGCGGACTCCCGCCGTCCCTTCGGACGTCTTCAGGTATTCCGGTACGAGCGAGAACGCCTCGCGAACGACGTCCATGCGGCGGCAGTAGAACGCGCTGAGATCGAACGGCGTGAACAGCCATTTGTGCGGGTTCACCACAATCGAGTCGGCGTCGTCCCAGCCGGCAAAGTGCGGGGCGCACTCGGGCAGCATCGCCGTCACGCCTGCGTAAGCGGCATCGACGTGCAGCCAGACATGATGCTCGCGACAGATGCGCGCGATCGCGGCGACGGGATCGACGGCGGTGCTCGAGGTCGTGCCGATCGTCGCGACGACCGCCACAGGGGTGACGCCGGCGTGGCGATCCTCGTCGATCGCGGCGCGCAGCGCGTCGGCTTTCATCGCGAACGCCGCGTCGACCGAGATCTTTCGCAGCGATGCCTGGCCGAGGCCGAGGGTCAGCACGGCCTTGTCGATCGACGAGTGTGCCTGCTCGGAGCAGTAGATGCGCAGCGCTCCGACGTCGGTCCGCGCGGCCAGCCCGCGCTCGCGCACGTCGGGGACGGCGGACTGCCGCGCCGCGGCGAGGGCGTGCAGGCTCGAGATCGACGCCGTGTCGTAGATGACGCCGTCGAACGCGCCCGGGAGGCCGAGCAGGCGGCGCAGCCATGTGAGCGAGACGTCCTCGAGCTCGGTCGCGGCCGGCGATGTCTTCCACAGCATCGCCTGCTGGTTGAGCGCCGCCGACAGGAACTCCGCCAGCACGCCAGACGCGCTCGTGGTGGCGGGGAAGTAGGCGAAGAACCCCGGATGATTCCAGTGCGTGAGCGCGGGCACGAGCACGCGTTCGAAGTCCGCGAAGATCTTCTCGAACGGCTCCCCCGCTTCCGGAGGGAGGTCCGGCAGCGCGTCGCGAACGTCACCGGGCGCGACGCGCGGCAGGACGGGGTACTTGTCGGAGTTACCGAGGTAGTCGGCTATCCATTCCACCAGCGCATGGCCGTGACGCCGGAATTCTGATGGATCCATGGCCGGTTGGTGGTTAGTGGTTCGTGGTTAGTGGTTCGGAACCTTCACGATGATTCGTTCCACCAACCACCAACCACCAACCATCCAACCATCCAGCGAACCTACTTGTGCGCGGCGATGTAGCTGGTTGCGAACGTCTTCAGCCCGGGGTTGAGCGTCGCAATCGCGTTCGCTTCTTCCGCGGCCCGCTCCGTCGTCCAGCCGTCCTTCAGCGCGCGCTTGATCATCCACATCGCCGCGGCGCGCCCGCCGCCGCCGCAGTGGATGTAGGCCGGCTGATTGTTCTTGTCGGCGACCGCCGCGAGGAATTCGTCCGCGACCTTCGGGTCGGGCATCGCGCCGTTGAGCGGCAGGTGGACGTACTTGATGCCGGTCGTCTTGATGGCGGCCTCTTCCTCGGTGACGCCCTGCTCGGTCGGCAGCCGGAAGCTGATGATCGACGCGAAGCCCTGCTTCTTCAGGTTCGCCACGCCGGTCGCGTCCGTCGCGCCGCCGCACGCAAAGACGGCGTCGATCTGGTTGAAGTTCTGGACGCCCTGGACGTCGACCTTCTTGACCTGGGCGAACACGGGAACTGCGAGAGCCGCGACGGCCAGCGCCGCGGCGAGGCGGGTGCGAATCATGAGGAATCTCCTTCGTCGGAGATTCTACACGGGCGCGGGCGTGGGCCGACCTAAAAGGCCGGCCCTTGCGACCACACTTATTCTTCGACGGTAACGGTGGCGGGTTTGACTAGCCGCACCGTGACGGGCGTGCCGGAGGGCAGGGTCGCCGCGTTCCGGCCGCCGGCGACGACGACGGCCGTTCCGGCGCCGGCGCCCGTTGCCGCGCCAATGGCCGCGCCTTTCGCGCCGCCGAAGATGCCGCCGAGGATGGCGCCGCCAATCGCGCCGCCGCCGATCTTCGCCGTGCTCTCGCCGCCCGGGCTGTCACCTTCGCGGTAAATCGTGTCGGTCTCGAGCGGCACACGCGTGCCGTCCGCGAGCACGATGGACGTGAACCGGACGCCGAGCCGCGCCCGGTCTTTCAGCTTGCCGCCGCGCTCGACCATCGTCACCTCGCCGCGCGCCTGGGAGCCCGCGGGAATCGCGACGCGGTCGCCGACGCGAACGTCACGCGTCACGCGCGCAACGACTTCGTCCTCGACCCGCGCCTTCTCGCTCGTGAGAGCGGTCTCCATCTGCAGGCCGAGCACCGAGTCGGTCGAGACGACGAGGTCGACGAACCGGGGCGCCGGCGGCGCCTTCGGTTCGACGGGTTCCGGGAATGCGGGAGCCGCGACGGGTGCTGCGGCGGCCGTTTGAACCGGCCGCGGTTCCGGCAACGCCGGCGGCGGCGCGGCCGGCCTTGCCTCCGGAATCGACGCGCGCGCGTCCTGCGTCACGCGCGGCGCGTTCGGGACGTCCGCGGGCTGCGGACGTGGCGCTGCGGGCGCAGTGCGTGCCGCATCCGGACGCGCGTTCGCGCGCGGTGCGGCGACTGGCGCTGCGGGCGCGGCCTTTGCCGGCGCGCTGTCAGCCGTCGCTCGACCCGGCTCGGGACGCCCCGAGGCGTTCCCGGAAGGCGGCGCAACGGCGGTATCGGCGTCGGACACGACCGCCTCCGATTGCTCCACCCCGCCGGTTGCGAGGTCGGCCACAGGCGCAGCCGCTTGAGGCGCGCGCGCCGGCCGGCTCGCGATAAACGCACCGGCCGCCCCAACCGTGATGCACGACGCCGCGACGACCGCGACCGTGCTCGTTCGAATCTCCATGATGACTCCTGGCGCGGGCGGGTCTGAAAGCCCGGCCCTACATCGGAAGGTGCAGAGCAAGGGACATGCCCTTGATTTCGAGCGATTTCCTGCGAATTATCGCCTGTTTTCTGGTGCGCAGCTGTTCCCGAACGAGGACTTGTCCCCAGCCGTGGTCAAGCCTTCAGGTCTCGTCCGGACCGCTGATCCAGGGCGCCTCGGGGGGCGCCGGCGCCTGCGCCAGCGCGTCGAGCAGCGCGCCGGGATCGGCATGCGCGACGACGATACGGCGGTTCCCGATCTTGATGAATCCGTCGCCGACTCCGCGGTCGAACTGTGCGATCAGGGGATCGTAGAAGCCGCCGACGTTCAACAGCCCGCACGACTTGCGGTGCACGCCGAGCTGCGTCCACGTGACCACCTCGCAGAATTCCTCGAGGGTGCCGAACCCTCCCGGCATGGCGACAAACGCATCCGCCAGCGACGCCATCGTCGCCTTGCGTTCGTGCATCGAGTTGACGACACGCAGATCGGGCAGCGCGCGGTGCGCGAGCTCGCGCGCCACGAGCGCGTGCGGAATGACGCCGATGGCGTGGCCGCCGGCAGCTAGCACCGCGTCGGCGATGACGCCCATCAGCCCGACAGCCCCGCCACCGAACACGAGGCCAATGCCGCGCGCGGCCATCTCGCGCGCCAGCTCCCGGGCGGCATCGGCGTAGAGCGTTCCTCTGCCGGTGCTCGATCCGCAGAAGACGCAGACGCGGCGCAACTGGAGCGCCGCGGGTGATCCGGGGCCTGAAGGCAGGGCGCCAGTTTACTCTGGCGGTTCGAGCGCGGAGTCGAGCAGTGCCTGAAGCACCTGCGGGTTGCCAAGGTGACCGACAATCCACGTTCGCGGTCCGCCGCTCGTCTTGGCGACGAGCGCGGGCGTGAAGTGCACGCCGTCACGATCGGCGCGCTGCGGGTCCTTGGACAGATCGTGGACGGTGAGCCTCACGGACGAGCTGGCGTACTGCGCCATGGCGCGGCGGAGGTTGCGAAGCGCGGCCGTCGAGTGGGGGGAAATGGAGCTGACGTAGAGCACGAGCTCGATCGGCGGTTTCCGGGTGCGGCCATCCGTCTCCGCCGGCGGCTTCGGCGGCACCTGCCGCGGAGAACGCAGCGACTGACGCCGCCGTTCGGCGGCGTCCACCATCACGAATACGGGCGCTTCAGCGAACGTCCCGCTGGATTCGACTGCGGCTTCCATGCAGCCGGAATTTCAGCAAGAACATTGCCACGCTCATCCGTTACGACGTTCGAGGCCGCGGATGCGATGAGGTTGGTCGACAGGTGGAACCAATACGCTCGAGTGTGACTACGTCAGGGATTCAATCAGCATCACCACGCTGCGCAACAACGTCACGTCGTCGACCGGTTCGACGAGGTAGGCATTGGCGCCGCTGGCCATGCCCTGTTGCCTCGCGTCCTCCGAGAGCCACGCGCCGGTGATCTGGACGACGGGGATGTGCGCGGTAGCCGGGTCCTGTTTCAGTTGTTCGCACACCTCGAAGCCGCTGATGTCCGGAAGGTTCACGTCGAGGAGAATCAGCGCCGGCCTCAGCGTCTGCGCCAGCTTCAGTGCCTCGGTGCCGGTACTCGCCTCGATCACTTCGTAGCCGGCCTCGCTGAGGATGCGGCTGCGGAGATAGCGCGCCCCCGGGTAATCGTCAACGATCAGGATCTGGCGTCTTTCCATCGGTCTTCCGCCCTCACCGCGTTCTCGTACCCGTCCGACGACCACCGCTCGATCTTCAGGCCGCCCGCGCCGAACTCGAGCCGGTACGGATGCGTTTCGTGCGCCGAGCCGCGCATCTTGACGACACGCATCGTTCGATTCAGCTCGTACCCCGCCGGCGAGTAGTCGAGCGAGATGATCGCATCGGCAATCGTCGACAGGTACGGCGCCGTATGCTCCGCCGCGGTTCCGGCGAGCACGGTCTGTGTCAGCAGCGCGCTGCGCCCGTGGCCGCGCAGGATCGACGCCACGCCGATCATGAACTGCCGGAAGCCCTTCTCGGACGAGGCGTGCTCGATCGACGAGATGCTGTCCATCACGACGAGCGACGGCTGGAATTCCTCGAGCCCGAGCCGCAGGTCCACGAGGAGATCCTCCAGGCTGGTCGCCTCGGGGTAGCGGCACTGGATCTTCAGGTCGCCGCCGCGCACGAGCTCGCCGATGCCGAGGCCGATCTGGTCGAAGTTGCGGATGAGCGTCGGCCGCGGCTCCTCGAACCCGTAGTAGACGACGCGCTCGCTGCGCAGCGCGCCCGCGCGCGCGAACAGTCCCGCCAGCATCGTCTTGCCGCTTCCCGTGGGTCCGCGCACCAGCATGATCGAGTTGCGCAGGAAGCCGCCGTTCGTCATCTCGTCGAGGCCGGCGACGCCGCTCGAGTAGCGTTCGATCCTCTCGGACTCCGGGCGATCGGGCGCGTCGAGCGGGAAGATGGCCAGGCCGCGCGTCGTGATGGTGCACGGAAACTCGCCCTTGTAGTGGCCGCTGCGCCGGTACTTGGCGACTTCGATCGTCCGGCGCCGCCGTTCGCCGTCGACGTTCAGCCGCATGATCACCACCATGTCGCAGACGTAGTCCTCGACGCCGAGCGTGGTCAGCTGCGCGTAGTCCGAGGGCGCTTCCGCGAGGATGATCGCCGTGAGCCCGAGGCGCCGGAAGCAGTGCACCAATTGAAAAAAATGGCTGCGCAGCAGGTCCTGCGGCGGCCGCGGCGTGAACAGCGCCGTCGCGGAATCGAGAACGATGGCTTGTGCGCCGGTCTGCGCCACGAGGTGCTCGAGGCGGTGGACGAGCCCCATGACGTCGTATTCGCCGCTGATGATCGTCGGCTCGTCGAGCGCACGCATCATGTCCGCGACGTGCAGCAATCCCTGCGTGGTCAGCCCGCTCAGGTTGAATCCGAGCGTGTCGCCGGTGGCGATCAGGTCTTCCTTCGACTCCTCGATGCCGACGACGATGGTTCTGGTGCCCGTGCGGCACAGATGCGCCGCGATCTGCAGGCCGAGGACGGTCTTGCCCGTCCCGCTGCGGCCGACCACGAGCGTGGAGCGCCCTGCCGGCAGCCCGCCCGTCGTCAGGACGTCGAAGCCGGGCACGCCTGTGCGGATCTTCTTCATCATGCTCATCGAAGCGGCTCTACTCCACAGGAAACGAGAAGGTCCACGACGGCGGTGCTGTTCGACAGGTCGCCGACGACGTACGCGCGCGGCAGCGGCCGCCGCTTCAGCAGGACGGGCCTAAAGCAGATGCCGTCATCCTCGGCGCGGTCGGGATGCTTGCTGACGTCACAGACCTCGAAGCGCACGCGCCGGTGATCGAACCGCGCGAGCCGCTCCTCGCAGTTGCGCCGTGCCGCGGCGGTATGGGACGAGTCCGCGCCGACGTAGAGCACGAGCTCGACACGCGGTGTCGAGGCGCCGGAGGGCCTCGCGCCCGACACGGCGCGGGCACGCCGGCTCGGCCGAGGCTGCACGAACCGGAGTATGAGATCTGAGCGCGGCCGAGTGCAAACTCAACCGTGCTCGGTACAATCGGGTCGTGAGGGTCAGCATCGTCGGCGGCGGCATCATCGGCTGCGCCGTCGGCTACGAGCTCGCGTCACGCGGCGCCAGCGTCCGCATCGTCGACATGCGCGGCATCGGCCACGGCGCAACGCAGGCGTCGGCCGGCATCCTCGCGCCCTACATCGAAGGGCACATCGACGCGCTGCTGCGGCTCGGTGTGGCAAGCCTCGCCCTCTACGACGGCTTCATCGCGCGCGCCGCCGAGGATTCACGACAGGCGATTGAATACGAGCGCTGCGGGACGCTGCACGTCGCGAGTAATGACGCCGCGGCGATGGAGCTGGCGCTGGCGGCCCGCCGCTTCGCGCACGAAGGCATCGCGCACGAGTTGATGCCCGGGCACGAGGCGCGCCGCCTCGAAGCGGGCCTCTCGCCGCGGCTCATCTCCGCGCTGCTACTGCCGATGCACGGCTACGTTCGCGCGGCGGAGCTGACGTTCGCGCTCGCGGCTGCCGCGGAGCGTCTCGGCGCCGAGTTCATGACCGCGCACGTCGACGAGATGTGCGCCGCCGCAAACGGTATCGCACTGAAGACGAGCGCCGGCCGCATCGAGAGCGACGTGTTGATTCTCGCCGCCGGCTGCTGGAGCGGCCGCGTGCCGCCGGTGCAGCCGCCGGTTCGCCCCGTGCGCGGGCAGCTGCTGCACCTGCACTTCACCGAGCGTCCGTTGTCGCACGTCGTGTGGGGGACGGACTGCTACCTCGTGCCGTGGCGCAACGGTGCGCTGCTGGTTGGGGCGACCGTCGAGGAGGCCGGGTTCGACGAGACGGCGACGGCCGACGGCGTCTCGCGCCTGCTCGCAGGCAGCGCGGGGCTGCTGACGGCCGTTCCGCAGGCGCGCTTCGAGACGGTGCGCGTCGGGCTGCGGCCCGGCACGCCGGACGAGTTGCCTCTGATTGGCCCAGCGTCCACAATGCCCGGCGTGTACTACGCCACCGGTCACTACCGGAACGGTGTGCTGCTCGCGCCGCTGACGGCAAAGCTCGTCGCGGACCTCGTCACCGGCGGGGCGCGCGACCCGGCGCTCGACCTCGTGCGCCCGGATCGCTTCGGGCTGTGAACCACGGAGAGACCGCTTCGCGGCCGCCGCGAAGCGCATGAGCAGGGCTATGACGTTACTTTCACAGACACAGATCGACGAGGCGCTGAAGGCGCTCGACGGGTGGACGCGTGACGGCGACGCGATCCGCAAGCAGTTCACGTTCAAGGGATTTCCGGAGGCGGTGGCGTTCGTCACTCGCCTCGTGCCCGATGCGGAGCGCGCCGACCATCATCCCGACATCACCATCAACTACCGGCGCGTCACGCTGTCCTGGTCCACCCACGACGAAGGCGGCCTGACCGCCAAGGACATCGCGGGGGCGAAGATTGCCGACGGCCACGCCCGCGAGCAGACGTGAGGCTCAAGAAGCATTACTCGTCGCGCGAGGTCGCGTCGCTGACGGGTCTCACCGCGCGGCAACTGCAGTGGTGGGATTCGAAGCGGCTGTTCATCCCCGCCATCGCGCCCCAGCGCACCGAGGCCGGCGGCTTCACCGAGCGGCGCTACACGCCGCTCGACGTGCTGGAGCTGCAGGTGCTGGCGGACCTGCGCCGCCGCGGCTTCTCAATCCCGCGGCTGCGGCGGCTGCTCTCCACGCTCCGCGGCGCGTTCGGCGTGCGCCTGTACGAGGCGATCGGCGATGGCGGCCCGCTGACGCTGTTCATCGGCGGCGATCAGCTGTTCGCGCGGACGGCGGACGGGCAGCTCTACAACCTGGATCGACCGGAGCAGGCGTTGATGATGGTCGGGGAAGAGCTGGCGCTCCGTCCTCTCGCGGCGCGGGAGAGACGCCGGCGCACGGCGACGGCCACGAAGATCACGAAGAAGGGAACCACGAAGAGCACGAAGGGCACGAAGAACTGAAGGGCACGAAGGGGCACCAAGAACTGAAGGGCACGAAGGGGCACGAAGAACTGAAGGGCATGAAGAACTGAAGATCGCGAAGACGACTTGGCTTACCGGATGGGGAAGATCTTTTCGAGGCCGTCCGCGGGGCGCGCGATGACGTGCACGCCGACGAGCTCGCCGACGCGCCGCGCGGCGGCGGCCCCGGCATCGGTCGCAGCCTTCACGGAGCCGACGTCGCCGCGAATGAGCGCGGTGACCAGCCCCGCATCCACCTTCTGCCAGCTCACGAGGACGACGTTCGCCGTCTTCAGCATCGCGTCGGCGGCTTCGATCATGCCGACGAGGCCGCGCGTCTCAATCATGCCGAGCGCGTCGCCAATGTCGGGTTGATTGTTGGCTGGTGAATCCTTCTGGGGTGGGGTCATCGGACGCCCTACTCTACCACCCTTCCCGCTCGCGCAGCCGCGTGATGTGCGCGACGTGATGCAGCGAGTGCCACGCGTAGGTCTGCCCCAGGTAGTCGACCGTGATGGCGCCGATTTCCGGGTGATAGAACGGACGCTCGAACTGCTCCGGCGCGAGCGCGCGCAGCACGGCCACCCAGCGCGCGTGCAGGCCGTCGAGAATCGACAGCGAGGGCTCGATCGGCAGGCTCTGATCGGAGAGCTTCGCGAACGCGTCCTGGTCGTACGGCTTCACCGTCGGGTTGTCCTCGGTGAGCGCGAGCTTCAGGCGGACGAACGCGTTCATGTGGCTGTCGGGCACATGGTGCACGACCTGACGCACCGTCCATCCGCCGGGGCGGTAGGGCGTGTCGAGCTGCGTGTCCGAGAGGCCGCGCACCGCCTCGCGCATCCGACCGGGCAGCTCGGCGATGGCGGCGATGGCGTCGGAGCGCATCGCCGCCGTGACGGTGGGGGGCATCGTGAACTCGCCGATCGGATATCGCAAATCGGTCGTCGTCATGCGCACCTTGTACATCCAAACGGGCGGACATTGGGAGCGATACAATGCCCGCCTTTCCACCTTCCAACTCTCGAGGAGTCTCCTTGCGGTTCGTCCCGGCTGAAGGCCTCATTCTCGAAGACATTCTCGACGCGACGTATCCCCTCTGGAACGAAGGGCTCACGCGCGACGCCTATGGGAAGTGGAATGCCGCGCAACTGAAGACGGCGTGGGGCCGCGGTCACCTGCGCCGGTTCGCACTGCTCGACGACCGCGGCCGCTGGGTGGCGGCCGCCAAGCGCTACCTGTGGCCGATGCGGCTCGATGGCGTGGACGGCGTGATGTGCGGCGTGGGCGCCGTGTTCACGCGGCAGGAGGAGCGCGGGCGCGGGTACGGCCACGCCATCGTCAACCAGCTGATCGAGCACGCGCGCGGCGAAGGTGCCACCGTCGCGGGACTGTTCTCGGAAATCGGCGAGCAGTACTACCAGCGGGTCGGTTTCGTCACCGTCCCGCTCGACGAAGTGGACGTCGAGGTCGAACGGAAGGGTGGCGCTCCGGCGATGCTCGTGCGGTCGGGCGAGGAACGCGACCTGCCGGCGATCGCCGCGATGCACGCGGCGAGAACAGACGGGGTCCGGTTCGCGCTGCGCCGCGACCCGCCGCTCATCGAGTACGCGCTGGCGAAAAAGCGCCTGCTTGCCGGCCTGGGCCGCGGGACAGAGACGCGCACCGAGCGGCAGACCGAATTCTTCGTCGCGGAGGAAGGCGCGTCCGCCGCCGCCTACGTCGTCCTGACGGTCAGCGCCGGCGGGTGGACGCTCGAGGAGGCCGGCGACCGCGATCCGGCGGGCGCGCGCCTCGGCGCCATCCTGCAGGTGCTACTCGCGCGCGAACCGTCGCGCCCGGCCCCGCTCATTCGGGCGTGGTGGCCGCGTGCGATGACCGTGCCGCCGCAAGTCCGCCTGACCAACCGCATCCCGGCGCGCGATATCTTCATGCTGCGGCCGATCGGAAACGCCGGGATCCCCGCGCGTCCCGAAGAGGTCTTTTACTGGAGATCGGATTATTTCTAGGGCCGCCTGAAGGCGGCCCCGACGACAGTCCGTACGTGGGGGCCGCCTTCAGCCGGCCCGCGAGATCCGTCCGTAGGGCTGGCTTCAGCCGGCCCACAAGATCCTCCGTAGGGGCTGGCTTCAGCCGGCCCACAAGATCCTCCGTAGGGGCCGGCTTTAGCCGGCCCGTCCGATACGGCCCATCCGATAAGATACCGGTATGTCCCAGGAAGTCCTGACCGAGCTCGTGAAGGCGCTCGAGCGCGGTGACGAGGTGGCGCTCGTCACCATCGTCGCGGCGCAGGGGTCGACCCCGCAGCGGGTCGGCGCCAAGATGCTCGTGTATCCGGACGGCAGGATCTCGGGCACCATCGGCGGCGGCTGCTACGAGAACGACGCGCTCGGCAAGGCCCGGGAAGCGCTCCTTGCGCGCAAGCCGCGGCTCGTCAAGTACGATCTCACCGACGACTTCGCGGAGGAGTCGGGTCTCATTTGCGGGGGACAGATGACGGTCTACATCGAGCCCGTTGAAGCGGCCCCGCAGCTCTACATCGTGGGCGCCGGCCACGTCGGCCACCAGCTCGCGCACGTGGCGCGCCCCGTCGGCTTCCGCATCCACGTGCTCGACGACCGCGAGAAGTTCGCCAACGCCGAGCGCTTCCCCGAGGCCGAGGAGATCATCGTCGACTCGATTCCAGACTGGCTGCACAAGGCCGAGATTCCGCCGAGCGCCTACGTCGTCGTCGTCACGCGCGGCCACCGCCACGACCTCGACGCGCTCCGTTCGCTCGCGGCGCGCGACCTGCGCTACATCGGCCTGATCGGCAGCAAGGCGAAGGTCAAGAAAATCTACGACGCGCTCGTCGAGGAGGGGATGCCCGTCGAATGCCTCGGGCGCATTCACGCTCCCATCGGCCTCGATATCGGCGCCGTCTCGCCGGAAGAGATCGCCATCAGCATCCTCGCCGAGCTGATCGCGGTCCGCCGCGGCCGGATCGACGAACCGCACGTCGCCTCCGCGTCGCTGCAGTGGAAGAAGCTGCCGGCCTCGCTCGCCAGCAAGGAATGATCCCGGCCATCGTGCTGGCTGCGGGCAAATCGTCCCGCATGGGGCGCACCAAGGCGCTCCTGCCGGCAGATCCGTCCGGCGAGACCTTCCTCAACCGTGTCGTGCGCGTGCTGCGCGAGGGGGGCGCCGAGGCCATTGTCGTCGTCATCGGCGGCGATGCGGCGGCTGTTCGCGCGTCGCTTCCTCGAGACGAGGCGTCGCTGGCCGCCGTCGAGAACCCTCATTTCGAGGACGGGCAACTGTCGTCGCTGCACGTGGGGCTCGCCGCGCTCGAGCAGCGGTACGACGGCATCGAGGCGGCGATGGTGACGCTGGTGGACCTGCCGCTCATCTCCCCGTCCACCGTCCGCGCCGTGTTCGACGCGTTCCGTGCGCACCCCGACGCGCCCCTTGTCAGGCCCCGTCGCGCCGGCCGATACGGCCATCCGGTGATCTTCAATCGCTCGATTTTCGGCGAGTTGCGGCGGGCGGACCCCGCGAAAGGCGCCAAGCCCGTGGTCCACGCGCACGAGGCGGAGGAAGTGCACGTCGACGTGGACGACCCGGGCGCCTTCGCCGACATCGACACGCCCGAGGATTACGACCGGATCATCCGCCCGCGGGTGTAGGATGGGCCCGCGAAAGGAGGGTGACCCATGGAACACATCATCGGCAGGCTGCTGCACGACTACGAGCACGGAAAGTTGACCCGTCGCCAGCTCATTCAAACATTGGCGCTCACCGCGACCGCCGCGTCAGCGGCTGAGACCACGGTGATTGCCGCCCCTGCGAACGCGACCTACATCAATCACGTGTCCATGCAGGTCGCCGATTACAAGAAGACGCGTGATTTCTATTCCGGCCTCTTCGGCATGAAAGTGTCGAACGACGACGGCAAGCAGTGCCGCCTGACGTTCGGCGACAACATCCTCATCGCGCGCAACGCGAGCGAGCGGCCGGGCGCCAAGGTGGGCATCGATCACATCGCCTATACGCTGGCCGGCTGGGACACCGACAAGTCGGTCAAGCCGGCGGTGGAAGCGGAGTTGAAGCGGCGCGGGCTGATGATCCGCACGACCGAGGGCAGCTTCCACGTCGCGGATCCGGACGGCTTCGAAGTGCAGATGGGCGGAAAGAATCAGTAGAGCGGGAAAATCAACAGGGCGCAGGGGCCGACCGTCAGGTCGGCCCACCGCCCACGCCTATCGATTCACGATCTTCAAATCGAGCGACTTCGTCTCGCCGTCGGCGAGCACGAACTGCGTCGCGCGCCCCTTGATCTGCTCCAGGAACTGCGGATCTGCTCCCTCCCCGTCTTCGAGGTAGTCAACCGCGACGGCCAGATAGCGATCGTTGGCCGGCAGCGCCCTAATGCGGAACTGTCCCTGCTGATCGGCGCGCGCCGTCTTGACGAAACGTGACGGGAACGCCCACTTCGCGGGGTCGTCGGGGAACACGACGACCGTATAGTCGCGCGTGACGTCCCCCTTCGCCGTGGTGACCTTGCCGTTCAAGTCGCTCACCTTGTCAGTGACGATGATCTGCAGGCCGGAGTTTTCCGTGTTGCCGCGGAACTCGAGCGCCGAGTCGGTCACGTCGGCGCCGCCCAGCGTCACCGCCTTCAGCGTCCACTCCTGCGGCAGGCCGTTCACGCGAATGAACCGCTGACCGGCAAGGCCCGTGAGGACGAACGTGCCGTCGGCTTCGACGCGCGTCGGCCGATTGCCGAGCGGGCCTGGCACGAATTGGCCGTTCGCCGGCTGCGCCACGATCTGAATCTGATTCGTATTCAGCTTGGCGACCGACCCTTCGGCCGCGACGACGTTGCCGCTGAGGCTTGCGCCCTTGCCGGTGACGACCGTCAGTCCCGTCAGGTCCTCGCTGCCAACGGACAGCGGTACCGCCGCCATCTCGATATCGTCGAAGCCACCGGGGCCGCCGACGCGAAAGGCGAAGCCGCCGCCACGCCCGCCGCCCGGTCCGCCGCCTGGCCCGGCGACGGCCATCAGCGTGTAGTTGCCGGGCGAGACGTTCGCGATCGAGAAGCTGCCGTCGGGCCGCACGCGGCCGTTGCCGCCGAAGTTGAAGAGCACCGGACCACCGCCAGGCCCGCCGGCGGCGTCGGCGGGCATCAGCGTGACCATTCCGTTGGTGAGCGCCGCGCCGGACGAATTGAGCGCCGTCCCGGTGATCTTCACCGTGCGAACGGGCTGCAGCGCGAAGTTCACGTTCGGCTGCTCCTGCCCGACGCCGAGCGTCAGGCGCTGCGCTTCCACCGGTGAGCCGACGCCGGGGTAGTAGGTGGAGGCGTAGCTCGTCGTGTCGCTGTTGTTGTCGTCGACGAAGGGACCGTTGCCGGCGCGCAGCGTGGCGCTGATGTAGTAGTCACCCGGCGCGAGGCCGTAGATGCGATAGGAGCCGGTGTCGTCGGTTTGATCCCCGCCGCCCGCAGGATTGAGGCGCCGCTGTCCCTGCACGATCTGGTAGCGCAGCACCTGCACGCGGGCATTCGCGACGGCATCGCCGAACTCGTCGAAGATGCGGCCGGTAATCGCCGCGCCCTTCGGCAGCGCGAAGTCGGCGCGTTCCATCAACTGGCCATCGGCGATCTCGATCGGCGAGCCGGCTTCGAACGGCCGCTTCTGGCCGTAGCGGAGCGTCATGAACCCGGCCTTCGACGCGGTCAGCGTCCAGCGGCCGGCCGGAAGATCCTTGAACTCGAAGCGGCCGTTGGCATCGGTGCTGACGAGGCGATTGGCCCGCAGCTCGCCGGCCTGGGCGCGGACCTGCGCACGGCGCACG
>Ga0134127_10000424_pt1 | contig 41295 bp, 29 predicted proteins | sample KB31753_FD_96459 | JGI IMG/M metagenome (GOLD analysis project Ga0134127, IMG submission 96459) | Terrestrial soil microbial communities with excess Nitrogen fertilizer from Kellogg Biological Station, Michigan, USA - KB3-175-3 | ecosystem: Environmental > Terrestrial > Soil > Unclassified ...
TGGTTCTGGCTGGACCAATCGCTCCACCAAACCATTCAAGACTGCTCACTGGAAATTAAGTCGGTGTTCCCTTTCTGAGGGACGCTCAACGAAGATCCAAAATCTTCGATGAGGGATTCTTTTCTCTTTACACGTCCGGGCTTAATAGGGGTTAGGCCACACGTCGTCTCTCGATCTCATCGTGAATACATCTCTCGCAGACTCCATAAACCTGATCAACATAGAATTGGCCCTCGCCAGCCAACACGGTGTCTGCATCCGCGTGAGCGCAGCGACACTCGACGTTGTAGGTGCGAAACAAGACGATGTCCGGAATGGGCGCGCGCTGCCGAACAGCGTCGAGGACGCGCCGCATGCACGCCTCGCAAAACCAAAAGAGCTTCGCGTCGGGGGGCCGCTCGGCCTTGGAGCAAAGACGGCAACGAAGATACCGCCGAATGCCGTCAGGCTCGCGCACGTATGGCAACCGCTGCGGATAGCCCAAGCAATCATCAAGGAGCGCCGGTATTTGCCAGCCTGTCTCTTCCGACAATCGCTCAAGGCGTGGACGGCAATCAACGCGACGCGACGTAAGCTCGGCGTGAATGGCGTATAGCTCGCGCACATGCACGACAATCCGCTCGCCGTTCGGCAAGTCGCCTTCGCCACATGCGACGTGGCGCAACTCAAGACACAAATCTTCGAGAAGCTCTTCATTAGGGCGTTTCTGAATTGGTGGTCTGGGCGGCGTATTGGCCATGCGCGTAGTGTGGCCTAACAGTTTAAGTGAGCTTCAATATTGATGCCCGATTAGGAACCATGGCTTGCAGCGTCAGCTTCGCTTTCTTGCTCGTCAAGAGGCATTAATACGCGACCGATCTCGGTCCATGAACCAGGCGGCTTCACCATCCCGTGCAACCACGGATTTCATAGTGCGGCGGAGCCGCAACCAATGGAGCGCGGCTCTGCGAGCCGCAGCAGTCCCCAAAATCCAAGACGCATTGAAACTTCGGTCGCCCAGGGTTGCTCGGTCGCCCAAGGGTCCCGATCACCACAGCGAGGTGGCAGAAGGACGGCAAAAGTGATTTACAAAGAAGCGGACAGGTTCAATAACTTCACTGGGCTCGTTCAACCTTCAGTAGCTTTGAGGCTCCGCGCGACTACCCCCTCCACGTGCTCAACGTCTTGGGTGCGCTCCGCTCAAAGCTACCCCTAGGGTTTAGGCCGCGTTGTCATGTCTGTGAATGAGTCTGCCAAGTAATGCCACCGAAGCAAAGCTCGCCGCCACTAGCCCAACAACGACGACAGGCGTGCCTCTCTGAATCTGGCTGGCGGTGTTGACCGCCCAGACCAGATGAACAGGCAACGGCCTATGCTCCGCCGACCAGACCTGCGCCTTGGCCATCATGAGGGAAGAGAAGCCGAGGACAACGGTGACCGAAATGAAGGCCACAACTACCGACAAAATGATGAAGCGAGATTTGCGCATGGCGTGGTGAAGCGGCCTAGAACGACCCAAGCTCAGCGACCCGGCGCACGGGAGGCAACGAATTGCAACCGTGACGCTCCCGCCGGGTTAGGCTCTGCAGTGCCCTTGCTGTGTTTAGTCGTCCTCAAAGGATATCGGTCGCGGGCCAAATCTCCAGCCCGCTTCTGCCCTTGCATTGTACAGGTGCAAAGCATGCAGATAGGTAGGGCCATCTTTATCGGGTGTCCCCCATTGCACCTCTGACAAAGGCACGCCGCTGGCTTCGAGGGCCATCAGATCCAGATGTTCTCCCTCCGGATCCCATTCCATAGGAACCACGAATGACTCATATTCGCTGAACGCCGGGCCCGGCGTGAATGTTCCCCGCATCCAAGGGAAATCAGAGTCCGTGCTCGTAGTTGTACCGAAGACCTTGCCGCTTATGAGCACATCATGTGTAACTGGCGCGCTCATTTCATTCTACACATCGTCCCAAGCCTGAGCGCGCTCCGCTCAAAGCTACCGTTGGGGTTCTAGGCCGCATTTGTCTTTCGGATATCAAGCCGTGTAACCAATATGCCTGAGATTGTGAGCAGACCGCCAACTCCCCAATAGAGCAAGCCGTCGTTCCACCAGTAATACATCCCACCGGCCATGCCAATGGCCATATCAATCTGCGACTCTGGACTCTGGCCATGTCGCTGCTCGCCAGCGCGCTGCCTCTCTCTGACTGCTGATACACGCTCACGCGCCCGCGTCAAAACATCCTTTGTAGTCCAGTAGCGGCTCGTCGCGAAGGTAAATAGATTCGTGCCTACGAGGACGAGAACCAGTGCGACGAGGTGCTTGAGTTTCATAGGCGTGTCGGATGCGGCCTAACATTCTGAATCAGCCTCAGAACTGATGCCCGATAGGGTATCACGCTGAAGTGTCGTTTTTGCTTTTTTGCTCGTCAAGAGGAAGCGCGCGGCTCACTTCAACTGCCTGCTTAACTTGCTCCAGCGAGCTCTTAGTTCGGCAAGCGTTTCCGCGTGCTTCGGGTCGGCCACGAGGTTGCGTTCTTCTTCAGGGTCGTTGGCCAGGTCGTAAAGCTCCTCGATGACCGGCTGACTCTCGACGTAGCGAAAGTATTTCCATCGCTCGGTGCGCACGCCTTCGCTGGGCGGGATGATGTTCGTCAGGGTGTGGTGCTCGTAAAGGAACTCCCTGCGCCAGCCGCGCGGGACTTTGCCGTCCAGCAACGGCCCCAGGCTTCGGCCCTGCATCGATCCCGGTGCGCGGACGCGGGCAAGGTCCAGCAATGTCGGCGCGAGATCGATGTTCAAGGTCATCGCGTCCACGACCGCCCCGGCGCGGGCCGCGGGCTGGCGCGGATTGAACACGACCAGCGGCACGCGGATGCTTTCCTCGTAGGGCAGCCACTTGTCGGCCATGCCGCGTTCGCCGAGGAAGAAGCCGTTGTCGCTCGTAAATAGTATGACCGTGTTGCCCGCCAGCCCACGCTCGTCCAGCGCGGCCAGGATGCAGCCCACCTCGCGGTCGATGCCGGTGATAAGCCGGTAGTAATCCTTCACGGTGCGCTGGAATGCCATTTCGTTCGTGAATCGCAAGCGCCACCTTCGCCGGCCTTCCGAATCCTGGACGAATTCCGGCAGCTTCGCGAACCACTCGTCGCCGAACTTTCCCGGGTGCGGAATCGTCACGTCCTGATAGAGCGGCTCGTCGCGCGCGTCGGGCCAGAACTCGCGCGGCTGGCGGTCGCGCGCGTGCGGCGCGTTGAAGCTGACCGAGAGGCAGAACGGCCTGCCCGGCGCGCATTCGCGCAGAAACTCCAGCGCCTGCCCGCCGAAGCGCGCGGTCTTGTGCGTGTGCGGGTCGTTTTTGTCGAAGAACAGTCCGGCCTGGGCGGGCAGCCCACGCCAATAGTCGAACTTGCTGCTCATCGCCTTCACGGCCTCGTTGCTGCCGACGCCAAACTTGCCGATGAAACCAGTCCGGTAGCCGGCCGCTCGCAGGAGCGCCGGGTAGGTTTCGCGCCACTGTCGCTCCGTGAAGGGTGTCGCGAAATCCGCGATGCCATGCCGGCGTTCGTATTGCCCGCAGAGCAGGGACGCCCGGCTGACGTTGCAGATCGCGGTGGTGACAAAGTGGTTCGTGAAACGGACGCCCTTGGCCGCCAGTCGGTCGATGTTCGGCGTCTGGACAATTCGATTGCCGTAACAGCCCAGGGCGTCCCAGCGCAGGTCATCGGCCAGGAGCACGATGAAGTTGGGTGGCTGAGCGCCCGCCGCGGGGAAAGCCAGGGCCATCCACACCATGGTGAAAATTGGCCAAAGGAGGTGTCGCAAGCGGCTCATGATTCAGGCGCGGCGTTGCCGTGGTATAGCGGGTGGCGCGCCACGAATCCAGCTTCCGCGCGCGGGTGGCAGCGCCACGCAAGGTAAGGACATCGCGCTGCGGTGTCCCGCCCGCGCAGAGCGGGCGGACAAGCGGGCACGACTTGCACGAATCGTCCGGTAACAGACCGTGGGACAGGCTGGAAGCCTGTCCCACTACTCGCTCGATTGCGCTGCGCAACGCGGCGCGGACGGCGCAGCGCGCCATCCCTACCACGCTGAACTAAACAGATATGCCGGGTAAGAACCCTCACTCCCAGCGGGTCGGTAAATTCACGGATGGAACACGCGAATTGTTTGGGGCAAAATGCCCGTGTGAAGACAGACACTGGCCACACCATTCTGCTCCGGGACAGGCTTCCGGCCGTCAAGGAGCGAGTCATGGTCGTGACGGACAAGTTCCGGTGTCTGGGCTATCGCGATCAGGACGGGTCATGGCGGCATGCTCAGGATGGCACTGGAATTGAGAACGTCCAGGGCTGGTACGGCCTCGAGAGCAACGCCGTCGAGAGCCGCCCATCGCCGCCGGCTTCGTAGCCGCAGCCAAACTCCTTCTTGCCCGCCTCGCCCCGGCTCTGCTTTCATCCCCGCGTGGCAAAAATTCTCGTGGTTGATGACGAAGTGACCATGGTGCAAATGGTCACCGAACTGCTTCGCTCCGCAGGCCACGAAGTCTTTCCCTTCAACAATGGCAACGCGGCCCACGACGGGTTGGAGGAACATCAGCCCGAACTGGTCATCACGGATCTCAACCTCGAAAAATCCCGCGTCCAGGGTCTGGACATCGTCAGGAAGGCGCGCGCTCTGAGCCCGCCCGCGGAGGTCATTGTCATCACGGCCTTCGGCACCGTCGGCACGGCGGTCGAAGCCATGCGCCAGGGCGCCTACGACTACCTCGAGAAACCCTTCAAGCTCGACGACTTCAAACTGTGCGCCCAGCGGGCGCTTTCCTACACGCGGGTCGTCGCCGAGAATCATTACCTCAAGAAACAGATCAGCGAGAAATACCAGGTCAAACAGCTTATCGGTTCCAGCGCCCCGATGCAGCAGGTCCTGCGCATGATCGAGCGCGTCGCCGACACCGACAGCACCGTGCTCATCCTGGGCGAAAGCGGCACCGGCAAGGAACTGGTCGCCCGCGCCCTGCACTTCAACAGCCGGCGCAAATTCGCCCCCTTCATTCCCATCAATTGCGCGGCGCTGCCGGAAAACCTTTTGGAATCCGAATTGTTCGGTCACCGCAAAGGCGCCTTCACGGGCGCGATGGTCGACAAGAAAGGGCTCTTCCAGGAAGCCGACGGGGGCACGCTGTTCCTCGACGAAATCGGCACCATGCCCGCCATGCTCCAGAGCCGGCTGTTGCGCGTGCTCCAGGACAAGGAGGTTCGCCGTGTCGGCGATAACACGCCGCTCTACGTCAATGTGCGCGTGCTGGCCGCCACCAATGAACCGCTCGAAGCGCGCGTTCGCGACGGCTCGTTTCGTGAGGACCTGTACTACCGTCTTAACGTGATCCCGATCTCGTTGCCGCGGCTGCGGGACCGGCGCGAAGACATCCCGCTGCTCGTGGGCAACTTTTTAAAGAACAAGATTCATGCTCGGTCGGGCCAGCCGTTCCAAATCGCGCGCGCCGCCATCGAAGCCATGAACGCTCACGACTGGCCCGGCAATGTGCGCGAACTCGAGAATGTCATCGAGCGCGCCTGTGCTCTCTCAGAAGACCTGCTCATTCGTGTTTCCGATCTGCCGCCGGCAATCCAGACCCACGCCCCCAAGGAAGTCCATGTCCCGGCTGCCCCCGTGCCGGCGACTGCGGATGCCCCTGCGGAAGCCGCCCCTGCTGCCCCGCGCAAGAGCACAGGTGACACGGTCTTCGCGCTTCCGATGCAGCCCGGGGCCAAGCCGGGGGCTCCTGGCGCCTGCGCGACAACCCCGGGCGCGGCCAATACGATCCCCGGCACCGGCGCGCCGCTCGATTCGCTCAAGGATTTCATGCGCGAACAGGAACTGGCCTACCTCAACCGCGCCCTGGCCATGGCCAACGGCGACAAGGAAAAGGCCGCAGAACTGCTGGGGATCAGTCTGGCGACGTTGTATCGGAAGCTGGCGGAGGAAGGGGCGGCGGCCGGCGGAAAGCCGGGATAACCTTTCCGGCGGATTCGTTAGGTCGAATGCGCTGCTTCAATCACCAAAGCAGGAAGGCGGTCGCGGTTGCCATCGGCGCGTCTCGTGGCCATCGTCGTTGAGCTTGGGTCGTTTTAGGCTTTGAATGATGACCACACCCAAAAAGTTTCATCTCATCCTCGGAAGAAAGCCCTGGAAAGTGTGGAAAGGTTTCGGTTCATTTCTCCTGTTTGAGTTCGGGGAGAGGCACAAAGACCCCAAAGGGAATGTTTACGGATCATATACTCTATGGATTCATATGGCTGATTGGCGCATTCGCCGGAACGGCGATGAGTTGGCGCATTCAGAGTGCTCCGACGCCAAGATTGAACGCGCAGCGGCAGCGCTCACCGGCCAGAAGATCGAAGCCGTTACTCTGGATACGGTCGTGGTTCCCAGGCGCGTTCGCTACGGTGCACGTTTGTTTTTTGCGGATGGCTATCGCCTCGACGTTTACACACCTATTGCGTTCAAGCGACCGACACGCTTGATCCTGCTGCGAACTGGCATTCCGTGGCCGATGTCCCCGCCTTGTCCACCAATCGCATGGTAGAGATCGTTCGCCCCATCACAAACTCGACGCGCAAGTTCTTTCGCGTTGCGAGTCCACGATTACCGTGAGCTCGAACCATTTCAACGACACCGCCGCTGGAGGGATCATCAGATCCATTGAATTGGCCGTGCTCCCGGGTTGACCAAGTCGGTTGCACGCTGGCCATGACCTCCGCGGCGTCATTGCCAGCCGGGCTGACGTAGAGTTTTGACCCTGTTTGTGACCTTCTTGCGATTCCCATGATTGACCAGGCGAGATAAAGGAAGATTTCCTACGTCGCGAGGTCAGCGCGGACACAAACCGGCCCCTCCGACCTGCGATTCAGATAAGGTGGTTTTGACGAGAATCGCACTCCGGCCTTGTCGGCCCGGCTGCGTTGTGCAGAATGTCCCAAATGCGAATCAAATCTCTCGTGATCGCTTGTGTACTTCTCACTGGAAAAAGCGCACAGTTATTATCGGCCTCAACCACTGCACGACTTGTTTCGGAGTGGCGATTCGAAGACAACCTCAACGACACGGTGGGCTATGCCAATCACGGCACCGCAACGGGTGGGCCGATTTATGTGGCAGGTCGATTCGGGCAGGCCGTCTACGTCAATCGAGGCGACGCCATCCAGAAGACCGGCGCCGCCAACCTGCCGCTGCTTGGCGGCGACTCGTGGTCCTGCAGCCAGTGGCTTTACTTGACCAACGCGCCCGACAGCCTGGCGTACCTGGCTGGATTCGGCGGCCCAACCAGTACGGGCCCGGCGGGCAGTGCGCGGGCGTTGATCGCATTCGGCAATCCCAGCAACCTCGGCATCTATTCGTGGGGGAGCAGCCGCGATTTGGCGTCGGGCGTCGGCTATCCCTTGAACCAGTGGGTCCATATCGCGATTACCCACAACGGCGCGAATAACGCCCGAGCCATCTGGATTAACGGGACGAACGCCGCCAATGGCACGCAGGCATTAACCACCGCGCCGAACACGATTTCGATCGGGGTCGTGGCGTTTAACCCAAACGATTTTCAGGGCAGTATCGACGAGTTCACCATCTGGCGTGGCGTGCTGAGCGCGACGGATATCCAGGGCTTGCTCAATGGCACGCTGATGATTGCGGCAGATCCTGAATCCCCCACGAATTCGGTGGGGCAACCCGCGCAGTTGACGGGTGCCGCTGTGGGAACGCCGCCCATCACCTATCAATGGTTGAAAAATGACGCGGTCCTCGACGGCGCAACGACCAACGTGTTGACCTTTGCCGCTCTTGGGGCCGGAGACGCTGCCAACTACCGTCTGGTCGCCAGCAATGCGAGCGGCAGTGTCACCAGCGCGGTGGCCAGCGTGCTGCTCCCGGTCATCACCGCCCATCCGCAGAGCGTCACCCGTTACCAGGGCGAACCTGTCCGCTTGTCGGGTGCGGCGGCGGGAGCCTCGCCCAGTTTTCTTTGGCTGAAGGATGACGGAGTGGTCCCCGGCGCTACGAATGCAGTGTTGAATCTTGCAAACGCGCAGCCGGCAAACGGGGGAAACTACGCCCTGGTTGCTTACAACGCGTTTGGCAGCGCCACGAGCGCTGTGGCGGTGGTGACCATCATTCCCGTGACAGGCATCACGGATACGTTGTCGGGCTATTGGAATTTCGATGAAGGCGCCGGGACGTTGCTGGTGGATTACTCCGGCAACGGCAACGATGGAACGCTGATCAACTATACGAACGACGCATCGTGGCTCGGCGGTCAGATTGGCGGTGCGTTGGCCTTCGGCGGACAGCCCAGCTCCAACTATGTGTTCATCGCAAATTATCCGAAACCCAGTTCCACCATGACGGTGTCGGCCTGGGTTTGGGCGGATTCGCGGCCCAATTTCGCGAGCATCCTGAAGAACTGGGCGGACGCGACCGGTCAGCAGCAGCTTCACTTCGGCCTTGAGGGCACCGCCGGGGATGTCAGTCATTACATCAAGCAACAGAACGGCGTTCAGGTTGGCCCGGCTCGCGAGGGCGCCGGAGCGCTGTTGCCCACCAACTCCTGGCAGCACGTAGCCGTGAGTTGCGACGGGCAGGTCATGCGCATCTATCGAAACGGCATGCCGGTGGGCACGCCAGTGGCCTACAATGGCACCCTCAACACGAACCCGATTCCCAACAGCATTGGCATCGGTGCCAAGGTGCGTTCGGCCACGGCCGTGGACAGCTTCTGGCACGGCCGCATGGATGACCTGGCCCTGTGGAACCGAAGCCTGGCCGACGACGAGATTCTTGCCATCTTCGCCGCAGGCCACAGCAACCAGCCTTTATCGGAGGCCGTGGTTGGCCCCGTGGCACCCATCATTACCACGTCTCCGCAGAGCCAGACGGTGGGCGAAGGCGCGACAGCGACCTTCAATGTGCGTGCGGCCGGCACGGCGCCGCTGACTTATCAATGGAAAAAGGACGGAGTCAACATCCCAGGCGCCACAAGCGCCACTCTTAGCCTGACGAATCGGACGCTCTGCCTGGACGACGGTGGTGTGTTCACTGTGGAGATTTGTAACGCGTCTGGTTGCGTTACCAGCGCGCCGGGGACGACTCTGACCATCACACCCCTTTCGACCACTCCGATCACGGACGGTTTGTTCGCCCATTTCACCTTCGATGAAACCAGCGGAACGGTAGCGGCGAATGGTTTTGGGTCCACGGACAACGGCGCGCTGAATAACTATTTACCAGGCGACGACTCGCATTGGATTCCGGGCCGCCTGGGTGGGGCGTTGAGTTTCGGGGGACCGACCACCAGCCAATACGTGCTCGTGCCGACGTATCCAAAACCGAGCGCGGCCATGAGTGCCGCGGCGTGGGTGTGGGCCGTTTCGCGTCCGACGTGGGCCACCATCGTGAAGAATTGGGGCGGCGGCACAGCGGGGCAGTTCCACTTTGGGTTGCAGGACACAGGAGGAGACCTGAGCAATTTCCTTCAGACGCAGAGCGCGGCCACGCCGAATACACGCGAAGGCGCCGCGACGCCGTTGCCCACCAATTCCTGGCAGCATGTCGCCTTCACCGCCGATGGAACCACGTTGCGCATCTTTCGCAACGGCAACCAGGTTAACTCGGTGGCCTACTCGGGCAACCTCATCGCATCCATCATGGCCCCGCTCGGTATCGGCGTGAAACTGAACGACGCAGGGACGGCTCCCGACGCGGGGTCACCGGGGTTCTGGCATGGAAAGCTCGACGACCTCGGCCTTTGGTCGCGCGGTCTTTCGTCGGCCGAAGTGCGCGCCATCTATAATGCCGGACTGGAAGGGCGCAATCTCGCGAATGCCTCCCTCCTGCCCAGGTTGCGAATCGTGCGATCCCTGAACGTTGCCAACATCTCCTGGCCCGAAGCGCCGGCCGGCAATTGCTTTGATCTCGAGGCCTCCGGCACGCTGCCCGCAACGACATGGACTCCGGCCGGGATGCCCACCCTCAGCAGCGGGACATTCTCCGTCACGGTGAACATCGAGGCGGGCGATAAGTTTTATCGACTGCGAAAGCGATAGATAGAGCGTTCAAAATGGGGTAGCTGCGCGGCGTCTAACCGGGCGGCTGCCGTTTTTGAACTGCCGGACCGAACTTCAGATGTGACGCCATGCGAACTCGATTCTACTCCGCCCTGCTGGCGCTTCTCGCCGGCTTTTGTCTTCATCTGCGCGGCGCAATCTCGGACGGCCTCATCGGATACTGGACCTTTGATCAAACCAATGGCGTTGTGGCGATCGATTCCACGACCAACGGGAATCACGGGGCCTTGAATGGTTTCCCGATCGACAATTCCCAGTGGGTTTCCGGACGGATTGGCGGTGCGCTGAATTTCCGCGGTGCGGTCAACGGAGACTACGTTCGTGTTCCCAACTATCCGAAACCCACGAGTGCAATGTCCGTCTCGATGTGGGCTTGGGCCGAGGCGCGTCCAGTGTGGGCCACCCTGGTCAAGAACTGGGGTGCCGGCCAGGCCGGGCAATTCCATTTTGGGCTGCAGGATGCGGCCGGTGACCTGAGCAACTTCATTCGAGTGCAGAGCGGCGCCACGCCTAACGCGCGTGAGAATACACCCCTGCCGCTCGGCTCCTGGCAACATGTGGCGTTCACCGCGGACGGCACCACGCTGCGGCTCTATCGCAATGGCCTGCTCGTCGGCACGGCGGCCTACACGGGCGTCCTGGCGGCACCGCCCATGGCCGCGTTGGGAATTGGCGTAAAGCTCAATGACGCCGGAACCGCCCCGGACGCCGGCTCCCCAGGCTACTGGCAAGGGCGGATGGATGACCTCGGCCTCTGGAACCGCGTATTGTCCGAAGCCGAAATTCTAGCAGTCTACGGAGGCGGTCTTGACGGCCAGAGTCTGACCAACGCGGATGCGCCCGCGGTCGGGGGCGGCGGCGTGGCCATCACTGAATTCATGGCCAGCAACACGGGCGCGTTGCGCGACGAGGATGGCGAGACCCCTGACTGGATTGAGATCTACAACGGCACGGCCGCGGCGGTAAACCTGGGCGGGTGGGCGTTGACCGACACCACAAATGATCTGCGCCGGTGGATCTTTCCGTCGACGAACCTGGCGGCGAACAGTTATCTCGTGGTGTTTGCCTCGGGGAAAAACCGGACGATTGCCGGAGCCCCGTTGCACACGGACTTCAGTTTGGACGCCGGCGGTGAGTATCTCGCGCTGGTGGATCCCCGGACCAACATCATTTCGCAGTTCGCGCCGGCCCCGCAGGTCGCGAATGTTTCCTATGGCGTCGCCCGGCTCGCTCCACCGCAGGCCTTCATCACCAATGGTTCCCCGCTCCACTTCGTCGTCCCGACCGACGGCACGCTCGGCACGAACTGGATCGCGCCTGGGTTCGATGATTCCGACTGGAACACGGGGGCCAACCCCGTCGGCTATGAAACCGCGCCGGAAGACTACGCAGGACTCTACCGCACTGATGTCCGCGCCCTCATGTTCAATCTTGCCTCCTCGTGCTACATCCGCTTGCCCTTCGTCGTAACCAATCCTGCGGCCTTTACCGACTGGACCCTGCGCCTGCAGGCTGACGACGGGGTCGTTATCTGGATCAACGGCCAGGAGGTTCTGCGCTATTTCGTGCCCGACATGGTGGCTTGGAATTCCTTCTCGACCACCAACCGGGTCGATTCGGATGTCCTGGTCGGGGAGATTTTCAACCTCGCCGAGTTCGAAAACCTCATCGTGCCGGGGACGAACATTATGGCCATCCACGCGTTGAACGCGCGGCTCGACAGCAGCGACCTGTTAATCAACCCGTTGCTCGATGCCAAATCCACGGCGCAATTGGCCGCATCGTTGCGCTACTTCACGACTCCAACGCCCGGAACGGCGAACCTCGGCGGCATCGAAGTGCTGGGTCCCATCATCACCGAGTTACGGCATTTTCCCGAGGTGCCGCTGGCTTCCCAGGAACTGCTCGTGACGGCCCGGGTTGCCCCCGCTCTCACTATCGTAAGCAACGTCACGCTGCGTTATCGAGTGATGTATTCCAACGAAGTCGCGCTGCCCATGCTGGATGACGGACAGCACGGTGACGGCGATGCCGGAGACGGAGTCTTCGGCGCCACCATTCCCGCCGCGCTTCCCGGGCAGATGGTGCGTTATTATGTCCGCGCCCTCGACCACAGCGGAAGCGCCGGACGCGCTCCGCTGTTTCTCGATCCGTTGGGATCGCCGGAATACCAGGGGACGATGATCCCGAATCCTGCGGTCAGTTCGCCGCTGCCGGTTTTCCATTGGTTCGTGCAAAACCCGCTGGCGGCCGAGGCCGCTACAGGCACGCGATCGTCGCTGTTCTACGACGGCGAGTTTTACGACAACATCTTCGTCCGGCTGCGGGGCGGCACCTCGCGTTCGTGGCCAAAGAAAAGCTTCAAGGTCGAGTTCAACGAAGGATATCACTTCCGATTGCGGGACAGCCTGCCGCGGGTCAGTGAATTCGACTGGAACGCCACCTACACGGACAAATCCTACAATCGCAAGATTCTGTCCTATGAGGGCTACCGGGACGCCGGCCATCCGGTGATCGAGCACTTTCATGCGCACCTTCGTCAGAACGGCACGTTCTTCAGCGTGACCCTGTGGACGGAACAACCGGATCGGGATTTCCTCCGGCGCTGGGGGTTCGATGCGGAGGGATCCTTCTACAAGGCGGGCTTCAACGGCGGAGCCGGCGCGACGTACGAATCGGTGTCCGCGTTCGAAAAGAAGACGCGTCTGTCCGAAGGCTCCGCGGATTTGCAGGCGCTCATCAGCGGGCTCGCGCTTTCCGGCCCGGCCCTCGAGAATTTTCTCTTCGACAACGTGGACGTCGCCGCGATGGTGAACTTCCTGGCGGTGGTCTGCGTCCAGCAAAACATCGATGCGTGCGACAAGAATCATTATCTTTATCGCGACACGCGCGGCACCCGGGAGTGGCGGTACTTTCCGTGGGATCTGGATCTGACCTACGGCCCGGATGCCCTGAACACGGACGCGATAGTCTTCAATCAGCAGGACACCACGACGCCTCACGCCACCAGCCATCCATTCATTGGGGCCCGGCCGTATCTTTTGCACTCGGGCAAGTACAACCGCTTCATCGAGGCGATGGTGAATACGCCGCGCACGCGGGAGATGCTGCTGCGCCGCATTCGCACGCTGGTCGATCAACAGCTGGTGAGCGGCTACTACGGGCGCCTCATCGATCAACTCCTCGTGCTGACGGCCACCGACGTGGCGGCCGATCGAGGCCGCTGGGGAGCGTCGGCGCATTTCGGCGGCACGGTATACACGCATCAACAGGCCAACGACCGCATCAAGAATGAATACATCGCGCCGCGAATCGGTTACCTGACCGGCACGACCATCGTCAACGTCGGCACCGCCAATCCCGGGCCGCAGCTGCCCTTCGTCAATATTCGCCTGGGCGCCATCGAGGTGAATCCAGCGACGGGCCTACAGGCTCAGGAGTATGTTGCGCTCACGAATCCCAACCCGTTTTCGGTCGATCTCACGGGCTGGCGTTTGCGGGGGGACGTCGAGTTTGAACTCCGTCCCGCTACCGTCCTGTTGCCCGGCGCGACTCTTTACTTGACGCCAGACATGGTCGAGTTTCGCGCTCGCCCGACGGCGCCTCGCGGCGGAGCGGGATTATTTGTCCAGGGCAACTATCGCGGCAACCTCAGCGCCCGGGGTGGCTCGTTGCGGCTGCTCGACCAATGGGGACGCGAAGCCGACCGCGTCACCCTGCCCCCCAATCCAAGCCCGGCTCAGCAATTCCTGCGCGTCACCGAACTCATGTACCACCCGGCACCTCTCGCCGGAAACACGAACGGCGCCGAGAAATTTGAGTTCATCGAACTGCGCAATACCGCACCTTCGACAACTCTGGATCTGACGGGCGTTCGGTTCATCGACGGCATTGCCTTCAACTTTACCGGCAGCAGCGTGACAACCTTGGCGCCGGGCGCCGCCGTTGTCCTGGTCGGGAATCCCGCGGCCTTCACCGCCCGCTATGGGAGCGGGATCCCCGTGGCGGGCCAATACAGCGGCAACCTCGACAATGATGGGGAACGCGTGCGTCTCGTTGATGCCGCGGGCGAGGAGATTCTCGATTTCGAATACAGCGACAATTGGTATCCCTTGACGGATGGGCTGGGGTTCTCGCTGGTCATTGTGGATCCGGCGGCGCCCTTTAACACGTGGGGTCGCAAGTCAAGCTGGCGCGCCAGTGGGGTGTTGGCCGGTACGCCCGGCTCGGCCGATCCCGGTCCCCCCAACGTCGCGCCCATTGTCATCAATGAAGTCCTCGCGCGCACCGATGTGCCCCCGCCCACTGACTCCATCGAGCTGTTCAATCCGACTTCCGGTAACGTGAACATCGGCGGCTGGTTCCTGACGGATGACTTCAACACCCCCCGGAAATTCCGCATTCCCGACCCCCGGGTCATTCCGGGCCTTGGTTTCGCCGTGTTCACTGAAACGGATTTTAATCCGGCCAACGCCGGTTTCGCCCTGGGGTCGGACGGCGATGAGGCGTGGCTTTTCTCCGCGGATGCCGCCGGCAATCTGACCGGTTGGGTGCATGGGTTGCGTTTCGGCGCTTCGGATAACGGGGTGAGTTTTGGTCGGGTGATGACGAGTGTCGGGGAGGAGCATTTCGTTGCTCAATCCAACTTGACGTTGAATGGCTCGAACAGCGGACCCCGAGTGGGCCCGATCGTGATTACTGAAATCCATTATCACCCGCCCGATCGCGGCACGAACGACAATGGGACAGATGAATTCGTCGAGGTGCAGAATATCAGTTCCGGGGTGGTGCCGCTTTTTGATCCGGGGAATCCCGCCAATACCTGGCGGTTGCGGGGCGGGGCGGACTTCGATTGGCCGCCTGGCCAGTCGCTGGGACCGGGACAATACGCGTTGGTGGTCGGATTCGATCCCGTTAGCGATCCGGCGGCAGCTAACCTGTTCCGTACTCGATACGGAGTCGATCCGTCAGTGCCGGTGCTGGGGCCCCTTCGCGGAGACCTCGATAACTCGGATGACGACGTGGAGATTCAGAAGCCAACGACGCCGATGGGCGGTCAAGTTCCGTATGTGCTGGTAGACAAAGTCAGTTACGGCGACGAGGCGCCGTGGGCGGGCGCAGACGGCGACGGCGCGTCGCTGCAACGAAGGACCGCGAGCGTTTACGGCAACGATCCCGTGAACTGGGCTGCGGCCGTCCCCAGCCCCGGCCGCGGGTATCCTGGCGGCACCGGACCGGTCATCACATCGCAGCCTTTGAGCCAGACCGTCATCGCATTTCAACCGGCGACCTTTGTCATTACCGCCTCCGGCACCGGCCCGTTGCGCTATCAATGGCGCCAGAACGGTTTGAGCCTCGTCGGCCAGACCAATGCCACTCTGACCCTCGCCAATGTGCAACCGCAGGACTACGGCGCTTATGACGTGATCGTCTTGAATGCCGCAGGCACGGCCATCAGTTCCAATGCAACTCTGTCCATTCTGGTTCCGCCCACCATCACTTCACAGCCTCGAAGCCAGACCATTCTGGCGGGCGAGACGGCGACGTTCACGGTCGTGGCGGTAGGAACCGGACCGCTGACGTATCAATGGCGCCGCAATGAATCGGAAATCCCTGGAGCGACGGGCACTTCATTGATCTTCGCCAACGCCGCATCCGCCGACTCCGGGGAAATTCGGGTCCGAGTCACGGACAGCATTGGTTTCCGTGACAGCACGGTGGCCATCCTTACGGTTTTGGAGCGGCCGGTCATCACCCAGCAGCCCACACCCGCCTATCAGGATGTTCTTCAAGGCGGCCGCCTGACTATTATGACGGGAGCGACGGGAACACCGCCGTTGAGCTACCGATGGCGTCGAAATAACGTGACGATTATCAATCAAACCAATGCGATCCTGCGCATCACCAATGCATCGAGCGCCAATGCCGGCACGTATCTTGTCATCGTGACCAACCTTGCCGGATCGGTGACCAGCTTGGTGGCGACAGCGGTTTACCAGCCGGATAATGATCGGGATGGGATATCCGACTCCTGGGAACGCCTTTACGGGTTGAGCACCAATAGCGTCGACGACGCCGGTTCGGATCTCGATGGCGACGGGATGAGCAACCTGGCCGAATACATTGCCGGCACTATTCCTGTTGATCCATTGAGTTATCTGCGCCTGGACGCTCAATTGCTCGATTCCTCGCAGGTCGCCCTGCGGTTCCTGGCGGTGTCCAATCGCACCTACCGCGTGCTCAGCCGGGAGCGGATCGACACGGGTCTCTGGATCAGCCTGAGCGATATCACAGCCCGCTCGACCAATCGGATGGTCATTCTCAACGATCCCGCGCCTGCCACGAACCGCTTTTATCGCTTGGTCGTCCCGGCCGGCGGCGAGTGATGCACTCATCTTGCTCATCTACTCCTCCTACGACAAGAACTGGCATGAACCGGGACCATTCTCATTCCTTCACCCACGCTGTTTCCGGGAGGCATGGGTCAGACCCACACTGGCCACCGCCACGGGCCGAAATCCAGATTCTAGACTGGTTGCCAAAAGTCATTTCCGAAATGGTGGGCGGCGCCCTGCTGGGCGCCGCGGCAAACCGGCAGGTTTGCCCCACCATTTCGGAAATGACTTTTGGCAACCAGTCTAATCACAAAGATGAGCACGTGAGGAGTTTGATGAGATTCTGGTGTCTGGGCATCCCGGGCGCTCACGGACCTCGTCTCGTTGTCCCGGCTTACGGTCCGGTCGCACCTGCTCGCGAATTGGACGCGCCAGGTATTCGCGAGGGGAGTCAAGGAAAGGATCCTCAAGGCCGGGGTTGAATCGTCGTTCACAATCCGGGCGGCGGCCTCGGCTGTGAGCAGCAGCGAATTGGCCGAACTGTAGACTTGGAGGAAGAACACTTCATCGGGCTCTGCACACAGGTCGCCCAGGACGGGAATCCTGAGCGCCAGATTGGTCGCGCCCGGCTGAAACACCAGCGTGCCCGCTCGCGAGAGATAATCGGAGCCCGCGGATGCCGTCCCATCCAACGTGACGTAATCCACCGTAACGACATTGGAACTGGCCGGCGCGAGGGTGAAATGGATGGTGGCATTGCTGCTGCCGGCATTGCCTTCCAGCACGTTGGTCCCTTGCACCCGGACCAAATGGAAATCGTCTTCGATGAGATAGGCCGTTGCTTGCGGGCGCGAGAGGACGGCGTTGGTCGGATTGCTGAGGTGGACAAAGAAGAATCGATTCGAACCGACGGCAGTATCGCCCCGGATCATGGTCCAGCTCCCGCTAGGACAAAATACTGGAGATTAATGACTTCTGAGATAAGTGGCGGAGAGAGGGGGATTCGAACCCCCGATACGGTTTTACCCGTATAACGGTTTAGCAAACCAAACCACACACGCAAACTACCCTTATTTTTAAATGATTTCCAGCTGGTCATTGACATTTGCCCAACGATTTGCCCATAAATCGGGGCGATGAAAACAAGTGCAAGCAAACCCAACGCCAAAGCGAAACGGAAACTCGCCGCTAAGGAGCGCTTCCACATCACGCACTTCGTCAATCCGAGCGGTGAGAATGCCTTCCGAGTCTCCGGCTACAAGCCCAACGGCGAGCGCGTACGCGAGAACCTCAAAACCCAAGAGGAAGCTGTCGGTCGCAAGGCCGAACTCGACATCGAGGCCGCGAACATTGTCACCACCACGGCCACACGTATGAAGGCCACGCGCCTGACCGACGAGCAGATTAAGATCGCCGAACGCATCTTTGCCAGGATCGGTGACCGCTCGCTGGACCAGATCGTTGATTACTTTGACAAGAATTACCGGGAGCCGGTCAGCCAGATGACCGTCGTCGACGCCTTCGACCTGTTCATCGCCGACCGCACGAAGCAGAACCGCCGCCCCGACACCCTGCGCAACCTGAATGGCCGCGTCGGCATGTTCTCGCGGCTTCACGGAGCCAAGTACGTCTCGGAGGTCACGTTCGACGATTGCCGCGACTTCGTCTTCCGCGACGGCACTTCACCTAGGAACCAGATCAACGACCGTTTAGCCGTTTCCAATTTTCTCAACTGGTGCGTCCGCCGCCAGTTCACTACCACGAACCACATGGCGAAGGTGGACAAGCCGGCCGTGGATGCTAACGAGCCACAGGTTCTCTCCCTAACCGACTGCCGCAAAATGCTCGCCGGCGCTCGTGACTACAAACACGGACTGCTGCTGCCCTACGTCGCCGTGTCCCTGTTCGCCGGACTGCGCCCAGCTGAGGTTGCCCGGCTGACTTGGGACCGCGTTGACATGAAGGAAGGCACCATCACCCTCGACGGCAGCATGGCGAAGACGCGACAACGCCGCATCGTGAAGCTGCCCGAGAACGCCGTGGACTGGCTCTTGCCGCACGCCCCGAAACATCCTGAGTTCGTGCCCGCTGCATTCCAACGCCACTTCGGTCGCGTCAAACACGCCGCTGGCTTTAATGGTCCTGGCGGCGGCGAGGACGAGCGTAGCAAGAAGCTCCGCCCTTGGGTGCAGGACTACATGCGCCACACCGCGATCTCCATGTATCTGGCGAAGCACAAGCACGAGGGCGAGGCGGCGACTTGGGCCGGCAACTCGCCGAACGTAATTCACCGGCACTACAAGGGCCTAGTGAAGGACGCCGACGCGACCGAGTTTTGGAACCTCACGCCAGCAGCGGTGAAAAGCGAAATCGTGACATTCCCCGCAACAGTCGCCGCGTGACCGGCGATCCCACGCCCCGGCGATCCCACGCCCATGATGTCCGTATCGTTTCTACCGCTGGCTGCTCTACGACGCAGCGGGCGAAATCGGCGCCGTGATGCAGCTACCAGGCGGTGGGCTGAGTTTCCAACTCCGAGGATTGACCGGCCGCAGCTACGTGCTCCAAGCCCCCACGGACCTCCACCAGTGGACCAATCTCCGCACCAACGTGGCGATGACCGGTACTTTGAACTTCACGAACCTGATTGATGCCGCCTTCCCCCACCGGTTTTTCCGATTGAAGTCCGAGTGATCGCCGGCGGCTGCACAAAGTTCGTTCGTGGAAACGTCGGGTGGTGTCGGGTGGTCTGTCTGAGTATGGTTCGCTAACCATCCTCCTCGGCACCAACTTCAAAGAATGTGAACTCCTGTCCCCCCGCCAGCAGCTTCGGTTTAATCAAGGGAGCGCAGCGAGCTCGGCCGCTCGATACATGGTTTCTGACTTCTGAAAGAGCGTCAATAGGTGGTCGTTTGGTTAGACCGCCGTTGTCTTACCCTCTAGGCCATGATGCGCGCCGATGAATGTGAAAATAGCTTGGCGAAGGCACGCGGATGGTGCTACGACGCGAACGACCCGCTGAATGATGGACTGCACCGTTCATTTCTGGGCCAAGACGTATCGAGCTAAGGACAAACATGGCGTCGAGGCCGACTTGCCCGGCATTTCCGTCCGAGACCACTGTCTGAACGTCGGCTGCGTGGCGGAGGCGCTGATCAAGGCGTTGCCCCCAAACATCTGCGACCTGCTTCCGCCGGGCGCCGTTACGCTGGCGGCGCTGCATGACGTAGGGAAATTATCCGCTGGCTTTCAACAGAAGTGCCCAACTTGGCTGAAGGAACGCGGCTGGGAAGTACGGTGCAAGAAAGAGAATTGGTGCCTCCCGGAACCCGCTACCGATCATGGCAAACGAACTGCGTGCATTCTCCGCGACTGGTTCCGCCAATGCTGGCCTGAGGCCAACGCGGACAGCCTTGAGAAACTCGCTCATGCCGTCGGCGCCCATCATGGAAGCCTGTTCGGAACCAAGTTTTTCACTAAAGCCCCGGTGGACAGGGCGGCTGAATTGTTCGCCGTCGCGCGTGAGGCACTTTACCACGAGATGTCGGATTGCTTTGGTGGCCTTCCTGATCGCTTTCCTTATCTAACCGACGTGCAGCTTTGGCATCTCGCCGGTCTTGTTTCCGTTGCGGACTGGATCGGTTCAGACGAAAGGTTCTTCTCACCAAAACGTCCGCCTGCCAACGCGCCGCAACAATCGCTGGCCGACAGCCAGCAACAAGCTAAGAAAGCAATTGAAGAGATTGGTTGGAGGCCTTCCACTGTGCGCTCACGTCTCAAGCTGGAGGAGATGTTCGGTTTTGACAGTCCTTCAAATCTCCAAATGCAGGCCATCGAACTGACAACGATCCCAGGAATCGTTCTTGTGGAAGCAGCGATGGGTGCAGGCAAAACCGAAGCTGCGCTTGGTCTGGCCCAGCACCTTTGGGAACGCGGTCATGCTTCCGGCCTTTATTTCGCGTTGCCAACGCAAGTGACCAGCAATCGGATTCACGTCCGCGTCCGCAAGTTCTTGCAGCGCGTTTTGAAGGAACCCGCTTTGCTCCGGCTGGCTCACTCGAATTCGTGGCTGATGGACATGGCGATTGTCATTGTTCCTCCATCAGGGCAGAACCCAAACGAAGATAACACACCGGAAACCGCCCGCCGTTGGTTCTCTTCCGCCAAGCGGGCGCTGCTCGCGCCCTTCGGTGTAGGAACCATCGATCAAGCATTGCTCAGTGTCGTCGCGGCCAGGCATTTTTTCGTCCGTCAGTTCGCTCTTGCGGGTAAAGTCGTGGTATTGGACGAGGTCCACACCTACGACCTTTACACCGGCGCGCTCGTTGTGAAGCTGGTCCAAGCCTTGCGCCAACTCGGCGCCACTGTGGTGATTCTTTCTGCTACTCTGACAGAAAGTCGCAAACGACAACTGCTGGGAACCGATGAACAAACTCCCCTTCCCGATTCTGTAGCGCTGCGGAAGGAATATCCGTTGCTGACGGTCTTGTCGAAGGATGGGGTAGCGCTCGAACAACTCGAATCTCCTCCAATGGAATTGCCCGTGGTTCGAGTGCGCTGCGCCTCGCTGAGCGAATCCGAAGCAGCGGCCGAATGTCTGCGTCGCGCGGGACGCGGAGAATGCGTGTTGTGGATTCGGAACACGGTCGCAGAGGTTCAAGCCGCAATGAAACGCCTGCGCTGCGACCGCTGTGCGGACACGCCCGAAGTCGCCGTGCTCCACAGTCGGTTCCCGCAATTTCGCCGCGAAAGGCTCGAACGGTTCTGGCTCAATCGACTTGGAAAGAACCCGCGCCGCCGGCCATCCGGTGCGTATTGGTTGCAACCCAGGTCGTCGAGCAAAGTGTAGACATTGACGCCGATTTCCTTCTCACAGATCTCGCGCCGACGGATATGCTGCTCCAGCGGATCGGGCGGCTCTGGCGTCACCAAAGCCGCGCGGAGATGGCGAGGCGACGCCCCGCTTCGGCGATGCGTGAAGTGTGGGTGAATCACCCCGACTTATCTGCCGCCACGGATGCTGAGTCACTGAAACGAGCGCTCGGCAGATCAGCCCGGGTGTACGCGCCCTACGTTCTCCTACGCTCGCTGGCTGAGTGGCAGCGTGTTGCTTCTCAGGAAGTGTTGAATCTGCCGAGTGACATCCGGCCACTTATGGAAGCCACGTACAATGAACGCACCGACGAGCCAGTTGGCTGGAGCGAACTGAAGCGCCAGATGGAGGACCGGGCGAAAGGATTGCAAAGCAAAGCTATTGCCGCCACTCGGGTCTGGAGCTTGGCCGATCTGCCCGACGAGGAGGGAATCCAAACGCGATGGAGCGATTTGGAGACGGTCTCGCTGTTACTGGTGCGCGCCGCCCGGCCCAAAGGGAAAGACTGCTTTGAACTGGAACCACTCCACGGCCAAACCCTGGCCATCGCGCCGCACGACTGGCAAACCGATCCAGTCAGGGCTTTCGTGGCTGCCAAGACCATTCACCGCAACCTCGTTCGCGTGGACGCTTGGATGGTGCGAGAAGGGTGTATGGCGTTGAACAATCTCGACGCTGCCGACCGCGCCCTGCGGCGCTACGTTCATGGCCCCGTCGCGCTGGGAATCGTGAAGGGCGAAGTCAATGGCCCGATCAAATGGCCCCGCTCAGATGCCGACACGAGGCTGTTCTACGACCAAGACCTTGGTGTTCAATGGGAGCCGCAAAAACCCCGTGTCCCGCTTTCCAGGCTCGCCTCATACGATGATGATAAAGATGAATCTCGCGACTGATCCTTGGATTCCAGTGACTCGCTCCGATGGCAAGCGCCAACTAGCAAGTCTTGAAGACGTGTTCCGCGATGATGAATGCATTCGTGACCTCGCAGTCTGTCCGCACGAACGAATCGCGATTATGCGCCTGCTGCTGGCCGTTGCCCACGCTGGCATCGGGGGCCCCGGAAGCCAGTCGGATTGGGAAGCTGCCAGGGATAGAATTGGCCCAGCCGCCATAATACACCTCCAGAAGTATCTGCACCTCTTCGAACTCTTCGGTGAGAGTTCTCGCTTCAGCCAACTATACAGCGGGACCCGATACGGACTCAAACCCGATCCGAAAGAACCGATGTGGGCCGGCAAACTCGAACTCGCTCTGGCCACTGGGAATAATCCCACCGTTTTCGACAATGCCGGAACAGAGCCGCGCGCTTTTCCGCCGGCAGAGCTTGCGCGGATGCTTCTTGCGTACCAAGCCTGCTCGCCCCTGATCGGACGCGGCTACAAGGGGCGCTCCCCGTGCGTCGAAGGCAACATGCTCCACACGCTGCTTCGCGGCGCTAACCTGCTCGAAACACTCTGGCTTAACCTGCTTGACCGCGAGACAGTAGAAGCCACTTACGGCGTTGGTTCCTGGGGACAACCCATTTGGCTAGCCATGCCGCACTCACCCGCAGACAAGGACTCCATTCGCAACGCCACAACTACCTATTTGGGGCGTCTTGTTCTCTTGCCCCGCAAGATTTGGCTGGCTGACGATCTCCGAACGATCGCTTTGGATAACGGCTTGGAATATCCGGCTTGGGATGGCGATCCAGCCGAGCCGAGCGCCACGGTCATAGTGAAGGACAAAAAGGAGCGCAAGGTCTTCGCCGCACGTCTTGATCGCGCAGTTTGGCGCGACTTACCTTCCCTCGCCGTCAAAAAGCGCAGTGACGGCTCACACGGCGCCTTCGCCTGGCAGCGCTTTCCGGAAGACCGACCTTGCGACCTATGGGTGGGCGCCCTGATCACGGATGGAAAGGCCAAGTTGCTTAATAGTGTAGAATCCGTCTTCGCGCTGCCAGCGAATGCGAGCAATGACGACTTCATTAACTTCTACGGTGGCGGGGTTGCCTTCGCCGAAGCGTGGGCCCGAGCAATCGAGAAAGGCCTGTGCGCCTACCGCCGTGTGCTCGGTGACAACATCGACCGCCGTGAAGCCCGCAAACGTGCCGCGCTGATGAAACAGCGCGCTGCCTCGCGCTTCTGGACCGCCGTGGAGGCCAGCGTGTGCGATGTGCTCATCCCCCTAACCGCAAGTCCGCCGGACGAACTCAAATGCGGTGGCCCCTTCTACCTGGATTACCGTCGCAAAGAGTCGCGCTGGGGGCCTCGCGTCCGCACCGCCGCAGAGGAAGCTTTGGCTCTCGCTTGCCCGCAGAACAGCGCCCGGCAGGCCGCCGCCTTCGGCGCAGGGCGCTGGGCGATGCTTCGTAATCAGCCTTACACGCAGACGGCCGAAAGCGCTGAAACACCGGCCGCTCCAACAACGGAATCGCCAAACCTATGACCCAGACCTACCAATTTCCCGAACGCGTCCGCAGTTTTCTAAGGCGACTCCGCCAATTGGAGGCACGTGATGACCGCGGCGCGCTCTCCGCCTTGCGCCGTGGAGCCAGCCCAACCACTCGGCACCTTGCCTGGCGAGTCGTCAGCCAGTGTGGCGGTGACCTGAACAATGCCGCATGGGCTGCGGTCGGCACGGCATTCGCGTTCTATCCTCAGCCCGAAGGTTCGCCTGACTATTCCTCGAATCTCGGCGCGACCTGCTACGCGCTTGCGGACCAATCTCGCAAAGACGGAAAGAGCCCTTTTGACTCACGCTTCCGCCGAGTACTCGCGTCCGAATCAGTGGAAGACCTTTCCACGTGGATTGTGCAGATCGTCAAGCGCGCCAAGTCGGCGAAGCCACAGCCCGCGCCGGTGAACTACGAAGAACTGCTCACCGCGATGCTCCGCTGGGACGAACACGACGCTTCTTGGCGCGAACGAGTGCGCCGAGACTGGGCTACTGCCTACTGGCAACCGGGCGTCCTGGCCGAAAATGAATCCGTCGAGCTATGAGCTACCTTGCCCGCATCTTCCTCGATTACGAAATGGCCGCGCTTCGCGGCATCCACGACGTTTACGATTGGCACCAGCGGGCTTGGGATGCCTTCCCGCATCTTGACGGCGAACGGAACGCCCCCCGCGGCGATGGTGCGCCACGCCACTTCCTTACGCGCCTTGACGACAAGGACGATGGTTACCAACTTCTGATTCTCTCGCCGACCGCGCCGCAACGTCCCTCGTGGTGCCCTGACTACGAAGGGAACTGGCAGACAAAGCCTGTCGCTCCATCGTTCCTGGAACATGCGCGCTACCGTTTTCACCTTCGCGCCAACCCAACGAAGAAGATCACTCCAAAAAGCTCGGACGGACTCAGACACGGCCAAGGCAAACGCGTTGCGGTGCGCGATTTCGCCGAGCTTGGACGTTGGCTGGAGCGCAAGGCGGCGGCCTCCGGCTTCGTGGTTGAACCCGGCACACTTCGCACGGCTGAACGTGGCCTTACGCATTTCACCAAAGAGAAGGAGCGCCGTCTTGGCACGCTCAACCTGGTGGACTTCGACGGCGAGTGCTGCGTGACCGATAGAGCCGCTTTCAAAACCGCTTTCCTCGACGGCATCGGCAGCGCTAAATCCTTTGGCTGCGGCTTGCTTGTCTTGCAACCTCTCGACTGATTTCGCTCGACTCTCAACCATCAACACTCAACCAAGACATGAACCACATCGCACTACATATCCTCCAGCCGTTCCCTGCCACTTGTCTCAATCGAGACGACGTGGGCGCGCCCAAGAGTATGATCTTTGGGGGTGTCACGCGTGCCCGTGTCAGCAGCCAGTGCTGGAAACGTGCCATCCGCCTCCTGGCAAGACAGTTCAGTCCGGACTACTTCGCCGGTGATCGCACCCGTCGCGCCGCTGACGACTTGGCGGCCGCGTTGAAAAAACTTGGATTGGATGAAGCCGAACCAACGGCAGCGGCCGTGTGTCGCGCATTCCTTTCAGATAAGGAGACCAAACCGAAGGCCAAGACCAAAGGCAAGAAGGCGAAGCCGGAAGCCGACTTGCCTGAAGAAACTGACGATGACGCGGGGCTGCCTGACAGTCAGACCAGCACGCTGCTCTACTTTTCTCCCGGGGAAATCCAAGCAATGGCCGAGGCCATTGTGAAGGCTAAAGGCGCTGGCGACGACGTGCAAAAGGCAGCTTCTGCCGCAGCGAACAAGTTCACCCGCAAGGACGCCATCGACATCGCCATCTTCGGCCGCATGGTCGCGAACGACCCCACGTTGAACATCGAGGGGGCAGGTCTCTTTGCCCATGCCTTCTCGACACACAAATGCGATAACGACCTCGACTTCTGGACGGCGGTGGAAGATCGCAAGCGGCCGGGCGACGACGCCGGTGCGGCGAATATGGGCCACGCGGAGTTCAATTCGGCCTGTTACTACCGGTACATCGCACTCAATCTGGATCAACTCTACTACCAAAAGAACGAGAAGGCCGAGCCAGCAGCGACGCTCAAAGAACTTCTCAAACAAAATGTGAAAACCCGTCGCGAGATCGTCGGAGCTTTTCTCCGCGCTGCTTTGCTCGCCGTCCCGAGCGCAAAGCAGAATAGCCTGAACGGCCATGCGTTGCCGGAGTTCGCTCTCGGCCTCGTCAGCAGCGGCCAGCCCTTCCAACTCGCGAATGCCTTCGAGTCCCCCGTGCGCGCCAATGGGCACGGCTGGTTGGCACCATCAATTGATGCGATGGATAAGCACCACGCTAAGCTCAAAAAGATCTTCAGCCTGCCGAGAGTCATCCGCGAAGAAGTACGGCTCTCGGAAGAGACCCCTCTCGACACCTTCATCGAAAAGCTCGCGGCCCATGTCTCCTGAATCCAAATGGCTTGCTCTCTGGCTGGATGGGCCGCTTCAGTCATGGGGTTTCGAGAGCCGTTTTGAGCGACGGCACACTGGCATGTTCCCCACCAAGAGCGGCGTGTTGGGAATGCTCTGCGCCGCTTCCGGCGCGCCCAAGGGCTCTACACGCGAACGGGAAATGCTCGGCGCTTTCGCCGCGCCCGGCATGGTCACCGTGCGGGTGCCACGCCGCGTGCGTGGACGCGTTTTGTCCGTTCGCCGGTTGACCGATTACCACACGATTCTCGGCACGCGAACCGCTGAGAACCCGAAGCCTCGCCTGGACCAAACCGTTCAAAGCTGGCGCGACTATTTGCTTGATGCCCGTTTCGTCGTCCTGCTGCCCGGCACACCTCCGGCGATCATGGACGCCGCAGGGGCGCTAAGTAATCCTGCTTGGGGCGTATGGTTGGGACGCAAGTCCTGCATCCCGGCGTTGCCAGTGCTGGTCTCCGTGCCGGACGGCGAATCGCGAATCAACACCTTCGACAACCAAGAAGCCGCGTGGCGCGCCGCACTCAGCCTTGCCGCGCAACTGGAAGGCCCAAACGCGTTCCCGCCGGACACACCATTGGAATCGTTCACGCATGTCCTGGACGCTAAGACCTTTTCTGATGGCACGGACACCTGGAACGACGCCCCGCTGAGCTTTGGTCAAACCGATTCCAGCGGGGTTGAAGGTCGCGAGTTTTCGCCACGGCGCGTCCGCGTGGTTTCTAGGTCGGAATCATAAACCGCACATCGTCAATCCTAATGCCCCTTTTTGAACGCCCGCCTCTCGAAACGCTCGCGCCAGCCAAGGACCGATGGACCCCACTCTACCTCGAACATGGCCGGCTTGAAGTGGACGATTCCAGCGTAAAATGGATCGGTGCCGATGGCCTGCTGTGCCGCCTCCCTGTCGCGACTGTTTCTGCGATAATTCTCGGTCCAGGCACCACCGTCACGCACGCGGCCGTGCGAGCCTGCGCCGAAAGCAATACGCCCGTCTGCTGGACCGGGGAAGATTGCATGCGCTTCTACGCTCTCGGCCTCGCGCCGAACCATACCAACGATATGCCGCGCCTTCACGCTGAAGCATGGGCGGACAAACGCCGCCGCAATAAGATCGCTCGGGCCATGTTCAAGATGCGATTTCCGGAAGTGGACGTTGAAACCAAGTCCGTAAAGGAATTGCGCGGAATGGAGGGGATTCGTGTCCGCGCACTTTACGCCCAGCTTGGCCTCCAGCACGGCGTGACCTGGAAGGGGCGCGACTACGACCGGCAAAACTGGGCCTTGGCCGACGACATCAACCGCACGCTCTCCATGGCGAACGCCAGTCTCTACGCTCTGTGCGCCGCCGTCGTCTGCTCCCTCGGTTACGTGCCGGCGTTGGGCTTCATACACGACGCCGGCACCCTGCCGTTCGTTTATGACGTGGCCGACCTCTACAAGCATCTCATCAGCATTCCCGCTGCCTTCCTTGCCACGAGACAAAACCCGCGGGACGATGGAGAACTAGTCCGGAAACTGCTCAAACACCGGGTCGAGGAGGAACGGCTTTTGCAACGGACGCCAAAGGACCTTGCTGTCCTTCTCCAAACGGCCGAAGCCTCCCCTCAACAGGCCGGCGCCCTTCCTCCATCCGCCTTGGCCTAATGGTCTTCGCATTCCCAACCATTCTCTCGCAGTCGCCTCCATGACTGTGATCGTCGCCAACGACACGCCGCCCGCCATTCGCGGCATCCTCAAGCGCTGGTTTGTAGAGCCGAAACCCAATGTGTTTGTCGGCACGGTCAATCGTCGGACGCGCGAGAAGGTGCTCGAATACGTAAAGCGCAACGCCGAAGGCATGAGCCTGCTCATCCTTGCCAGCGAACCGAACTGCCAGGGCTTCCGCATCGAACGCTGGGGCGAACCCGACCGCCGCGACATTTGCCTTAGCGGACTCTGGCTGGTTGCCGAGCAGTGGACCGACGCTGAAGACCGCCCTTTCTGATTCCCCGAAAAAGTCTCGCAGATTCCGCCGTAACCCGTTCCCATTTCACAGTTCTCCCCACTCGCGTGGGGATGGTCCGCTCAAAGCCCGTCGTCATGCCTTGCTGGTAAAGTTCTCCCCACTCGCGTGGGGATGGTCCGTTCAACACGCCCTTGATCTGATTCGTGTTTCCGTTCTCCCCACTCGCGTGGGGATGGTCCGCCTTGGCTTTCATCACGCACATGTTGGCGAACGTTCTCCCCACTCGCGTGGGGATGGTCCGTGACCCGCCCCGGCCCGTATCCATGCCTCACTGTTCTCCCCACTCGCGTGGGGATGGTCCGTGACCCGCCCCGGCCCGTATCCATGCCTCACTGTTCTCCCCACTCGCGTGGGGATGGTCCGAGTCCTTCCGCTCGATACGCATCTCGGAGTGAGTTCTCCCCACTCGCGTGGGGATGGTCCGCCAGGTTGAGGTCGATGAGTTGGTGTCTTCGGGTTCTCCCCACTCGCGTGGGGATGGTCCGTCGTTTGGGCTCTCGCGCACGTCCCACCGGATGTTCTCCCCACTCGCGTGGGGATGGTCCGTGAGGCCGCTCCTCGAATGCCAGCAGCAGTGTGTTCTCCCCACTCGCGTGGGGATGGTCCGCGAATCAGGTTCGCGTAACGGGCGCGGTTCGCGTTCTCCCCACTCGCGTGGGGATGGTCCGGAACAGGATATGCCGTCGGGGCTGCCGATTTGTGTTCTCCCCACTCGCGTGGGGATGGTCCGACTCCATACGCGGCTTGCCGATGACTGTGGGGGTTCTCCCCACTCGCGTGGGGATGGTCCGGGCTTGATCAAGGGGCGGCTTGGCCTTGGGCGGTTCTCCCCACTCGCGTGGGGATGGTCCGAAATCGAGCGGTCAAACTTGGGCTATTATGCGGTTCTCCCCACTCGCGTGGGGATGGTCCGGTCTTTCGATTAACGTGGGGAAATCTCTCTCGGTTCTCCCCACTCGCGTGGGGATGGTCCGGCGGAATCGTCATCACGGAGGACTCCGATCAAGTTCTCCCCACTCGCGTGGGGATGGTCCGATTGGAGCGTGGACGCCAGGGCGAGTCACACGGTTCTCCCCACTCGCGTGGGGATGGTCCGCTCAATCGTCGTCCGAGCCCGCAGCTTATCCTGTTCTCCCCACTCGCGTGGGGATGGTCCGCTTGTTGACCGGGTTGCGATACGGGTCGGCCAGTTCTCCCCACTCGCGTGGGGATGGTCCGGTGTTCCTGCATGATGTGGCGGCCATGATGGAGTTCTCCCCACTCGCGTGGGGATGGTCCGGGCAGCAGCAAAGCCGAACTGTCCGGCTCCGGGTTCTCCCCACTCGCGTGGGGATGGTCCGATGACGATGGCCGGGGCCTTGTCGAGCTTGGCGTTCTCCCCACTCGCGTGGGGATGGTCCGCTGACGCTGGCCTGCGCTCGGGCAGTTATCCGGTTCTCCCCACTCGCGTGGGGATGGTCCGCGGTGTCCCCGCCAGAATGCTTTCGACTGCCTGTTCTCCCCACTCGCGTGGGGATGGTCCGCGTCTCGGGTTTTGGTTGCCGAGCTTATTTGGGTTCTCCCCACTCGCGTGGGGATGGTCCGAGAACAAGGTTAGGGAGCCGGCCGGCCGGGCCGTTCTCCCCACTCGCGTGGGGATGGTCCGCGACTGATTCTGACTCTCAGCCTGGTCCTGGGGTTCTCCCCACTCGCGTGGGGATGGTCCGAGCCGCAGGACATCTCAGAGAAGCTTTTTCCTGTTCTCCCCACTCGCGTGGGGATGGTCCGTGGTGTCCGACAACTCCGTTATTGCCGATGGCGTTCTCCCCACTCGCGTGGGGATGGTCCGAAACTTCTTCAGCCATTGTTACTTCACCATCGGTTCTCCCCACTCGCGCGGGGATGGTCCGACCGATCATACGCTAGTCGAACTGGCGGCTCGGTTCTCCCCACTCGCGTGGGGATGGTCCGCCTCCATAGGCTCCTTCTGGTAGGGCAACCGAGTTCTCCCCAGTCGCGTGGGGATGGTCCGTCATCGTTGCCAATCCCATCGGCTTGCAAACGGTTCTCCCCACTCGCGTGGGGATGGTCCGTTTTACACGACGGTCGGCGGCGGAGTGAAAAAGTTCTCCCCACTCGCGTGGGGATGGTCCGATGGACTCTGCCTCGCCCTTGAACCGCTCCTCGTTCTCCCCACTCGCGTGGGGATGGTCCGACCCGCTCCCCGTCGCCGATGGCCTTCAGCCGGTTCTCCCCACTCGCGTGGGGATGGTCCGATTGCCACCAGGGACAAGGAGCGCTGTGACGCGTTCTCCCCACTCGCGTGGGGATGGTCCGTTGCCGGGTTGACTGATCCTCATGAACCGGCGGTTCTCCCCACTCGCGTGGGGATGGTCCGGATTTGCAATCACAAGCCCCGTTGTTATTAAGGTTCTCCCCACTCGCGTGGGGATGGTCCGGATAGATGGCGTTCAGAGTCCGGAAGGCTCTGGTTCTCCCCACTCGCGTGGGGATGGTCCGGCGACAAAACCCCACCATGAAATTGCCGACAAGTTCTCCCCACTCGCGTGGGGATGGTCCGCGCGATGAGAGCCAGCAGCGCGGCGAACCGGAGTTCTCCCCACTCGCGTGGGGATGGTCCGGGCAGGCGTGGGCGTCCGACGTGACGGAATTCTTTCCGCGACGTGTAAAGAGAACTGCCACGACTTCGCTTACGGCACTCGGTTGGTCGCTACAACATGTTGCACGGCAGTCGGCAGCCTCATCTCAATGAGTGGCATCGGCCATGCGTACCATGCCGTTTGTCGCTGGAGTTGGCCGAGAAAAACTCAGAAGCCAGATCGAAGGCAGTTAGGGTAGGCATGTCATGGGCCGACACGCTTTGCGCGTGCGCGATCCAAGGCCGGCGATATGACGGGCGTTAGCCGACTGATTATGAAGTCAGCAACCGTTGCAAAGAGTCGACGCAAATCTTGCAGAGAGGCTGCGATTCCCGGCTTGTGTGGTCCCGCGCCACGGCCCAAGCAGATTCCAACGGTTCACAGTGACTCGCCTCCAAAAGTCGAGGTTGATTCCATTTCTTTGAAAGATTCGGCCTTCGTCTCACGCATCTAGCCTAGCAGGGCGGTGAAAAAGTCCGAAGAAAGATTGAACGAAGCATGGGGTCAGGGGATCGGATCAGTATGCGTGGAAAAGCTCAAGCCCAGCCTGATTTCCTAACTGTTGTGAACCTCAACGCCGCAGTGCCCGCGGACCATCCGTTGCGTGCGATCAAGCGCCGGGTGGATTCGATTCTGCAGAAACTCTCGCCCCTATTTGACAAACTTTATTCGGAGGAGGGCAGGCCTAGTATCCCTCCCGAGCAACTGCTGAAAGCTCGGATTTTGACGGCGCTCTACAGCGTGCGCAGCGAACAGTTGTTCTGCGAGCAACTGGGCTACAATCTGCTTTGGCTTTGGTTTTTGGACCGCGAGTTGAGCGAAGGCAGTTTCGATCGAAGTGTCTTTGCCAAGAATTACCAGAGAGTGCTCTCAGCCGAAGTGGCCCAGTTGTTCTTCGCCGAGGTGTATGACCTGTCGCGCCAGGAGGGTTGGACCAGTGACGAGCACTTCACCGCCGACGGGACACTGATCGAGTCGTGGGCCAGCCTGAAAAGTTTCGTACGCAAGGACGGTGCGGATAAAAAGAAAGTACAGTCGGCTAAAGACGACGATCCCGGCAATCCGACGATCAACTTTCACGGAGAAAAGCGACGCAATGATACCCACCAAAGCACGACCGACGGGCAAAGCGTGCTGTATCGCAAGGCCAAGGGCAAGGAAGCCAAGCTGTGTTTTGGTGCTCATGCCCTGATGGAGAACCGCAATGGATTATGCGCCGAGTTTACGATTCACAACCCGATTACCGAATCGGAGTCGATGATGGCATTGCGCCAAATGGACGAACATAGGCAATTTCATGAAGGGACCCGCCCGATGACCCTCGGGGCGGACAAGGGCTACCATCAGAAACAGTTTGTTGAGGGGTGTCGTCAGCGGCGCATTTCCCCCCACGTGGCGTGCAAGGAGAAGGTCAAGGTGGACGGCTTGGACGGTCGAACGACGGCCAAGGCCGGCTACCAAGTCAGCTTGCGGATCCGCAAACGAGTCGAGGAGATCTTCGGATGGCTCAAGACAGTGGGAGGACTGCGACGCAGCCGCTATCGCGGACAAGAACGCACCCAAGCTTGGGCGCACTTTGTTGCTGGCACCTACAACTTACTACGATTAGCTCGGCTGGAAGCACTCAAAGCAACGTGAAAGTTACAATGAGCCCGACGGTTCGGCTCTTAAAGCACTGGCCCAGAAGTTGACCAACCCAGAAACTCGGCGGTGACGCCGAGGTCAGCGCAGATCCTTAACGCGGTTCTTCCGCAAACTGAAACTTTCCACCAGAAACAAATGCGCGATTCGGAAAATCCAGCAGTTTTTCACCGTCCTGCTAGAAGCCCTGAAGCGAATCACCATGGAACGTTATCCGAATGCTGTTGCGCGGTTGCGACGGAAATTGGAATCTGAACCTCAACACACAGAACCGGTATGAAGACTCCAATGCACCCGTTGCGTCTCCTCTCGCTATGGCTTTGGTGCGGGCACTGCCTGGCTGCGGTCGCACCGCTGCCCGAACCCGTGGTCACTGAGCGGGGGCCGGATCACAAGGTCTGGACACGTGTCCAGCAGCACACTCTAGCGAACGGCCGCGTCGTGACGCGCACATCCTCCTACAAGGAACTGGGGACCGCAATGCACTACTGGCGCGACGGCCAATGGGTAGAGGCGCAGCCCGTTTTCGAAGTGTTTCGAGACGGGATCGTCGCGCGGCAATGCCAGCACCAGATTGTTCTCGCGCATCATCTCAACGCTCCAGGAGGCACAGTCGATTTGCTCAGTCCCGATCAGCAGCGTTTCCGCTGTTCGGTCGTGGGCCTGGCGTACACGGACGCAGAGACCGGAAAGAACGTGCTTATTGCTTCGGTCAGGGACAGCGCAGCAGAACTCATTGCTCCCAACCGTGTTTTGTTCCGCGACGCGTTCGAGGGTGACGTTAAGGCTGACGTGCTTTTTACGCTCACGCGCGAGGGCCTATCCCAATGGGTTCTCCTTCGCGAGAATCCGCGGCCCCCCGAGAACTACCAATTATCCAGCCGCTTCACCCGCTTGGAAGTTTGGACTGAATGGCTGGAATCGCCCGTCCCGGTCAAAAGCTCACAAGTCATTCACGCCGAATTAGACCGGGCAGTCCGGGCCGCAATGGTGGATCCTGACTTCCGAAACGAGGATTTGAACTTCGGCACGATGGGTATCGGAACGGGCGCAGCTTTCCCTCTGGAAAACGACGCCCCAGAACAAGGGGCAGCGCCCGATGCACCAGTGGGTAAGCTTTGGATTCGCACACCGGACGGCCAGGGCGGACCTGACCGCACCTTCCTGATCGAGCAAATCGAGTATCCGTCCATCCTGCCTCGCCTTCAGCGTTTGCCCCAGGCGGCCGCGTTGAAGCCGGCGCGCAAGAACGCACTCATGGCTGCCATCGCTCCTCCGGCGTCCCTCCCGGGGGTGAGGGGCAAAGGGCCGCTCCTCTCCCGCTCCTTCCCTCCAGCCCGGCTCGGTTCTGACTCCCCGCACATCCTTTTGGCGGCGGCGGTCTACCAGCGCTCCACCAACAAGACTGAAGCATTCGCTCGCGTCATCCCTCAAGCGGCAGCCCTAAACCATCAGCCGGCCATCCTCGGCTCTGCCTTCGTTCTCGACTGGACGTTACTGAATGCTGGGAATTTCACCAACTACACGCTCAAAGGAGACAGCACTTATTTCATAAATGGAACAGTGAATCTATATGGGACAACGATTATTGAAGGCGGATCTTGCGTCAAGTTCACTAATGGAACAACGCGCTCGGTCGCGTTTTGGGGCCCAATCGATTGCCGCACGCGCCAGTACAGCCCCGCATTCTTCACCGCAAAGGATGATGATTCTGTCGGGGAGATTATTGCGGGATCGACCGGCTCACCCGGCACGGCCAAGTATGCCAATTTTGCGCTGTATTTGAGAAGCGCCTCCACCGCCTATGACCTCCACGACCTTCGCATTCGTAATGCATTTAGAGCCATCATGGTCTTCGCCAACGGTGCTAGCTTGGCCTTGCGCGACTCCCACATGTCGCACATTACCTTCGGATTTGACCTCAGTGGGGGAGCAACCGCAGGAACTCACGCCAATATCTACAACGTGCTGGCTCAGGATGTGAATACGTTTTCGAGTGGGGGGACACAAACCGTAACGGCAGCGCACGTTACCTTGCACCTAGCGACTAACTTCCGACCAACTGGCACCACAGGCGCAATGTTCCTGACGAATTCCCTACTAATCTCCGTCACCAACAACCTCCTGTTCACCGGGGGCGCCGATGTCATCACCAATCTCTCGGACGCCGGCATCTTCCAATCCGCCGGTGCCGGTCTGCATTATCTGGCTGCTAACAGCCCTTATCGTAACGCCGGCACAACCAATATGGATCCCGCTCTACTCGCCGCCCTCAAACAGCGGACCACCTATCCACCGATCCTCCTCACCAACTCGATTACAGGTGACACCAATTTGTCGCCGCAGGCCCAACGGGACACCGATGCTCCAGACATCGGCTACGAGTACGACCCGACAGATTGGCTTGTAAGCGGTATCATTGTCAGCAACCTGACACTTACTCTCTCCAGGGGCACTGTGCTGGCGGCGTTCGGAAACTCCGGAATCGATCTCCGAACCAATACTCTGTTCCTGAGCATAGGCTCCCCCGAGACACCCAACATCCTAACCCGTTACGCCATGATTCAGGAGGACACCAGCACCAATTGGAGCGGCTCCACGCCCTATTATCAGGCGCTCGGTGCATCGGAGGAATATGGCGCGAGCAAGATCCACCTGCGTTTCACGCGCTTCACTTTGCCTGCTGGCCTCGGATTTCACATCTACAGTGGTGACATCACATGTGCTTTCACCGCTGAGCACTCCGAGTTCCATGGCGGAGAGTTCCGTTGGGACGCCGGCAAGCTGGTGACGTTCACAAACTGCCTGTTCAATAGACTCTCCACCTCAATCGAGGATAGCGGTTTTGCGCTTACCGGCCACTGGCGCAACAACACATTCTATGGTGGGCGCAACTACTGGAATACTCCGGGGAACACGGTGACCGTCTTTGACAACCTGTTCGACTACACCACGAACACTCTCTACACGCCCGTCACCAACAACTACAACGCATACCTCACCAACGCCAGCCGTCTGACCAACTTCGGCGCCAACGATATCGTGCTTGCCGCCACCAGCTACTCGTTCGAGACCAACGGCTTTGGACAGTTTTACCTGCCAGCCAACAGTCCTCTCCTCAATGCGGGCAGCACCGGGGCCACCAACGTGGGCCTCTTCCACTTTACGACAACAACAAACCAGTGGAAGGAGACAAACAGCATTGTCGATATCGGTTTTCACTACGTCGCCACCGGTACTAACGGCCTGCCTGTGGACACTGATGGTGATCGCCTCCCGGATTTCATAGAAGATGCAAACGGCAATGGGATCCGAGATTCGATTGAAACAAGCGTGACTATTGCCGACACCGATGGGGATGGAGTCAATGACTGGGATGAGTTCACGCAGGGCCGCGATCCGATTCAGCCTCCACCACCGTCCCCATACAATGGATGGAGGGCCGATATTGAGCCGAAGAAAGTCAGATTAGAGTCAGTAGTGCCACGCCGCTAGGAATCAGGAGGATGATATGCGATACCTAATGGCCACTTGTCATGCTCGCCACGAACAGTCGAACGCGACACAACACGCGTACGCCACCGCTCCGAAGCCTCTGCAATGGCCAGTATGGGCGTCTGTGCTCATCCTGCTACTGATGCATCTGAGCTGCAGCGAATCTGCCGCCGCGATCCAAGTAACTCTGAATGAAAACAGTATCGTCTGCGCTCAGGGCAACTATTCGGTGGTGATGGCAGGGGTAACAACTGGAGGTGAAGGACCTAATTGCCTGGTTGGCACGGCTGTGCCAGTGACGCAGTACCAATTGCAGCCTGGCCGCGTTTACCCACTCACTGTCGCTGGGCCACAAGTTTGCTCCACGCACCTTCGGTTCACTGTGCCTCCTTGTTATCAACTCGTAATCAATGGCATCGTCACATCGAGCATCGACAAGGGCGATTTAGGTACCACGAATGACGGAACCGGCACGTGGAATGTACAGGTCCAACACTCGATGAACCTCATCATGGACTTCGACGCCTGTCGGGACGGGGAGAGCTACTTCCTCCCGGCCGATGGCAGTTCCGTGGCCCGGCCATCGATCTCTAAACCGCTCAGTTCGACTAATCTTGCGCCCCCACTTGCTTGGTCTATCGCCTCGGCTGACAACCTGGGCTGCCAAATCAATCCGACAAATGGGTTGATCCGAGCCGGGGAGCGAGAAGGAGTCATTACGGTCAAGGCCATGGACACGAACGGTTGCCAAGTGCTTGGCGATTTGGAATTGCGCCGATGCGAGGAGTGCGGACCTTACGTGTGCATTATTGGGGACGTCGAAGTGTGGTTGTGCAGCGCGCACGTAGGCGTCAGCCTCGGGCAAGGCACGGGCGGCGTACCAGTGGGCCGGTTGAACCTCTTCGCCAACAACGGCTCCAACAACATGGCGTCGCCGGCGCTGCTCCGGTACAATTACCTTCGGAATGACGTGGAGGTTATCACCAACGCTTTCGGCGAAATCCAGCAGGTGAAGGCGCCTCAAGGCCTGGCGAACGTGCTCGTGACCGGCGCTTGGACCTATTCGATCCAATTCTTTGCTCTGACCAACGTGGGCGCGAAGGTCAATGGTCTTTACCAAACCAGCGGCAGCCCTTTCCGCACCGTGAACTTCGAGAATCCCACGCCATTCACAGCGGGCCGGCTTCGCGTTACCGATGCAAACAATGTCATCCACAATTTCACGAACAGCGCCCAGGTGTGGACGCTCGAATCGGGCGGCGGTTTAAGGCGCCAGCGACTGGAAACAGTCTGGTCCGAAACGAACACGGTCCGAACCGCCACGCATACGATTCTGAACTCTCAAAACCAGACCAACATTGTCCGAACTCGCAAATTCCGCACCTATTCCTGGGGTGAAGTGCTTGTTGAGGACAAGCTGGGGGCGGGCGACAACGCGCAGAGCAATCGCTACGACTATTCGGCCGACGGCCAAGTTCGGACTAACACGCTTGCGGACGGTTCGTGGCAGATCGAGTTTTACGACAGCAACGGGCGTGTTACGAATCTCTTCGCTGCCTTCCGCGACCAAACTCCCACGACGGACAAGACGCTGTGCCGTTTCGTTGAGTACCTATACCCGACTGGCCCGCACGGCTTCCCGTTCCTGGATCCCGGTACCTTCAAGACGAACGTTCCCCGCCAAGTTACCGAATATCTCACGAACCAGCTGGTTGCTCGCACTACCAACAACATATACCCGAACGGCACCTACCTAAAGCACGAGCAAAGAGTTTACACGACTCTCACGGACTACTTGACCACGGTGACCGTCGAGCATCTCGGCGACGCCTGGGACGGCCTGCCGCAAAGCGTCACTTTCCCGGACAGTCTTGCCGCCGTGTACGAGTATTCACTTAACCGGCAGAGTAATTCGTTCGCCTTCGGGCTGTCGGATGGCAATTTCCCGCCGAACGTCGTGACCAACGACCGGTTCAAAGCAACGACGGTCACCGGCCCACTCGGAGAGCCGCTTTCCAGCACTGTCATTGACCTGCGGTCCAGGCAGACCAACGCGCTGGAACTGTACAGCGAACACGACGGCTATGGCCGGCCGCGCAAGGTTCGGTTCCTCGACGGCACTTCCGATTCCATTGTGTACGGCTGCTGCGGCCCGGAGATCGTAACGAATCGCGAGAGTATCGTTACGGCTCTTACGTACGATGGACTGAAACGCCCGTTAACGGCCGACGTGAACGGACTGCTCTATACATCGATCTACGATGGTGCGGCCAATCTCCTTTCCCGTACCCGACGCGGCACAGACGCCACTACCATCACCATGGGCAGCTTTGGCTACGACTGGGCGGGCCGACTAACCAATGCCATCGATGCTGTGAACCGCAAGACGCGCGTGAGTGAGACCGCCCCACCCATCACGCGCACGATCACGTACGAGGATATTAGCACTCGCGTCGAGGACTATTACCGCGATGGCACTCTCAAGCGTGTGACCGGCGCTGCAACATTCCCTGTGCGCTACGAATACGGTGCGACCAACAACCAGACATTCCGAAGGGAAATCAGGCTGGCCACCAATGGCACAGACACCGCCGAATGGACGATGACGCTCTATGATATGGCCGGGCGGGCGGTAAAGCTCATCGAATCTGCACCGCCGGGCCAGCCGAACCCAGTTCACCAGCGAGCGTTCAATTCGCAAGGTCGGCTGTCGTACGTCATCGATCCTGACGGCTACACGCTGCGGTATTCCTACATTGACAACGGCGACATCAACTTCCTCGGGCTCGACGTCAACACCAACGGCACTTTCGATTTCGGCGGACCCGACCGCATCCTGAGCTTCTTTTACTCCGACACCACGGTGGAAGGCGTTCCCGTGCGCCGCACCGAAGTCCGGCACGACATGCCCAGCGGCGGGCCTGTGACTCTTGGAGTGAGGGACGTTTCTTACAACGGACTAAGGGCTTGGACGACAGCCTTCGGCCAGACGAACAAGACGCAACTCCTCTTCACCAACGGTAACCGCTACGTCATCCGTACCGCGCCGGATGGCACCGCTGCGGTGAGCACTTACAACACCGGCCGGCTGGCGAGCGTACAGGTGACCAATGCCGCCTTGGGCAGCCTGCGTTCGTTCACGTTCGGCTACGATACGCACGGGCGGCCCAACCGCCTCACGGACGCGCGCACCGGCACCACCACGAACACTTTCTACGACGACGACCGCGTGCTGGCCACCTATACGCCCGCGCCGGGGCCTGGACAGGCCTCCATTGGCAGGAGCTTCACGTACGATTCAAGGGGCCGTCTCCAATTCACTTATCTTCCCGGCGGCGGTTCCATCCTCACACAGTTCTACCCGACTGGCCTGCCGTTCAGCCGCTCGGGCAACCTGACGCCGCCGGTGCAGTTCGATTACGACGCGCAAGGCCGGCTGCGTCATGTGGTGACGTGGACGAACCTCTTCGGCTCGCCTAATGGCGCTGCGACGAACACGTGGGATTACGACGCCTACCGCGGTCTGCTGGCAGCGCGTATCTACCCCGATGGCAAGAGCAATACTTTCAGCTTCACGAATTCCGGGCGTTTGGTCGCGCACACCTGGGCACGCGGTGTAACAGCCCGCTACGGCTACAACGCGGCGGCCAAACTTGCGGCGGTGGATTATTCGGACAGCACTGCCGACCTGGCTCTCGACTATGACCACCGTGGGCGGCTGGTGCAGGTGACGCAGGGCACGAACGTGACGGTGTTCACGCTGACCGACGCCGGCCTCGTGCTGAGCGAAACGAACAACGGTGCCCTCACGCTCACCAACGGCTACGATGCGCTGCTGCGGCGCGCGCGCGTCTTCGCCAACCCGGTTCAGTGGAGCGCCACGGATTATGCCTACGACGCGGCCTCGCGCCTGGCTGGCGTGACCAATGGCGAATTATCTGCCCGCTACGACTGGCTCACCAACTCACCGCTCATCGAGAAAGTGACGATGCGCGACCTCGGCGACACCCGCCTCACCACGACACAGACCTTCGACAACCTGAACCGACTCCTATCAGTGAGCAGCCAGCCCAGCGCCTCGGGCGTCCCTCCCATTGCCTTCTCCTATGCCTACAACGTCAAAAGCCAGCGCACAGCAGTGACGAATGCAGAAGGCACCCGCTGGAGCTTCGCATACGACTCGCTCGGCCAGATCACCAGCGGGCGGCGCTACTGGCCGGACGGCACGGCGGTGGCGGGGCAGCAGTTCGATTATGCCTTCGACGAAATCGGCAACCGCCTCTGGTCCGCTCGCGGGGGCGACGCGTCGGGCGCGAACCTGCGCGAGGCCTCCTGGCTGTTCAACTCCGCCAACCAGCTTACCAACCGCGCCGTGCCCGGCTACATCGACGTGCTGGGCCGGGCGGCCAGCAACGCCACCGTCACGGTCAACAACGAGCGCATTTATGGCCGGCAGGCCATGGAGTATTGGCGGTACGAACTCTCTGCCAACAACAGCACCGCTCTCGCCGCAGTCGGTATCACGAACATCGGCGTGTTGCAGGATCCGCAGCCGGCGGCAATTCCCACGGACATCGTGACTTCCAACGTCACGGCGCTCCTGCTGCCCAAGACTCCTCAAGTCCTGAAGTACGACGCGGACGGCAATCTCACGAACAACGGCCTGTGGTCGCTCAAGTGGGATGCCGAGAACCGGTTGATCGAAATGGAGCACCTGTCTGCCGTCCCGGCTGCCAACCGGCTGAAACTGAACTTCACCTACGATTGGGCGGGCCGGCGCAGCAGCAAGACTGTGTCGAATTACGCGACCGGTTCCTGGCAACTGGAGAGCGCGCGGCGGTGGATTTGGGACCGCTCGCGCCCCTTGGCGGAGGTTGAGGCCACAAACAGCACCGCCTGGCTGCGCCACTGGTTCACCTGGGGCGCGGACGACGCCGGCACGCTGGACGGGGCGGGCGGCGTGGGCGGGTTGGTGGCGGTGAGCAAGTATGGCGACGGGGGCGGGTCGTGGTACACAGCCTCGGACGGGCAGGGCAACGTGGCGAGGCTGGTCGATTACTCCTCCGGGACCGCCGATAGTCATCTGGAATACAGCCCGTTCGGGGAGGTGCTGCGGGCCAGTGGCCGGGCGGCTGACGCCGCGCCCTTGCGTTGGAGCACGAAGTACGAGGATGCGGAAACGGGCTTCGTTTACTATGGCTGGCGCTACTACGACCCGACCACTGGCCGCTGGTTGAGCCGCGACCCCATCGGCGAGTCGGGCGGGCTGAATCTATACGGGTTCGTGGGGAATGATCCGGTCAATCGCCTGGATCCGAGTGGACTCCAGGGTAATCTCACGTTCGGACAACCA
>Ga0134127_10000426_pt1 | contig 41036 bp, 29 predicted proteins | sample KB31753_FD_96459 | JGI IMG/M metagenome (GOLD analysis project Ga0134127, IMG submission 96459) | Terrestrial soil microbial communities with excess Nitrogen fertilizer from Kellogg Biological Station, Michigan, USA - KB3-175-3 | ecosystem: Environmental > Terrestrial > Soil > Unclassified ...
GATGCGGGAAAACCGCCTGTCCGGTTTGATGAGCGGGATGTGGAAACGGAAGCACGGTCTGGCTATTGAGGCACCGCCAAACGAAAGGGGCGGTTCAACGGATAGGCCCGACCTAAACTCACCGCGCCACATCTCGACTCTGCAAAACTGTAGCGGCGCTCTGTGAGCGCCGAACAAGGTGCACATTCTGGCCGATTTCGGTGGTCACAGACGTCACAGACCGCCGCTACAATCGCACTTGGAGTTTTTGAACGGGCTGTTAAGCCTCCCGCGCATGTCGAAACACGTATTGATCATCGGCGCCGGGGTCATCGGTCTCTCCACGGCCTATTACGCCGCGCGCCGTGGGCATCGTGTCACGGTCCTCGACCGCGAATCCGCGGCGCATGAAGGCTGCTCGTTCGGCAACGCGGGCATGGTCGTGCCCAGCCATTTCGTGCCGCTGGCGGCGCCCGGCATGGTGGCGCTCGGCCTCAAGTGGATGTGGAATGCGGAGTCGCCGTTCTACGTGAAGCCGCGATTGAGCTGGGACTTGCTGGATTGGGGCTGGAAATTCTGGCGGGCGGCAAACGCAGCGCATGTCGCGCGCTCGGCGCCCTTGCTGCGGGATCTGCACTCCGCAAGCCGCGCATGTTTCGAGGAACTGGCGGAGTTGCCCGGAAACGAATTCGGCCTCGTAAAGAAGGGGCTCGTCATGTTGTGCAAGACGCAGCACACGCTGGACGAGGAGGCCAAAATGGCGGAGCGGGCGCGCGCGCTCGGCGTGGAAGCCCAGGTGCTCGATGTCCGGCAAACGGCCGCGCTCGAGCCGGGCGTGCGGATGGACGTGGCCGGCTCGGTCTATTTTCCCAACGACTGCCATCTGTCGCCCAACCGCTTCATGGCCGGGCTGCGCCAACAATTGGAGAAGCTGGGCACGACCTTTTCCTGGAACACCGAAGTCAGCGGCTTTACGCAACACGCGGCACGCATCACGGCCGCTCGAACGTCGGCCGGAGACTTTCCAGCGGACGAATTCGTGATTTGCGGCGGGTCCTGGTCCCCGGAGCTGTCGCGCCAACTGGGCCTGAAGCTGCCGATGCAGGCTGGCAAAGGCTACAGCTTGACGTTGCCGAAGCCGCGGCAACTCCCGCAGATCTGCGCCATCTTCGCCGAGGCGCGCCTCGCGGTCACGCCCATGTGTGGCGCGTTGCGGTTTGGCGGGACAATGGAGATCGCGGGCTTGAATGAGACCATCAACCCGGCCCGCGTGCGAGGAATCCTCAAGGCGATCCCAAAGTATTACCCGGAGTTCAGCCTCCAGGACTTCGAGGGCATTGAGCCGTGGCGGGGCCTGCGTCCGTGTTCGCCAGATGGCATGCCTTATGTGGGCCGGACGGCCAGGTGTGCCAACCTGATCCTGGCGACCGGCCACGCGATGATGGGCCTGAGCCTGGGGCCCATCACGGGACGGCTTGTGGCGGAGTTTGTCAGTGGCGAAAAGTCAGGGTTCGATCTGACGCTGCTGGACCCGGATCGTTACGCGTGAGGCAGGCTCGGACTACATTCTGTTGCAGAGCACAATGAGGCCACGGTCTTACCCCTCCCCATGAACCCCGGTAGGGCCGACCTGCTGGTCGGCCTGGACGCGCGGCAGCGCGTCCCTACCGGTTCAGGGGTTCAAGGCGCGAAGTAATGGTTGGGTGAGGGGTGAGGACGCTGAAGTTGGCCCCTGCAACAAAATTGAGAGCCGCCATGTGGCGCCCTATTTTGCGGGGGCGTGAACTTCTGTCTTCGGCCACTCGGCCGCCCAGGCGTACCAACGGCATTGCACGCTGTTGACCCAGCTCAGTTCCCTGCCGCGCAGTGGGCCGTCCACGCCGCGGCCTGCCAGCGTCCAGCGCGTGCCGGTCTCCTTGTCCTTGAACGGCGCCGTTTCAGGGGAAATCTTGTCCGCGTAAAACGTCAGAGTTCGGTCATCGAGCCTGGCGCTAAAAGTGACGGCGCTTTTGGTCGGGCCGTACCAAAAGACCGCGAGCGGTTCCCCGCCCACGCTGTCGGTATAACAGCGGCGTTCCTTCTCCACTTCGAGCGGGAACGCCTTGGTCGCCCCGTTGGCCTCGACGCCCATGACCAACGCGAACGATTCCAGTCGGGGATCGACCTTGCCCATGTTTTTCTTCGCGTCGGCAGAAATTGCTTCGGGCAATTCACCCGGTGGATACTTCTTTCCATCGAACAAGTCGTATGCCGTGGACTCGGGGTGGAGCATCAGCCAGTGTGCCCACTCCGTCACCAGGAAGGGAGTCCGTTCGAGCCGGTGCCCCTTCTGCGGACCTTCGAATGCGAGGCCCGTCAGCGCGCTCCAGAGCGTGCCATCGCGGCCTTTGACGACCATCACGCCGCCGCGCCAGCCGTGGAACTCGTAGCCGTAGTCCTTCTTGAAGACGCTGACGTAGCCGCCGTCGGGATCGTAAAAAAACAGGCCGTAAGTGTCGTTGACGACCCGCGGCACGGCCAGAAAATGGCGCAGCGGAATTGCCCCGCCATTGTGCGGCCCGCGAATCCACGCCACGACCCGGTCATCCGGACGGACAAAGTTCTTGCGATGCTCGGTCGAGCAGTAGGAACAGGGCGGTTCGGTGAGGGGCTTGAAGAGGCCGGGCTTGGGAAGAATCTCCCTGGCTGTGTCGGAAGCGGGGTGTGAAGCGGGCGGCAGCAGCAGTATAAGCAGGGCGAGCAGAGCAGCATTCTTCATTGCCTGCACAGTGTCGGTGAATCGGCTTGGGGAGGCAAACGCGATTTGCTTTGCGGGGATATGTAGTTGCGACCGTGAGGTCGCGGGCCACCATTCCAAGCGGCAATTGGCGTTGCCCAGGTGCTTAGGCACGAAACCGCGACCTCACGGTCGCAGCTACACCAGTTACTTGATGTCCAATTCGCGGTAGTGGACGGCTCCGCTCATCTTGCGGTCCAGGAGTGCCGCCTCGAGCTTTTTGCCGGCGATGGAGCGAGGCGGATTGTCCGGCACTTTCAGGTCGGCGAAAGGTTTTTCGTCCACGAGCGTTTGCCAGGCCACCAGGCAAATGGCGACGACATGCTCCAAGGGGTGATCGGGCTGGATCTGCTTGCGAAGCCATTCCAGCGCTTCCTTCTCCTTTGCGTCGTCGCAGTGGGCCAGTTGGACGCCCGTCGTGTCCCAAGTGTGGTTGCCGTCGTGATGCACCCGCACGAGCACGTCGTGGGCGGGCGTATCCCCGAGTTCAGCCCAGATGGACTCGACGATGAAAGGGGGCGCGAAGATCTGCTCGAAGCTGTGCTTGAGCATGGTGCTGAGGGCGAAACTGATGAGCCGGCGCAGGGTGACGTCCTTGGGATTGCGGCTGAAGCCTTCCAGGTGGGCCGCTTCGATGGCGGCCTGGCGGAGTTTTTCGATGTCGACCGGATGACCGAGCGCCGCCAAGCCGTGGCGGTCATAGACCTCGAAGATTTTCGAATGTCCGATGCCGACACCGAGGAGGAGGATGCCTTCCGGCCTCGACACGGCGAAGACGGGCGTGCCGCCTTTCATCTGCTCGCGGATGTACTCGCGCCGGTTGCCAATGGCCTCGAGCCAACGATAGGGTTCTTCGGTCATCGGTGCTCTCCGTTGTTCTTCCAAAACTGCTCCTGTTCATCCGGGCCGATGTTCCGCGTGCCGGAGCGGGAGAGGTGTTTGATGGTCGCAAAGTTCCGCTTTTCGGGCTGCACGCCTCCTGTGGCGGTATCGAACTCCGCCGCGGTGATGAGCAGCCGATTGGCCAGTCCACAAGCCTGGGCCAACGACATGTCAGCGGGCCTGGGGTTGCCCCATTTTTCCAGGAAGCTCAAAATGGCTTTGATGCTCCCGCTGCCGGAGCCACTGCCAGCAAAATTCACGGCTTCGAACTGGGCGCCCAGCGGGTCGTAGAAGTGAATCTGTGGCCGGGCCTCCGGCTCATCGACCTCGACTCCGGCGAAAATGGGGGCAACAAGACCGAAGCCCTGGATGGTTCCGGCCAGGTTGTTGCGCAGGAGCTGTGAAAGAGCGCGGATTTTCGCCGGCAAGCTCATGGGCTGAAGCTGGCTTCGCCGGTAGAATTCGAAGCTGGTCTGGAGCGTGCGGGCCATTTCGAAGGCGGTGGCGGGCACCCCCGCGATGGCCATGAGCGAGTGGCTGTCCAGTTCGAGGATTTTTTCCGTCTTGTCGGAGAAAACGAGATTGCCCGCCGTGGCGCGGTGGTCGCCGGCGATGATGACGCCCTCAGCGCAATGGAATGCGAAGACCGTCGTTGCCTGGAGTGGCTCCAAGGCCGCGGCGTGTGGCGCCAACTGCGGCAACGGTCCTTGTTTGGGCAGCAGGGCCAGGAAATCGCCGTTCATTGGCCGGTGCGCTGGCGATAACGTTTGGCTTGGTCGGGGTCAACCTTGCGCATTTTCTTGAGCAGTTCCTCGGTATTGGGCTTTTCGACCTTGGGCGAGGAGGGGCCGTCGCCCCCGCCGCCGCCACCGCCGGGAGCCGGCGTGGGCGGCAAAGGTTTTCGCACGGTGTCAGGCATAAGAGTCAGTGGGGTTGACTTTGTCGACGTAATGTCGCCCGTTCACACGATCTTGGCAAATTTCAGTTGTGCCAAATCTTCAACTGTCTGCGCAGCGGCAATCACTTTGAGACTTTGCTTAATTAACGCTGGGTCGAAAAGGCTTCTCAAATCAAGTTCGATCTTCTTGTGAGCGCCTTTCAGCAGGATGTAGTCCCACTGCGTGGCCTGCACGCTGCTGCCGAATTTCTCGATGCAACGGCCGCGAACCGCAGCGCGGGTCGTCGAGGGCGGGCAAAGGCTGTGGCTGGTAATGTCCAGCTTGGGGTAGGGGAGCCGGAAGGTGTTCTGGTCCCAAAGCGCGTAGTAGAGGCCTTCCTCCCGGTTCAGCAGGTGATAGGTGAGGTCGAGGCTGCGCAGCCAGGGGTCATCGGACGAAAGCTTCTCGGCGTGGCGGAATTCCTCGATGAGCTTGTACTTCGCGCACCAATCGAGGCGATCGGCGCAGGAGAGCGGGTCACGTCCCAAATCGTTCAGCACTTCCTCCCATCCCGTGACGACGGCGGCCCACTCTGGTTCGAGTTTTGGACAATATTCTCGCACAAGGTCCAGGTAGGCGCGTTGAATGTCCAGGCCGGTTGTTTTGTATCCGTTCAGATCGCGACAGACCCATTTCCAGGTTTTGTCCCGCGAGAGGGTTTTCAGCGTCTGGATGGGATCGGCCACGCGTGGGACGCGGTCCAGCGGGCAGCCGTTGAGCAGCGCCTGGAGCACCAGCGATGTCGTGCCCACTTTCAGCCACATCGAGTAGAGCGACATGTTGGCGTCCCCGATAATTACGTGGAAGCGCCGATAGAGCTCATTGTTGGCGTGGGGTTCGTCGCGCGTGTTGATAATCGGCCGGCGCTGCATCGTGTCCACGCTTTGCAGTTCGCTGAAGAAGTCCGCCCGCTGCGAGATCTGGAAGCCCGGCCCGGTGAACTTGTCCTCTTCCTCCCAGCCGAACTTGCCCGCGCCGCAAACAATCTGGCGCGTGACGAAAAAGGCGACCATCGCCTGGCTCAACGTCTCCCATGGGATGCGCCGGGGCATGAGGTAATTCTCGTGGCAGCCGTAGCTGTGCCCGCGGAAGTCAGTGTTGTTTTTGTAGAGCAGGACGGGGTTGTCCGTGTTTTGGTTGAGGTTCTTGACGCACGCCATGAGGAGCGCGTCGCCCTCGTAATCCTGCTGGAGCAACTCGAGCAGGGTGCTGCATTCCGGGGCGCAGTATTCGGGATGGGCGTGGTCGTTGTAAAAACGGGCGCCGTTGCGGAGGACGAGGTCACTCTTGATTTCGCTGAAGGTCAGGGCGCGCTGGGCATCCTGGGCGAAGTAGTTTGCCTCGTCGCTGTCCTGGAGCAGTTCCTTGACCCGGAAGCCGCGGGCGTCGCAGTGGGGATCTTCGCAGGAGTAGTCCCATCGCATCCGCACTCCCGGGGCGGTGGCGCTGCGCACCAAGGCGATGCTCTCGGCGACGACATCGACACCCTCGGGATTACTGCGAGTGATCCCGATTTCCGTTTCGGTGCCAAATTGGATGTCCATAATCACGGCTCCGTCATCCGCATGACACGCGCCGCTACTGCCTTGTACGCCCGAGACGCAGGTTGCGCAAGCGGCGCGGCCGGATGTTCGACCGACAAGGCAGTAACGGTATTCGCACGCGGGGCTTGAGAGGGAAGTTTGAGTGCCTTTCTCCAACCCGAGGCGATTCGCAATTGGTTGAAGGGGATGACCCTGGCGTGAGGGGTAAGACGCGGCCTGGAAGCGCTCTTAACAGCGTGAATGGCGCCCCCGATGGGCGTTCCGCGATTCCCCGGCCCGAAGTTTCGTGAATTCACCACCACGACTGCGGCGTCTGTCCCCGGTTGTCCATGGGCAGGCGTTCATGTTATCGGTTGGGTAGAATAACAAACCGGCCGCGACGCGCCGTTAACCGTCGCCACAGGCAATCAGAAGATGATCATGCCCGCAACTCACATGCTCCGAGGCAAGCAAAGGATTGCAAGTCGACGCGAAATCGTTCCAACTGTCGGCGTGCCGCCGCAGTGTCGCTTCGTGGAAGTCCCTGGCCTCTTTCGGGAGGCGCTGCTTTTCGCCTCCCGATGAAGACGCTGCTCGTCCTCGCCGCACATCCTGATTTGGCGGAGGCGATTCGGGCGGCCGTGTCGCCCGAGCGCTATCGCGTCATCCATAGAGTCAACATCGACGATGCCGAACCGTTCACCACCCGTGGGTTGGTGGACCTGTGCATCGTGGATGCGGAATTGACTGGCGTTCAGGCGATCTGGCTCCTGGAAAAGGTCCGCCGCCGGCTTCCGCAGGCCGTGCTCGTGGTTTGTTCCAGTGTCCGGGCCCCGGAGTGGGAGGAAGAGGCGTATCTGCAAGGCGCCGTTCACGTCCTGGCGAAGCCGGTGCGGCCGCGCTTGCTCAACAGTGTCCTGGAGCGCCTTCGCGCCACGACCCCGTCTCCTCAGCCGCCCGGAACGCGTTCCATTGCGGCGCCTCGGCCCGAGGAAGGCGTCCGGCAACCCAGGGCGGAGCATACCGCAGCTGAAGCGCTGGCGGTGTTGAGGAATTTTTCGGGTATTCTCACGCACTCCCTCAATGCGGAGGCGTTGCTCAAGGAGTTCCTGCTCCAATTGCGGGCGATCCTTGGAGTGAATCGAGCGGCAATTTTTTTGCGTCAGCCTGTGACGGGCTTCGCCGCCGCCGCGAGCGATGTTCGTTCGATGCGCTCGGCGTGCGCCATCGGGCTGTCACCCGGCCTCTTGGAACACTTCGAGTTGTCCTTCGACACCGGCATCGGCGGCGGACTCTTTCGGCGAGGCCGGATTCTGCGCAGCGAGAGTCTCGAAGCGAATGAAGACGCGGGAATTCGAAAGGAATTCGAGCTGCTCGGCGCGCAAGTGGCCATCCCGATCCTCGACCGTGAGACCCTCGTGGGCGTGGCAGTCTTCGATGGCCGCGTCACCGGCGAACCGCTGGCCAACGGCGAACTGGAACTGGTCTTCCACCTGCTCGAGGAATTGGGACTGGCGGTAAAGAATATCTGGCTGCACGGCCAACTCGCCGCGAACCATGAAATGATGGCCGACGTGCTGCGCGAGTTGAGCAGCGCCTGTGTGGTGATCAGCCGAGACCTGGCAGTGTTGCACGCGAACAAGGCGGCGCGCCAGATGTTCACGCGGGGCCGGCGGCCGGGAGGCGAATTGGATTTCAGCGATCTGCCGCAGGCCTTGGGCGCCAAGGTCTACCAGGTGCTCCAGACTGGCTCGGGCATTGCCACGTTCAAATACCAGTCCACGGAGACGCCCAACGCCACTTACAACGCCACGGTCTTGCCCCTTCAGCGACCGGGTGCGCCCGCACCGACTTCCGTACTGCTCGTTGTCGAGGACCACACCCAGTCCGAACAGCTTCGCAAGCTGGAAATCGAAGCGGCCAACCTTCGGCTGGTTAAGAGCATGGCCGACCGCATCGCGCATGAAGTCGGCAACGCCATGGTGCCGGTTTCCACGCACCAGCAATTGATCGCCGAGCGGTTTCGGGACGCCGAGTTTCGCGCTTCGCTCGATGTGGCCCTTTCCGAGAGCGTCAAGCGGGTCAACAGGCTCATCAGTCAGATGCGCTACCTGGCGCGCGACGCCGTCTTGAGCCGCGAATCCCTCCCCCTTACGCAACTCATCGAAGAAGCGTTTAAGGAAGCCCACCGGCATCAACCGGCCCGCTCAGCGAAGCTCCAATTTGAAAACGGCGGCCAGCCTATTGTGCTGGCGGGGGACCGCGCCGCGTTGCGCCACGCGCTTTCGGAAGTGCTTCTCAACGCCATCCAGGCCAATCCCGCCGATGCCCGGATCAAAATCAAGGCGACCACCGAAAGCGACGACCAGGGACATGACTGGGTCCACATCGATGTCGCTGACAACGGCACTGGCTTCAGCGCGGAAGCTGCACAGAAGGTGCCGACGCCCTTCTACACCACGCGGACGGTCGGCCTCGGGCTCGGCTTGTGCGTCGTCCGCAAGGTCGTCGAAACCCATCAAGGCCGCTTGTCGATATTCAACCTGGCGCCGGGCCAGACGAGTTCGATCCGAATCTCGTTGCCGTTGGGCGCGGAGAACGTCGTGCCGGCTGCGAACTGACAGCGGACAGAAGATAGTTTTTTGTCCGTACAAAAACGGCTTGTGACGACACGCCGCGTTTGTAGGATGTCGCGCGTTCAGTAGAACGAACCCCGATAGATGGACCTGAGAAGCCTTTTGCCGCCCGGCGCGCGCACGCCGATGCCCGACACTCCCGTCGGTTCCTCGTCCTCGAATTGCCTCCCCGATCATGCATCTGCCTTCCGCTTTGCCCGACCCTGAGATCAGTGTCCTGGCCGACCCGGCGCCGTCAGCATCGGCGCCGAAACGGCCACGCATGCTCATCGTCGACGACGAAGAAGGCCCTCGCGTATCGCTCAAAGTCATTTTCCACGAGGAATTCGAGATCGAGATGGCTGCGGACGGACCCACGGCCATCGAACTGGCCAAGCAGCAACCTTTCGACGTGGCCGTGCTCGATATCCGCATGGGCGGGATGTCGGGCATCGAGGTGCTCGAACGGCTCCGATATCTCGACCCGGGCGTGGAGGCGGTGATGATGACGGCGTTCGAAACATCGGACACGCTTCGCCAGGCGTTACGGCTTCAGGCGTGCGATTACATCAACAAGCCCTTCGATGTGGCCACCATGCGCGCCGCCGTGGCCAAGGCCGTGGACCGCCGCTCGCTGGGCAGCGAGGTCCGCACCAACAGCGAACAGCTCCAGCGGCTCCAGAAGGACCTTCAGGCCTTGCATCTCGAGAGTGAAACCAACCGCACTCGCGGCGAGATTTACGCAAGCGTCATCCATGATATTAACGGCCCGCTCACGGTCATCTCCGGCCAGCTCCAATTCATCAACCAGCGCGTGAGCCACGAGACCGCGCTCCAGGGGGAAGACCTCGAACTGATCAAGGACCGACTCAAGCGCATCACCAAGCAGGCAACCAATTGCATCGAGATTTCCCGCCGCTACCTGAGTTTCCTGCGTCAAAACTCAGGCGACACCGCGCGCGTCTGGGCCAACCAGATTCTGGGCGATGTCCGCGACCTGCTCCAGATCCACCCCGGCGTGCGAAACAACCAGTTGCTCGTCCATCCCCTGCCCGAAGACGCGGCCATCCCGATCAACGGCACCGATCTGATCCAAATCCTTCTGAACCTGACCATCAACGCGCTACAGTGTTCGCAACAGTTTCATCGCGTCGAGATTCACGGCAGTCTGCTCCAACAGCCGCTGGATCTGAAACTGTTCGCGGACGGTCCCGAAGACCGTTTCATCAATCGTGCCGGGTTCAACAACAGCGCGCCGTTGCTGGCGCTGTCCGTCCAGGACAACGGTCCTGGCATCCGGGCGGACGTGATGCCCAAGATTTTCGAGCCCTACTTCACCACGCAACCGCGCACGCAAGGCACCGGACTCGGTCTGTGCATCGTTCACCGACTGCTCTCCCAGGCCCGAGGAGGTCTACACGTGCATACTCAGGCTGGCCAGGGCACCGTGTTCACCGTTTACCTCCCGGCCTTTCCTACAAACATCAAGGGACCGGGCGGCGAGGCGTCTGGTTAGCCTACTCCGCGTTGTCGTGACGTAGGCGGCGGCTGCTGCCGCGTAGTCGAAGCATTGTCAGGAGGCGACCGCCTTTACGAAGCCTGGCCCAGGCCCGACAAAATTGCCGAATGGAGGCAGAAACTGGCCGCATTCGACGAGGCCGAGGCAAAAAGGATCGTGCCCGCGCAGCCGTGACTCCCCGCGCGAAGCAGACCTTTGCACTTGGCGCTGACGAAGCCCGCAGACAAGCGAGCGGTCGGTCGCACCACGATGGAGCTTACGCGGTCAGGACTGTCGTAGGTCTGGTCTGCTCGCCACGCCGGTAGATGACCGAGAGGAGTCGGCGCATCTCCCAAGGACCCTCGTGCTTTCGTTGATCGTTGAAGGGAGTACCGAAGATCAGTCATCCAGCGCGTTTGAAACGGCGAAGGCGATGCGCCTTTGGGATTGATCGCAAGCGGTTTGCGCTTATCTTGACCGCAGCGACCATTCACCCGACACGCGCATGTTTTTCGGCGTCGATTATTATCCGGAGCACTGGGTTTGGCCTTATGCCGGGACGGCAGAGGAGCCGGAGGCGCGTTGGAAGCGGGACATCGAGTTGATGCGCGAAGCCGGCGTGAACGTGGTGCGCATGGGCGAATTCGCTTGGGGCCTTTACGAACCGGAGGAGGGGAAGTTCGACTTCGAATGGATGCGGCGGGCGATGAACCTCTTTCAGAGTTCCGAAATCAAAGTCGTGCTCGGCACACCCACCGCTGCGCCGCCGGTGTGGCTGGCCAGGAAGCATCCGGAGATTCTCCCCGTGGACGAGCGGGGTCTGGTGAAGCGCGAAGGAACGCGTCGCGCTTATTGCATGAACAGCGACGTGTATTGGGATTACACGAAGCGCATCGTGCGGGCCCTGGCGGAGGCGCTCGGCAAGCATCCTTCGCTCGTCGCCTGGCAGATCGATAACGGGCTGGGCGGGCACTTCACCGAGTGCAGCTTTAACGAGGAGACGCGCCGGGACTGGGTTCAGTGGCTCAAGGCCAAATACGAAACCGTCGAGCGGCTGAACAATCTCATGGGCACGCGCTTCTGGGCGCAAGGGGTGACGCGTTTCGAGGACGTGCCGATGCCCATGGCCGCGCCGACGGTGCACAATCCGGCGCTGGTGGTCGATTGGATGCGCTTTTGCAGCGACACCATCGTGGCTTACGCGCGGATGCAGGCCGAGTTGCTGCACGAGTTGACTCCCGGCATCCCGGTTACGCAGAATCTCCGCGCGCTCACGCGCAAATTCGACCACTTCGACATGGCCGAAGTGATCGACTTTGTGAGCGTGGACAGCAACGCGACGGTCAAGGCCAAGTCCGCTGAAAACGCGTGCGAGATCGACATGATGCGCTCGCTCAAGAAAGCGGGCATCCGCACACCGGACGGCGACACCGGCTTCTGGGTCATCGAGCAGAAAGCCAACAATGTGGACTGGCAGGAGGTCAACTCCCTGGTGCGTCCAGGAGTCGTGCGAATGTTCACGCACCAACTCGTCTCGCGCGGGGCCACTGGCGTGCTCTATTTTCTCTGGCGCCAGGCGCGCATCGGCTCGGAGAAGTTTTACGGCGGCGTGTTGACCCACGACGGCACCACGAAAAACCGCGTCTATAAGGAAATCAAGGAAGTCGGCCAGGAGTTGGCGCGCCTGGCTCCGCTCTTGAAGGACACGCGCGTGGTGGCGGATGCGTGCATTCTCACGAGCCACGAGAACGACTGGAATTTATCGAGCACCAAACAGCCGACACGGGCGTTTCGCCAGCGAGACCACGTGCAGTTGTTCTACAACGCGTTTCACGACCGGAACATCCCGGTCGATTTCGCACGCCCGACGGAGGACCTCCAGCGCTACAAGGTCGTGGTGGCCCCCTCCCTGCAATTGCTGGCGGGCGGCGAAGCGGACTTGCTCAAACTTTACGTGCAGAACGGCGGCACGCTGGTCGCCACGTTCAACACGGGCTTAATCGACGAGCATAACATCGTGCCGGACACCGGTTACCCGCACGACTTGACGGATGTGTTCGGCCTGGAAGTGCGGGAATTCGATCCGTTGCTGCCGGGCGAGGAGAACCACCTTACGCTCAAGGGCCAGTTCAGCGCCACGCACATGCATCCGGCGAAAGTGTGGTGTGATCTCATTGAGGCCAAGGGTTGCCAGGTCGTCGGCACGTTCGCGAAGGACTTTTACACGGGCTGGCCGGCAGTGACCCTCAATAACTTTGGCCAGGGGCGTGCGATTTATATCGGGACGATGAGCCATCAGTTTTTCTATCACGATCTCGTCGTGTGGCTGCGCCAACTCTGCGGCATCAACCCGTTGCTCAAGGTGCCCGACCAGGTCGAAGTCAGCATGCGGCAAAAGGAGGGCACGAAGGTCTTTTTCCTCATCAACCACCAGAATTCTCCCGTGCGCATCCCCTTCCTCAAGCCGATGCACGATGCGTTGACCGGCCGGACACTCACCGGCAATCAGGACCTGCCGCCCCATGGCGTGATGGTGCTCTCCGAACAAACGTCCGTCTGACGCGCCATGCTTCGTCGTCCGTCTCGCTTCATCCCGCCGCTTGGCCCGCCTCGGCGCAGCGCCCGCCAACGCGCGTTGGCGGAGTTGCGAGGCGTCGACTTCGCGCCGCTGGAGAAAATCCGCGAGCGGCCGGCGCGTTCCGTGGGCGCCCTTGTGCCGGCAGTCCTCGGGAAACTTCGCATGGACCAGCGCCAGGCAGAAGCAGAGATCGTCCGCGTTTGGAATAATCTGGTGGATCCCACGCTCACGGCGCACGCGCAGCCCACCAGCATCGCCAAGGGCACCTTGTTCGTCACCGTCGACAACAGCGTGTGGCTGGATGAAATCGTCCGTTACCGCCGCAAGGAAATCCTCGCGCGTCTCCAGCACAGCTTCGGCCGTGAACTCATCCAACGGATCTCGTTTCGCGTTGGTTGAGATGCTGCCGGGCTTCAGGGCGCAACTCGGGGCTCAGGACAAAATACCCTCCTCCGCCCCCGTCGGCCATTGATCCAGCGGTGTCCACCCGAGCAGTTCCTGGGTTGGCGCAAGATCGAAAATCACCTTTCCCGCCGGACGGCTCGCGACGAACAACGCGAAGAAGCCTGCGGCCAGCTCCGCTTCCAGCGCCCGCACGAAAAAACGTCCTGCGTCGCCCGGGCTGAGATAAGTGGATTTGCCCCGTTCGCTGGCGGCGAGTTCGGCCACTTGCTCGCGCGTGCGCGGACACCACCCCAGCCGCACGGCAATCACAGTTGATGCGCCGTTTCTGGCAAAGGCCTTGCCGGCCGCTTCCGCAGCAACTTTGGTCACGGCGTACCAGTGTCGCGGCGTGAAGGGATCGTCCGGGCGAATCGGCAGCGGCCCGTCCATTTGCTGCCACCAGTTGACCTGTCCCGTGCTGGCCAGGAACAGCCGCTTCACCCCAGCCTCGCGCGCGGCTTCCAGCGCGTGGTGCAACCCGACCAGATTGTTGGGCACGAGGCGCGTCAGAAAATCATCGTCATCCGGCGACGCTCCCAGGTGAATCATCGCCTGCACTTCGCGCGCCGCCCGCCGAAGCGCCTCCGCGTCCGTGAGGTCGCCCGTGATCGATTCGGCGGCGCCCGGCGTGGGCATGCGATCAAACCCACGTACCCGCCATCCCGCTACGGCCAATGCGGACACGGCCGCCCGCCCGATGCGGCCCGCCGAGCCAGTCACCAGGACCGGCGCACTTCGATCAATCGTCACGGGCCCATCGTGACAAAAAGCCGCGCTTCCGACCAGCCTTCGCGCAGACGTTGTGGTCCGAACGGCCAGCTTTCGAATGCACCTGCTGGCAGGCGGAAGGCAGTCCGCTCCTTGCTGCCGGACGCGCTTGCAGCATTCGGATCTTCTTGCGCGCCGCAACTTTGGAGTTGAATTCTCCTAGCCGCCTGATATACAAGCGCCAGTCTAGCACCTCCTAACCTGGGAGAGTTACACCACAGCCTCTAAACTCGAAACATATATTTGACCGGCGACTAAGAAATGACTCCGATTCCTCCACACATTCGACGATTCGGGGTTCTCGTGAGTTGTCTGGCCGCGCTCGCGCGGCCTTCGGCGAGCCTTGCTGCCAATGGCTCAGCGGATTTATGGCAGGCACGCAATGGGTCGGCTGCTTCCCCGAACAATCCGATCGACTGGGTCAAGGGCAACCTCGGCACCGCTAATTCACATTACGTCGAAGGCCAATCGATCCCCTACCGACTGGTACTGACCCGGCTGACTCCGGGCCACCACAACGTGGTCATTGAGTGGGAGACGCGCCAGAGCGGCAGGAACACGATCGACTTCATCACTCATTACGACATCCTGCTTCCGCATGTTAACTTTGTTTCGCACTCGAGCGCGGAAATGATCGATCCGATTGCCGGATTGACCGGTCCATTCGGCCCGCCTGCGGTCGTCCCCATTCCGGCTCCCTCGACGGCAGGCACTCCTGTGCCGGGACAGCCTGTGGCTAGTTTCGAGGCGCTCCGTGCGGAGCGGCGCATGATGACAATCTGGAACGGTTCCATTTCCTCTCTTGCGTATCTTCAAGAGGGCACTCTCGCAGCGGATGCGGCCACAACGCGATTGTCCATCGACTTCGATGCCACAAACGCCACTGTGGTCATCGCTTGGGGCGGACACATCGCATCACGGCTCGACTGGGGCGCCGGAAGTTCCGCCTCCAGCATCAGTGGCTCGCCCTATCACACGCGCCTGGTTTCCTTTGATGGAGGCGGCGGCAACCAGGATCGGTCCGTCAGCATAGAATCGATTTTCTCGTCGATTAACGGGCCTGCGAAATTGTGCGCCAACGAAGTGGGCACTTACTTCGCGACGACGGATGCCACGAACAACGGGGCTGTCATTTCCTGGACCCTTGCCAACAACACGGCGGACGCGGCGATCCTCGGACCCACCAACGCACCATCCGTCCAGGTGAAGTCCACAGTGGGTGGGACATTTGACCTCAAGCTTAGACTCGTGCTCGGCCCACTCATGGCGAACTGTCTCTCAAACGTGGCGGTGATCCCCCCGCCCACCATCGAATGTCCGCCCGACTTCATTGCCTCAGAGGCCCCACGCCGTTCCGGCGCGGCCAGCGTCACGTTTCCGCCTCCGGTCGTAATCAATCCATGCGATCCCAATGCGCAGATTGCCTGCGTGCCGCCTTCGGGCGCTACGTTTGCGGTCGGCACCACGACGGTCACGTGCACACTGGATGACCGGTTCGGCAACCACGCCGAATGTGCCTTCACTGTGCGCGTCGTGCCATTCATCCTGAAGGCCACGAGTCTGGCGGATTCGGGCCCCGGAACGCTCCGCCAGGCGCTGCTCGACGCCAATGCTGCGCCCGATGACAACGAGATCCATTTCGAGTTCCCCGGCCAGCCGCCTTACTCCATTCATTTGCTCTCGCCGCTGCCGCCGTTGTCGGACACCGTGATGCTGGACGGAACCTCTCAACCCGGTTTCCTGCTGTCGCCGGTGGTTGAACTGGACGGCGCCGGACCTGCGCAAGGCTTCGTGCCGGCGGCCCTCACCGCCGGACTTGTCCTGGCTAGCCCGGGCAACGTGGTGCGCGGGTTGGTGCTCAATGGCTTCGACGTCGGCATTCGCGTCGACAGTGCCAGCGGCAATGTGATTGAAGGCAATTACATCGGTCCGGACATGACGGGGACCAATCCCATTGGTAATCACATTGACGGTATTGTGCTGCAAGGCCCGGGCGCTTCGGGGAATCTTATCCGCAGCAATCTCATCGCTTTCAACGGGGGGAATGGCATCACTCTGGCGCCCGACGCCGGGACCGGCAATGCCTTCCGGGCCAATTCGATTTTTGACAATGGCGGCCTGGGTATTGACCTGGGCGCGGACGGGCCGACGCCGAACGATTCCACGGACGCTGATAGCGGCCCCAACGGCTTGCAGAACTTCCCGAGTATTGCGCAAGCCGCGTCTGATGGTCTGACGACGACCACGATCCGCGCGCTGATGGATGGCCCGCCGGGTGCGGTCACAACGGTTGAGTTTTTCCTCAACGACGCAGCCGATACGTCGGGCTTCGGTGAAGGCCGCATTTTTCTGGGAGCGACGAAGGCCACCAACGACGTTTCGGGACAGGGAGACGTCACGATTACTTTTCAACGAGCGTCCAAGCCAGGGCAATTCGCGACGACGACCGCCATCGCGGCTGCGGGCAATGCGTCGGAGTTTTCACGCGCGGTGCTGGTCGAAGTTACGCCGTTCATTCTGCTTCACCCGATCACCACCAATGCGGCGCCGGGCGGTATGGTCCAATTGTGCGTCACCGCCGATGGCAGCGCCCCGCTGCGTTACCAATGGCGCCACAACGGAGCCAATATTCCTGGCGCCACCGACGCCTGCTACTTTGTCCCTGCCGCCGATGTGCCCGACGGAGGCAGCTATACCGTGGTCGTGGTCAACGATTTCGGTGCGGCCATCAGCGCGCCCGCGCCGCTGTTGCTGGAACTTCGGGCTCTGCAGGCCGGGGATGATTATGCGGACCGGACCCTCCTGGTCCGCACGAACGGCCTCGTGAGCGGGTCAAATACGCTGGCCACGTTCGAGGTGGGCGAGCCGCTTCATGCCGGCAAAACCGGTGGCAAATCGGTGTGGTACGTCTGGACGGCGCCGGCCAATGGCGTCGCTACCTTCCGCACGGTCGGCAGCACGTTCGATACGCTGCTGGGGATCTATACTGGCACTTCGATCAGCAACCTGGTGGCCGTGGCATCCGATGAGGACAGCGGCGGCTTCTACGCCAGCGGCGCCAGATTCAATACCTTGGCTGGGGTCACATACCATATTGCCATTGATGGCTTCGGCGGTGCGTCGGGCCAGTTCATTTTCAGTTGGGAACTGGCTCTGACCAACGCCTATCTTCCCGTCATCACCAACCAGCCGTCCAGCCAGACCGTGGCGCCTGGGGGCACTGCCGTGTTCCGCGTCGCCGCCCGGTTCGGTTGTCGCGATGGGCACCACGATTGCCGGCATGAGGACAGGGATCCACCTGGCCAAGGCCACCCCGACGAAGATGGCGTGTTGACGTATCAATGGTTCCTCAACAAGCAGGCCATCCTTGGCGCCACCAACAAGGTGCTGACCATCTCCAACGTCAGCGAAGCGGTCCTGGGCAGTTACACCGCGCGTGTGGCCGATGGTCCCGTCCAAGTCGACAGCCTCGCCGCCAGCCTTCAAATCAATCTCACGGGACAATTCGTCGAACCAGTCCAGGCCATGGACAAATTCCTCGACGCGGTGCTGGCGCCGGCGCAACTCCATCTGGGCAACAGCGGCGGGGCCTTCGTTGCCGGGGACGGCGGATTCCAGCCCGCTTCCATCGCGCGCGGCTATACTGGCACGCAGGTTTTCAACACTTCCGGGAGCATTACCGAAGGCGGTGAAGAGCCGATTTGTGGCGTCCTGGGCGGGGCCTCCGAGTGGATCACGATGGTTTGCGAGGAATCGGGCCGGCTTTACGTCAACACGGATGGGAGTTCCTACGACACGGTGATGGCCATCTTCCGGCGCAACCCGACGAATTCGGCGCTCCTCCAGGAATTGGCCTGCGACAACAACGGCGGCGTGGATCGCCGTGACAGCGCCACGAATCTGCTGGTGCAGGCAAACCAGACGATCTTCATCGTCGTCGACGGAGTGAACGGAGCCTCCGGCACGCTTCGGCTCAATTACTCGCTGGTGACGTCCGGCCTCCTGCGCTCGATGGGCTTCACCCCGCAGCGGGCGCACGTTCTCCAACTCAACACCCACGCGGGGGCGCGGTTTTCGATCCAGTGCTCCTCAAATCTCACGAGTTGGACGACGATTCTCACCACGAACACACCGATAAGCCTCTTCGAGTTCATCGACAGTGCTTCGATCCGCGAGTCCCGCCGCTACTATCGGGCACTGATGCTGCCCTGACGGTCCATTGACCCACTCGCGGCTTTCCCGCGGGGTAGCTGCCGGGATGTCTTCATTTTCCGGGTAAACTCGTCCCCCGATCTTCCGATTCACTTCCCGATTGTTGGCGCAAGGTATGCAGGCGGGGGCTTGCCTTTGCGCAGGCTCAGGATTGCCATGAACAACTTAGCTCGACGAGCCAGAATGGCGACGAGCAGGCCACCCCGTGTGCCTGCCGAGGACTGTTTTATTCACCGCGTTTGATCGATGTACTACCGCTGCGCCTCGGCCGCACCTGCGAATCGGAGTTGAATCGCCGCTCCTGCACCATGCGTTTGGCCGCACCTCACCGCTCCTGTGTTGCCGCCGCGTTTGCGCGCGCGGGACCGGGCCGTTGCCTTGTGTTAGCGTTGTTGGGATGGACGATGGCTTGGGCCCCTGCCTGGGCGCAGTCGGCATCCGAGTACGAGGCCAAGGCTGCGATGTTGCTGAATTTTGTGAGGTTCACGGACTGGCCGGAGGAAGCGTTCTTGTCGCCGGAGGCGCCGTTTGTCATTGGAGTGGTGGGCAAAGACCCATTTGGGACAGCACTCGACAAAACGTTCTCCGGGAAACAGGTCAAAGGACGGTCCTTCCTCGTGAAACGGCTGACGGCGGATCAGAACTTGAAAGCCTGCCATTTGCTGTTCATCCCAGCGACCGAAAAACGCCGCCAGCGTGAAATGCTCGACAAACTCCGCGGCGCCCCGGTGCTCACCGTGGGAGAAACGCTCGACTTTCGGGATCACGCCGGCGCCGTCCAGTTCCTGCTCAAGGACAAAGCGGCTGTCGGATTCAACATCAACCTGAACGCGGCGAAAGCGGGCAAGCTCCACATCAGCTCGAACGTGCTTCGGCAGGCCGATGGAGTGTGGGGACGCTATGAGTAAGGGCGCTGACCATCTCCGCCGATTCCAAGGCACGTCGATCCAGCGCAAACAGACGCTGGTTATCATGCTGACCAGTTGCGTGGCACTGGTGCTGGCGTGCGCTGGGTTTATCACACTCGAGGTCATCACTTTTCGCAGTGCGATGGTGCAGAACCTGTCGACGCTGGCAGGCATCATTGCCAACAACAACGCGGCCGCGCTTTATTACGGCGACCGCAGGGATGCCGTGGATAATCTCACGGTGCTTCACGGCGAGACGGGCATCGAAGGAGTGTGGATACTCGACGTTCGCCGGTCTGTCTTCGCCGAATACCGCCGGGCAGGCACTGCCCGCCTGGCGCTGCCCACGCTGCTGGCGGGGACCGAGTATCGCTTCGACTCCGACGCGCTGTTCTACCAGAAGCCCGTCAACCATCAGGGCGAACTCATCGGCTACGTTTGCATCGAATCCAATCTTCACGCGCTCCACGCGCGGCTTCGGCAGTACGGCGCCATTGCCGGACTGCTCCTGATCGCCTCGGTGCTCGTGGCGCTGGTGATTTCGATGCGGCTGCAACACCTGATTTCGCGGCCGATCCTGGGGCTGGCCAACATGGCCCGCGGCGTGGCTTCCGGAAAGGCGAGCTTCGCGACACGTGCCACCAAGGAGAGCGACGACGAGATTGGCCAGCTCATCGACGATTTCAACGAGATGCTGTCCCAGATCGAACAACGCGACGCCGCCGTGAAAGCCGCGCAGGACAGCCTGGAACGCCGCGTGGCCGAGCGCACCGCCGAATTGCAGAAGGAAGTCCAGGAGCGCCGCAAGGCCGAGGAGGCTCTCTGGCAGTCGGAACAGCTTCATTCCCAGATCGCCCTCAACGCCAGTGACGTACTTTATGTTGCCCATCGTGGCGCCGGGCGCATCGATTGGCTGGGACAGATTGACCAGGCCCTGGGCTACGAGGAAGGGGAGTTTCCCCGCACCACCGAAGGCTGGGAGAAGAGTTTGCACCCCGAAGACCGCGACCGCGTGATGCTGGCCTACGAGGATTCCTGCCGTTCAGGCCGCGCCCTGGCGCAGGAGTACCGGATTGCGCGCAAGGACGGCTCGTATGTCTTTTGGTCGGATCGCGGCCGGCCGCTCTACGATCACAAGGGGACGGTTACCCGGTTCATCGGCGCCTGCACGGATATCACCGAACGGCGGCAGCGGGAGGAGGCATTGAACATTGCCCGTCAATCCGCCGAGAGCGCCAACCAGGCCAAAGGGCAGTTCCTGGCCAACATGAGCCACGAGATCCGCACGCCCATGAACGCCATCATCGGCATGACGGAATTGGCTTTGGAAACCGAGTTGACGGCGGAGCAACGCGGCCTTCTCACCACGGTCAAGGATTCCGCAGACGCGCTGCTGGCCGTCATCAACGACATTCTGGACTTCTCGAAGATTGAAGCGGGCAAGCTGCGGCTCGATCCGGTGGACTTCAGCCTGCGCGAGATGCTGGAGGATTCGGTGCGGGCACTGGCGCTTCGGGCCCACCAGAAAGGTCTCGAATTGGCTTGTCACATCCGGCCCGAGGTCCCTGACGCGCTGCATGGAGACTTTATCCGCCTGCGCCAAATCATCGTGAACCTCGTGGGCAACGCCATCAAATTCACCCAGCGGGGCGAGGTGATCGTCCATGCGGCAGTCGAAACCGTGGATGCAACAGGTGCCTTGCTGCGGTTCGTGGTGGAGGACACGGGGATCGGCATTTCGCCCGAGAAGCAGGAGGTGATCTTCGAGTCGTTCACGCAGGCCGATGGCTCGACCTCGCGCTCCTTCGGCGGCACCGGTCTGGGCCTGGCCATTTGCCGTCAGATTGTGACGATGATGGGGGGCCGCATCTGGGCCGAGAGCGAGTCGGGCCGCGGCAGTCGATTTCAGTTCACGGCGCGCTTCAGCCGCTCGAAGGAAATCAAGACGGGCACGGCGCCGTTCGTCAATCTGCGCGGGGTTTCCGTGCTGGTCGTGGACGACAACGCCACGAGCCGGCAGATACTCCAGGAAAACCTGAGCCGGTGGGAAATGCAGCCCGTGCCGGTCGACGCCGCTGCGGGCGTGCTTCCCGAACTGCGACGGGCAGCCGAGGCCGGTAAACCTTACCCTCTACTGCTCCTGGACGCGACGCTGCCCGGCGCGGATGCCTTCGCGCTCGCGCGCCAAATCCTTGAGCATCCGAACCTGGCTTGCCGCGTCGTCATGGTGCTGTCGAGCGCGACAGTGCGTGAGGACACGGCTCGCTGCCGTGGCCTGGGCATCGAATTGTGGATCACCAAACCCGTCCGGCAATCCGACTTGCTGGACGCCATCATGACCTCGTTGGGCACGGGCCAGGTCCGCCGGGCGGCCGTGGGACCCGACCAGGCCCTGCATACTGCGCGCCCGTCACGCCTGCTGCTGGCCGAGGACAACGCCGTGAACCAGCGGCTGGCGGTCCGCTTGCTCGAGAAATGGGGGCATGGCGTCACCGTCGCAGCCAATGGCCGTCTGGCCGTCGAATCCTGGGAACAAGGCCCCTTCGATCTAATCCTGATGGATGTGCAAATGCCGGAAATGAGCGGCTTCGAGGCCGTGGCCGAGATCCGCCGCCGCGAAGCCTTGCTCCAGCCCAGCCCGCACATCCCCATCGTCGCCATGACCGCCCACGCCATGGAAGGCGACCGCGAAAAATGTCTCGGAGCAGGGATGGATGACTATGTGACCAAGCCGATCGACCAACGGCGGCTGTTCGGGGCCATTGAAGGATTCCTCGTCCGCCTGCAATCGGCCGAGAGCACCGAGCAGACCGACAATCTCCCACAGCTCCACCTCGACCCGGACGTCGTACTCAAGCGATTCGACGGTGATCGGGCGCTCCTGAAGGAAGTCGCCGCGCTCTTCGTCAAGGATGCCCCGGAGCATCTGGCCGAAATCCGCACTGCCATTGCTCGGGGCGACGGGTCGGCGCTCGAGCGGGCGGCCCACACGCTCAAGGGCTCCGTGGGAAACTTCAGCGCTTCCGCGCCCTTCGACACGGCACACACGCTTGAAAAGATGGGCCGCGCCGGCGATTTCACACGGGCACTCGAAATCCTCAACCAACTGGAACAGCAAATCCGCGCCCTTGGGCCTGCGCTGGGAATGCTGACGAAGGAACAGGCTGCATGAAAATCCTAATTGCTGAAGACGATGCAGTCGCCCGCCGGCTGCTCCAGGCGGCCCTCACCAAGTGGGGGCACGAGATTCTTCTCACGGCGTCGGGCACCGAGGCCTGGGATGTGCTTCAGCACGCCGATGCGCCATCGCTACTCATCCTCGACTGGCTCATGCCGGGCATAGACGGTGTCGAGATCTGCCGCCGCGTGCGCACGAACGACGCATTGCGCTCGGCTTACATCATTCTTCTGACGTCGCGTGGCGGCAAGGATGACATCGTGGAAGGGCTCCAGGCCGGCGCGGACGATTACGTGACCAAGCCCTTCGACCACGCCGAACTTCGCGCCCGGGTGCAAGTCGGTGCGCGCGTGGTGCAGCTCCAGAGCGCTTTGGCTGCGCGGGTGCGCGAGCTTGAAGAGGCGATGTCGTCCGTCAAGACGCTGGAGGGGCTCCTGCCGATTTGTTGCTACTGCAACAAGATTCGCGACGACGGCAACTACTGGCATCGCGTCGAGAGTTACATCGCCGGACGGGCCAATGTCCGCTTCAGCCACGGCATCTGTCCGGATTGCACCCACAAAATGAAGGCTGACTTGAACCTCTAACTCCTCGTTTACCCCACGCATGAAATCCAAAACGGGAAAGAGCGTCTTCATCGTTGATGACTCAGCCGTGGTCCGGGACCGGCTTGCCCAGATGATATCCGAATTGCCCGGCGTATCGCTCGTGGGTCAGGCGGACATCGCCTTCGACGCCATCAACGGCCTCCGCCGCCTCCAACCGGCTTACGCGGTGCTGGACATCTCGATGCCTGGCGGCAGCGGTGTCCACATCCTGGAGACCATCAAGCGGGAGCAACCGGCGCTCAAAGTCATCATGCTCACCAATTTTGCCCAGGAACCCTACCGGCAGAAGTGCCTTCAGTTGGGTGCCGACCACTTTTTCGACAAGACCACGGAATTCGAAAGGGTGCTGGAAGTACTTCGCGGGCCTGACGGAGGCAAACCCACAGGGTCAAGCGCGGCGCCGTCGCTCAAACCATGAAACGCACACGATCGGTCCACTCCCACGGATGAAAGCTCGCAGCACAAATCCCGACTTCGAAGACTTCTTCAGGTTGTGCGCGGATGTGCTGTGCATCGTGGGATGTGATGGCACCCTCCAGCGGGTCAATGTCTCTTGGAAAAGCACCCTGGGCTTCGCGGCTGACGCTGTGCCTGGCAAACCGCTCAGCGCGTTCGTCCATCCCGACGATTGGCCTTCTGTGGCCGAACGCCTCGCCAAACTGGCCCGTCGGCGCCGGCCCGCTCTCTTCGAGTGTCGTTGCCGCACTCGCAACGGCGAGTGGCGCTGGCTTGAATGGAACGTGGTGACGGTTACCGGGAGGAAAGCATTTTTTGCCAGCGCTCGCGATGTCACGGATCGCAAGCGGGCCGAGGCCGAGATTGAGAAACTCGCAGCCTTTCCGCGCATGAACCCGAACGCCGTGTTCGAGTTCGCCAGGGACGGCCAGTTGACCTACTTCAACGCGGCCGCGGGCGAATTGACCCGCGCCCTTGGCCAGGCCCGCCCGTCTGCCATACTGCCGCCGAACACGAGCGAGATCGTGCGAGGCTGTTTCACACGGGGCGAAAGCCTCCTTCGCGTGGAGACGACATTCCGAGAGCAGGTCCTCTCATGGTCCTTCCACACCGTGCCCGGCATCGGTGTCGTCCACTGCTACGCCACTGACATCACGGAGCACAAGCGCGCGGAGTACCGCATCCGCGAACAGGCCGAGCTGCTGGACAAGGCGCAAGACGCCATTATCGTCCGCGATCTCGAGCACCGTATTCTTTACTGGAACAAAGGCGCCGAACGCGTGTTTGGCTGGCCAGCGGGCGGGGCGCTGGGCCAGAACGCATTCGAATTGCTATCCAAAAACCAGGGTGCCCCCTGCCTGGAGGCGCTTCGCGCCGTCGTCGAGACTGGCGAATGGAGCGGTGAACTGGTGCATGCCACGCGGAGCGGAGGCGAAGCCATCGTCGCCAGCCGCTGGACGCTGGTCCGTGACAGCGAAGGCCGGCCGAAATCCATCCTCGCACTCTCCACGGACATCACCGAGAAGAAGCGACTGGAATCGCGGTTCCTGCGCTCGCAGCGACTCGAAAGCATCGGCGCCCTGGCCAGCGGGGTCGCGCACGACTTCAACAATATTTTGGCGCCGATCGTGATGTCCGTGAACCTGCTCCGGGAAAGTCTCAGCGATCCGGACGACCACCGCTTGATCGAGACACTCCAGCAATGCGCCCAACGCGGGGCGGAGATGGTGAGACAGATCCTGGCTTTCACCCGCGGGGGGCAAGGCGGACGCGCTGCGATCAGTCCTTCGAACCTGGTTTCGGAATGGGCGACGATTGCCCGGGAGACGTTCCCGCGCTCCATCCAGATCGAGACCGACACGGGCCGGGGGATCTGGCCCGTTCACGCCGACGCGACACAGCTCTACCAGTTGTTGATGAATCTTTGCGTCAATGCCCGCGATGCCATGCCTGTTGGGGGCACGCTGACGATCGCGCTGCGCAACGTCGAGCTGGATGAAAAGCACCGACCGCTTCACCCCGATGCGCGGCCCGGCCGCTACGTCCTCCTTACGGTCGTCGACACGGGCACAGGCATCGAGCCGGAACATATCGAACAACTTTGGAATCCGCGGGCGGCGGCCAAGTCACCGGGTGAAAGCACGGGCCTGGGCTTGTCGTCGGTGTTAAGCATTGTGCGAGGCCACTCGGGTTTCGCGCATGCCGAAAGCAGGCCCGGTCAAGGAAGCTGTTTCGAGGTTTATCTACCCGCGTCGACCACGCCCGAACCCGAGACGGACCCGCAGCCGGCGGCGCCAGTTTCCTCGGGCTGCGGGCAAACGATCCTGCTTATCGATGACGAGCGCGCCATTCAGGAAATCACCGGCGCCATCTTCGCGGAGCACGGTTACCGTGTCGTGACCGCCGGGGACGGCACCGAGGCGCTGGCGCTGTTTGCCCAGCAGAAGGACACCATCGATCTGGTGGTGACCGACATGATCATGCCCTGCCTGGACGGCCCTGCGACCATTCGCGGCTTACAGCGACTCAAACCGGGTTTGCCCGTGATAGCGACGAGCGGCCTCGCGGAAAATGAAGCGCTTGCTCGCGAATTGGACCACACAAAGTTCCTCCTTAAACCTTTTACCACCGAACGGCTCCTCCACGCCGTCAGCGAGTCTCTGCGCGCTGCTTAACCCCTTTATGTCCAGCATCCTTGTTATCGATGACGAAGACCTGTTCCTGATGAGTACCGCCCAGGCCCTGCGCCGGAGCGGCTTCGACACGCTCGAAGCCGGCAGCGGCCGTGAAGGCGCCGAAATGGCGCGCCATCACTTGCCCGACCTGGTCTTGTGCGACGTCAACATGGAACACATGAATGGGTATCAGACGTTGGAGACGCTTCGCCGGGAACCCGCGACTGCTTCGATTCCATTTATTCTCATGACCGGCATGGGCGATACCGAAGCCATGCGCAAAGGCATGGAGATGGGCGCCGACGATTACCTCCCCAAGCCCTTCACGGCGCCGCAGCTCCTGGGCGCGATTGACGCGCGGCTCAAGAAACGGGACATCCTCCGCCAGTCCGCCGAAAAGAAGCTCGCCGACCTGCGGGCCAACCTGACGCTGTCGTTGCCGCACGAAATGGTGACGCCGTTGAACGGAATCTTCGGGTTGGCACAATTGCTCGCGGCCGAGGCGAAGTCGCTGGGACCCGAGGAAGTGGCCGAATTTGGCCGGGACATCCTTCTCTGCGCCGAGCGCCTTCAGCGGACGGTGCAAAACTTCTTGCTTTACGGCCAATTGGAGATCAAGGCCGCCGACCCGAAGGCGTGCGCAGCTCTGAAGGCCCAGCTCACCGACTCCTGCGGTGGCTTGATCGAGAGTCGCGCCCGCAGCGCCGCGACCGCGGCGGATCGTGCCGCGGATCTCCGGCTCGAAGTGGCAGAGGGCTCCGTGGCCATGGCTTCGGACATGTTCACGCGGCTCGTCGACGAGCTTGTCGGCAACGCATTCAAGTTCTCCAGTCCCGGCCAACCCGTGCGAGTGGCCGCTGGGAGCGACCAGGGAACTTTGAGGCTTACGGTGGAGGATAGCGGCCTCGGCATGACCCCCGAGCAAATCGCCAACGTCAGCGCTTACACCCAGTTCGATCGCCGGCGCCAGGAGCAACAGGGCGCCGGCCTCGGCTTGGCCATCGCCAAGCGCCTGGCCGAACTGCACGGCGGCCGTTTGAAGATTCGGAGCGAACACGGCGCCGGCACGACGATCACCGTCACTCTGCCGCGCGCCTGATACTTGGAGCTTTCCTGTCGACGGCGGCCGTGGCCAAATCTCCCGCGGTAGCGCCTACAGACTCTTTCCATACCATGCCTGTGCCAGCGCTGCCAGGCTATGAACACACGATGTCTCCTGACGTTTGTTGCGCTGGCGGGCATCCTGTGCGGCCAAGTTCCTGCCCAAAACCGCGTTCTGGAACTCGACGGGCGTGACGACTACATGCGCCTGCCGGCGTTTGCGTTCACCAACTTCACTCGGGGCACGGTGGAAGCCTGGGTGAAGGGCCGGTCCTTTAACGGCTCTGCCCGAGTGTTTGATTTTGGCGAGCGGGGTCGGGAGATGTACCTCGGCACGGGCCAAAGTTCACCCAACGGTTCAGAACTCAAATTCCTTATTGTCGACTCAGCCGGGAATCGTCGGCGGGTGGAAGTGTACGGCGCGTTGCGGACTAATGTATGGGCTCACGTGGCGTCGGTGACGGGGCCCGGAGGTGTGCGGCTCTACCTGAACGGAATGCTCGTGGCAACCAATGACTACCGCGGCAGCCTTTCCTCCGTTGGCGGGCAGAATTATCTGCTGGGCCAGGAGAACTTCGCGCCCGCGCCTGGAGGGACGTTGTTGGATGGTCAACTCGATGATGTTCGGGTGTGGAGCGTCGAACGGACTGAGGAAGAGATACGCGAAGCCATGTTCCGGCCGCTCACGGGCCGTGAGCCGGGGCTGGCAGGGCTGTGGAGTTTCGACGACCCCGCTCAGCCGGCACGCGATACCTCGACCAATGGGCGACACGGCCAACTCTTCGGCGATGCCCGCTCGGTGCCGGCGGAGTTGCCCCAACCCGGCGCCGTGCGGCTGCCCAGCCTGGTCGAAGGGAGGGTGACCGACTCGGAAGGAGCGCCGGTGACCGGCGCCAATGTCATTATCACCAGCTTGGCGTTCTTCGATGACCGGCCCAGCGTCGAATTGCCATCATGGACCAGCTACGGGTCAACCGACGCCGACGGGCGCTATCGCATGGTCGTGTTCGCGCCACCCGAGCCCTGCGGACTGGGCGCTAACTCGGGCGACCTCTATGGCCTTCACCGAAACGTGATACTCCAGCCCGGTGGGCGGCAGGAATTGGACCTGGAACTCCAAGGCCTGCGGACTCTCGCCGGCACGATTCTGGCGATGGACAACACACCGTTGGCCGGCCTGTCCGTGGGCCTTGCTAAACCGCGAACATCGCCCGGCGAAGAACCACAGTTCGTCGGCTCCAAAACGACCACCCGCGAAAACGGTGAATTCCGATTCTTCGCCAATCGGCCGTCGGGTAGCTACGAGTTGCTGGCTCTCACACATCGCGGTCCCGTCTCCCTGCTGGACGGCCAACTCATCCCGTTCGACCCGAAGGCGCCCTTGACCAATCTCACCTTCCACCTGGCCCCGATGAAAAAGGGGCGCTGGCGCTCCTATGGCGTCGCGGACGGACTCCCGAACAATTGGGTGCGTTGCCTGCTGGCCGACGCGGACGGAACATTGTGGGTCGGCACGGAGGACGGGGTCGCGCGGTTTGATGGGAATGAATTCGTCCCGTGGGCGGTGGAGCCTGCGTTACAGGATGCCATGGTCCTCGAGTTGCAGCGCGACCCACACGGTATCCTTTGGGCCAGCACGCAACGTGGTTTGGCGCGCTTCGACGGACGCCACTGGGCGCTGCGGTACACAGCGAAGGACGGCTTGCCAGCGGACTATCCCATTTATTCCGCGGCCTTCGATTCGACCGGGCGGATTTGGGCGGCCTCGTACAATGGCGTTTTTCGGTTGGAAGGGAACCGGTTTGTCCCGACTCCCGCAGTGGACGGCCGGTCGCTTGGCGAGACTTCGCAACTCCTCGCCGATACCAATGGAGTGGTTTGGTTCGCCTCGCTGGATCGCGGACCCTTTCGTTGGGATGGCAAGGAACTTCAGCCCGTGCCGGCGGCGCCCGGATTGAATGTCGGCCGGGCTTATGCCATCCACCGCGACGGCGAAGGGCGCATCTGGATGAGCACAACGGCGGGGATCCTGCGTTGGGACGTCGCCTCGAAACGACTTGTAGATGATCGTGTCGGCGAAGCAGGCATGGCTATTTATCGCGATGCCCGCGGAGTGTGGTGGATGGGAAGCGATGGCTTGGAACGCCGGACATCCACTTCATCGACGGTTTACAAGAAGGCCGATGGCCTGGCGGGTAATCGCGTGCTCGCCATCGCCCCGGATGCCCATGGGGCGCTTTGGGTGGGCACCGATGGAGGGCTCTCGCGCTTCGATGAAGAAGGACTTCAGATTCTGTCCATGAAGGATGGTTTGCCGAAGAACCTCGTCACGCGGGTGGCCCTTGCTCCGGATGGCTCAGTCTGGTTCGTCTGTCCTGAAAGCGAAAGTACGAGTCGAGCCAGCGGTGACATCCTTTGTCGGTTCGATGGGCGGTCCATCCGCCGCTACGGCCGCGAGAGTGGTCTCGGGACCACCGTCGTCGGCGGGTTGCACGTGGATGCGGATGGGACGGTTTGGGTCGGCGCCGCAGGGCGGGACCCGCGTGGGGCATGGCAAACCACACCGGTTACAGGCGTATGGCGCACCGAAGGCGACGAGTTTACGAAGCTGGAACGGGCCACCGGGTTGAGCGACCTGCGTGTCGGCGCCATCCACCGGGCGCCCAACGGCCGGCTGTGGGTCGCTTCCGAGAATGTTGCCAAGCAATTCGATGGCGCTACTTCGCAATCTATCGAGATCCGCAGTTCCAGCTACACCGTCCAATCGGCCACGAATGGGGACATCTGGATCGGCACGAGAGCCGGCGCCTTCCTGTGGAATGGGCGGATGCTCGACCCTTTCACGCCCACGAACGGACTTGAAGGTAGCGTTCGCGCCATAGCGCTCGATGCCAACGGGAAGGTCTGGTTTGGCACGACCAAGGGGTTGTTTCGCCTCGACGCGACGCTCCGTACCCCCGAGCGCGTCGACAAACGCGGCGTGTTGTCCGGCAATGTCTGGTGTCTCCTCTACGATCGCGACGGGTTGCTTTGGGTGGGGATGGACACCGGTGTTGCGCGCTTCGATGGCGCGGCGTGGTCGCTGCTGGACACGCGGGACGGTCTGCCGGGCAACATCGTCTATGCCATCCAGCAGGGGCCCGACGGCGCGATGTGGTTTGGCACCGACGGTGGGTTGGTGCGTTTCCGGCGCCACAGGACCACTCCGGTCCAACCCGCCTTGGTCGTGCGCGCGGACCGTTCGTACAGCGACCCGACGCAGTTGCCGACACTCGTGCAAGGGCGCCGGGCCACATTTTGCTTCGACGCGCTGGACGCGGGTACGCCTCCTGGCCGGAGGCAGTATCAGGTCGAACTGACCGGCGGCCCATCCAGTGACACGAGTGGGAGTCCCGTACGTACGGCTTCGATTCAACCCGAACCTCAATTGGACTGGCGTCCCGACAAACCGGGCACCTACACATTGTCGGTTCGCTATCTGGACGGCGAGTTGAATTACTCCAAACCCGCACTGGCGATGCTGACGGTCGTACCACCGTGGTATCGCAACGCGCTCATCGTGGTCCCGTCGGGCGGAGCATTGATGGGGTTGGTGGGCTGGGCCTTCATTGCGCGCGTATTGGTTCTCCGGCGCAAGCGCGAGGCCGAGCAATTGCGGGAGGAGATGCTGCGACAGGAGCGGCTTGCCAAGGAGGCGCTCGAAAAGGAAGTCGCGGAGCGAAGGAAATCCCAGGAGCAACTCAAACAAGCGAAGGAAGCCGCCGACGATGCGAACAAAGCCAAGAGCCAATTCCTCGCCAACATGAGCCACGAACTGCGCACCCCGCTCAATGCGATCATCGGTTACACCGAGATGGCCAGCGAGGAACTGGAAGATATGGGCGTCCGGCAGCTCAAGCCCGACCTGGAGAAGGTCATTGCCGCCGCGAAGCACCAGTTGGCGCTCGTCAACGACATCCTGGACCTGTCGAAGATTGAGGCAGGCAAAATGACGTTGTTCCTGGAGGAGTTTGACGTGGCCCGGTTGGTGAGCGAAGTGGCGGCGACCGTGCAACCGCTCGTGGCGCAGAACGGCAATATCCTCGAAGTGAGTTGTCCCGGCGACCTCGGCAGGATGCGCGCCGACCAAACCAAAGTGCGTCAGACGTTGTTCAACCTGCTCAGCAATGCTTGCAAGTTCACCGAGAAGGGGATGATCGCGCTGCGCGTTCGGAGTGACGAATGTCGAATGACGAATGTCGAAAGCGGGAGCGGTTCCAACAAGGCCATTCGCCATTCGTCATCCGTCATTTTCCAGGTCGCTGACACCGGCATCGGCATGACGCCGGAACAACTTGGGAAACTGTTTCAAGCTTTCGAGCAGGCGGACAAGTCCACCAGCAAGAAATACGGCGGCACGGGCCTGGGCCTGGCCATTAGCCGGAAGTTCTGCCAGATGATGGGCGGGGAGATTTCGGTGCACAGCGAGTTGGGCAAAGGCTCGGTGTTTACTGTTACGTTGCCAGCGCTGGTGGAATCAGACAGACTGGGCTGAACGCCAATGAAGAAGCTCAAAGCGCAAAGCGCAAAGCCCACAAGAAGCTTCAAATCCCAAGGTCCAATAACCCAACGCAGGACGTCGATTGGAGTTTGGTCCTTGGGATTTCTTTTGAGCTTTGAGCTTGGGTTTTTGAGCTTTGCCCTGTTGCTTTCTGTACCTTCCACCGTTCACTCTCAACCGGCCCCGCCCAACCGCGTCCTCGACCTCGACGGCACGGGCGACTGGGTGGAGTTGCCGCCGGCCGGGTTCACGAATCTGCATCAGGCCACCATCGAGGTGTGGGTGAAGTGGCGCGCGTTCAACACGCTTGCCCGCGTGTTCGACTTCGGCGTGCCACAGCGCGAGATGTATGTGGGAACCACGGTTCCCGGCACCACGGGATTGAAGTTCATGGTGGTGGACGCCGCCGGCAGCCGCCGCCGCGAGGAAGTTTACGGCGGGTTTCGCAGGAGCGAGTGGGCCCATGTCGCGGTCGTCACCGGGCCGGGTGGAGTGCGCCTTTATCTTAACGGCATGCTCGTGGCCACCAACGAGTTCACAAGCAGTCTTTCTTCGTTGGGAACGGAGAATTATTTCCTGGGCCGCGAGAACTACCGGACAAATCGGACCCCGGCGCTCAATGGTCAATTAGACGAGGTGCGAGTGTGGAGCGTCCGGCGAACGGAGGAGGAGATTCGCACGAACCTGTTCCGCCGGTTGACCGGGCGCGAGCCGGGACTGGCCGGATTGTGGAATTTCGATGATCCAGCGCAACCAGGGCGGGATGCCTCGACGAACGGTTCTCACGGTCGACTGGTGGGCGACGCGCGGAGTATTCCGCTGGACCTGCCGCCTCCCGCCCAGGTGCCTCCACCGAGTCTGCTTGAGGGGCGCGTGACCGATTCGGAAGGCGCTCCGATTACTGACGCGAGCGTTATCGTCGCCCAGGCCGATTACTTTTTCAGCGGGGACCATAACCGGAATATCGCGCCCGCGCCATGGGCCACTGTTGGCAGCACGGATCACGATGCGTGTCACGAATGACCAATGTCGAATGATGAATGTCGAAAAAGGCGGCGTATGCGATAATTCAAATCGTCATTCGTCATTCGTCCTTTTCCAAGTCGCCGACACCAGCATGGGCATGGCATCGGAGCAAATGGCGAAACTGTTCGAGGCCTTCCAACAGGCCGACGCTTCGACCACGCGCAAGTTTGGCGGGACCGGGCTCGGCCTCGCCATCAGCCGCAAATTCTGCCGGCTCATGGGCGGCGACATTGCCGTGATCAGCGAGCCGGGCAAGGGTTCGACGTTCACGGTCACGTTGCCGGCTCAGGTGGAAGAGCCCATACCCGACGTAGCCGCCGAGGTGACGAGCCGGACGGGCACGCCGGACCGCCTCCTCAACGCGGCGGCTACGGTTCTCGTAATTGATGACGACCCCGCCGTGCGGGAATTGATGCATCGCTCGCTGACGAAGGATGGGTTCCGCGTCGAACTGGCCGCGGATGGGCGTACTGGCCTCGATATGGCCCGGCGCCTCAGGGCAGCCGTCATCACTCTCGATGTGATGATGCCAAGCCTGGACGGCTGGGCGGTGCTCTCCGCGTTGAAGGCCGACCCTGTCACGGCCGGCATTCCGGTCGTGATGCTGACGATCACCGACGACAAGAACATGGGCTTCGCGCTTGGCGCCGCGGATTACTTCACCAAGCCGTTCGACTGGCAACGTCTGGCCGTCGTGTTGCACAAGTATCGCAAGCCCGCGGATTCCCAGACCGTGCTGGTGGTCGAGGACGATGAACGGACCCGCGAGATGCTGCGACGCACGTTGCGAAAGGAGGGCTGGCAAATCCGCGAGGCGGCCAACGGACGGCTCGGACTTGACCAGCTTTCACTCGGGGCTCCGGGCCTTATCGTGCTGGACTTGATGATGCCAGAGATGGACGGGTTCACATTCATGCAGGAATTACGGCGCCGTCCAGACTGTCGGCATGTGCCGGTCATCGTCATCACCGCCAAGGACCTGACCGACGAGGACCGCCGACGACTGAGCGGTGAAGTCGCCCGGATTCTCGCCAAGGACACGACGAGCCGCGATTCCCTCGTGGCGGAAGTGCGCCAGCTGCTGAATGGGCAAGTGGGATCGCACAAGCGTGAAGCACAAGTGAAATCCATGCGCATCGGCGATTGCCGTCTGGAGGGCCTGAGAGTATAAGCAAACGAACGAATCAATGCTATGAGCCTGGCCGAATTGAAACAGCAAGTGGCCGTGCTTCCGGAATCGGAAAAGGCCGAGCTTTCCGTTTATCTCGCCACTATGTTGCGACGCGATGACCCAGTCTACCGAGAGGAACTGGCCCGCTTGATTGACGACCGAGAACCATCGCACTGGGTTCCTTGGGCCGAACTGCGCGACAAGCCTGGCGATTAGCGGCAATGTCAGCCTATGCCTTGTTCCTGCACGCCGACGCGGCTGCGTTCTTTCACGGCCTCAGGCGCGAGGAGAAGGAACCGCTCCGGCGGTTCTTCGACCTCTTGGAGCAATACCCAACGACCGAGGGTGAAGCCACGGAGAGAGATACGGTTGGACGTGCAGGTAAAATTTGTGCGTCGGTTCAGGGTTGTGTACTGGGCCAATCACGCGGACAAAGAAGTCAAAGTCCTGCGCCTCGAACAGCTGCGCGGCGGCGGATAGCTGGCCGGAAACTGGAATTACTCAAGAAGACTCATTCCCATGACCAAACTCCTCCTCGTCGAAGACAACGAAATGAACCGCGACATGCTCTCGCGCCGGCTGGAGCGGAAGGGCTACGCCGTCACCATCGCCGTCAATGGCCAGCAAGCCATCGACATGGCTGCCGCAGATGCCCCAGCTCTCATCCTCATGGACATGAGCCTGCCGGTGCTCGACGGGTGGGAAGCCACGCGCCGCATCAAAGCCAACGACGCGACCCGGGAGATTCCCATCATCGCCCTGACCGCTCATGCCATGCAGGGGGACGAGCAAAAAGCCAAGGAAGCTGGCTGCGATGATTACGACACCAAGCCCGTCGAACTGCCGCGCTTGCTTGAGAAAATGGAGAGGCTTCTGAAGAGGTGATTGGTGAAAGCTTAAAGCTTTGAACTTTGAGCTTCGTCTGTCGTATGGCCACCAGTCTCAAACACGAACTGCGCACGCCGCTGAACCACATCATCGGCTACTGCGAGATGCTCATGGAGGAGGCGCAGGACCACGAGCGCGACACCTGGCTGCCCGACTTGGAGCGCATCCACGCCGCCGGCAAACGCCTGCTCGGAGTGGTCAACGACCTGTTCGATCCCTCCAAGAGCGACGCTCTCCGCAACGATCTCCGTCAGCTGGATCACGAGTTGCGCACGCCGTTGAACCAAATCATTGGATACGCAGAAATGCTTCAGGAGGAGGCGCGAGAGCAGGGGCTCGAACGTTTCCTCGCCGACCTTGACCGGATTCACTCCGCCGCGAGGCGGCTTCTGGAGTTGGTCGTCGAGCATTTCGTCCCCGCCTGGGGCGCCCCGGCCCGGGCCGAAGCCGTGGCCGCCCCCGCGGATGCGACGACGTTTCTCCTGCGCACCTCAGCTGCGCGTGCCCGCGAGCGGGCTGCTGCCGTTCGGGCGATGACACCCGGCCCGATCGGCGCGCTCCTCGTCGTGGACGACGACGAGGCTAACCGCACGATGCTCGCGCGCCGGCTGACGCGCCTGGGCCACGAGGTCGCGCTCGCCAGCAATGGCCGCGTCGCGCTCGAGCAACTTCGGGCCCGGCCCTTCGACCTGCTGCTGCTCGACATTCAGATGCCCGAAATGAACGGCTACGAGGTACTGGAGCAATTGAAGGCCGACCCTGTCCTGCGCGCGCTGCCGGTCATCGTTCTGTCTGCATCAAGCGAGACGGACCGTGTGGCCCATTGCATCGAGATGGGAGCAGAGGATTACCTGCCCAAACCCTTCGATCCGGTGCTCCTCCAGGCCCGCATCAGCGCCTGCCTGGAAAAGAAACGCCTGCGGGACCGCGAGGAAGCGCACCTGAGACAGATCGAGGCCGAGAAACGCCGCTCCGACGAATTGCTCCACGTCATCTTTCCGCACGACGTGGCGGAAGAGCTCAAAGCCACCAGCGCGGTCAAGCCGCGCCGATTCGACAACGTGGGCGTGCTCTTCGTCGACATCGCCGGGTTCACCTCCTATTGCGACCGTCACCCTCCCGAGGAGGTTCACGGCCATCTGCAGGCGCTGGTCGAGACGTTCGAGCGGCTGGCCACGGCCCATGGGCTGGAGAAAATCAAAACCATCGGCGATTCGTTCATGGCCACCGCTGGCCTGCTGGCGCCGCTGGAGAATCCCGCGTTGGCGTGCGTGCGTTGTGGCCGGGCTATGCTCGAGGCGGCGCTGGCCCAACCGCCGGGCTGGCAGGTCCGCGTCGGAGTCCATGCGGGGCCGGTCATCGCGGGCGTCGTTGGGCGACGCAAGTATCAATACGACGTTTGGGGAGACACGGTGAATCTGGCGGCGCGCCTGGAACATGCTGCCTCGCCGGGCGCGCTGTGCGTGACTGCCGAAACCTGGCGTCTCCTCGAGTGCCACTGCATTGGCGCTTCACTCGGCACCTTGTCGGTCAAAGGCAAGGGGGACCTGGAACTCTATCGGGTCGACGCGCTCCGTGTCTGAACTTTCGTTCAAGCTGGCGATGGTCCAGATGCGCCTGGAACCGGGCGCCAGGGAGCAAAACCTTCGCCGCGCCGCCGAACTCGTGGCGCAAGCCGCAGGGCAGGGGGCCCAACTCATGATCCTCCCCGAAGCACTGCCGTTGGGCTGGACAGACTCCTCGACGCGCGACTTCGCGGACGAAATCCCCGGCGGCGAAACCTGTCGGCGGCTTGGGCGCATGGCGCAGGACCATCGCGTTCACCTTTGCTCTGGAATCGTGGAGCGCGCCGGGGGCTCGATTTACAACGCAGCCGTGCTGCTGGCCCCGTCTGGCGACGTCCTGATCCATCACCGCAAGCTGAATGAACTTGCGATTGCCCACGATTGCTACGCGCAAGGCGATCGCCTCGCCGTCGCACACACGCCGCTCGGTTGTTTGGGCGTGATGATTTGCGCCGACGCGTTTGCGCGCAGGCAAATCGTCAGCCGAACGCTCGGGCTGATGGGCGCTCAGCTGATTCTTTCTCCGTGCGCCTGGGCCGTCCCCGCTGACCACGATAATGCCCGCGAACCTTACGGCCAGCTCTGGCGCGACAACTACGGTCCCGTCGCGCGCGACTTTCGACTCTGGATTGCGGGAGTGAGTAACGTGGGCCCCATCCGGAGCGGGGCGTGGGCCGGCCACAGGTGCATTGGCTGTTCACTGTTGGTTGGACCTGACGGACGTGAAGTCCTGCAAGGCCCTTACGGCGTGGACGCGGAGACGATTCTTTTTGCAGACATATCATTGGAGCCGAGGCCCGCGCGTGGCGATGGGTGGGAGGCCGTCTGGCGCAACTCAAATCTCCTGACAACTTGAAAAGACGGGTCGAAGGTGCTGGCGCGCGTCCAGGCCGACCAGCAGGTCGGCCCTACCGGGAGGGGTGACGCGAGCAACCGTTCCTATCTGCTGGAGGACGGGCGCGAGTTCGAGGCGCTTCCACAGAAGTTAGAGTGATTGCCAAAAGTCATTTCCGAATGGTGGGCGGCGCCCTACTGGGCGCCACGGCAAACCGGCAGGTTTGCCCCACCATTTCGGAAATGACTTTTGGCAACCAGTCTAATCTTCGCCTTTCCCGCCCGCCCGTTGCTCGACGAAGAAGTTCCTCAATATCGCGCGACATTCGGCGTCGCGAACACCCGCCGTGATTTCGCATCGATGGTTGAGCGTGGGGAACTGGAGCAGGTTCAGCGCGCTGCCTGCGGCGCCCGCCTTCGGATCGGGCGCACCGAAGACAACACGAGCCAGACGCGTGTGGACAATCGCGCCGGCGCACATCGGGCAAGGTTCCTTCGTCACGTAGAGTGTGCAGTCCGTCAGCCGCCAGTCGCCAACGGCGCTTTCCGCCTGCGTGAGCGCGAGCATTTCGGCGTGGGCCGTGGCATCCTTGAGCAGCTCAACCTGGTTGAACGCGCGGGCGATAATGCGGCCCTCGCGAACAATGACGGCGCCGACCGGCACCTCCTCCGCTTCATAGGCGCGCGCGGCCTGGCGCAGCGCCTCGCCCATGAAGTAGTGGTCGCTATGAAGATCGATAAGCGGCTCGTCCATGATAGGAGAACTTAACATAAGGAATAGAAACCACGGATGGACACGGATGAAATGGAATTGCGAGCGCAGGCCCGTTCACCCAATGGGTGAACCGGCGCCTCCGATCCAATCCGTGTCTATCTGTGTTCATCCGTGGTTTCAATTCTTTTGGTGAAATCCGATTCTGGCTTCACGGAATTATGAATTTGCGGGCCGGCTTGGACTGCTCGACCGTCCAGACGTTCTGTCCATCCGCCGAGCAACGGCAGTGCGCGGCGAAAAAGCCCCTGCGATGCTCCCAGAACAACGGCCAGAGACGCTCCCGGTCGGTTTGGGGAATCGGAAGCGAATCGAGTTCGGTTCGCTGGAAAAAGGCGAAGCGCCCTTCCCGATGCGGAGGCGGCAGGGTTTTGAGGCGGGGTTGGATCTCGAAAAGGAACATCAACCAGTGCGCCTGGCCCAGGTAGCCGTGCTCGCTGGCCAGTCCGGTCAAGTGAAGCTCGTTCGGCGCCAGAGTCAGGCCCAGTTCCTCGGCCGCCTCGCGGCAGGCGCAAGCGTAAGGCGACTCACCTGTCTCGATGCGAAGTTTGCCGCCGCAAGGACTCCACAGACCGCGGTTCGGTTCCTGCGCGCGTTCAAGCAGTAGCACCTCATCACGGTCGTTGAACGCGTAGAGCAGCGTGGCGATGTGGTAGGGGAGCGCCATGAGCAAAGTAAAACAGTGGCGGGCAGGGCAAGGCAAGCGGGAGGCGGTGCTGCCGCTTGTAGCTGCGACCGTGAGGTCGCGGAACGGTTGTGCCAGAATGTCGGAACGGGTTTCGAACTCTTGAACAAACTGCCCGCGACCTTACGGTCGCGGCTACAGTTTGCCGACGCAGTAGAGCTTCGAGCCTGTGCGGATGAAGAGGTCGCCTTGCGAAATGGCAATGCTGGACCGCAAGTCGCGCTCGCCAGCATCGGCCATGGCCACCGTGTGGAGCAGCTTGAACTCGGATCCTGCGGAGACCACGAACACCTCGCCCGAGTGGCTCATCACGTAAATCTTCCCGTCAGCCGCGGTGGGAGAGGCTTCAATCTTGGTCTTGCTGTTGAGCGGCGCATTCCAAACGACCTTCCCGGACGGCTCGACGCAGGCGAGACTTCGTTTGTCGCTGTTTAGAATGTAAAAGCGGCCCTGGTAAAACAGCGGCGTCGAAACATCGGAGGAAATGTCGCGCTCGGGGCTCTTCCAGGAAATCGCCGCGTCATCCAGGTTGCCTTTCTGCCCCAGTTTCACCGCGTAGACGGGCGAGCCCTTCGGGGCGCACGCCAGGGCGACGCCGCCCCCGGCCACGGGCGACGGCACGAGCCGCCAGTGTCCGATCTTGTCGGGATTCCAGGTGGCCCAGCGCCAGAGCTCCTTGCCGGTGGCCGGATCGTGTCCCGTAATGCAATCCCCGCCGGCTAGCAGCAGTTCGGACTTGCCGCCATGAGTCACGGGCACTGGCGAAGTAAACGCTTCGAGCGATTCCTCGCGGGCGTCTGCCGGGCGGAGCACTTTCCATAGCTCCTTGCCCGTCGCCGGGTCGAGCGCCAGCAGGTAGGAGTCATTCGGGCCGTCCTTCCGTCCCCGGCCGCTCACCGCAGTGTCGCGCTGGAGCACTTGCATGTAGAGCTTGCCGCCGTGCAGCAAGGGGCTGGTCGAAAAAGTCCAGAGGAACGCGAACTGGCCGTAGTCGGTCTGAAGATTGCGCTCCCAAAGTTTCTTTCCTGCCAAGTCAAACGCGGCGAGTTCGCCGCTCCCATAAAAGAACACCACCAGCTTACCGTCCGTCGCGGGTGAAGGGGACGAGAAATTGCTTCGGTTGTCTCGGTTGATGTTGCCGGAGGCGATTTCGTGGCGCCACAATTCCTTGCCGGTGCGCCGGTCGAGACAGAGCGCGAGTAATTTCCTGGTTTGCGCATCGGGTGAGGAGACGAAGACGCGGTCACCCCATACGATGGGCGTGGCGGCGGACGGGCCGGGCATCGGGGCGGTCCATTTGACGTTTTCGGTGGGCGAGAACGCTTCGACGAGGCCCTTTTCGGACGAGGCGCCGTCGAAACTCGGCCCGCGCCATTGAGCCCAGTTTTCGGCATGGACGGTCGCGGCTGAAACGGTGGCAAGAATTGCGAACAGACTGGCTGGTTTCATAACGTGTGAATCGGCGCGCTTATAGTCGTGCGTTGGACGTAAAACAAGGCGGAAGGATTGAATCGACTTTGCGCGCGTCAACACGACACGCCGAGCGCCCGCCGCGGAGGCAGGGGCATCACGCCGTCGCCCGCAAAACACTGAGCTTGGTGATGCGGACGCGGCCACGCGCCGCTCAGCGCCGGAACGAATTGGCATACGCCGCAAAGTCTGCGGCAGCCTGCGTGCGGGCTTTGGCGGACTGCTCGGCGGAAAGCTTTCCTTTCTCCGCGGGCGCTTCGGAAGGCTCGACGAAAAACCGGTAATCCACTGCGAACTTTTCGCCTTTCTTGAGCGATTTCTTGAAGAAGAACCCGAACCGGCCGTAGTCGCGCCAGGAGAGTTCGTCGATGGGATTGTTCGGCGCGTTCAGTTCGCTCGCGGCGTACCAGCGGTTGCCAATCGGGAAGAGGAGCCGGCACCAATTGAGTTCGCCTCTCGCGATTTTCGCCGGGGCAATCTCCTTGCCGTCCTTGTCCTTCTCCGGCGGGCCGGGCTGCCAGTTCCGGCCTTTGGTCTCCTTGTCCTCGGGATCGGAGACGTAAGCGGTTTCCAGGTTGCGCGTGGCGACTTCATCGGCGGCGCGGAAATGGATGCCGGCGTGCTGAAGGTCGCCATCCAGCTTAAGGTCACGCGCCGCCGTCAATTCGAAGTGGGCATCAATCCGGGTGCGTCCCTCGGGCCGGGAGATCTTCAAGGTGCGGCGCTCGTTGAGAAGCAGGTCGTTGCCGGCGGCGTCTTTCTTGCCGGCGCGCCAATAGATGAGGGCCACGACCGTGGCGTCGTTGTCGGTCGCCTTCAATAATTCGAAGCGGCTCAGTTCCATCTTGCCGCCATTGTTGAAGTGCCAGAGGTCGAAACTGCCGAGTTCAGAGGTCAGCTTGTTCCAGCCAATGAAAATACCGCGATGGTGAGGGTACTTGCCCGCGGCCTTTCCGGAAGCATCCAGCCCGGCGTTGGTGAGCAGTTCTGCCTCCTCGCCATAGACGTGGAGGTAGGGTTTGAACTGGCCTTCGCCGTGGACGAATCGCGCGACGGGTTTGCCGTGCGCGCTGATGAGCACTGCCTGACCGGGACCGCCGCTGTTAGGGCCTTCGGCGATGGACCAACCGGCGCCCAGGGTCGTCGCGCAAGACGCCCCGATGGCGACGACAACCCAAGCCTTCAAGCAGAGATGCGGTTTCATGGAGGGAATGAGTTTTGAGGACGCTTGCAACGGCGCCCGCAAGCGTCAAGCGGCAACTGAACCCGTGAACTTTGCAAGGCGCATCTCGGTTTCTTGTAGCTGGCCCACGGTCTCACCCCGTCCCTGCCCAGTAACCTCCCATCTTGGAAACTCGCAAGTCATTGGAAATCAGGGCAGGCATCCTTTTGTGGTCCAAGCCGGCCAAAAGAGCTCTCGTGAGGTTACGGGGCGCAATGCGCGCAC
>Ga0134127_10000428_pt1 | contig 40762 bp, 33 predicted proteins | sample KB31753_FD_96459 | JGI IMG/M metagenome (GOLD analysis project Ga0134127, IMG submission 96459) | Terrestrial soil microbial communities with excess Nitrogen fertilizer from Kellogg Biological Station, Michigan, USA - KB3-175-3 | ecosystem: Environmental > Terrestrial > Soil > Unclassified ...
AAATCCGGGGGCGGCTGTCTCGAGACAACCGGCGCCCGTAGAGCGTTTGGGCTCAGCAAAATGTCGCTGATATACTGCGAACCGCGTTTTATTGATCTCTGTCAGAGCTCAACAGCAGCCTTAACCCTGCCTGGCCCAAACGATGCTCGATGCTGGCACAATGCTCGGTCCCTATCAAATCCTATCTCGCATAGGCGCGGGCGGGATGGGTGAGGTCTACCGAGCAACAGACAGCAGGCTCAATCGCGACGTCGCCATCAAAGTGTTGCCGGCGTCATTCGCCAACACTGAAGATCGCCTGATTCGTTTCGAGCAGGAAGCCCGCGCGACATCAGCACTCAATCATCCGAACATCCTGACCGTCTATGACATCGGGACGCACGATGAATCTCCATACATAGTCGCCGAACTGCTCGAAGGCGCAGACCTGCGAGCGCAGTTGAATGAAGGAGCATTGACCGTCCGCAAGGCGATTGAATATGCACAACAGATCACGCGCGGCTTGGCTGCTGCACACGAGAAAGGGATCGTGCATCGTGATCTGAAGCCGGAGAACATCTTCATCACCAGAGACGGGCGCGTCAAGATTCTGGACTTCGGGCTGGCAAAGTTAACCCAGCCAAAGCGTGGGCTTGTGGAGACGGAAGTGCCTACCAGTCCCCTGCTCACCGGGGCGGGCGTTGTAATGGGGACGGTCGGCTACATGTCGCCGGAACAGACACGCGGAGAGCGGGCCGATTATCGCGCGGACATCTTCGCGTTCGGAGCGATCCTATACGAGATGCTCTCCGGCGAGCGGCCCTTTCAAGGCGCGTCAGCAGTCGAGGTCCTTCATGCGATTCTGAAGGAAGAGCCGCCGAAGCTTTCTGAGACCGGCAGTCAGATTCCGTCGCTGCTTGAGCGAATTGTGTCGCGCTGCCTTGAGAAAAATCCGGAACATCGCTTTCAATCAACCAGCGATCTGGGCTTTGCGCTCGAAGCGTTGTCCACACCGACAGGGTCGCGCCTTGAAACTGGCGTGAGCCTGGGTACGGTAGCTGAAAGCACGGGCAAGTCGCGGTTGTTCGGCACAGTCTCGGTTGTGCGGATCGTCGGGGCGGCCTTCATTCTGGGGAGTCTGGGATTCGCGTGGTGGTATTTCACTCGCGAGCCGCCAGCGGAGGCGCGGGTGATGAAGTTTTCAATCCTGCCGCCGGAAAATACGAGCTTCGACAGCGTTGCCGTCTCACCTGATGGAAGATGGCTGGCCTTCACGGCGGCGATCGGCGGCAAAGTACAAATCTGGGTGCGCACGCTCGATGAAACGGAAGCGAAAGCACAGCCCGGCACTGAGGGCGCAACCTTGCCCTTCTGGTCGCCCGACAGCCGCTGGGTCTGCTTCTTCGCTATCGGCAAGCTGAAGAAGATTGAGGTTTCCAGTGGGCACGCCGAGACGATATGCGATGCCGGAGTTGGGACTGGTGGCACATGGAGCCGCGATGGCGTCATCCTCTTTTCAGTGCTGGGAGGCGTCGGTTTGGCCCGGGTGTCAAGCGCGGGCGGCGAAGTGACATCAGTAATGAGACCCGACCCGGCACGCGCGGAGACGAACTATACAACTCCATGCTTCTTGCCGGATGGCCGTCATTTTCTATTTAGCGTCTTCAGTGGTCAAAAGGAGATCCGGGGGATTTATCTCGGCTCGCTCGACGGAGGAGTGAAGCAGCGATTACTCGGTGACGACTCGAACGCCGTGTATGCAGCATCAGGTTCCGGTGGAGGGTTTCTGCTATTCGGACGCGAAGGGGCCTTGATGGCTCAGCCGTTCGACCCTGGTGCGCGGCAATTCACCGGCGACCCGTTCCCCGTCGGTGAGCGTGTTGGGACAGTCTTTGATGGCACCGCGGCGGTATCTCGCCGGAACGTTTCCGCCTCCGACAATGGAGTGCTGGTTTTCGATCCAATCGTCAAACGACGGCTCAATCAATTGATCTGGGTAGATCGAGCGGGCAAGAAATCCGGATCCCTCGAGGGAGTGGATAATACGACTTCGCTCGGGCTGTCATCCGACGATAAGCGATTCATGGTAACGCGGTTTGACTTCCAGGCAGCCAATAACGATCTCTGGATGTCGGATATGACCGGCGGGAACGTCACCCGATTCACCTTCGACCCGGCGAACGACCAATCTCCGGTCTGGTCGGCCGATGGGAGCCGCGTCGTCTGGGCTTCAAACCGGGAAGGGCTGTTTCACTTGTATGAAAAAGCAACCAGCGGCGCGGGCCAGGACGTGGTCTTGTTCAAGTCAGATTATTTCAAATTCCCCACCGACTGGTCCCGGGACGGGCGATTCATCATCTATCGCCAGATCCATCCGACAACGAAATATGACATTTGGGTCTTACCTGTGGGGCCGCTTGCAGCCGGTCAGAAGCCCTTCGCGTTTCTTGAGAGTGGGGCGAACGAAGCCGCGGCGGTGCTTTCTCACGATGGGCAGTGGATGGCCTATTCCTCGGATGAATCGGGTCGTTATGAGGTCTATGTCGAGAGCTTCCCCGAGCACGGCGGAAAACGGCAAGTCTCGACCGGTGGGGGGATCGGGCCGCTCTGGCGGGGCGACGGAAAAGAGTTGTTTTACCACGCGCCGGACGGGAAGTTGATGGCGGCATCGGTCAAAGCTGGCGCGAGTTTCGAAGCGAGCGTGCCGGTTGCACTTTTCGAATTCCGTGCCGGCGGCAATCTGATCACGCCTTATTACGCCGTGTCTGCTGACGGGAAAAGATTTCTGCTGAGCACGATTGTCGAGACCGCGGCGGGGGCTCCGCTGACCGTTGTAGTTAACTGGACGGCAGGCATGAAGCACTAACCATAACTCATCATCCAGGGACTGCTACTGCCCCTTGAAATCAAAACACCATGCTTAATACAAACGAGCCCGAAGTAGAGACGCGAATGGTTGCGCGAAATGACTGGCTGACGCGTTATTCGCGAGCGATGGCGCGGATCGTGCCGGACGCGATCTCGACTGTTGCAATCATGATCGTCATCCTGTTCGCGCTATCGCTGGCGCTCGGCAACAGCACAAGCGCGACTTTCGACGCCTGGTATCGCGGGCTATGGATGTTGCTGCCGTTCACCATGCAGATGACGCTGATTCTGCTGCTCGGATGCGTGCTGGCCGCGACGCCATTGTTCCGCAAGCTCGTCGTGTCGATATCCAAGCTCCCGCGCACCTCGACTCAAGTCATAATCGCTTCGGTTCTTTGTGTCGCCGCGATCTCGTACCTAAACTGGGGTCTAGCTCTTGCGCTCGGGCCGATTATCGCAGTGCATTTTGCAGGCGAGGCCGAGCGACGAGGCATCCCAATTGACTTCCCCTTCTTGCTTGCGGTCAATGGAGGCGCCGGTTCGGTCTGGCAGTTTGGGCTGTCGGCAAGCGGCCCTCTGATGATGGCAACGCCGGGTCACTTCCTGGAAGGCAGCACAGGCACGATGTCGCTGTTGTCAACTATTTGGTCTCCGGCATCGCTTGCGCTGGTGACCACGTTTCCGATCGCGGTCATTCTGGTTGCGCGGGCCCTGATGCCTAAACAAGCACAACAGCTCTCGGATTTTCCGTCGGCAAGCAAACTCGCTGAACCGCTGCAGCCTGAGCAATCAGGCGAAGCCACCTTCTCGAGTCGGATCGAGCACCACTGGCTGATCGCTGCAGTTCTCGGTATTGGCATGCTTGCCTGGCTTTACTACCATTTCCTGGTTAAGCGCTCCAGTCTCGATCTCAATTCGCTCAACACGATCTTTCTGATGCTCTGTTTTCTTTTGCACGGAAACATCCGAAACCTGTCGCGGGCGCTGCAACGCGCGGTGGTGTCCTGCTGGCCGATCCTGGTTCTCTATCACCTGTATGCGGGGGTTGCCGGGCTGATCCAGTTCACGACGATCGGCGCAGCCGCGAGCGATCTGGTCGCTCCCATCTCGACACGCTGGACCTTTCCTCTCCTCACGGCGCTGGCGGGCACAATCGTCGCCACGTTCGTTCCCTCCAGCGGCGGGCAATGGGTTATTCAGGGATTTGTTACGATCAAGGCCGCGGAAGCAGCGGGAGTGACTGCTCAGCGAGGGATGCTGGCTCTCGGAGTGGGCGATCAGATGGGTAACCTTGTTGCGCCGTTCTGGTTCCTGGTGAGGGCCGAGATCGCCCATATTGACTTCAGGACCTTCTTTGGGTACGGGCTGATCTTCGCCGCGCTTTGGTTCGTGTTCGGCGTTGCGGCGTTTACGTTCTTGCCTTGTTAATAGTGGAGAGACTTTCAGAGGAGAACACTATGGCTTCTACCCGTCGCGACTTTCTAAAGCAATCCGCTGCCTTCTCACTATTGCTTGCGCATCCGGCGATGGGTACGCAAACGAAGCCACAGCACGCCCGGCTAGCAGACTACGACGCGGTGGGCCTGGCCGACCTCATCAAAAGAAAACAAGTTTCGCCGCTCGAACTGGTGGACGATGTTATTCGCCGAGTCGAACTGGTGAATCCGAGAATCAACGCTGTTCTGCTCAAGAACCTCGATCTGGAACGAGTTCGAGCAAGAGCTAAAGGCGGCGCATTCGAAGGCATCCTGGGTGGCGTACCGGTGATGCTGAAGAATCTTCAGGAGTACAAGGATGCGACCATCGATTCCGGCTCGAGGCTGTTCGCTGAGGTAAACAAAAAGCTCGGCAATCGCATTCAACAAAACTCGCCGCTTGTCGATGCGATAGAACGATCGGGGATGATCATCACGGGTATTACCAATTCGCCTGAACTGGGATTGATCGATACAACTGAACCGGTATTACACGGGCCGACGCGCAATCCCTGGAACTTGAATCATACTGCCGGCGGATCAAGTGGCGGGACCGCTGCCGCAATCGCGGCCGGAATTGTGCCGCTTGCCCACGGCAACGATGGCGGCGGTTCGATTCGGATACCTGCCTGTCAATGCGGTGTGTTTGGACTGAAGCCGACGCGCTCACGCGAGCTTGGAAACGGAGGCGGAATGGGGCCTCTAAACATCGCTTCGAATCTCTGCCTCAGCCGTTCGGTGCGAGACACCGCGGCGTACTTGAGCCTCGTCGAAAACAAGAACAACCCGAACCTTCCCGCGGTCGGATTTGTGACTGGCGCAAGTAAGCGGCGGCTAAGAATTGGGTTGGCTATTAACACGCTGAGGGGACAGAAACCGCATCCGGAAGTAGAGAAGGCGACCAACGCCGCGGCAAGAATGTGCGAAAAGCTCGGCCATAAGATCGAACCGATCAATCTCGCGATCCCCGACGAGTTCATCGACGCCTTCCTGGGATTGTGGGCATCGAGCACGCTCCGATTGGACAGGATGGCGAAGACGTTGCTTGGTGAGGCGACAAGACTCGAAGACGTGCTCGAGCCGTGGACGCTGGGGTTGATGGAAGTGGCGAAGAGCAGAGGGCCTAACGCGAGCACGGAGTTGGCCACTAAGGTGTTTGTCGATGTAACCGCCAGACTAGAGAAGGTATTTCAGTCAACAGATGTGATTTTATCGCCGGTCATGACGACGCCGCCTTACAAGATCGGGTGGCACGATCCGCGACTTGAGTTCAAGACACTCTATCAACGGGTCATCGACGACGTTGGTTATACGCCGTTGCACAACGCTTGCGGGACGCCGGCTATGTCGGTGCCGCTCTATTGGACATCGGATGGGTTGCCGATAGGGAGCCAGTTTGCGGCTTGGCGAGGCGGCGAGAGCACATTATTGGAACTGGCGTACGAGCTTGAGGGCGCGCACCCGTGGACCAGGCGTCCGCCGGTGTCAGCGTAACACCTTGCAGCTACACTCCTGGGCGACCGCGAGCCTCCACCGACCCTGTGTCGGTGGAGCAACGACTGGCTGCTACTCACTCCTGGGCAAGCTAACTGCCTCCACCGACCCTGCGTCGGTGGAGCAACGACTGGCTGCTACTCACTCCTGGGCAAGCTAACTGCCTCCACCGACCCTGCGTCGGTGGAGCAGCGACTGGCTGCTACTCACTCCTGGGCAAGCTAACTGCCTCCACCGACCCTGTGTCGGTGGAGCAGCGACTGGCAGGCAGCTACACTCCTGGGCTGACCGCAATGCCTCCACCGACCCTGCGTCGGTGGAGCAACGACTGGCCGCTACACCTCCTGGGCGGCCGCACCGCCTCCACCGACCCTGCGTCGGTGGAGCAGCGACTGACGGCTACACTCCTGGGCAGACTCACGCACTCCACCGACCCTGCGTCGGTGGAGCAGCGACTGACGGCTACTCAATCCTGGGCAGACTCACGCACTCCACCGACCCTGCGTCAGTGGAGCAGCGACTGACGGCTACTCAATCCTGGGCAGACTCACGCACTCCACCGACCCTGCGTCGGTGGAGCAGCGACTGACGGCTACACTCCACCTGCGGGCGATAGGAGCAACCCTATGAATCCTTTGTACACCAGTGCTAATTGCAAAGCGGCATACCAGCTGAGGTGGTCGCTAGCATTATTCTCCGAGGTCGACCTGCCACCCGTAGCAACCTGGAAAGCTGAGCTCGGCGCAGCCGTAGAGAACGATGGTGTGCGCCTACTGGAGTGTCACGCTCAGGCGCCTCGGGTGTCGCTTTTTCTGCTGAGCACCCAACCGCGGGTGTCCCCACCGCTTATCGTCAAATCAGTCAAGGGACGGCTCCAACATCTCCTGAAGGCCTCCGTTCCCAGTGCTTTCCGCCGCAACTTTTCTCTCACCTCCGTAGGCGAGGCGCGTCGAGGGGCTATTGAGTCCTACGTTGCGTCGCAGCTTGGACACCACGGTTTCGCTGACAAGCGTGTTCAAGCAAGGTTCAAGGAGTTTCAGTTCGTTTTTCCAAACGTTGATCCGATGACTGTCCAGTTCAGCTCCCATGGACGTTATGTCTACGGACTGCACCTGGTACTAGTCCATGAGTCCAGGTGGCGAGAGATTCGGGAAGACTATCTTGTAGTCAGTCGCGATATGTTCTTAAAGGCGGCTCTGCAAAAGAAACATCGAGTTTCACGTTTGGCTTTGTTACCCGATCACTTGCACGCTACGTTGGCGTGCGGATATAAGGAGTCGCCAGAGGAAGTTGCATTGGGTTATATGAACAACCTGGCGTTCGCTCACCGGATGCAGCCGGTGTTTTGCGCCAGCTATTATGTCGGGACATTTGGTGAGTATGACCTGGGAGCCATCCGGCGTAACATCCCGATTAGCTAAACAATCGTTCTTCCACCGACACAGGGTCGGTGGAAGGCCGCGCGGCAACAACGCCGTTAGCTAAAAGTCGTTGCTCCACCGACGCAGGGTCGGTGGAGGGCCGCGCGTCGGGCGCCCCGTTAGCTGACAGTCGTTGCTCCACCGACGCAGTGTCGGTGGAGGGCGTGCGTCGGGCGCCCCGTTAGCTGACAGTCGTTCCTCCACCGACACAGGGTCGGTGGAGGGCAGCAAGTCGACAACACCGGTAGCACGACAGTCGTGACTCCACCGACGCAGGGTCGGTGGAGGGCGTGCGGCAACAACGCCATTAGCTGACAGTCGTGACTCCACCGACGCGGGGTCGGTGGAGGTAGAGAAAGAGAGAGACTATGCGATTGCTCATTGCTGGAATAGTTGTTTGCCTTCTTCAACCGAGTCTCCTCGGCTCTCCACCCGTCTTAAGCAGCGCTCCTTCAGCCAGGTTCGCCGAACACTCAATCGCCACTGACTTGAACGGCGGTTACCAGGTAGTCGTTTCGGACATCAATCACGACGGCAAGCCAGATTTAATAGCTGTCGCCAGCGGGATGAAAGAACTAGTCTGGTTTGAGAACCCCGGTTGGCAGCGTCACGTGATTGTGGGCAACATTTCCCGGCCGATCAATTGTGCAGCCTGGGACATCGATGGAGACCACATTCCTGAGATCGCATTAGCTCACGAATTCTCGAATGATCCTGCGAGAAGCGTTGGCGTCGTCTCGCTGCTCAAACACAAAGGCGACCCCGCTCAACCGTGGGAGATGATCGAGCTTGATCGGCTGCCCACGTCACATCGGCTGCGATGGGCCGATATCGAAGGAACCGGGAAGAAGGTACTGGTTAACGCTCCGCTCGCCGGCGCGCAAGCAAAACCGCCCGATTATAAAGGCTCTGTCCCCCTCGTGTACTATCGGCCGGGCATATGGAAACGAGAGATCATCTCGCAAGCACTTGAAGGAGTTCTGCACGGCATCTCAATTGCTGATTGGGACAATAACGGTCGAGAAAGCATCCTGACCGCCAGTTTTGTGGGAGTGGATGTCTTCGGCCTTGGAAAAAAGAAGGTGTGGGAGCGCACGAGTCTCGTAAAAGGAGATTCCGATCCGTGGCCACGCAGCGGTTCGAGCGAGATAGTCGTCGGCCGGCTCCAACGTAATCGGTTCCTCTCCACTATCGAACCCTGGCACGGCAATCAGGTCGTCGTCTATCAACAACAGGGAAAGAACTGGCAGCGCCAGGTGGTGGACACGAGCCTCAACGATGGTCACGTGCTGATAGCCTCAGACCTGAATCGAGACGGCATAGATGAACTAATCGCCGGATACCGAGGCCAGGGCAGAAGCGTCTACATCTACTCCGCCGAAAATCCCAGGGGAACTCATTGGGTGCGGAGCGTTCTTGACGATGGTGGCATGGCGGCGGCAGGATGCGCCGTCGCCGACTTGAATGGGGATGGAAAACCGGATATCACTTGCATCGGCACGGCGACAACCAACCTGAAGTGGTACGAAAATCTCGGCCCCGCCAAACATTAACCGCATTAGCCTTAAGGTCTCGGGATCGGCGGCGGACCGTCGGGAATGTAGGGCTTGTAGACTTCACCCTTCGTCTTTTCTTTGAACTCAGCCTGAACAGCCTCTCGGGCCTTGTCATCCTCAAACAAATCGACCATCGTCGCCGCAAGCGCTTTTGCTGCGTAGACCATTCCCTTGTGCCCGATCGACATCCCTCCGCAAGCGACTACCGGCCACGCATGCCACGGCGCGTCCTCAGGCGCAGTTGTCACCGACAAATGAAGCGTGGGGACGATCCAGCTTACATCGCCAACGTCCGTCGAACCGCCCTCGGGATCCTTCTTCGGTGGCTCGAGCGGCTGAACCGCGCCGTTCAATCCTTTGGGCGCAACGCCAGTCGCGCGCTGAATTGCCTTCGCGAATTCTTGCTCCTCAGCCGTGTATTCGATCTTCCCGAGCCAGGCCATGTTGGCGTGAATCAGTTTAGCTCCGGCAATATTGGCAAGCATTTCGTAGTCGCCGCCCTGGATCGTCAGCTTTGATTCGACGCCGGCCATCAACGCCGCGCCCTCGGCGATCTTACGAGCTCGACTGAAAACATCCTCGACACCGGTCCGCTTCGAGTCACGGATCCAGCACCAGACCTTTGAATACTCAGGCACCACGTTTGGCACATCGCCACCGCTCTGAATGACGTAGTGCATTCGGACCGTCGGTTTGACAAATTCGCGCATGCGATTCAGACCGGTTGTGAAGAACTCGAGTGCCGCAACCGCGCTTCGACCGTTCCAGGGATCGGCGGCGGCGTGAGCGGCCTTGCCTTTGAACTCGACGATGAAGTCGACGATTGCCTGCGAGCTGTCGACGTCAGCTACGATCTTATCCTCGGGATGCCAGGCCAGACAGACGTCAACATCCTTGAAGAGACCGTCACGAGCCATGTAGATCTTGCCGCCAATGGCTTCTTCGGCCGGCGTACCGTAAAACCGAATGGTGCCCTTGAGCTTGCCGGCGGCGATCAGCTCTTTGATTGCCACGGCAGCACCCAGGCTGGCCGCGCCAAACAGGTTGTGGCCGCACCCGTGCCCCGCAGATCCGGCTTCCAGAGCCTCTTTCACGGGTTGGGCCTTTTGGGAGATCCCGGGAAGCGCATCATACTCGCCGAGGATTCCGATGATCGGGTGACCCTGCCCGTAGCTGGCTACGAACGCCGTAGGCATGCCGGCAACTCCACGATTGACCTGGAAACCCTGTTTCTCAGCGTAGTCGGCGAGGAGTTTCGACGAACGAGTCTCACGCAGTGCGGTCTCGGCGAATCGCCAGACCTGATCGCTGAGACCGATAAGCTCGGTCTTGTGTTTTTCTATCGAGGCCACCGCTTCTTCCTTCTTGCTTCCATCAGCGGCCAGGGTCATCAGCGGCTGCACGAGCAGCGTTACGAGTAATATTGAAAAGCAGAACGGGCGAAGTTTCATCGGAGTCCTTTCTTCACGATCGCAGGGCAGAGTCTTTAACCGAGTCGGTCGTGCCGATCATACCGTCGTTTACAGGTCGTCTTGCTTCGCTGCCTTGCATTCATTGCACAGGCAAAGCTCTCGGAGCCGCTCCCAGGTGTAGATGCCGTCGTCGTGCCGGTCGCTGAATGTAAACTTCACGCCGTAGCGTCCGACATGTTCGGCGTTGAGCACGGTAAGGTCGTCGGCAACCGTTCTCGGATCCAGAATGCGAAGCCCGGTCACTTCGCTGACGCAGTTGGCACACATACATTCGGACCTCAAGTACTTGATCGGATAGACGCTAACGTGGCCATCGTCCCATCGAACGGTAATTTCGTTCGGTCCGGTCTTCTTTATCTCGAGTGGGTTCGGCATAGATTTCCTGATGCGTGAAACGTGATGCGTGATGCGTGATGCGTGAAGGGTGATGCGTGAAGGGTGATGCGTGATAGCCTGGTTTCGAGGCAGCTTAATCGGTTCACGCATCACGTTTCACGAGTCACGCATCACGCATCACTCTTCACGCATCACGTTTCACACGTCATTTATGTTTCCATCTTGGCTGACGTTTGGCTATGAAAGCCTCGACGCCTTCGTGCGGGTCTTTTAAGGACATCAACTCATTGAGATAGATCTCTTCTGAACGCTTGAGAGCCTCATCAAACCCAAGCCCGACCGTTTGAAGCATCACGCGGCGAGCCATCTCGAGGCCCGGCACGCTCATTTGCCGAAACGCATTCAGCAGCTCCTCACACTTCGCTTCGACGGCATTCTCAGGCACGAGGTGATTGACGAGCCCCGCAGAGTGAGCTTGTTCGGCGGTCAACAGCTCGCCCGTCAAGATCATCTCGCGCGCTCGCTTTTCGCCGATAACCCGCGGCAGTATAACCGCGGCAACAGGAGGAAAGACCCCGAGCTTGATTTCGGGCTGACCGAATCGCGCCGGAGGACTCGCAATAACGATGTCGGCAAAAGCGGCCAGCTCACAACCGCCTCCCAGTGCTGCGCCTCCGACCAGCGCTACAACCGGCTTTGATACCTGGTTCAGCGCTCGAAAGATCGCATGGAAGCCATCGAGCATCTGGAAAACGGTTTCGGGTCTGTGCTCCTCGATCGACACTCCCGCCGAGAACGCGCCGCTCGCGTGCGCGGACGCGAATACAATTGCGCAGGTGTCGGCCGTCCTGGCGGCGCGGTTTATCGCATCGACGATTTCCTTCATCATTGAAATCGTCAGGATGTTCAACGGCGGACGCGCGAACGAGATCCGCGCGACACGGCCAGTCAGGGTAAATTGAATGTCTTTGTAGTGAGCGGCCATCATTTCCTGGCAGCGCAGGCATCCTGCCTGCTATGTCCTGGGAGCGCAGGCATCCTGCCTGCTATGTCCTGGGAGCGCAGGCATCCTGCCTGCTATGTCCTGGGAGCGCAGGCATCCTGCCTGCTCTCCCGCAACTGTTGCTCAGCTGCAAATCAGATGCTCTTGCCCTATCTCCTTAGCTTCGCTTCAACCTGGTCTGCTGTACTCTGTGACTTCTCAATCAGGCTGTCAATTTCTTCCCGCGTCCTCTCCGCAGCTTCGCGATCGGAGATCGATTCGAGATTCACGCCGACGTTGTACGAGGCTCCTCTGATTGCTGTTTGCGCAAGCTGAGCGCCGACTGCCACATCTGACAGCGCGTTCGGATTGCCAATATCTGCAAGCTCGCGTAGCAACCCAAGAACATCGAAGCTGCATTGCGCCGTTTCCATCGGGACCTCCACCGCGTGACGAAGCGCCGCCTGAATCTGTGCCGTGCGGTGAGTCTTTTGTGCGTCGCTCTCCTTAGGCAACCGGTAGGCGCCAAGGACCGCCTCGAAACTGTCGGCGTCTTCGCCGATCAACAGAAGCAGCCGCGCGCCCAGTTGCTCCAACGCTGACCTTATTTCCTTCAGACGTGGTTCGACTTCAACGTACTTTGGCTTGCCTATCGATAAGTTGCAAACCATTTGACCGAGGGAGGCCGCAAGCATCCCGCAATAAGCCGAAACGCTTCCGCCTCCGGGCGCGGGCGTCCCCGCGGCTACCAGCGCCGCAAAGGTGCCGACGCTGTTTGACAGGTTCATTTTGGGATCGGCCGCGGCGGAGTCGGTCATTGCTTGCCTTCCTCCAGCGCTCCTTCCAGCCTGTGTTCGAGTATCTGATCCTCGCTGAACTTCTCGAGCTGCAGATAAAAATCCGCGACAGCGTTCAGCGCCCGCTGTGGAACCAGTCCAACAATCTCCGAGCCCACCACTGCCACACCGTAGCGCTCGGCTTCGCGCTTGATCATCTCAAATGCGCGAAACAGCGGCGTGCCCTCGTAATTCACCATATTCATCGAGACCTGAACTATTCCTCGATCCTTCAGTTCAAATCCGAGCGCCTTGACGTAGCGCAATCCGCCCGATTGGTGACGAACGGCGCGAGCGATCTTGTTGGCGATCTCCACATCGGCGGTTGCGAGATTGACGTTATAAGCAATCAAAGGCGGACGAGCGCCGACAGCCGTTATGCCTGCGGTCGGATGAACTCGCGCTTCCCCGAAGTCGGGGCGTCGGGCTTCATTCGTTGCGACCTCGTCGCGTATACCTTCAAACTGGCCCTTGCGCACGGCCGCAAGATTCTCGCGCTCGGGACGGGTGGCCGCCTTTTCATACAGATAGACCGGTATTCCCAGTTCGCCCCACAACCGCTCTCCACACGCCCGAGCAAGCGCGACGCAATCGTCCATCGTCGCTCCGGAGATAGGAACAAACGGAATCACATCGGTCGCACCCATGCGCGGATGCTCGCCGGAATGTTTGTTGAGATCGATCAGCTCAGCGGCCTTTTTGGCGCCGGCAACAGCGGCCTCGACGACCCGATCGGGCGACGCGACGAAAGTAACGACTGAGCGATTGTGATTGGGGTCCGATTCCCGATCGAGCAGGACCGTACCGGGCACCGCTCTGATGGCCTCGACTATTTCATCGACGACTTCGGTACGCCGGCCCTCGCTGAAATTCGGAATGCACTCAACAATGCTTCGCACGCCGAGAATCCTACCCGATCGCACTGATGTTGCCAAGATATCGAGAATCGACAGATATCGGAATCGCTACCGCGCAAGCTCCAGTCACTATATAATCCCGCGACTGGAAAGGAGCGTGCCGTGTCAGAGCAGAATCCGTTAACGATGCTGTGCCTGGCCAGCTATGAAAAGGGCGAGGCTTTCCTTCGACAGTGCAAGAATGAGGGCTGCCGCGTCCTGCTCATAACGGTCGAGAAACTCCGCGACGCAAACTGGCCGCGCGAAGCAATCGACGAAGTTTTCTATATGCCCGATGGCTACTCTCGAGACGACATCATCAAGGGTGTCAGCTATCTGGCGCGTACTCAACACATCGATCGAATAGTGCCGCTGGATGAGTATGACCAGGAGACGGCTGCGCTGCTGCGCGAACATCTGCGAAATCCGGGGATGGGAGACACAACCGCCCGCTACTTCCGCGACAAGCTTGCGATGCGCGTGAAGGCCCGAACCGAGGGAATACTCGTCCCCGATTTTGTTCACGTGCTGAACTACGATCGCCTTCGCGAGTTCATGTCTCGCGTCTCTCCTCCGTGGGTGTTGAAGCCGCGCTCGGAAGCGGCTTCTATGGGCATCAAGAAGATCAGCGCTTCTGATGAGCTGTGGCCGCTGCTCGAGGCGCTGGGCGACCGCCAGTCCTTTTATGTCCTGGAGCAGTTTCAGGCGGGTGACATTTATCACGTCGATTCCATAGTCTTCGAGCGCCAGGTTAAGTTTGCCGTCCACCACAAGTACGGACACCCGCCGATGGATGTGTCGCTTGGGGGCATTTTCACGACGCGAAAGATCCGGCGCGATTCAGCCGATGCCCGGGCACTTGATTCGGTCAACCGAGAGGTGATTGATAAGCTGGGGCTGGTGCGCGGAGTTACTCACGCTGAGTTCATCAAGGGACGCGATGACGGACGGTTCTATTTTCTGGAAATAGCCGCGAGAGTGGGAGGCGCGAACATAGCCGAAACCGTTGAAGCGGCAACCGGTTTGAACCTCTGGGCAGAATGGGCAAGGGTTGAGATTGCCGGTGAAGACAGCTCATACGAGGTGCCGCCGACTCGCGACGACTACGCTGGGGTAATCATCTCGCTGGCGCGGCAGGACTACCCAGATACTTCGGCATATGATGATCCGGAAATCGTCTATCGCTTGAACAAACTTCACCACGCTGGATTGGTGGTCGCATCCAAGGACGAGCGGCGAATTGAACAGTTGCTCGATTCGTACAGCCGGCGATTCTACGAGGACTTTTACACTACGGGTCCCCCGCTCGATAAACCTACGTTCTGACTGCCTGGGAGCGCAGGCATCCTGCCTGCTGCCTTTCAAGTCGTATTTGTTGAAGGAAGCCGAAAGATGGCTAGCTGCCTTGCTAGCTACCTATTGCGAAGTGCAGGCAGGATGCCTGCGCTCCCAGGCTGCGCTCCCAGGCTGCGCTCCCAGGCTGCGCTTCCAGGCTAATCGTCATAACTGGTAGCCGGGCTGCCCGAAGGGTAGAACACTCCTAACAATCGAATGCTTTTGGGCCCGGTGTTCTCGAGACAATGTCTCATAAGCCGCGGGAGATATATGCTCGATCCCGCCCGAAACGACGCATCCCCTTCGTCTGAATGCACCGAGCCTTCACCTTCGATTATGTAGATTGCTTCTTCATAGGTGTGATGATGCATTGGGGCGCGGCCGGGAGGAATCATTCCTACAAACTGAGTAACTCGGCGCGCGCCGATCTCCTGATTCACCAGCAGCTTGAACGAGCGGTCCCCCGCGGCAGTCGATTGGACATCGCTCTCGCGCACGGTGCGAAACGGCTTAGTGTCCTGTGGGGCGCGCACAACCGGGTCAATCCCAACCTCCGCCTCTTCGTCCTCCGGGCAACAAACGCTGACTATCTCGATATTACTGACGCCGCGTCCCCTGTCGTCTATGTTCTCGATCTGGTAGATGCTGCCCGGCGGAACATAGACGGCAGTGCCCGGCTCTAGTGCGTAGCTGTACCCGTCGATGAAACAGCTTCCCGAGCCGTTGATTACGTAGATCACCTCTTCGCCGACGGGATTGCGGCGCGGCGTAGAGACGCCCTCCGAATAGGAGCTGACGTATTGCGCGATGTCGCGAGCGCCCATCGCCCGCGAGATAGGGACGCGAAAACGCCTCGTACCCTCCGACTCGGATAGTTCACTAACTGCAATCACCGCCGCCCCACCCGATAAAGCCTTCATTTGTTCACTCATAATCGTTATTGAATCGTGTAATACAGAAGCGGTCAATGTCGATTGACGCGTTACCGGCCATCAGGAGATCCGCAGCGATGCGCCCGATCGTCGGGCCAAACTTGAACCCGTGACCAGAAAACCCCGTCACCAGCAACACGCCCTCAAGCCGGGGATGCCAGTCGATAATGAAGTCGTCATCGGGCGTATTGTTATAGATGCACACACGAGTCTCGCGGACTTTGGCATTCGCTAGACCAGGAATGAACTCCGTGAAAAAAGCACGACACGCCTCGACGAAGTGTTCACCGACCTGAGGTTGCGTTGAATCCGGATCAACTTCGACACCTTTGAGATGGTTTGCGATCTTCATCGCTCCTGCATGATGAATTGGAAAACCGTAAAAGCCGCTTTCAAGCTCGAGGAAGATTGGAAAGCGGGAGGGCTCGAATATACGAGAAGAGTCCGGCTCGAAATAGACGATCTCCTGGAGCGTGGTGGTAAGCTGCCGCTCGAGAAATGGTAGAAGCTTGCGCGACCACGGGCCCGAAGCAATCATCGCGCGCCGGCATTCGACCTCTTCGCCTGATTCAGTGACTATCGCCACTCGTGATTTTGGAGCTTGCCTGACGTCGATGACTCGCGTGCCCTCGATGATCTTGACGCCGCGGTGTCGCGCAAGATCTATCAGCGCACGGACAGCCGTTTCAGCGTGCAGGATGGCTCCGGCGGGGTCGTAGACCGCATAAGAAAATGCACGGGCGTTGAATTGTGGAAAGCGCTCGCTGATCTGCCGGCTGTCGAGCATTTCACAATCGTGGCCGAGCGCACGCATTGCGTCGTAGCATTGAGTTTCAAAGGATGGCGCGCTCTTGCCGATGAGCACGGCTCCCGTTGGTGTGAGGAGTCGCGCGCCGGTCGCCGACTCGAGATCGCGCCAGCGAGAGGTCGAGTCAGCCGCAAGCCTAACGTAAAAAGGATCCGGGTAAGCAAATCGGAAGACCTTTGAGTGATCTATTGATGCGGCCTGCGGATTGGGCAACGTGGATTGATCGATGAGAGCAACGTTGGCGCCTTCGCGGGCGAGCTCACAGGCAGCGGCGGCGCCCATTACACCAGCTCCGACGATTACTATTTCGAAGGATTGCATCGCGCGAATTCTAACATGTGGTCAGCGGTCAGATGTATTCCTTTCATTTTCTATTTTCTATTTTAGTCGTCATTCTCGATTGGCCAGCTGGCACCGGTCCGCCAAATCTCCACACCACTAAATAGAAATTAGGAAATAGAAAATATGAAATAGAAAATAGAAAATTATCTGACCTCTGACTTCTGACCTCCGACTTCTGACTTCTGACCTCCGACCTCTGACTTCTGACCTCCGACCTCTGACCTCTGACTTCTCACCCCTGACGAACTCCTCTCTTCCCTTTGATCAGGTGACCACTTAGAATCATCGAGTAGCTGTTCGAGCGATTTGTTGACGCTAACACGCGACAATGCCGACCAAAACTCACAGAAGCCGAATCGTCACCCGCAGTTTCATGGCGTTCATGGACAACGACCTGACTACTGCGGCCGCGGCGGTGTCGTACTTCTCGATGCTTTCGCTCTTTCCGACACTACTGGCCTTGCTGGCGATCGGCAATCGCCTGATTGGACCGCAGACGGTCGAGAAATACGTCATTGGCCAGGTTCTGGCGTTCCTGCCCGGCGCGCAAACATTCGTCAGCAAAAACCTCGAGTCCTTATCGAGTCTCTCACCCGGCATCGTCTTTAGCTGTCTGTTCGTAATGTTATGGGCGACATCCTGGATGTTCACGGTGATCGAGAAGGCGCTAAATCGTGTGTGGGGAACTTATCCGCGATCGTTCTTGAGGGGACGGGCGGTGAACATCGGAGTGATGAGTATAGTGTGGGGGTTGCTCGCGGGCTCGGCGCTGTTCACATCGTTTGTGACAGGCGTGCGGGCGGCCGCGGATCGCATCCCATTGAGGCTGGGGCCCTGGCTTACAGAGCTCTCGGGATTCGCGTGGCCGACGATCTTTGCGCTCGCGAGCCTGGCGGTCACGATCCTGTTGTTTACGGTGCTCTACAAGATTCTTCCGAACACCCATGTGCCCTTCACCGAAGCGCTGCCCGGAGCGGTGCTGGCAGGGACATTTTGGGAAGCAGCGAAGTTTGGCTTCGCGTTTTTGCTGCCTTACTTTCATTACGATTTGTTATACGGATCGATCGGCGCTGCGGTGGCGGTGCTTACCTGGGTCTACATGTCGAGCGTGATCATGTTGTTTGGCGCGCAGTTCACTGCGCTGCTGCACCGTGATCATTTATTCGAGAAGTCTGAGAGACTTGACCATGCGGGTGGTCAGATGACGCCGATACAAAGCTAGCACCCTGGGAGCGCAGGCATCCTGCCTGCCGATTCCGGAGTGACGCATCGCGGATAAGCAGGCAGGATGCCTGCGCTCCCAGGCATGTCCACGGGCCGCCAGGCTTGTTTGTAAAGGAATGCGAGTTTCCGACTTTGATTACGCTCTTCCAGAACAACTGATCGCGCAGGAGCCGCCGGCTCAACGCGAGAATTCACGTTTGCTGGTCGTAGACCGCGCAAGCGGCGATCTCACGGATTCGGTTTTCACATCCTTGCCGGATCATCTTCGAGCCGGCGACCTCCTTGTCCTGAACAACACTCGAGTATTTCCTGCAAGGCTTATAGGCCGCCGCCTGCGGGTTACTCCGCGAGGCGAGACGGTGCTCGGCGGGCGCGTCGAGATCTTTCTTGTCAGCCGGGTCGAACCACTTGTATGGGAAGCACTTGTGAAGCCGGGAAGATCTCTGGTGCCAGGCGCGCGGGTGGAGTTCGCCCGAGGCAAACTTACGGCTGAAGTGATCAAGTGGCGCGAGCGGGGCCGACGCGTCGTCCGCTTCGAGGCAACGGGCGACTTCGACGAAATCATCGATCGGATCGGCCGCACCCCGCTGCCGCCGTATATCAAGAGAGACGAAGAAGACCGGCTGGATGCCGAGCGGTATCAAACCGTCTTCGCACGCGAGCGTGGCGCAGTAGCGGCCCCTACCGCCGGCCTGCACTTCACCCCGCAGTTGCTTGATCGCCTCCGAAATCGCGGCGTAGAAATCGCCGAAATCACCTTGCACGTCGGTTACGGGACGTTTCAGCCGGTGCGAGTCGAGCAAGTCGAAGATCATCATGTCGAACCCGAGACGTATTCGATAGACGACGCGACAGCAGCTTCAATAAATCGCGCACTCAGCGAAGGGCGCCGGGTGATCGCAGTTGGAACGACTACGACTCGAGCGCTTGAGTCTGCAGCGCGACGCGCAGAGGAGCAGGAGCGCGGAGGAGCAGAGGGGCAGAGGAGCAGAGGAGTAGAGGAGCTGAGGAGCAGAGGGGCTGAGGAGCAGAGGGGCAGAGGGGCTGAGGAGCAGAGGAGCAGAGCCGAAGACTCTCCGCCACTCGGCCCCTCTGCTCCTCAGCCCCTCTGCTCCTCCGCCCCTCGGCCAATTACACCCGGGACCGCCACAACCGATCTCTTCATCTATCCCGGATTCGAGTTTCGAGTAATCGACGGGTTAGTGACTAACTTCCACCTGCCCTGCTCTTCCCTGCTGATGCTGGTGAGTGCGTTCGGTGAGCGAGAATTGATCCTGGGAGCTTACAGGCATGCGATCGATCGCGAGTATCGGTTCTACAGTTACGGCGACGCTATGTTCATCCTCTAATGCTCCTTGAGTCGACCTCGTTCGGGTCACTGTCTCATACCCGCGTTGGGGTTTTGGCAGAGCGGCGTCGACATCTCGCCGCGCGGAATAAGTGACTCTGGGAGTCGGGCTGCGCTTATGTGCCAGACATCCCGCGCCAGGTCCCGTCTTTTCAGAATCATCCCGCTTCTGCTGTCGAGCTTTAGAAGCCTTGGAGGCCGGGTCTTGTCGCCGCCGCCCGCATCGATCCCAAAGAGATTGCGACCATCTTGTGACGCAACGATCTGTGTGAAGTTCGTGGTTGAAGGCAATTGCTCAAATGCGCCGGTGCTCGGGTCTATTGAGAACATACCGCCTGTTTCAGCACTCTCGCGATCTGTTTTCAACCACCATCCAAGCGGTTCATAAAGGATGAGCCGATCGCCGGCCGCGATTACCTGGTGCACCAGAGGTCGGTCGTCGCCGCGGGTATACGGCAAAGGGATCTCCTTTGCGGACCCTAATTCACTTGTATCTTCCGTGACACGCCATAGCTTTCCCTGCTTGCCATCGTGCGCATAAAGATAGAACCGGTCAGCCAGCCACACGCCGCGTGGAATCAATCCGGCCGGCACTGTAATGCGTCTGACCATCTCACGTCTCTGGAGGTCGAAGACATCAAGAGATGGATCAACCCAACTTGCCGCACCAAACAACCATCGACTATCTGGCGAAACATATAACTGGTAGCCGCCCGGCGCCTTGATCACAGGCAGCCGAGCGAGTGATTTCGCATCAAACACTTCAACGCCGATGTTGCCCCTCTGGGTGAACAGCAGTCGGCCATCTGGCGTTGCAACGGCGCGACTCGAGGGATAGATCAGCTCGCACAGGGAGCCAGTTGATAGCTCCAACGAAAACAGCGCGCAGCAACTATTGGGATGCGCAGGCGGCGGCTGTTGAAGGTACAACGTTCGGCCATCTGCGCTGGCGTTAACACTCTCCGCGCCCTCACTGACGATAAAGCTGCCCAGCTCCGAGAGCGACCGAGCGTCAAACACAACCACTCGATGGCTGCGTCGTGTGGCAAGGATCACCTCGCGAGTGTTCTGAGCGTGCGCATTCACGGATGTGAAAGCTACAATGAAGATGAACATGGCGGTCAATAGCAGGAGACGCTTCATACTTTCCACTCCAATTCAGCATGCATCCTAACAAGAATCTTGTACTACCAATCCGCTCTCTTTCCGATGATCATGTGAACGACAGAAGATGAAAGACTTGCTCTGAACTATTGGCGCGCCTGAATTGGCACAAGCATTCGTAGCAGCCACAACATTAAGCATCCCATCGCCGCCCCGAACAACATCCCCGCGCCGATTCCGAAGGTCAGATGACCTATTATGTGCCGAACGTGATAGGGGTCGTCTCCAACGATCGAGAACTCCGGCTCGGTAAACACATTCTCGTTCTCACCGATCACTGAAAACAGAATTGCGAGGACGATAAGCACTTGCGAGAAGACGACCAGCAGAAGGCTGACGGCAACGACATTCGGATAGCTGCCGAAGCCCCGCCGGTGAATCAGCCACACCGCGATCAGGATCGCAAAAGAGGTCGCGCCGGTCACGCTGAAGGCCCGCACCAGGCCGTGCGGGAAACCCGCCTCGTCAAGTATCCATCTGAGCGCCCATACCACTGCTATGAGAGCGAACAAAGGCGCCAACAATCGGAGATGATCGCGTAGACTCCGCCCGCATACCTTCATCATTTCTCCCTGGCTTCCATAGCCCTGACCATCAACAGCGTCAAATCGTCTTCAAGTTCATCACCTGCCCAGTTGCGTACCGCTTTAAGCACACCCTCCTGAATCTCCGCGAGCGTCTCTTCCGAGCGGCTCTCAATCTCAACGCGCAAACGGCAGTCTCCAAACTCCTCTCCCGTTTTCGAGACCGCTTCGGTGACGCCATCCGAATACAGCACCAGCAGGTCCCCAGCTTCCAGAACTATTTCGCCGGTCTGGAACTCCGAGCCTGGAAACATTCCGAGCGGAAACCCGCCTTCCGACAGCTGGCGCCCGCACGATGAACCGAGCATCACCGGCGCGCAGTGTCCGGCGTTGACATAGCTCAGACGCCGTTCCCCCGCACACCATTCGGCGTAGAAGAACGTCGCGAATTTGGAGGCGTCGGTGACCTGATGCAGATGATTATTCAGCCTCTTGCAAACTTCAGCCGGAGGGATGCCGGTTTCAGAGTGCGTGCGCAACAGCGCCTGCATATTGGCCATCAGAATCGCCGCCGAGATGCCTTTGCCGCTTATGTCCGCGATCGCGAAAACCAATCGGCCGTCGGGAAACTGCATCACGTCGTAGTAGTCGCCGCTTATGCCGCGGGCCGGGATGCATACCGCGGAAAACTCCAGCCCGTTGCTTTCGGGCAGTTGCCGAGGGAAGAGTGCCTGCTGCACCTCGAGCGCGAAACTCAATTCCGCTTCTTTGCGGGCCAGTTGACGCCGACTCGACTTAAGCTCGATCTGAACTCGATAAAGCGTCACCAGAAGAACTGCAACGGCGGTCGTTGCTCCAAAAGTCACTCCCCAGGTAGCGAGCGCCGAGCCCTGTACCAATCCACGCCCCAGAAACAACAGAAGTCCGGCGACTACTAGAAACATGACGAGGTAAAGCTTGTCGCGGCTCTCGACCGTGATCCCGGACTTTGAAGGCTGAAGCGCGTTTCCTGTCTCCACGTGTGTCCTTGACGCAACTTGGAAGCGCCGAAGGCGCTTCGACATTATAGTGGGGTTTTAGTGAGACCCAAGGCGAAAACGTGACAAGGGTAGAGCAAACTGACTCTAAACTATCTCGCTCAGGTAGTAGTGCCACAAGATGCGCGCGGCGACAGCCCTCCACGGCTTCCACGCTTCGCTCATCTTATCGAGGTCTTCTTGAGTCGGGCGAGTTCGCATCCGCTTGAGCCGTTGTGCGGCGACCGCCAGCGCCAGATCTCCCGTAGGCCAGATATCAGGCCGGCGCAGCACCATCAGCAAATAGATGTCGGCGGTCCAGCGGCCTATGCCCTTGATCTTGATCAGCTCGGATCGTACCGTTTCGTCGTCCTTCAAGCTCAGAGCATCCAGATCCAGCAAGCCCTCGACTATCGACCGGGCAAGCTCGCGACCGTAGAGCGTTTTTTGGCGGCTGAAACCGACGGCTTTCAGCGCGGCATCATCCAGCTTGAGGAAACGCGGAGGTGTAAGAGGAGAAGTGAGCTCGAGGAGTTTTGTGTGCGCCGCCTTTGCGGACGCGAGCGAGACCTGCTGCTCCAGGATGATGTGAAGGAGAGTCGAGAAGCCGGACTCGCGCGCCCACATCGGGGGCGGCCCGAATTTCTTTACTACGCTGCGAAGGTCGCCGTCGCGTCGCGACAGCGACCGGACCGCTCGGTTGAGCGCGTCATCGCTAAGGAAAAGAGCACTGGACCGATTATTAAACTCCTTCGGCAAGTTTTGTAGGCTGCCCCCCAGTGTTCAAAATGCGGCGTTCGTCGCATCGTCGGCCTAATAAGACAATTCACTGGTTTCGCGTCACAAATAAACGAGCTTACCCATAGCCGCTTGCGGTCACCGACGTGCCGTCTTCTCCGCATTCGATCGCATACGTTGCTCCATCACCAGTTCGAGGGTCTCGCGCATCTTCGGCAAATACGCAGCGAGCATGCTGAACTCACGCTTAGGCAGGCTCAACGTGTCCATCGGCGCCGTGCATCGAATAGTGGCTCCTCGGGTGGTCTGCTTCAATAAAGCCATCTCACCGAAATACTCGCCGGTGCCGAGCGTGGCAAGCAAAATCTCCATATCGCCGTCTTCGTGCACGACCTCGGCCTGCCCGCTTACGATTATGTAGATTCGATCCCCGATGTCCCCTTGATGAAAGACTTCTTCGCCGGGTTCAAAGTGCTCCTGGGTGATGCCCATTGAACCGTTGAGCTTCAGCTCAACCAGTTCAGCCGGCAACAACAGGTCGAGCGTCCACGATGAAGCAACCTTCAACCGGCGGCCCCAACCCGGAAGCTTCATAAGATAGATCGTTCGCCACATCCACCAGGCGATGAAGCCGCTGATGTTAACCCCCAGGATCTGCGCGACCGCCGAGTGGTGCCCAAGTGCGCCCAGCTGCCCGAGTCCGCCAAACGAAAACTCGCTGCGTTTGCCCCCGCGTATCGCCGCGACGATGTTATCGGCAACCGTGCGGCCCTGGCGAAGCGCGTGCTGGGCCGTTGGCGGACAGAAACCTCCGTCGCGCTGCGGTACCTGCGCGCAATCGCCAAGCGCCCAGATGTTATCGGCGCCTGCTACTTGCAAAAAGGTGTCGGTGATCAAGCGGCCGTTCTTTCCTTTGGGCAGAGCAAGTCCGTCGATGATCGGATGTGGGGAGCTTGGCACGGTCGAGACCAGCGTTCGCGTCGGGATCTTTTCACCGCCGGCGAGAATCGCCTCTTCGCCGGTCGCGGCTTCCAGCCTGGTGTTCAGCCGAATCTCGACTCCGCGCTTCATCAAGATCTTCTGAGCGAATACCGCGAGTTTCTCACACAACTCCGGCAGGATTCGATCCTGCGAATGAACGAGAACCACGCGCACTTCGCCCGGATCGATGCCTCGATAGTTGCGCGCAATCTCGCGTACGAAGTCGTTCAACTCCGCGGCGACCTCGACCCCGGAGAACCCTCCTCCGGCAACTACGAATGTAAGGAGCTGACGCCGGAGCGTTGGATCGTCTTCTTCGATGGCTGCCTCTTCGAGCGCCCGGATAACGTGGTTTCGCAATTGCACCGCATCGGCCAGGTTCTTGAACGGCAGCGCGTGCTCGGGCAAGCCACGCAATCCGCGAAAATCAGTCACATTGCCCATCGCCATAACAAGATAGTCATACTTGATCGGGTGAGCGTGAGGACGAAAGCCCGGGCTGGTGGTGACGATGTTATTCTCGACGTCAATCGACTCGACATCGCGCACGTGAAGAACAGTGCGCGGAAGCAGACGCCGAATCGGGCTGACGGTGTCCAGCAATCCGATGCTTCCCGAAATGACTTCAGGCAGCATCGGTTGGAAAACAAAGTAGTTCTCCTTGTTTACGAGAAGGATATCGAAATCGTCGCTGCGTCCAAGCTTCTTTTCAAGATGTTTCGCGGTGTACACGCCGCCAAACCCGCCCCCAAGGATTACAACGCGTTTCCGTCTTTGTTCGCTCATCATCAAAGCCTAATGAACTGTTCGAGCCGATATTGATCTTATCCCAAAGTGTTTGTAGCCGTGCAGCCCATCCGCGTATTCGCCAGGCTGGATCGGGTCAACAGATTCGCGGCAATGCGATCGCCCGCAGGTGAAAGAGTGGAAAGGTAGCCGATAGCGAGAACGGGCGCGGCAAGAACCCGCGCCCGCTATTCAAACAGGGAAACCCTCCAGCATCAGAGTCACCCATTCGGCTTTTTCTCTGGCGGAGGTTGTTGCTGTTGTTGTCGGCGCGGGAACGGCAGAACCGTCAATGGGCGAGCGTGGCCCTGATGACAGTCATTGCAGGTAACGGCACTGCCGTCCTGCTTCACAAGGCCGCTCGAGAACTCGGTCATCATAAACCGGGCAATCTGTTTCCGCGGCGTGTCCTCATCGAATGAATCAGTGTGACAATAGGAACATTCGACTCCCAGTGCTTTTGTGAATGCGGTCATCACCTGGGTAAGGCGCGCAGACGGCATACCTTTGAGCACCTGGAGCCCTTCTGACTTCTTGCCGACCGCGCCCTGAAACGGCCTGGTTCGCAGGAAGTTCGCTTCGCCCTTATGACAGTCATTACAAGTGAGCGCGCCGCCGTCCTTGCGTTTCATGCCCATCGTGTAGTCTCTCATCATCAAACGGGCGACCGCCTTGCGCGGCGTGTCTGCCGTAAAGGGAGGTACGTGGCAGAAGTTGCACTGGGCACCCATTGCCGTCGCTATCTTCTGCATCTCGCCCATTATCTGCTGGCGAGGCATTCCCTTGAGTACCTGGAGCGTTTCAGGAGCAGCTTGTTGGCCGGCAGGCTTTTGTTCCTCGGGCTTCGCCTGAGTTGCAGATGGTTGTTGCCCTGCCTGCTTCGCGTGAATAACAGACGCGATCAAAAGCACTGTCGAAATCACAACGATGAACAGCTTCGCCCTGGCGGCGTTGTTCATTGTCACCTCCGGTGAGCGGGTTTTTCCACTGTTCCCTGGGAGCACAGCCTGGGAGCACAGCCTGGGAGCACAGCCTGGGAGCGCAGGCATCTTGCCTGCCGCACCTCGAATCGAGCGCCTTCCGAGGCTGGCAGGCAGGATGCCTGCGCTCCCAGGCTACGCTCCCAGGCTGCGCTCCCAGGCTACGCTCCCAGGCTACGCTCCCAGGCTGTGCTCCCAGGCTGCTAAGATTACGGGGTCTTCTTCGGCGACTTCGAAGACAGCGCTGAGGCTAAAGATTGAGCTTCGGTTGGCATCGGCACCGTACCGTCGATCAAGATCTTCCGCGCATCGACCTCCGCGCCGTAGAAGTCCTTATTGTCGTCTTTGTCTTGCCTCAGCGTTGCCCCGTCCAACGCGACTCCGGCGAATAATCCCTTGGCCCGCGAGTATGTGAGTATCTCGGCATCCAATCTGATGTTGGTCTGCGCGGCCGTTGAACGACCGACGGGTCCGGCGGCCGCGGAGGCATCGGCGCCGATCGTGAACTTATCGTCGATCAGCTTCTCAACGCCCTTCTTGTTCATAAACAGCATGACCACGTCTATCTGGGTAAACCCGATTTGGAAGCCGACGCTGCCACCCTCGATCGTTATGAACGACGGAGCGGTCCAACCGCTCGGCTTGCGGCACATGAGCACGCCTCTGCCATATTTGCCGCCAATTCCCAGTCCGCCCTTTTTCAGCCCAGGCACGATGCCTATGCATGCGCACTTATCCAGTAAGTCTTCGGGGATGCCCTTGTCGGGCGTCCTCATGATCTCGCCAAAGACTTCTGAAGATTTCTGCAGCCTTTTGACGGAGTCGGCTCGGTTAAAGCCAAAGGCCACGGCCGAGGCAAGCAAAACAACAACGGCAAGAACGGCAAATGATTTCTGGTGCATAACTACCCCCTCATAGTGAGTTGATTGTTAGAAGGCACTCACCGTCCACCCTGAACGTTATGATACCGAAGAGATCTAACCGTGTCACTAAGGTGTAGAAAAAATCCCCACCTTAGACACATCGCCTATCCGAAGGTGACCATCAATTCCCGTCCGAAACTAAACTGAGGCCGCCGGCGCTGCTTCAGCGCTTTGGTTCCGGTCTGTGACAGCGAAGTAACCAGAATCGGCATCGCGATTGTTGGGTCACAAAGCACCGATACGGTCTTTGCATCTTTCGCGACCCGGCCCCAGGTTTGCGCTTCTTCAAAACTTCGTCCCGAAGTGGCGCTGCTCTCGGGCATATCGAGCCCTATTTGCAGCGCGTACTTGTGACCTCGCATCGTCTGTTTGATGATTGAGGCAGTGACTTCGGTCTGTTGCACGAAACTTTTCGGCGGTCCGCCCCCGAACAGCACTACTGACGTGTTCACCGAGCGGGCCATAATCTGCGCCGCTTCGACCACGTCCTGGACGATGTCAAACTGGAATGGATTTTTGCGATTCACGCGGGAGGTTGCGATACCGACCGCAATAGCCGAGTCGGCTACGCCCGGGCAGAAGACCGGTACTTTCGCTTTGTAGGCCGAGGTTAATATGCCGTCCTCGGTTGCGATCTCCGCCAACTCCCGGCCGAGCAGATGCAAAAACTCGCGAGTAGAATATGGCCGCGAGTGGTCCACAGTGTTCGCGAAGTTGCCCACCCACTCATCGGCCTCGCGGTATTCGTGTTCGCTGGCGAGAGTGTCGTAGAACCGGCCGACCTGGGCCTCCTGAAGCTCTTCGTCGGTAACGCCGGGCGGCGCCTGATAGTGATAGCGCCCCAGAGTCTCGTGCAGATCGTGAAATAAGTTTGCGCCTGTTGATACGACAACGTCGACAAAATGATTCTTGATCAAATAGGAGATCAGGCGACGCATGCCCGCGGCAACGAGGGCCCCGCTCAAGCCCATCAGAACTGTCGAGTTGTCTTCGAGCATCTCCAGCCATAGGTTATGAGCATCGGCAAGCGCCCGAGCCTGAAACCCTGCGCCTTCCATCTTCTGGAGGATGCCCGCAACCGAACGATCCCGATCGATCTGAATCGGGCGCGTGGGGGACGTTAAATACTTGGAGCTTTTTTGCTTTCTCATCATTGCTATTTGGTCCTTAGTCCGTGGTCCTTAGTCCGTAGTCCGCAGTCAGTAATATTTGTCCGAGCAACGGACTGCTGACTACTGACCACTGACTATCTATTCGAGATATGTGTACCGATTAATGTCGGATTCGTATTGCTTCATCAGCGAGTCGGCCTCGTCCTCGCTCAAGAGTCCACCGGCAACTCGCGTCGTTATCATTCGCTGCATGCTTTCCCACGCCTGGCCTTTGTCGAAGCGAGCGATCGAGATCATGTCGCCGATGCGGCTTCCCTGAACGATCTTTTTGATGTGATAGCGGTCGGTGTCGATGATGACGTGGGCTTCGTTGGTCCTGCCGAACAGGTTATGGTTGCTGCCCATCACCTCCTGATAAGCGCCAACGAGGAATATCGCGATGTAGTAGGGATCCCCGGTAAACGGATGCAGCTCAAGCACTTCCTTGACATCCTTCAAATCGACAAATTTGTCGATATGACCGTCGGAGTCGCACGTAAGGTCTACGAAGGTGGCGTAATCCGTGGGCGGCTCGTTCAGCCTGTGAATAGGCATGATGGGAAAGAGCTGATCGATAGCCCAGTGATCGGGCAGCGACCGGAAGACGGAAAAGTTGCAAAGGTACTTCGAAGCCAAAATCTTCTTCAGGTCGTCGAACTCTTCTTCCTGCAACTTGGTCCCCTGCGCAAACTTCGACGCGCGTGCGCAAACTTCCCAGAACAGCACCTCGCCTTTTGCTCGATCCTCAAGACTAATCAAACCGAGGTTGAACTGCGTGTGCAGCTCGTCTTTGTGGTCGAGCGAGTCGTGGTAATACTCGCGATAGTTCTTCGCGTTTATGTCGTCATAGAGCGCTTTCAGCTCGACGATAACCTGCGGGTCGTCTTCATCGACGCTGACCTCGGGCAGATCATCGGCGAAGGTCTCGATCTCGTCGCGAATCGACGTCACGAACACCGCGTGATAAGCAGCCATAACCCGGCCGCTTTCGGTCACCAGATTTGGCTCGGGCACGTTCTCGTCGTCACAGACCGATTTGATGGTATAGACGACGTCGTTGGCGAATTCCTGAGTGGTGTAGTTTACCGACGATTCGAAGGTGGTCTTCGATCCGTCGTAGTCAACGCCCATCCCGCCGCCTATGTCCAGAAGCTCGACATCGATGTACAGCTGGCGAATCTTTGCATAGACCCGGGCTGCTTCTTTCATCGCGGCTTTCACACGCTTGATGTCCGTTATCTGCGAGCCGATGTGAAAGTGCAGCAGCTTGAGCAGATCGGTCATCTGGAATTCGCGCAGCAGCCGAATGCATTCCAGCATTTCCGAGGGTGTAAGGCCGAACTTTGCCGACTCACCGCCCGACGATGCCCACTTGCCTGAGCCCTTTGAGTAGAGTTTGGCGCGAATGCCAATACCGGGTCGCACGCCGGTCTCTTGCGCGCGGCGGATTATCATTTTTAGCTCGTTGAGCTTTTCGACGACGATGATAACCCGCTTCCCAACCTGAACCCCGAGCAGCGCAAGGTTAATGAACGCTTCGTCCTTAAAACCGTTGCACACCAGGAGCGACTCTGGCGTTTGATCCAGAGATAACGCGGCATAGAGCTCCGCTTTCGAGCCGCACTCGACTCCAAAGTTGTACTTGCTGCCCTCTCGCAGAAACTCTTCAACCACTTCGCGGCGAGGGTTGACCTTCATCGGATACACGCCGAAGTGTCCGCCGGCGTAGCCGAATTCGCGGGACGCATCCTGAAACGACCGCTGAACCTTCTTTAGCTGGTTGGTTAGGATCTGCGGGAAGCGTAGCAGTATGGGAAGCTGGAGCCGGCGACCATCGACGAGATCATCCACGAGCTCCTTTATGTCGACGGACCTGGGGTCTCCCTCTGCCGGGCGCACAGCTAGATGCCCTTTTCGGTTTACCTCAAAGTAACCTGCTCCCCAGTTCTCCACACCATAGGTCTGAATGACCTCATCCAGTGTGTTGTTCTTCATCTAGACGCCTTCCCCAAATGGAACTCATGCTCATGCCTCGAAAACCGATGGGCTCGTAACCCTTGGAATTTATCAGATTTAACGAAGAGGTGTCTACAATTATTTTTTTCAGGGTTTCGCCAATATCCTGAGGCGCCAGCACGTTTGCATCTGCGTCCGCTTGCGCTTATCTTTGAAATTACATTGTAATCTTAGCCTAATAACCAACGCGCGAGGGAAAGGCTGATGCCAAGAATTTCAGAACTCCACATCAACGGAACCAGGCGCCGAATCGACGCAGATGCCGATCGCAGTTTGCTCAGCGTCTTGCGCGATGACCTCGATCTGACCGGCAGCAAGTATGGTTGCGGCGAAGGCCAATGCGGCGCCTGTACGGTCCTGATGGACGGGCAGGCGATCCGCTCATGCGTCACCAAACTGAGCGCAGCCGCCGGCAAGAAGGTCACCACCATCGAAGGCATCGAGAAAAACGGCCGCTTGCATCCGCTTCAGGAGGCGTTCCTCGAGGCAGATGCGCTTCAATGCGGCTATTGCACTCCGGGAATGATCATGTCCAGTGTCGCGCTGCTAACCAGGAACCCTGCGCCCAGCGAACAGGACATCGTGCGCGCGATGGAGGGCAATGTCTGCCGCTGCGGGACCTATCCTCGTATCATGACCGCGATCCGTAAGGCGGCCCGTACGATGAAGGGATAAAGCTGGCGCACCGGAAGGCTCCAATTGCCGTGAACTGATCGGCTAGAGGTGAAGGATGATCAAGCAACTTGATGACTCAATCGAAGTCGAGCGGTACGAACTTTTTGCCGAACCGACTTACCACTTCAATTTCGAGCTCGAGCGGCGTGACTTCTTCAAGCTGCTGGGCGGCGGGCTTGTGCTTGTGTTCACGTTGGATGCACTCGCATCGCAGGAGCCGGAAAGACAGGGCGGCGAGTCCGGACGCCGCGGTCAAGCCAACTCAACGCCAAAGGAAATCGGCGGCTGGCTTCACATTGGAGAAGACGGCTCGATTACTGCTTACACCGGCAAGGTGGAGTTTGGCCAAAACATCCGCACCTCGCTTTCTCAAGTAGTAGCGGAAGAACTACGCATCCCAATCGGATCAGTGCGCCTGATTATGGGCGACACAGATCTGACCCCGTTCGATATGGGCACGTTTGGGAGCCGCACCAGCCCCACCATGGCTCCGCAGTTGCGCAAGGCCGCTGCAGCGGCGCGCGAGGCGCTGATCGATCTCGCAGCCGAACAATGGAAAGTAGATCGCGCCACACTTGGAGTAAAAGAGGGTAAGGTCATTAACGGTCAGTCGAAGCAGGCGATCGACTTTGGCAAACTCAGCAAAGGTCAGAAACTGGTGAAAGTGATTTCGGATAGCGTGCCGACCACGCCGGCTGATCAGTGGAAGATCAGCGGGAAATCGCACACCAAGGTAGATGGACGTGCATTCGTTACAGGGAAGCATCGCTATACCTCCGATACCAGGCTCCCTGAGATGTTGTTTGGCAAAGTGGTGCGACCTTCGGCATTCGACGCCTCGATCGTATCTGTCGATTCGCGCGAGGCCGAGGCAATTCCGGGAGTGAAAGTAGTTCGCGACGGCAGTTTCATAGGCGTGGCTGCGCCCAGCGCAGAGGCCGCGGCAAAGGCCGCGGCAGCGATCAAGGTTGAATGGAAGTCGGAACCGCAGCCGTCAGGAAAAGAGCTGTTCGACTATCTCAGAAAGCAGGCAGCCGAGTCGCCGCGCGCCAACGTTACCGGATCTATCGCCGACGGATTTACCCAGGCTCACAAGAAAATTCAGCAGACTTTTACGGTGGCCTACATAGCTCACGCGCCGCTGGAGACTCGCGCGGCGGTAGCAGAATGGAACCAGGGTAAGCTCACGGTGAGCGTTGGAACGCAAAGGCCGTTCGGGGTTCGAGGGGAGCTTGCAGAGGCGTTTCGGATTCCCGAAGCGCGGGTTCGAGTGATTGTGCCCGACACCGGCTCAGGCTACGGCGGCAAACACACCGGCGATGTGGCCATTGAAGCGGCGCGGCTCGCACAGGCGTCCGGCAAGCCAGTTAAGCTCTTGTGGACCCGCGAAGAAGAGTTCAGCTGGGCGTATCATCGTCCGGCCGGTGTCATCGACGTTTCGAGCGGCGTGCGCGACGACGGAACGGTCACCGCGTGGGAGTTTCATAACTACAACTCAGGGTCCTCCGGCATTCAACATCGATATGACTTCCCCAATTCGAAGATTGTGTTCCATCAGTCAAAATCGCCCTTGCGACAAGGTTCTTACCGAGGGCTCGCGGCGACCGCCAATCATTTCGCGCGGGAGGTGCAGATAGATGAGATGGCGCATGCGGTGAAGATGAATCCCCTCGACTTTCGATTGAAGAATCTCAAAGACGAGCGAATGAAAGCGGTGCTGAACGCCGCCGCGAAGGCGTTCGGTTGGGGCAAAGAAAAGAGCGCTCCAAATTGCGGATGTGGGATCGCCGCCGGATTTGAGAAAGGTGGATACGTTGCCACCTGTGCCGAGGTGTCCGTCGATCGTGCCAGCGGGAAGGTTCGACTGGTGCGAGTCGTCGAAGCGTTCGAATGCGGAGCGATTCTTAACCCCGACCAGCTAAAGAATCAAATTGAGGGCTCGATTGTGCAGGGAATCGGTGGTGCTCTGTTCGAGCAGCTCGACTTTGATAACGGCACGATTGTGAATCCGCGCTTCTCGCGGTACCGAGTTCCGCGGTTTAGTGACGTTCCAGTGATTGAAACGGTACTGGTCGATCGCAAGGATCTGCCTTCGGCGGGCGCGGGGGAGACTCCGATCGTTGGACTCGCGCCCGCGGTTGGGAACGCGATCTTCGATGCCATCGGGGTGCGCCTGCGGTCGCTCCCGATGGCGCCGAACGGAGTAAAAGGCTAATAGGCGACCCGAACAATCCACCCACTGCCGAGACTGTGCAAAAACTCCTGCAATACCACTCACGGGAAGTGGGTGGTATTTCGGAGCTGCTCCTAGGTTGGTTGTCAACTAGCGTGTCCTCCTCTACAATTTCACATTCTTCAACGGTCGAAATTCTTCGCCGTGTATAGTCGCAATATTAGAGAATACTTTCGGAGGCATTAGAAGGTTATGTTGAAGTTCCTAAGAGGTCGCAAGCGCACGCGTAACGCGGTACTGGTCATTTTCATTGGGCTGCTGACCCTGAGTCTTGTGGCTCTGTTTTCGGCGTCCGGGAGCGGCGCGAAAATGCTTGGCGGCGCGACCGGCAACGATACGGTGATCGCCAAAGTTGGCAGTTATGTAGTTACGGTTCAGGATCTCAAGGATGCGCTGACGAACTTTGGCTCGCAGATTTCTCAAGGTCAGGGCCGGCAACAGCGCCTCGATCTGGGTACGCTTTACGATCAGTATGGCCCACAAGTGCTGGATGGTCTGATTCGGCAAAAACTGATTCTTTATGAGGCGGAAGCGCTGAACCTGGGCGCCAGCGACAGCGAAGTGCAGACGCAATTGCGGCAAATGTTCAATCCCTGGCCCGGTGCGGAAGCTTATCGAATGCGATTGCAGCAGCAATTCGGCGCCAGCATGACCCCGGTCCGATTCGAAGACGAACTGCGGGCATCGATCGCTCAGCAACACCTGCGCAGTTTTATCACAGCAGCGGTGAGCATAGATCCTAAGGAAGTAGAGGAAGACTATCGCCGCAACAATACCAGCTACACCGTGCGATGGGTCGACGTTAATCCCGATAGCCTTCGCGACAAGGTCCAGGTAAGCGAGCCGGACTTGCGCGCCTACTTCGACGCACACAAGGACGAGTTTAAGGTCACTACCGAGCAGCGTCGCGCGAAGTATGTTTTTATCGATCAGAAAGCGGCAAGTGACGCGCTCCAGATCTCAGACGAGGAGCTGAAAGCCGACTTCACCCCTGAGACCTATATCAAGCAGGTCCGCGTCAGCCAGATCGTTTTGAATGCCCCGAAAGCGGAAACGACAAAGAGCCCGGCAGATCCGAGTAAGCCCGATCCGGAAGAGGAAGTACGAAAGAAAGCGCAGGGCGTGATGCAGCGAGCGCAGGCGGCGGCGGACGGCAAACCCGGCGAAGACTTCGCAAAGCTTGCTCGCGAGTTCAGCGAGGACGCGAAGACCAAGGCGAGTGGCGGTGATCTCGGCTGGATCAACAAGGACGACAAGAGAGACGCGGACGATCCCTTGAATCGTACTTTCACAATGCAGAAAGACCAGGTGACTCAGCCGGTAAAGAAAGGCGACAAGTACTACGTATTGAAAGTGACCGACCGCAAGATGCCAACGTTCGCCGAGACTCGAGAAGAGCTGCTAAAGGCAGCCCGGCAGCGACAAGGCTACTCTAAGACGGTCGAGATCGCGTCCGCGGCCGAGGCAAAATTCAAGGAGACCAAGAACGCTGAAGGCGTGGTTGCCGAAATCAACAAACAATACGGCGGTGCTTTGGCGGCGGTCAGGGACACTGGATTCTTTGCCGAAGGCGATGCCATAACCGGGCTGGAGTCGGCGTCATCGCTCGAGTCGGCGGTCTTCGAGCTTGAGAACATTGGGGACGTCGGCGATCGAATGAACGTAGACAAGGGATTTGCTATTGCCCAATACACAGAGCGACGCGACCCGCACGATCCGAGTTTTGAAGAAGTTAATGCAAAGGTCGAGAGCGCGTACCGGCTGGTAAAATCAAAAGAGCTGGCGGCCCAGCGGGCTGGCGAGATCGCTAAGGCTCAAAACGCCGACGAAATGAAGCGGCTCGGCGATTCAATGGGGTTTAAGACCGATGAGCGTGCGGGCTTAAAGGGCACCGATTCAATAGGCAAGCTGGTGAGCGAGTTCGAGCGCGAAGCGGTTTACAAGCTCAAGGTGGGCGAGGTGACCAGGGAGCCCATCAAAGCCTCCGGCGATGCGTACGTCGTTGCGGCGCTCAGGGAGCGCAAGGAAGCCGACATGGGTGAGCCCTACCAGAAGGAGCGGGCATCTATCGAGCAGCGGCTGCTGGATGAGAAGCGAAACACGTTCTTCAGTACGTATCTGGCTATGACTCAGAAGCGATTGCAGGCCGAGGGCAAGATCAAAATTTACGAGGAGGAAATCGCTGCCGCGATTGAAACCTCGGGCCCGGCGCCGCAAACGGGTCTTCCTCAAATGCCGGCAAGAACTGGAGCAGGCCCCCGTCGTTCACCGCAAGCACCAACTGGTTCGAAGCCTCTTCAAGGCCGCTAGAAATAGTCAGTAGTCAGTAGTCAGTAGTCAGTAGCTACGGACTACGGACTACTGACTAACTTCTTGAAATCGCTCGGCACCGTAAATGTTCCGGGCTCGACGCCCAGTTGAACGTTTCGGCGCTCGGTGATCACTCTTGTCCGGCCGCCAACCCCTTCGCTCTCTACCCTGAGCAGCAAGCCAGAAAGATCGATTGCGCGAAAACTCCTGATGGTCTCCGTATGTCCGTCGGAGAAGATTGTGGTTTGCAGAGTCACCTCGCAGGCGTGGCCGTCGATTGAGACCGATGAAAGGGCTCGAGTCTCAACGCGCGTGGGCGGCTGCTTGTCACTGAAGTATTGATCGGTCGCCTGTATGATGCTGTCCGCGCCGGCAAGCTCCGCAGACCGTTTGGCAGCGGAAACGCCGCGCGGATTCCCGCTCGCACTTTTCGATTCGGGTGACGACCCAACATCGATCTCGACGTAGGTTCGCCGGTCAAGATCGAGCAGATAGGCCTTTCCGATATCGGGCCTCCAAATCAGCGCGCGATTGTGACCGTTCTCAGTCCATTCTTCTCGCCCTTGTTCTCGCGAGCGGGCTTCGCGTGAGATGATCGTCTGGCTGCTTGTTCCGTCCTCAACTATTCGAACAACGGTTGCGGAATATTGGTCAGGCTCGCCAGACAGTTCGGCGCCCTTCCCATCAGGTTGCCGAGACCCGCGACAGCCGAGGGTCAGCAACATTGACATTGCTACGGCGATTGACGCCCAGCTAGCCAACCTCGATTCCCAGGTCCTGTCCATATGAATGAAGATTTTAACACTCACCGGGCCGGGGTTTACTGTAGGGATTGTTCTACTGGGCGATCAATGGCTACTTGATGGTGGGAAGGATACGGCAGTAAGAATGAGGCGCCGGGCCGCGTTTCCCAAGGTTGCTTTGGGAACGGCAGAGCGGCCCGGCTCAAGGCGAGGGTAGGCTACGAACGGGGTGGGGTGGGGCAGCCCCGTATTACCACAGAAAGGCCGCCCCGGAGGCTAGAACTAGTACGGTATTGCGGTGAGCATAATCACTTCCCGCTGATCATCGAGTCGCGCCAGGTGGTCCTTGTCGGCGCGAGTGCATCGCATACGAACCCGATCGTTCTTGCGGAGGTGCTGGAAACCGGGTTGGGCCGTGTTCATATACATTCCGAACGTGATCTTGAAGGTTTCATCTTTGGGCACACTGACAAGATAGAGCTTCTTCGACCACACGTCGGACACCAGAACGGTGCGTGCATCTCTGTTAACCTCGAGCACGCGGCCTTCGATCGTTATCCGCTTGCCTGCTTGCTCGCTTTTGGGGGCACTCATCGCAACAGTAGCGAAGGTCAACATCAGGGTTATCGCCGCAGCAATACTTCGGTGTGTTAAGCGTTTCATGATCAATTCTCCTGTCGACATTTCAAAACGTCAGCGTGTCGCCGCTTTAGGGTTGACCAAAGGTGTCAACGAAACCAGGTCTGTCGGCACCCTCCAACACCGGGGCGAGGTCAATAGGCTCGCCCCGGGATACTCGCAAGGAGCGGGGGCTGGGGCTACTCAGATGCGGTTAGATTGACTACCATGCGCCCGTCATCCAGCCGCGTGAGGTGTTCGGTGTCGCCGCGCTTGCAGCGAATCTGGATGCGCTCGCCGACGCTGACATCTTTGAGGCCCGGCTCTTCCATTCTCATATATCGGCCAAACGTAATCTTGAACCTCGCGTTCTCTGGTAACTCGATGAGGTAGAGCTTTTTCGAGTCGCGGTCCCTAACCAGAAGGGTGCGGTCGTTTTTGTCGATTTGAATAACCTTGCCGGCTACGTCGAAATACTTACCAGCCGCGGGCGCAGCGGGCGCGAGCGCGCTGAACAGAACGAAAGCCGCGATAATTGTTCCCAATCTCGTCATAGTCTTCATAATGTTCTCCTTTCTTCCGCCGCTCCGCTTTTTGAAATAGGGGCGAGGCCTTTAGGCTTCGGCTTCGCCCCGAGCGGTTGACATCTTCGGAAGACGTGCGCAGTCTACATCCAGCACGATTCGTGTCGTAGAGCGCATCCCGCAAATGTTCAGGACAGGGCCCGCACAACCAGACTGTGGGATCCCACAGTTCGAACGGCAGCTTCCTTTCGTACTGCGGTTTATGGAGAGCAGGCGTTGAATACACAGGGCGAACTAATCGACGGGCTGCTTCAGTTTGTGACGCTCGCCGAGGGCGAGCGCAAGCTGCTGGCGGCCGACCTCCACGATCAAACGCTATCCGACCTGCGAGAACTTGCCAGACTTGCGCGGCGGCTCTTCGAAAAGCCCGAGGACGCGATGAATCAGGAGGTGCGCAACGGACTTGCGAAGCTCATCTTCGGCCTCGAAGCGGCGATGGACGAGGTGCGCCGGGCGATGGAGAATCTCAGTCCTTCCGCCCTCGATACGCTGGGCCTGATTCCGGCGATCGAGAGTTGCCTGACTCGCACGTCGCAATCGTGCGAGCGTCCTTTCTTAACCAGGTTTGCCTGCCCGGGGAAGATCGACGATCTCGAATTGACCGATACCGAACAGCTTCTGGTGTATCGAATCGTGCAGGAAGCGCTCAACAATATTTCCAAGCACGCTTCGGCGAGGTTCGTGGAGATCGTGATCATTCGCGATAGCGATGGATTGCTGATTAGAGTGAGCGATGACGGCCGAGGTATGACCGTATCCGGCGATCTCCGGCGAGCACGCGGGATAGATAACATGAGATACAGAGCACGGCTGATCGGAGCCGAGTTGACGTGGCTGAGAGCTACCGGCAGGCGAGGCACCGTAGTCGAGCTGCGGTTGCCGATGGAGGTATTAATGCCGGAGGGCCAGTGAGACAAACAACCTTGGCCGGCGTCTGTCATTGGTCGTTATTCATATGACTATACTCATCGCCGAAGACATGGCTTTTCAGCGGGACTATCTTCGCGCAATCATACGAGACAACTTTGCCGACGCCGGTCCGGTAATCGAGACCTGCGACGGCGTCACCGCGCTCGCGCTCGCCCTGGAGCACCGGCCGTCGCTGGCGGTGCTCGACATAAAGCTGCCCGGGCTCTCCGGCGTAAAGGCTGCGCGTCAAATATGGTCGGAGTTGAAACTGGCGCGTATTATTTTCTGGTCGCAATACAAGGATGAAATCTATATCCGCGAGCTTGCGAGAATAGTGCCAGCCGAGACGGTCTACGGCTATGTTCTCAAGTCATCGCCGGATGAAAAGCTGATCGCGGCGCTGCGTGCGGTGCTTATTGATGAGCAATGTTGGATCGATCCTGAGATCCGCACCGTCCAGTCACGGGCAACCAGCCGCATATCGGGCCTTACGGACATCGAATACGAAGCCCTCATGGATATTTCCCTCGGGCTGACCGATAAAGCCATCGCCCGCCGGCGGTACTTGAGCGAGCGCGGCGTGCAGAACCGGCTGCGCGAGCTCTACGCAAAACTCTCGATCGACATCGAGCAAATCGTAGATGAACGATGGGGAAACACCTATAGCCCGCGCTCGAGAGCCCTCTCGATCGCAATGCAGCGCGGGCTGATCAACGCCGATGAGCTCGCGCGTGAAAATGAAGCGCTCCAGCACTGGCTTCAGAGCGAAAACGCGCTGCCGTCGTAAGATGCTGCCTCGCGGGTTTCGTTCTTGTTGACTCCAGAAATGGCCGTATGGTAAACGTTCGCAGCATGTCAGCTATGGCAGGGCTTCCAAAGCCAACCCTCGGGACCTCTTACATTTCGAGCCGTAAATTTTGTTCCCCTTCTTGTACTACTGAATACCCGGCATCATCGTTATCCTTCATGAGGACTGATCTCGCGTTTGAATCTGCGACTCTCGTTAAAGAGGACAGGAAAGGTTGCCATGGCTTCCACAAACATCACATTGAAACGACCCGCATTCGGCAGCACTATGCGACCCGGCGCATGGTGGCTCCAGCCGCTGCTGGTGTTTCTGGGACTTTCCGCATTTGTAGTCTATTCGACCTGGGCTGCGTTTCAGGGTGAGCACTATCGGTTTGGTCCTTATCTATCGCCGTTTTATTCTCCGGAGCTGTTCGGCGATCCTCTCCACAGCTGGTTTGGCGGAAAGCCTTCGTGGATTCCGTCCTGGCTCCCCTGGTCTCCCGCGCTGATCATACTCTGGGCGCCCGGCGGCTTCCGGCTCACCTGCTATTACTATCGAGGTGCTTATTACAAATCATTCTGGGCTGATCCACCATCCTGCGCAGTGGGCGAACCCCGAAAACGATACCTCGGCGAGCGCTCGTTTCCGCTGATCCTCCAGAACGTTCACCGATATTTTCTTTACCTCGCGCTGGCGTTTATTGTGATCCTGCTCCACGACGCCTGGAAGGCTATGTGGTTCACCGACGCAACCGGCACCGTCACATTTGGCATCGGGCTCGGCACGATCGTGCTGACAATAAACGCCGTCCTGCTCGGCGGTTACACATTCAGTTGTCATTCGCTCCGGCATCTGGTTGGTGGAGGGTGCGATCAGCTCTCGAAGATGCCGATCCGTCAGAAAACCTACAATTGCGTGAGCTGTTTGAATCGACGTCACATGCTTTGGGCGTGGATGAGCCTGTTCTGGGTCGCGTTCTCGGACATCTATGTTCGGCTTTGTTCGATGGGAATCTGGTCAGACTGGAGAATTTTTTGATGGCCGAATATCAGACATTCGAGCACGACGTATTGGTCATAGGGGCGGGCGGCGCCGGACTACGTGCCGCAATTGAAGCTTCGGCCTCAGGTGTGTCCGTCGGCCTTGTCTGCAAGTCGCTACTCGGGAAAGCTCACACGGTGATGGCCGAGGGCGGCATCGCCGCCGCCCTCGCCAATGTCGACGAGCGCGACAACTGGAAGGTCCACTTTGCAGACACAATGCGTGGAGGCCAGTACGTCAACAACTGGCGAATGGCGGAGCTGCACGCCAGGGAAGCCCCGGATCGAGTCCGGGAGCTGGAGGCGTGGGGCGCGGTCTTCGATCGCACCGCCGACGGCCGGATCCTGCAGCGGAACTTTGGCGGGCACAAATACCCGAGGCTTGCGCACGTTGGTGACCGAACCGGACTCGAGATGATTCGCACGCTTCAGGACCACGGGATTCATCAGGGCATCGATGTGCACATGGAATGCACGGTCCTGACTCTGCTGAAAGACGGGGCTCGAGTGGTTGGCGCGCTTGCTTACGAACGCGAGCGGGGACGCTTCCGCGTGTTCAAGGCTAAAGCTATCGTGCTTGCAACCGGCGGAATCGGCCGAGCCTTCCGAATCACCAGCAACAGTTGGGAGTACACGGGCGACGGCCACGCGCTCGCCTATCAAGCCGGCGCGGAGCTGATCGATATGGAATTCGTACAATTCCATCCGACAGGTATGGTGTGGCCGCCGAGTGTGCGCGGAATCCTGGTCACCGAAGGGGTGCGAGGCGAAGGCGGCGTGTTGCTTAACAGCATGCAGAAGCGATTCATGTTCGATGAGATCCCGGACAACTACAAGAGCCAGACCGCCGACAACCCGGAGGAAGGCTGGCGGTACACGCAAGGAGATAAGGATGCCCGGCGTCCTCCTGAGCTGCTGACACGCGATCACGTAGCTCGTTGCATCGTCCGTGAAGTAAGAGAGGGCCGCGGCAGTCCGCACAACGGCGTGTATCTGGATATTTCGTGGATCAAGGAAAAGCTTCCAAACGCCGAAGAGCACATCAAGCGAAAGCTCCCGAGCATGTATCATCAATTCAAACAACTGGCGGATATCGACATCACCAAACAGCCGATGGAAATCGGACCGACAACCCACTACATAATGGGTGGGATTCGTGTTGACGCCGATACACAGATGTCCTGCATCCCGGGCCTATTTGCCGCTGGTGAATGCGCGGCGGGCATCAACGGAGCGAATCGGCTTGGCGGCAACTCGCTTTCCGATCTGCTGGTCTT
>Ga0134127_10000430_pt1 | contig 40494 bp, 36 predicted proteins | sample KB31753_FD_96459 | JGI IMG/M metagenome (GOLD analysis project Ga0134127, IMG submission 96459) | Terrestrial soil microbial communities with excess Nitrogen fertilizer from Kellogg Biological Station, Michigan, USA - KB3-175-3 | ecosystem: Environmental > Terrestrial > Soil > Unclassified ...
CATCACCAAGCCGGAGAGTAAATTCCACTTGGCTTCGCCCGCGACCACAAATTGATCAATGATCGCTTGTGCAACGTTCGCGAAGTCGCCGAACTGCGCCTCCCAGAGCACAAGGGTTTCGGGATAGTCGCGACTGTAGCCGTATTCAAACCCCAACACGCCGGCTTCTGACAAGGTTGAGTTATAGATTCTGCAATGCGCCTGCGATTCGGATACATGTTCGAGCGGAACGTATTCCTGCTCGGTCTCGATGTCGAGGAGAACGGAGTGTCTCTGATTGAATGTGCCCCGGCGGCAATCCTGCCCGCTAAGCCGGACCGGCGTGCCAGCCTTCACCAGACTGGCGAATGCCAACGCTTCCGCCATGCCGTAATCGAGAGCGCGCTGACCATGACCCATTTCAGCCCGCTGCTCCAGCAACTTCTTCACCTTAGGGTGTATGTGAAAGTCCGTCGGATATGACGTCAGGCGCTCGGTCAGTACAACGATCTCCTCCGGGGGGACCGCAGTCTCCACGTCATATTGAGGTTTGTAGCGTCCTCCCAGGTAGTGATCCCAATAGCGCGGCAGATCCCGCATCAGGGGTTTCTTGCGAACGTGGCCGGCGTGCTTCTGCGCGGATTCGAACTCGGCCTTGATGGCCTCGGCACGCGATTGCGCATCGTCTATCCCGGTGTCCTCCGCATAGATCTCCCACAGACGCGGGTGTTCCTGAATGGCCTTGTAGAGCAGCGGTTGCGTAATAGTCGGATCATCGACTTCGCTATGTCCGTGCCGCCTGTATCCAATCAGATCAATGACGACGTCGCCGCGAAACTTGTAACGGTATTCGAGCGCAATTTGGCCGACGCGAATCACGGCATCCACATCTTCGGCATTCACATGGAAAATCGGGATGCTCTGGCGCCTTGCAAGTTGTGCGGCGAATCGGGAAGAATGCAGTTCCTGCGACACGGTCGTAAATCCAATCAAATTGTTGACGATCACGTGGAGCGTGCCGCCGACGCTGTACGCAGGAATGTCTGCGAGGTTCAGCGTCTCGGCAAAGACACCCTGTCCCGCAAAGGCGCCGTCGCCATGGACTAGGAGCGGCAGAAATTTCTCGCTGCCGCCTTCCCCGGTGCGGTCTTGCTTCGCCCTCGTTCGGCCCACCGTAACCGGATCAACTGCCTCCAGGTGGCTGGGGTTCGAGACTAGGTGAATGTGAATTTTCGCGCCATCCCGCGTGACGTACTCTCCCGTCGCGCCCATGTGGTACTTCACATCTCCGCCACCGAGCACGCTGCGGGGATCGACATCCTCGAATCCAGCAAAGACTTCTTCCGGCGTGCGCCTGGCGACGTGCACGATTGCGTTCAGCCGCCCGCGGTGACTCATGCCGAAAACCAGCTCGGTCGCACCATGCTGGCTGGCTCCGTTCAGGATTTCGTCCACCAGCGGCAACAGGGAAGTGACGCCTTCCAGGGAGAATCTCTTTGTGCCCAGGTACCGTTGCTGCAACACCAACTCAAATAGCTCGCCCCGCGTCAGCAGATCTAGCGCTCGTTGCTGGTCGACCGGCGTCGGCAGACCTTCCAACTGTTCCTGAATCCACCGTCGGCACGCGGGATCGGGGATGTGCATGAACTCTGCCCCGATCGTTCCGCAATAAATGCGGCGTGCCTCCTCGGCATACTCGCCATCGATTTGGAGGTCTGGATGCGGGACCGGCTGCAAAAATCCCAATGGGTCAAGATCCGCCTCGAGGTAGCCCCACTGGCGGAACGCGTTAAACACACGTTCGCGTTCCCCATTTCCATTCTCGGCAAGTGCTGTTGAGGTTGAATTTGCGAGCTTGGACTGTCGGCTGGCCATAGATACGTCTATAGGATAAAGGATGCGCCGGGAACTCCGCTCGATTCCGAAGTAACCCCTGGTTTGCCGATTCAACAGAAAAGCCGCACCTCTCGGTGGCGGGCGCCACCCTGGGCACAGTACCTCGTTGTAAATGGCCGGGTTGCCCCGTCGCGCGAGAGGTCTAGTTTTAAAGAAGGCGTCTATTTCGCTGATCGCATCCGGCCTCGACGAGCGCAGGATACGAACTAGTTCAGGAAAACTACCAGGATGCGCCCATCCGAGTGATAACTGCCGCCGCTTGCATTTTTCGCATCCTGCACCGGATTAGGCGGTAGATAGTAAGTCATGCTCTTGGTCTTTCCTGTTTTCTCAAGACCTTGGCCTAGCCCATCGCGCTCGTCATCGACATTGGGGTCGATCTTGTGGGTGAGCTTGCCGGTGCGGACATCTTTTTCAAAGCCCGTGTCGTGCGTCGCTGCGCCAACCCAGACCGTCTCCTCGTTCCACGTGAACGGAGCCTTCCACATGCGGAAGTGATGCCGCGTAGCGACCACTGAGAACGCCTGCGCGCGCTCATAGCCGAAGTCCTGCATGCGGTCGAACAAGTAGAGATGACTCATCGGCATTTCGAGGTAGTCTTTCTTCTGATAGGTGTTGAGGACAGCCTTCAGGCCGGCTTCCTTGGTATCCAGATCGGCTACATGCCACTCGGCGGCCATGAGTGCTGCCTGAACCTTCTCCTGACTGCCGACGAATACAAAGTTCACCATATCGCCCAGGTTGCCGAGGTGATCGTGAATGCGTCGCGGCAGCCCATCGATATTTTTGCGCAGGTCGGCATCGAGGATCACCGATGGGAGCTTGAGTCCGCCGCTCGCTCCCACGCCCGCATCGGAAACAGCCGGGTTTCCGCTGACCGCACTGTTCGACTCACCTTGCCCTGTCGATTCCTTTCCTCCGAACTGGCTCTTCATGAACACCTGAGCGGCGGAGGAGAGTTTGTCCCGCATCCCGGTTTGAGATTGGGTAGCTGCGGCCTGCCCATGCTCCACCGTTACCTTTGCGATGTAGACACAGGTTGAAGGCGAGTCTTGATTGATTCCGAGAAATAACCGCCCCTGGACACCTACACTCAACTGTCCGTTCTTGCCGATCAAGATGGCATCGCCGTGGTCGGTAGATCGGGCAATCAGTGCTCCCTTGCTCCCCAACGGCAACGGCGCTTTTTCTCCAGCCTGCGTGCCTTGAGTTCCATCGGGACTGCAGGAGGCATCCGACCCCGGCTTGGCCTCGGCGGCGATCAACACCGAGTCCCCAGGGGCGACATCGATCCCGGTATCGAGCCAAGTCTGGGAGCCCGAGACTATGAGCGGGGTTTCGGTGTTGTCGGCTGCCCGGACAACCGGCAGGCTTAGGGAGAAGAAGACGAGAGCAGAGGCAAGAAGAAGGCGAGTGTGCATGAGACCCTCCCGCGCGCCGAAACAAAACGGCTTGCACTCGGGACGATCACATTATCGCAAAAACAGAACGCCCCGGGGCGCCATGCCCAGGGGCGAAAAACCTCGTCGACAAGCGACTCGCTACGGCCACCGCTTGGCGGTGTCTTCCCATCCGGCTGCGCGCGCGGTCGGCGCCTGGTTGACGGCAGGCTGGGGAATCCGAATTGGCTGCTGCGGGATGGGAGCGGCAGCGGTTAGCGTCGGCTTCGCGATCGTGGTGTCGGTGATGGTCTCCTTTTCGTCGGAAAGCAACGGAGCAGCTACTCGCAATGCCTCGACTTCTTTTTCCAGACGGGCCAGTTCCAGTTCTTTCTGTCTTAAAACCTCATAAACATTCTTCATACTCGGCACCTTGTTAAGAACAAGATAAGAAAAAGCGTTGATCGAACTTTATGCAGCTACTCAGAATTTGTCAAGGAAAGAACCTCGTAGGAAGCGGAAAATGGCGGTCCTGTCGAACCTCTCGCAAAACGCAGTGATCGGCCTCTTTTAGCGATTGGCCGATAGTACGCAACGCCATCGGCCGGTAGTACACCAGGCGTGCACTGCGGAACGAACGAGCCGGCCGCAAGTTCCGGGAAAGGTAGATTAGTTAAGTCCAGTCTAGTTGTCAGAGTAGCGCGGGAAGCCCTGTAAGATCGCAAGCCAATGTTGTACTCTCGTGCCATGAGGTTGCTTCCGCTCTTCGGCCTTTCCCTGTTGCTATTCACGTTTCCGTACCGGGCAGCGGCTCAAACTCCGGCCCCTCCGCCCACCGCAGACACCCCGGACTACTCTGGCATGTACTCCTTCGTTAAGGAAGGCGAGTTCATGCAGATCACGCTCGAGGAGAAGGGCAAGGTGACCGGGTTCATATCCCGATACGGCGATTCCGAAAACAACAAGGGTACTTTTCTCGACCAGTTCATAAAGTCCGGATCCTCCGATGGGAAACAGCTCCGCTTCATCACGGAAAGCATCCACGGAGTGATCTACTCCTTCGAAGGCACATTCGAGCGCGGTCCCGGGAAGGCGCCTCAGGATGAGGGCTACTACATTTTGCACGGTACGCTTACCCGTGAGGTCACCTCGCCGGGCAGCCAGAACACGGTGCAGAAGAGGGAAGTAGAATTCCGTTCATTTCCGCGCGATGCCGACACACCGCAGTAATCTTCTTGAACTAGTGTCGCAGCCACAAGATGATCGCCGCGGTTAGCACGGTGACGATAAGGCTGGCAATCGTGTATCCGTGATTGCTGAGCCAACTTTCTTCCGGCTGGGCCTTAAAAAAGAGGTTGTCGGCACCTGCCGTGGCCTCCGGCTTCCGTTCGCATTCCACACACAGAGACCTCCCCGGAGAAACCGGGAAGCCACAAGCCTTGCAAGTTCCCACCATGCTAGCTGACTTAGTAGCAGGTTCCCGAGTCTCAGCTACTCGGCTCCGTGGTTCAATAGGTTCAGGAGCAAACCAACGTGACGGCAGCTCCAGCTCGTTGTCTCTGAACTCTAGCTTTTCCGCTCGCTCGGCAGCATCCCGATGCTGACGTGCGACCGCGACGAGTTCGGCGATCCCCGATATAGCCGTCTCGCTCTCCTTGTTGAACTCGCTGCTCGAGGTCAGGCGGATAAATCCGAAGGCTTTGGTGTCCTCGATGACGGGTACGACCACGCTAAACGTACTCCCGTTGTTCATTCCGCGACGGACGATGCCCTGTCTGGGCACGCCCTCGGAAAACTGCCGGTCGCCGCTTGCAACCGTAGTCCCAGGCTCGTGCTCGGAGGCTCCTGAAACCGCCGCATAACGGAATTCGCCCTCGTCTTCGATTGCGATCTCTCCCGATCGAGCGCCCGAGACCCAGCAAGCGCGGTCCGCCAGCAACTGCAGGGTCGCCTGAAACTCCATTTCTGCCGCTTGAAGCAGGGAATTGCCTGCCTCAGCGGGCAGGATCAGGAGGGCTGCATGGTCAGAGGGCATGACTATTCGAAGTGTCTCGTCCGCGATTTTGCGGTGTCAAGCAAGAAGCGCCCGGTCCATGCCCAAAGGTCACCTAGGGAAGTCGTGGCCCCATTTCGGCGAAGTCCAGTCTGATGTTATCCAACCCACCTCAACCACCCCCATCCGAGAGCCAACGTCCCCACCGTGATCGGCAGCCCGGCGCGAAAGTATTGCCGGAAGCCGATGTGCATAACCGGCTTGGCGGTCTCTACGACGATGATGTTGGCGACGCTACCGGTGATCGTCAGATTGCCGGCCAAGGTCGAAGCCATTGCCAATAGGAGCCACACGTTGTGGGGGTTAGGAAATGCCGGTACGAGAGACTTCAAAAGCATCACGGCGGGGACATTGCTGACGAGATTGCTGAGCGCGGCGGTGGCGATCGAGAAAGCTGCTGGTTTATGCAGGTTCACGAAGCGGCTTGCCAGAAGAAACCTGTCGACGATTCCGGCGTTTTCTGCGCCTCGCACGATGAGAAACAGTCCCACGAAAAATACCAGCAACCCCCAATCCACCTCCCCGTAGAGCTTGTGCGGGTCGGTGCTGCGGCTAATCAGAAGCGCCGCTGCGCCCAAGGCGGCTGCCAAAGCCGGAGAGGCGCCAGCCAGGAACCCTAGAATTACCGCCGTGGTGACGACGGCAGGTTTCCAAAGGCCAGTCAGTCGTACTTCCGGCAGTTCGACTTGGGGTGGTGGAATGAGCGACGCTTGAAGATCGCGCCGAAATAACCAATAAAGGATTGCCCAGTCGAGAAATAGTCCTCCGAGTGCCACCGGGCCAAGCCGCGCAAGAAACTCGCGATAGGAAATTCCTGAGTACGAACCGATCAGCATGTTCTGCGGATTTCCTGTAATCGTTGCCACGCTGCCGATATTCGAAGCTGTCGCCACTGCCAAAAGAAGTGGGAGGGCGGGAAGCCGCATTCTTTCCGTTAGCTTCAACACGAACGGAACCATCACCAGGCAAACGATGTCGTTCACCAGAAACGCCGACAGCAGGCCTGAGGTGAAAATCACGGCGGGAAGAAACCAACGGGCTGGGACGTGCTTCAAGACCAGTTCGGCTGTCCACTCGAAGAATCCCGCCAGGTGCAGACCGCCAACGATCACCATCATCGAGAACAGGAGCACGATGGTCGGGAAGTCGATAACCCGCAGTGCCCCTTGCGTGGGCACGATTCGGAATGCCACCATGGCTACTGCGCCCACGATCGCCGCCGCCGGGCGGTCGATTTTGAGGCCCGGAAACTTGCCCAGCGCGAACACAAGATAGCTCGCGCCAAAAATGACGTAGGCGGCAAGAATGCTGATGTCAGAAAGCAGCTTCGGGGAGATCTCCACGATAGGTCGGAAACGCAGTTCATCGTACCAAAACCGCGCAGTGCTCTTCCTGGTTTGTGTTCCGAGACAATATTTCTTCAATTTGCTAATCGCGAAGAAGACTGGGGGGATGGGTTCCTAACCACACCGCCGGCACGGGGGTTCCTGTTTTCCGGAGACAGGACGCCGCTTAATCGGCTGGGCATTTGGGAACGTCTCGTATAATGACTTTCCAGCATGGACGTTTCTGAGTCGCGCAGCGATGCCGCGCAAAACCAAATCGCATCTCCGGCCCTCGCGTCGGCCGGCATTCCGCTGCCTATTTTTTCTCTCTCCCTGATTCTGTTCCTTTGGGTTGCAATCTACTTCGCCAGCATCTTCAGCCCGGCGCTCCTCGATGACGTCGACACCATCCATGCCGAGGCTGCCCGAGAGATGGTCCTTCGTCATGATTGGGTCACGCTCTACACTGACGGCATCCGTTATCTCGAAAAAGCTCCTTTGATGTATTGGGGGGTGGCGGCCAGCTACAAGATTTTCGGCATAAGTGAATGGAGCACCCGACTGCCGCTTATGCTAGGCGTGCTCGGGCTTCTACTGGCCACCTACTATCTGGGCACCATGGCATTCGGCGAGAAAGGTGGATTGTATTCTTCGGTCGTCCTGGCAACGTCTCTCGGCCCATACATCTTCACGCGATTCCAAATTCCGGACGCCATGGTGGGCCTATGGATGGTGCTGAGCGCTATTTTCTTCTTGAAGTCGCTTGAGATGGAGAGGCCTTCGTATTGGGTGTGTTGGGGATTTGCCGCAACCTGTGCGCTGAACGTTTTGACGAAGAGCCTCATCGGGCTGGTATTTCCCTTCGGGGCAATTCTTCTCTATCTGTTGATCACCAGAAATCTGCGCCACATTCTGAAGTTGAGGTTGGTTTCGAGCACGCTTGTGTTCCTGGCGATTGCGGCGCCTTGGCACATCTTGGCGGCCCTCGCGAATCCAACGCGAATGGCAGGCGACGGCACAAGGTTAGGTTTTCTCTGGTTCTACTTTGTCAACGAGCAGTTCCTCCGCTATCTCGGCAAGCGTGTCCCCGCGGGCTACGACACGGTTCCCTTGCTGATATTTTGGGCGCTGACGATTCTCTGGCTCGCCCCGTGGATGGTCTTCCTGCCGCCTGCCTTGAGGCAAGTACCCTGGAAGTCTCGCCAATGGCGTGAGCAGCTAAACCCGACCCAGAGGGCGAATTTGTTTTTTGCGATTTGGGCCATCGTAATCGTGTTCTTTTTCACCTTTTCCACACGACAGGAGTACTACACGATTCCGGCCGTTCCCGCTCTCGCCCTGCTCCTCGGTGGATGGTTGGCGAAGGAATCTTCAGCCCCTGAAGCTGAGGGACGCAGCGCAAGGATCGGGTCGTGGGTCTTGTTTGCGATCGTGGTAGTCGGTTCTGCTATCGGCGTGGCGATGCTGCTTTCGTCGAAGCCCGCCGCTCCCAACGCCGATCTCGCCGACCTCCTCGACAAGAATCCTCAGGATTATGATTTCTCCCTTGGCCACTTCCTCGACCTCACCCCCGAAGCTCTCGGCCGCTTTCGGCCGCAGTTGATCGGCGCAATTCTCTCGCTTTTCATTGGTGCAGGCCTGAACCTTTGGTTGCGCTTTAAGCGCAAACCGGTTCATGCCAACGTAATGCTCGCAGGAATGATGGTTGCCCTCTTGGCGTGTGTTCATGCGGCATTTGTGACCTTCTCGCCGATCCTTTCGTCCAAACAGCTCGCCGTCGCCATCTCCAAGCGCTATTCGCCGGGAGATGTGGTCGTCATCGACGGCCAGTATCATGAGGCCTCGACCCTGAATTTTTATCTCGAGACCCGCGTGCGGGTTCTGCACGAACCGAGCGGAAATCTTTGGTACGGATCGAAATTCCCCGACGCGCCGCGGGTATTCGAAACACCGGAGTCATTTTCCCAACTATGGGCCAGTCCCTCGACCGTCTTCGTCTGGACCGACGAAGACCATCCCAAGCAACTTCAGGGATTGCCGCACTACCTGCTGGCGCGCAAAGGCGGCAAATCCATTTTTACGAATCGGGACCTGCGCTAGGCAGGACTACCAGCGCCGTTTTGTAAAACCCCAAGGCGTAATGGTTTAATTTTGGCGTAGACATATCGATGGCGCTAGACACCAAGAATCCGGCAGTCGAAAAGCTCGCGACGGAAGTCGCTCGAATGACGCGGGGGCGGGCATGACCTATGAAGTCCGAATCTTGACCGGCTTACTGGTCCTATGCACCGGTAAAGACTTCCCCCTGATGGATGCAGCGTGCGTGTAGATGGGCAAGCAGTCGCATGGCTCGTTGCCATTTCGTTCCAGCTTGGAGTTCTCAAGGTCAGCCTCGGGATTGCTCTTCTTGGGCTTCTGACTTCCACCGTCTTCCTCGCCCTCGTCCTCTCCGCCACCGTGCGGTTCAAGCGAAAATCCCGAGCTTACGTTCGGTTGGCAGCCAGCACCGATCAGCAGTCGCTTCCTCCGGTCTCGATCTTCAAGCCCGTTCACGGGATGGAAGCCAGGCTCGAAGACAACCTGCGCAGTTTCTTTGAGCAGGATTATCCGGAGTTTGCAATCTTTATCGGAGCGCGGACCCCGGAAGACCCTGCAATGACAATTGCGCGCAAGCTGCAGGCTGAGTACCCGCATGTGAAGAGTCACCTGATCTTCTCTGGCCCTCCGGAGTGGCCGAATGCCAAGGTATTCACCCTTGACAAGATGATGGCGCAGTCGCGAACGGAATATATCGTCACCAGCGACAGCGATGTTCGCGTAGGCCGTGATTTCTTGCGCAATGTTATTCCGCCGCTTCTAGACCGTAAGCTCGGACTCGTAACCTGCCTCTATGTGGGCGATCCCGCAGCCGATTTCTGGTCTCGGCTCGAAGCTCTTGGAATGTCGGTGGAAATGCCCTCAGGGGTGGTTGTGGCCGACATGCTGGAGGGAATTCGTTTTGCACTCGGTCCAGCAGTGGCGTTTCGCCGCGATTCACTGCAGGCAATCGGTGGAATCGCCGCAACCGCCGATTACTACTCCGATGATTACGTGCTCGGAGAGAAGATTTGGCGCGCAGGATACAAAGTGATCTTCTCCCACTACTTCGTTCATCACGTGCTCACGCCGCGTCCATTCACGAGAACACTCGGCGATCAGTTGCGCTGGATGAAAAGCACGCGCCATTCGCGCCCTTGGGGACACATCGGCACCGGGCTCACCTTTGCCATGCCATTTGCGTTCCTCGGGCTTGTTGCCGGGTATGCGCTGGGGAGGCCGGAACTCGCATGGGGACTCTTTGCAGTCGGTTATCTCAATCGCGTGATTCAGTCGCTCGGGGTGGGTTGGGGTCTGCTGAAAGATCGCCAGGCGATCAGTTTGTGTTGGCTCTATCCACTGCGCGATCTGCAGGGATTTGCCGTGTGGGTGGCCAGTTATCTGAGCCATGACTTCCACTGGAGGGGCGAGCGCTATACGTTCACTGACGAAGGTAGGATCATCCCGCGCGACCGCAAGTCACAGCACGAGGTTCCAGCCTAAGATCATCCAACGCTTACCATGAATTCAACCGGGACTTGAGTCGGGCCGATCCATCGAAGGCGGAGGGCTCTAGGTCTTAAGATCGTGGGTACCGTGCGAGACGCCGCCTGGCTCTGGAATCAGCCTTCCGTGCTTTAACACGAATCGCTCGCCCCGCCACAAAATGGAATTCCCGAACCAGCCAGCTGCCCACACCGCGACCGCAAGCAGGTCTCGAATCGGCAGCAGCAACATCGGCGCAGCACGCTTCTCAGCCAACACGAAGCGCGACGTCCATACCGCGAGCACAAATCTCGCCACTAGCGCGGTGAAACCGAGCTCCCACGCCCACGGTTCCCTACCGTTGCAAGCCACCATGGCGAGTGCCCAGGGCAAGGTGAAGGTCAGCAACAACCCCAAGTACCCGCCCGGCCGTGACGCCCGGATCGTGCGTGCCCATCGCATCTGGTGGGCCCAGAATAGGGCGAAGTCATAGGCCGGCAGATTGGTTTCAACCACCGCCCGCGACAAATGAATTTTCCGACCAAGCCGGGCAATCCGATTTCCGAGTTCATAGTCATCGGCAAGATAATCGACGATCTCCCCTAGCCCGCCGATCGCGCTCAAGTCAGTTTTGCGCAAGGCAAGTGTCGAACCGAGTCCGAACTGGACGCCTCCCTCGATTAGGTCCGCCGCAAGAACTCCGGGCATGAAATCTGTGCTGATGCCGAGCGCTTCCAGCCGCGAACCGAGTGAGTCTCCCGAAATGGCTCGATAGAGACAGGTAACCAAACCTACGTTGGGTTGCTCGAGCTCCGCGATCACAGTGCGCAAGTAATCCGATTCAACCCGAATATCGCTGTCATTGACCAGCAAGTACTCGGCGGTTGCGACTTGCGTCAATTGCATCAAGCTGCTGACCTTCCCGTTCGCACCCAGCCTTTTCACGCATGACACGAGCCGAATTTTTTTGTCGGGAAATTCACGGATCAATTTCTCCACCACATCTGCGGCGAGATCATCGGTCGAAGTGATTCCGCAGAGCATTTCATATTCGGGGTAGTCTTGCAGGCAGTGCGACCGCAGAGCTTCATACATGTTCGGGTCCGCACCTTTGAGCGGCTTGAGAATGGAAACCATGGGCAGCTTTGTGTCGAGCGGCGTGGGCTTCGATCTCCGCCGCGCGAACCTGAAAGCCGCAAACGTCGTGATCAGGCAATAGAAGGTACTCGCAGCTGTGACAGCTGCTGGGACCCAGCGCAATAGCTGAAGGAGAGGGGTCAGCACGCGTGCAGCAATTGTCCCTGCTAAGCGCCGAAGAGCGCAACCTGTCATTCAAGGTCAGAACGCACCAAGCTCGCAGCGTTTATGATGTTGGACTTCAGGAGACTCGATCATGCCAAATAAAGTTCGTTGGGGAGTGCTCAGCACATCGCAGTTCGCGCTTAGGCTCGCCGTCCCCGCCATGCAAAAAAGTGAGTGGTGCGACATCCGCGCCATTGCCTCGCGCGAGCAAGCCAAGGCCGAAAAAGCCGCACTGGCTTTGGGCATACCCAAGACCTACGCCTCGTATGAGGAGCTGCTGCGCGATCCGGACATAGAGGCCATCTACAACCCCCTCCCCAATCACATGCATGTGCCCTGGTCGATCAAGGCGGCAGAAGCGGGCAAGCATGTCCTTTGCGAGAAGCCCCTCGGGGTAAGCGTCAGAGAAGCGAACGAGCTGCAGCGCGTGCAAGAACGGACGGGCGTCAAAATTGGCGAAGCCTTCATGGTCCGGACGAACCCGCAATGGCTGCGCGCCCGCGAACTGGTGCGATCGGGGCGGATAGGGCAACTCCGCTCGATCGTAGGTCACTTCAGCTACTTCAACCGCGACGCCAACAACATCCGCAATAAATACCAAATCGGTGGGGGCGGCCTGATGGATATCGGCTGCTACCCGATCACCACCTCCCGCTTTATCTACGATGAGGAGCCGAAACGCGTGGTCTCACTCCTGGAGCGTGACCCTGACATGGAAGTCGATCGTTTAGCTTCCGTCATTCTCGACTTCCCCTCCGGGCAAGCCATCTTCACTTGCGGCACGCAGCTCGTTCCCTATCAGCGGATGAATCTTCTCGGCACCAAAGGTCGCATCGAGATCGAGATTCCCTTCAATGCTCCCAATGAGCGGCCCTGCCGCATTTTCGTCGATGACGGTGGCGACCTAACGGGGAAAACCATCAGCACGGAAACGTTCCCGGTCTGCGATCAATACACCATCCAGGGGGATCTGTTCTCGCGGGCCATTCGCGAAGACCTCGAAGTACCGGTTCCGGTGACAGATGCGATCAAGAACATGGCGGTCATTGAGGCAGCGTTTCGGTCGGCGCAGTCTGGGAACTGGGAGAAGCCGTAGGCGAAATGGGCGTTTAGAGTCTCGATCCGTCACTTGAAAGCCCCTGTTCGGCAGTCGCGATCGGGGTGACGTGCTCTTCGGACTTGACTACCCCGCCACCCTATCCGTATCATCTATCTCACCAGTCTGCTCTTCGGAGCTGACCTTGGATTTCATGCAGAGTGGCTGAGGGACGAGCCCTGAGACGCCACGGCAACCGGACTCAGATCATACATCTGAGCCGTCAGGTGCCAACTCTCGACCCGGAAGACGGGGAAACATGAGATTCGGGGTGCGCGAATTTCTGAGCACTTCCTGAGCCTCTTTTCCTATCCGGGGAAAGAGGATTTGGTTTTTTAGGGCGGCTTCTGCTTGCGATCTTTGCGGTATGGGTTGTAACCGCAAAGGGGCGAAATCGCAAAGAAGTCCTCTCGAGTTCACTCGGATCAGGAAGGCCAAATGCGATACGAACTACGCTGTCGGGAGTGCAACAAGAGCTGGGGCAATGTCCCTAAGTCAATCTGCGAAGACTGCTTTTCCCCGCTAGAAGTTTTCTACGATTACGATTCCCTCCGCGCTGAATTCACGCGCGAGAAGATCGCTCAGGGCCCTCCGAACATCTGGCGCTACTCGGCACTCCTCCCACTTCCGGATCACTACCAGCCGACGCTGCCCGTGGGCTTCACGCCCATGATCAAGACCGACAATCTCGCGAGAAAGATAGGTGCGAAGAGGCTCTTTATCAAGAACGACGCCGTCTGCTTGCCCACGCTGAGCTTCAAGGACCGAGTCGTCGCAGTGGCCCTGGCCAATGCAAAGTCTTTTGGATTCGATACCGTTTCCTGTTCCTCCACCGGCAATCTTGCGAATGCGACTGCCGCCCAGGCCGCCCGCAACGGATTCAAGTGTTGGATCTTCATCCCTGCCGACCTCGAGCCCGCCAAGATTCTTGGCACGCAAGTTTTCGGGGCAAAACTGGTTCGTATCTCTGGCAGCTACGACCAGGTCAACCGCCTCTGCTCGCAAATCGCCGACGAGCGCCACTGGGGATTTGTGAACGTCAACCTGCGGCCGTACTATGCGGAAGGCTCGAAGACCTTTGGCTACGAGGTTGCGGAGCAACTCGGCTGGCGCTTGCCCGACAATGTGGTCTGCCCCATGGCTGGCGGATCGCTGATTACGAAGATCAAGAAGGCGTTTCAGGAACTGATCGACCTTGGTCTGGTTGAACCCAAGCACGTAAAGTTTTTTGGCGCGCAGGCTACCGGGTGCTCGCCAATTTCGACCGCTGTGAAGCTCGGCAACACCGACATCGAACCGCAGAAGCCGAATACCATTGCCCGCTCGCTGGCGATCGGCAATCCCGCGGACGGCCACTATGCGATTCGAACCATTACCGGCAGCGGTGGTTGGTCGGAGGATATTTCCGATCCCGACATCGTCGATTCGATCCAGTTGCTGGCAGAGACCGAAGGCATCTTCACCGAAACCGCAGGCGGCGTAACCCTGGGCTGCGCGGGCAAGCTCTACAAGAGCGACCGCATACTGCCGGACGAAACCACCGTGCTTTGCATTACCGGTAACGGTCTGAAGACCACCGACGTTTTGGCGGAAGAGTACGAACAAGAGCAGCCCATCGCACCCAAGCTGACGGAGTTTGAAAAACTGCTGGGACAGTACGAGCTGCCGGTAGCGGTGGGAGCGTAGCCGATCGGGTCAGGTTCGAGATCGCTGACCCGATCCCCACGATTTTAAGATGAACATCATCGTCCAAATTCCATCCGCACTTCGCCGGCACACCGGCGGCGCGGCCAAGGTCAGCTGTTCCGCCGCTAATCTGAACGACTTATTCTCTGCGCTTGATGCGAAGTTCCCCGATCTCAAGCCGCACCTTCGGGACGAGAATGGCCAGATTCGCCGCTTCCTGAATGTCTATGTGAACGAAGAAGACATTCGTTTTCTGGGCGGGGCAAACTACGCGTTCCAAGAAGGGGACGAGGTGCTGCTGGTTCCCTCGATTGCCGGTGGGTTCGATCCCTCCTAGGCATAGTCTTTCTTCTCCACGCTGCTGGCCGCCGACTTGCCTCACCTCGGACACTGACTTGCGAGTTGGTTTCCGTCGGTGGTATAACTAACTGGTTAGTTAAATAATGACCATGGTTTCCAAATCTCGCCTTGGCACCCGCGCCCAGCCGGAGCAGAGTCGCGCCGCGATCCTAAAAGCGGCGGTCGCCGAATTTGCTCGCGAGGGAGTGGCCGGGGCGCGTACCGACTCGATTGCCCGTTCCGCCGGTCTAAATAAGGCGTTGCTCTATTACTACTTCAAAGACAAAGAGGGGCTGTATCAGGCTGTCCTGGACGAGGTTTTTAGCGGCGTGCGAATTGCTATTCAAAATGCCCTGGACCAGGACCTACCGCCGCGCGAACGCCTGAAAGCCTACGTGGAGGCGCATTTCAATTACATCGCTTCGAAGCCCCTGTTCCCGCGGGTTGTGCAAGCCGAATTTCTTCGCTCCTACCGCAGTCCTGCCGGACTAGAGCGGCTTGCCAAGCGGTATTTTCTTCCCATTTTCGCGCAGCTTTCGGCGCTCCTCGAAGAGGGCATACGCCGGCGAGAATTCCGCCCGGTGAATGTCATGCACTTCACCCCGTTGATGGTCTCGGTCATCGTTTCTTATTTCATTACCGCGGCGCCGGTTATAACCATCGTGACCGGCGCAGACCCTTTCGCCCCGGAGCTGCTCAGTGAGCGTCGCGCGGCAGTGCTGGATTTCATAACGGCAGCCCTTTTTGCCCCCAAGACTTCGCCGGGAGAGCGACTGCCGGCGCGCCATGAGCCCGCTCCACATGCCACCACGCCAACTCAAAAAGGAGAGCGCAAGTGAACGCCCGCAACAAGTTCTTCATCATCCTGGGGGTCATATTTGCCATCTCGCTCGGCTACTACCTGTTCTCTACGCCCCGCGGCTCGGATCTGGAATTGATCGGGACGGTAGACGCCAATCAAGTCATCGTGAGTCCGCAGACCGCAGGCAGGATTTCGAAACTCCTGGTGGACGAGGGTTCGCAGCTGAAGCAAGGCGACTTGATCGCAACGCTTGATCCTTCTGAGCTCGAGGCACAGGCCCGCGCGGCCGCAGCTACAATCGACGCGCTGCGCTCGCAAGTGGCGGCAACCGAGGCAACTCGTGAGGCTACCCAGGGATCGACCACCAGTAGCGTAGCCAACGCGCAGGCGCGGCTTGAATCCACGCGGGCCCAGTTGGTCCAGGCGGAAGCGACTTTGCAGCGAGTCGAAAGCGACAGCCGCCGCGCGATTGAACTCGCCAAGCAAGGAGTTGCTTCGCAACAGGAAAGCGATCAGGCAGCCGCCAATCTGAAGGCCCAACAGGCCGTGGTCGCGTCGCTGCAGAAACAGGTCGACGCTGCCCAAGCTGACTTGAACACCGCGGTGGCAAACACGCATCAGGCGCATGCGGCCCAGAGTACGGTGGCGTCCACCCGCGCACAGCTACTGAATGCGGAAGCCCAATTGAAGGAAGCTGAAGTCCGGCTCGGCTACACCAAGATCTACTCTCCGGTGACCGGTACGGTTTCCGTTCGCGCTGCCCGGGAAGGCGAATTCCTCACTCCGGGCCAGGCCATCGTCACCGTCGTTGATTTCACCGACACATGGGTGCGCGCCCCCATTCCCGAAACCAATGCTGATCACATCGGCATAGGCGACACGCTGCGTGTCCGACTGCCCGGAGGGACCGTGACCTCCGGAAAAGTTTTCTTCAAGTCTGCCGAAGCCGATTTTGCCACGCAGCGCGATGTCAGTCGGCGCAAACGCGACATCAAGACGATCGTTCTGAAAGTACGCTTGGATAATCCTAAGGGTGCCTTCGTTCCCGGCATGACGGCAGACGTGCTGATTTCCCAAGCCCAATTGCGAGGGGAGTCTTCGACCGCGAATGCCTCTACGGAAGGAGCGCGTCGGTGAGTGCGATTCCCGAGCTCCATTCGGCTATGCGGCTGCCCCACCCTGGGGGTGAAGGAAGCACGGATCGGCCCATGCCTGTCGCGGTCTTTCAAAGCGGGAGGAACTTCAGAAACAGTGCGGGGGCAAGATGAGCGGCATCCCCGAACTTCGTCCCCACGTGCCTTCAGCGAACACCCCGAAGGCAATCGAGGTCGAGCACATCGTCAAGCGGTATGGCGACTTCACGGCGGTGAACGATGTCACCTTCGACGTCAAAGAGGGCGAAATTTTCGGCCTTTTGGGTCCGAACGGTGCGGGAAAGTCCACGCTGATCCGCATGATGACCACGCTCATTCCGATAACTCGTGGGACGGCTCGCATTGCCGGCCATGACGTCCAAAAGGACCCGGATAATGCCCGCCGAGCTATCGGTGTGATTCCTCAAGCGCTCACCAGTGACATCGATCTCACGGTGGAAGAGAACCTCACGATTTACGCCAAGCTCTATGACGTCCCCGCCAAGCAACGCAAACAATCCATCGATGAACTGCTCGAAATGGTGGATCTCACCAAGTGGCGCGGGGCACAGACCAAGACGCTTTCCGGCGGCATGCGACGGCGCCTGGAAATTGCACGCGGCCTAGTACACAACCCAAGGATCTTCTTCCTTGACGAGCCGACCACGGGCCTTGATCCGGTCTCTCGCGTCGCGGTCTGGGAGATGCTCACCAACATCAAGAGCAAGCGCCAGCTCACGATCTTGATCACCACCCATTACATGGATGAAGCCGATCGCCTTTGCGATCGCATCGCCATCGTCGATCACGGCAAGCTCGTCGCCCTGGACACACCCGCGGCGCTCAAGTCGAGCGTGCCGGGATCGAACGTGATTGAAGCACAATTCGAGCATCCTCCCGCCGATTGGGAACAGAAGCTGCACTCGCTCGGTGAGGTCACTTCTGTTCAGCACGAAGGCGCTGGAATGTATCGCGTCCTGACGGGCAACGGTTCGCGAACGACAACTGAACTTGTCGAACTGGCAGTACAGGAAAACGTCCCGGTCAAGACCTTGACCGTGCAGAACACCACTCTGGACGACGTGTTTGTCCACTACACCGGGCGACAACTCCGTGATGAACTTCAGAAGGCATATCAGTTCGTGATGCCAGATAGACCAGGAGCACGGCCATGAATCGAATGATGGCGATCATCGAACGCGAACTGCGGAAGTTTTTCCGCTCGCCGGCGCTGATGCTGGTTTCCATGATCTTCCCGCTGATCCAGCTCATCGTGCTGGGCAATGCTTTCGGAGGGAAGATCCGCGACGCCAAGCTCGGCCTGGTGGATGAAGACGGCGGCACGCAGGCTTTGAAGGTCCGCCAGGCATTCGACTCGGTGCGCAGCAACCTTCGAACCTTCGAGCCGGTCTATTACCAGGACGAGAAGCAGGCAGTCGAAGACGTCCGCAACGGCAAAATTCAGGGGACGGTGATCATTCCTCCACAGTTCTCCCGCCGTGTGTACGCGAAAGACAGGCCGCAGATCGCGCTCGTCGTCGATAACAGCGACAACTTCATGACATCCACGCTGGAAGCTGAGATGGCGGACATCACCAAGGCACTGAACAGTCCAACGGTTACACCGCACATGCTGCAAGAGACGGTGCTCCAGATCGTCGAGCTTTACCCCTACATCGAGTACATGAAGTACTTGTTGCCGGGTTCGATTGCCCTGGCGATGTTCGTCTCCGTGATGATCGGCGGCGGCATGCTGTACATTGACGACAAAGCTCGCGGGGTGCACGAAGGCTATCTGGTCACTCCCATCACCAAGGCCGAGCTTGTGTTCGGACTGAACGCAGCTGGCGCCATCAAAGCGGTCATGACAGGTATCGTGATCACGCTGATCGGCTCCTTGCTGGCCGGCGTAGGCAGCATATTCACCCCGGGCACAATCGTTGGCCTCACGTTGATGATTCTGCTCACCTCGCTGGCGTTCAACGCCATGATGTTTCTGCTCATGGTTCGCGTCGAAGACCCGCTGGTTCCGCGCGCAACCTTCGGCATTCTGAATACACTGCTGTTTTTTCCGAGCGGCTCGGTCTATCCGATTCAGGCTTTCCCGGGATGGCTGCAGTACATCGCCCGCATCGATCCCTTTACCTTCGCAGTGCATGGATTTAAGTCGCTCCTGCTGAAGGAGACCGGCCTGGCTGCCATTTGGCCGGACATGCTTTACCTGACTATCTTTGGGGTGGTCGCTTTGGCGATTGCCGTACCGCTGTTCAAGAGATCTCTGTAAAGGGGCAAGCAAGTTGGCGGAGATGCACTCGCAGTCTCGCCGCACCGTCGAGGAGGTTTTGTCCCAAGGAAATTAATCGAAGCCGGCCCTGACTCCGTCACATCGAAAACCCCTGAAACCAAACCGGGCGAGTGGCTCGTGTCGCAAGCACCCAGTCTCTCGCTTCAAAAGCAACCCAAGGGTTTTATGTTGAAGCGCCTTCGCCAACTGTTTTCCTACGATGTGTGGGCCAATCGAGAGGTCTTAGCCTCGTTTCGTCGCGAGGCAGATCCTCCACTACGCTCTCTTCACTGGATGGGGCATATCCTCGCCACGGAGTACCTGTGGTTCTCTCGCATTCTTTCCGAGAAATCGCCTCTGCCTGTGTGGCCTGAACTGACACTCGCTGACTGTGATCGGCATGCCGAGGCGTTAGCCAAGATTTGGCCTGAGTACCTAAGCGGCTTATCGGAAGGCGCGCTCGTCCAACGGATTCCCTACGTCAATAGCAAAGGCGAGCACTGGGTGAATACCGTGGATGACATACTGATGCACGTGGTCATGCACTCCGCCTATCATCGTGGGCAGATCGCTAGCAACATGCGGGATACCGGACACATTCCAGCCTACACCGATTTTATTCACGGCATGCGACAGAAACTCGTGGAATGAGAAGCCGCGGGCTAGGCCGTCTGCGGGTTGCGACGCCAAACCACTCTCCGTTGTTGCTCACACGCGCACGCCGATTTGCTCGAGGTGATGCACGAGGTGTCGCACGTAGTCATTGGCCAGGAATGCAAGCGTGACCGGCTCGTTCGATCCGATCTGACAAGGAGTGTTGAATTTTGATTCTGGAAGGCGCGCGATCACGTGTGCAAGATAGCGGTTGTACGCCGCCCACAGAGATACGAGGACTCTCCAATCTGCCTCTCCCGGAGCTTGCACGCGAACAAAGCCATTTTGTTCGTAGCCGGGGAATTCCAGTGAGTCCTGCAAAGCCGCGCGTACAAATCGCTGATGGTTGTTCGACGCGGAGTCGATGAGGTGACCTAGCACTTCCTTGCGGGACCAGCCGCCGGCCTGCAAGGGGACAGTGCTCTCGGGCTCACTGATTCTACCGAGAACCGGCTCGGCGAGATCAATGATCGACTCGAACTTCGTGACCAATGTTTGCATGTGCTCATCATACGGAATCAACGGCAAAGTGGATCGGGGTTGTTCTGGATCCCTTGAATCGGGATAGGGGGGACGATCACTCGTCCTCCCCTCCCACACCACCGTACATGCGGGTCCGCATACGGCGGTTCGGCGGGTTGAGCTAGATGTGAGTAGCCGGGCTTTCTATAACAGGCGTCGCCAGCAACGATTCGGTCCCTTCGTAGACGCCCCTTGGAGCTTCACTCCGCCGGGAATCCGGAAGGCCAAACGATGGGCTTTTCGGCCGCTGATCGTTCCTGAGATCGCGCGATGTACTCGCCACTCCCTTCCGTTCGGGCCTTCGATCACCGTTCCCGGCTGGGCCTATCTGTTGCTCCGCCTTTCGGCCTTGGAGTGCCTCAATAGCCTCGCCGACTGCGTGACCTAATTTGCCCTCGGCTGACTTCTGCGGCACGATCCTGATGAATCGCTTCACCCTCAGTCACGTTCTGTGACATGCCGCAGATCTCCCAAGGTAAGTTCGACCGCCTTCAACGCACAACCGCCGGATTTACCATCAGTGCGCTTGATAGATATGGGCTTCGCAATCATTGGCTTGCTCGCCCGCCACTGTAGGCCTCCTATCCGGTTCTTGTTCATCGGCTCGCGTTTTTGCTCCACGCTTCTTTCCGGCCCCGCCTCGCGGCGAGTGTGATTTCACCGTTGCGCTTCGCTATCACTTCACGTCCATCACGTTGTGAAGAGGACTTTCACCTCCAAACTGTCGAACATGCTTGGCACACCAAAAAGGGCCACGCTTTCGCGCGGCCCCGTCATCACCTCACGGTATCCACTCGGCTAGAACTGGTTCCACAGGAACTGGTTGTAAACCTCGTGGTGGAATTGGACCTCTGGCGCCTTAACGACGGTCCCGAGCAAGCGGGCGCAGCGGTCGGCTGAAGCTTGCTTCAGGTCGGCGTAGCGGGTCTTCACATCCTCGCCAAGGATCTTGCTGATCCAGTCCGAGCCCTTGAAGTCCGCGAGCGCGGTGTAAACGTTGTCTGGCAAGTATCGCTCCGCCTGGCGCAGATTCTTGATCTTCGCAGTCTCGCCATCGAGTCCGCTCTTAAAGATCGAATACATCACCAAATAGGGGTTCGCGTCAGGAGCTACCGAGCGAACTTCGACGCGCATCGAGCGATCATTGCCGATGGGAATGCGAATCATGGACCCGCGGTCGACGGCCGAAGCCTTGATCTGGTTTGGCGCTTCGAAGTGAGGATCGAGACGGCGATAGGCGTTCACGCTGGGATTTAGAAGCAAGCAGATGTCGTTTCCGTGGGTAAGGATGCGGTCCACAAACGACCAGCCCAGCTTGCTGAGCTTCTCTTCGCCCTTCGGATCCCAAAACAGGTTCTTACTGTTCTTGCTGATGGAAACGTTGGTATGCATGCCGCTGCCGTTCACCCCCACAACCGGCTTCGGCAGGAAGGAGGCGGTCATGCCCAGTTTGGTGGCAACTTCGCGGCAGATCAGCTTGTAGAGCTGAATCTGGTCGGCCGCGGCGACAACTTCGCCATAGCCGTAGTTGATTTCAAACTGCGAAGGCGCAACTTCCGGGTGATCCTTTTCGTTTTGGAAACCCATGGAGCGCTGAACTTCGGCGGTGGTGTCGATGAAAGTGCGAAGAGAATCGCCGGGCAACGAATGATAGTAGCCACCGGTGTTCACGTAATCGAATTTGCCAGTCTCGTGGAAGTGACGTTCAGCGTCGACTCCCTTGAACAGGAAACCTTCGATTTCGTTGGCTGCGTTTAGTGTGTAGCCCTCGGCCTTGTGCTGCTTGTCGGCAAAATCCTTTAGCACGCCTCGAATATCGGCAGCGTACATTCCACCCTGCTTCTCGATAACGTCGCCAAACACCATGACTTTGCCGGGACCAAAGAAGTCAGCGGGAGCCCAGTAAAAGGCGGCCCAATCGATGCCCAGGCGCAGGTCGCTTTCTTTCTGCGCGGTGAAGCCCCGGATCGAGGAGCCGTCGAAGGTCAAGTTGTCCCAGCTTTTGAGCAGGAATTTCTTGTCATAGTCGAGCATGTGTAGACGGCCTTCGAGGTCGCTAAACAGCACCGTGACCGCCTTGATGCGCTTCTCATCGGTGAGGTATTTCAGCCGCTCTTCCCGGATCTTGTCCGGGGAGACACGGTTTTTGCGCTGCTCTTTCGCCTCTAAATTCAGCTCCTCCAATTCGCTGTACGACAACGCGAGAAACTCCCTAAGTTCGTTGAACATTGATCTCCTTGTTTTTTGGAACGGTGACCGGCGGTGGTCCGCGGGCAGCCCCAGGTTGTTCGAGACTGAATAGAGTACGTGGTTGGCAGGGTTAGGGCCAATCAAAAGCAGTGATGGGCGGTATCAAGGATTCTTATAGAAACCCGGGGGCCCAGCTTGCCGTTCAACCACTTCGAAAAAAAAGGGAACTGTTCCTGATCAAAAGCGGATACTTGCCACTTGGGTGCTTTCTCCAGGGTTTCGATGGCCATCCGGACTCCCCCGGGGGCTCATTCGACCTTGTGCGGTCGCGCTTCAGGCTGGCCGTCGCCTCCTCTCTGGTCGTCCAGGGAATGTCACGGCAGATGCAGGCACGCGGCAGTTCTCCGTATAATTGCATTGATCAACGCATGACTTGCCCAGCATCCTGGAACTCAGGTTTCGCATTGAAAACTGCCCGAAGGGGTCTCGTTTGTCTCTAATCCTCGCGGTGGACGACGAAAAGTCGGGCTTATATTTCCGCAAGCTGATCCTGGAACACGCCGGTCACTCAGTACTCAGCACCACCGACGTTGAGGAAGCTATGCGGCTGTTCCGCTCGCATCCCATTGATCTCGTCATTACCGACCACTTGCTCGGACGCAAGACGGGCAGCGAAATGTCCAGTGAGATGAAACGGATCAAGCCGAAGGTCCCAATTGTGCTGCTGTCGGGAACTACGAGCAAGCCGGGCGAAATGGGAGATGCGGATGCATTTCTGAGTAAGACCGAGGGGCCAGAAGAGCTTTTGGGGATCGTCGGTGACTTGCTCGATACAAGTTCTGGGTCGACATTTCCGGAGGAGGCAAAGCCGGAATCGATACCCTTACCCACATTGCTGGCCGCGATTGTGGAAGACTCCGACGATGCGATTCTTAGCAAAGCCACGGATGGCAAGATCCTCACCTGGAACAAAGCAGCCGAGGGAATGTACGGCTACAGGCCGGACGAGATCATCGGTCAGAATGTGGAAATACTGCTGCCTCCGAATCGACCGCACGAGGTGCAAGAGATACTGGCTCGATTGCGGCGCGGCGAGAGATTGAAGCATTTCGAGACCACCCGCAAAACCAAAGATGGGCGCATTTTGAATGTCTCTCTGACGATCTCTCCTGTGCACGACGCGAATGGCTTCGTTATCGCCGCGTCGACAATCGCGCGTGACATCACCCAGGTGAAACGCGCCGAAGAGGCGGTGCGTAATTCCGAACAGCTGGCCGTGGCCGGGCGTATGGCGGCCACGATCGCGCACGAGATCAATAACCCCCTGGAGACGGTTACAAATATTCTTTACTTGCTGAAAAGGAATCCTGCACTCGATGAAACCGCGCAAGGCTACCTGAAACTTGCGGACGAAGAAGTGCGGCGAGTCGGACAGATTACCCGCACCACGCTTGGGCTCTACCGCGACCGCGATACTACGCCCGCACCGGTGAACCTAGTGGCGCTGCTGGAGGCAATTCTCATGCTGTACCAGAGACGCATTCTGACCGTGGGAGCGAGGCTTGAAACACGCTTCCGATCCTCCGGCATGGTGGAAGGAGTTTCAGGAGAGTTGCGTCAGGTCTTTTCCAACCTCATTGTGAATGCGATTGAGGCGCTCGAGGCAACCGGGACGAAACTTATCGTGCGGGTGGATGATGCGATGGATTGGCGTGACGGAGCGCGGCCAGGAACAACGGTGACCATTGCAGACGATGGAGCGGGGATGACGCGAGAAACACTGGCCCACTTGTTCCAGGCTTTCTACACAACCAAGGGATCCAAGGGAACCGGCGTAGGTCTCTGGGTCAGCAATGGCATCATCGCTAAGCACGGTGGATGGATGCGCGTCAGGAGCAGGCAGGGCGAGCGACATGGCACCTGCTTCTTGATATTTCTGCCGAAACAGGGAGTCAGCGCGAAGAAATTGTGGTGAGTAGACACCCAATCAGGCAGGGATCGGCGATCCGGCAATCAGCCATCTCGAATCTCTGTTCACGCTTCACTTTCCACCGGTAACGTTACGTCGTCGAAGCGATTCCCACCTAACTTGCGCAAAATTCTGCAGCATTACCGCCCTGATGACTTACCGAAATAATCAGTAATTTTCGCCAAAATTTCCCGTAACCAACGTGATCTCTCTCGCAGCGAAACCCTTGTCAGCAAAGGTGTTTCCAGTAGTTTTGCCGGTTATTACGCGGGCTCCGTTCTGTCCCACCCGATTGGCAACCTGAAAGCACTTCTAATCCTCCATTGACGGAGGTGCCTATGACAAAACGACACTTCGCAATGGCGCTTTTGGTTACTTTTGTGCTGGCGGGAGCGGTTACCCTGCGCAGCTTCGAGAGCCACCGACACGCAAATAAAGTGGCGGACCTGACAGCCCAGTTGCAAGACACCCAGGGCGAACTCGAACAGATGCGGGTGCAACTGGCGGATGCAAACCGCAAGCTGGGTTTCCTGGAGGCAACGAAAGCTCATGTGCAGGTGACCGCCTACGCTTTGACTCCGGAGTTTGGCCCGGACCCGCTTTTCTCCAACAACTCTCCTGCGCGCACTGCCTATGCGGTGCCAAAGCACACGCTGCCCGCCGGCAAGGTGCTCAATGTTGCGCTTTCGCCCTTGGCTGAGCGGAAGCTGCATGCAAATCTGAATGACACGCTGGTCTTGACCACCAAGCGCGGCGGCAGCAAATATCTGGCTCGCTTCGTGGATCGCACCGCCCAGTCCGAAACCCGTCCGGTAGTGGACGTCCTGTTTGCCGACGCGCACCAGGCGCGCATATGGGGCCGCCGGAGCTTCTACGCCGTCAACATTTCGCGTCCCGACTCGCCATTCCGGGCGGAGTAAGAGCGGCAACCCTACGGCAAGAAATTTCCTCGGCCCGAAGGGGAAGGGCCTTTGCCCCCAAAACAATCCGCCGGGGGGGACGCGAAGATAGCGTAGAACTAGGCTGCTTCGTGTCCCGCCGGCTATCGACTTCGAGTTCTACTTGGAAGCCGCGCTGCCCAGATTTGCATCTATATGGTTTTAAAGCGTCATAGAATTAGAGGTTCTACAAACCCTCGCCGGCCTCCTGCGCGGCGCGATCCAGGCAAGATGATTTCACCAAACACGAACCATTCAAGATGTAAGCAGAGGGGGCTGTCGAAGGCCCTCTCTGCGCTGTTGTTGGCGTGTGCGGTTATGGCCGGTGGATCGGGAGCCGGGGGGCAATCCGGAAACGCCGCCGAAGAGGAGCAGCCGACCTCACCGGGGGTTGCGATTGGTTCCGGATCACAGAGCCCATTTTCTGGGAGTGTTCCCGAGGGCCAGGCAACGGACCGGGTGCTGCCGATTTCCTTCAAGGAAGCCATCGACCGTGCACTACGCAACAACCTGGGCCTGTTGATCGGCAGCGACAATCTCTTGGCGGCACAAGGCCGAAGATGGCAGGAGCTGAGCCACCTGCTCCCGAACGTGAGCGCGGCTGCCACGCAATCGGTGACCCAAATCGATCTAGAGGGGCTGGGATTTCGGTTCAGCTTTCCGGGAGTAGGCACGGTGATAGGACCGGTCGGAACCTTCGACGCGAGAGCGTATGTGACGGCACCGATTTTCGATTGGCATGCCATCCAGCGGGAACGAGCAGCACGCGCCCGAGTCTCTGCCGCACAGTACGACTACAAGAACGCGCGTGAGTTAGTCGTCCTTGCCACCGGCAACGTGTATCTGCTGACGATCGCGGCGGGAGCGAGGGTCGATGCAGCGCAGGCACAAGTAGAAACCGCACAAGCGCTGTTCAGCCGAGCCAAGGACCAGCAAACGGCGGGAATTACCCCGGCGATTGACTCGTTGCGAGCGCAGGTTGAATTCCAGACGCGGCAGCAGCAGCTTATTGTTGCACGCAACAACTACGCGAAGCAGAAGTTACAGTTGGCGAGGACAATTGGATTACCCTCGGGGCAGGAGTTCAATTTGACCGACAGAGCTCCCTATGAACCGCTGGCCCCGATGAGCCAGGAGGAAGCATTGCGGCGCGCTTTGAATGACAGGTCAGACTATTTGTCGGCCGTCCAGCAGGTTTTAGGCGCCGAGCGCTTCCGCCGTGCGGCCACAGCAGAGCATTACCCGACCCTTGGGTTCAGCGGAAACTACGGCGCTGCAGGCGTGAACATTGGAAATTCGCACGGCGTTTTTTTGGCTGGTGCCACCCTGGGGATTCCGATTTTTTCAGGCGGTCGTGCTCATGCGGACGCTTTAGAAGCAGAAGCAGCCCTGCGCCAAGCCAAGCAACAGGTGGAGAACCTGCGCGGACAGATCGATTATGAAGTCCGTTCTGCGCTGCTGGACTTGAATGCAGCATCCGATCAAGTGCAGGTCGCCAGGAGTTCTCTTGATCTTGCCAACCAAACTCTGGAGCAGGCGCGCGATCGGTTCAGCGCCGGGGTGGCAGACAATCTTGAAGTTGTTCAGGCACAGGAAACGGTAGCCGCTGCGAATGAGAACTATATTGCCAGCCTCTACTCGCACAATGTTGCCAAGGTCGCTCTGGCACGCGCGATCGGATTTGCCGAGCAGGGCGTGAGACAGTACTTGGAAGGCAAGTGATTCATGGCAGAACCAACTCAAACTCATCCCGATGAAACTGACGAGCAGCGCGGTCCGGCCCTGTCTGACCGTGATCTGAGGTGGAAGGAGTTTCGCTCGCGCAGTCCACGGCTGCGGATGTTTGTCATCGTCGGAGTCGTCGTACTCCTGGTTGCCGGATTCTTTCTCTGGCGTTACTTCAACAGCTACGAATCCACCGACGATGCGCAAATCAATGGGCATCTGAATCCGGTGAGCCCGCGAGTTGGCGGACACATTGAACGGCTCTTGGTGGAGGACAACCAGTACGTCCAGGCTGGACAGCCCGTGGCGCAGATTGACGCACGGGACTATCAGGTGCTCGTCGCGCGCGCGAAAGCCGATTATGACAATGCCGTGGCGGCAGCAAAGGCCGCCGGGGTCAATGTTCCGATCACCTCAACCAGCACCACCAGCCAGCTCGCGGCCGCGAATGCCGAAGTCGGCGGGGCGGAGGCCTCTCTGGTAGCGGCCCGGCAGCAATTCGATGCTGCCAATGCCGGGCTGGCCCAGGCCGAAGCCAACAACGTGAAGGCGCAGAATGACCTGGCTCGTTACAAACAGCTGATTTCGAAGCAGGAGATTTCACAACAACAATACGACCAGGCTTATGCTGCGGCCCAGGCTGGAACCGCCGCGGTTGATGGGGCACGGGCCGCCGCCGCTGCGGCTCAACAACAAATTCGTGCCGCCCAAAGCCGTTTGGTGCAAGCACAGGCCAACCGGCATGCCGCCAGCAGCGGTCCGGAACAGGTGACGGCGATCCGTTCGCGAGCCCAAGCCGCAGAAGCCGTGGTGGAAGAAAGGAAAGCCGCGCTTGACCAGACGCAACTGAATCTCCAGTACACCTCGATTGTGGCTCCGGTGAGTGGATTCGTGACAAACCGCACGGCCGAGGTGGGGCAGAACGTCCAGCCAGGCCAGGAATTGATGCACATCATCAATCTCGACAACATATGGGTGATTGCCAATTTCAAAGAGACCCAGTTGCGCGACATGAAGGTGGGCCAGTTGGTAACCATTCACGTGGATATGACGGGAAAGGATTACAAGGGCCACTTGCACAGCGTGGCGGGAGCGAGCGGGGCCGTGACCAGCCTGTTGCCGCCAGAGAATGCGACCGGGAACTTCGTGAAGGTAGTACAAAGGATTCCGGTGAAGATCACGTTCGATCCCGGTGAAACGCGCGAGCACGTGCTCCGCCCGGGGATGTCGGTTGTGCCGAAGGTCTGGATTCGGTAAACTCTCGGCGAATTTTGTGGGCCATGTTCCGAATCATCACCATTGAACGCGAGTACGGTTGCGGCGCGGCAGAGATTGCAAAGCAGCTGGTTTCCAGGTTGGGCTGGAAGCTTTGGGATCGCGAGCTCACCGAAGAGATCGCCCGCATAGGAAAGGTCGACGCCGCTGCCGTTTCACGATGCGACGAGCGCATGGATAGCACGTTCCAGCGGCTGGTAAAGGTCTTCTGGCGGGGCAGCTATGAGCGCAGGGCAAACCTGGATTTTGAGCATTCCTTCGATGCCGATCGTATGGTGGAGATCGGCGAGCAGGTCATGCGCGAGATTGCCGGCCAGGGCAATTGCGTGATTGTGGGACGGGGCGCGCCCTATCATCTGCGTGAGCGACGCGACGCCTTTCATGTATTCATGTACGCTCCGCGCGCGGAGAAGCTCAGGCGTATTCAGAAACAAGGCAAGAGCCTGCGGGAAGCCGAGGAACTCGTCGAAACCGTCGATCGCGAACGCATCGAGTTTGTGAAGCACTACTTCGGTGCGGATTGGCCCACGCGATCGCTCTACAACATCATGATCAACACCTGCATGGGCGACGAAAACGTGGTCGCGACCGTGCTGGACACGATGAAAACGCTGGAAGGGAAAAGGAAGGCATAACGGGAGATCGCGGCTGCCGGCAAGAAGGCGAGCCGGCCATTTCCCGTGTTCCTGGCGTTTTCCGTGCACGGTCTTGCTGTGCTGCCGGGATGCTGATCCGCCCGGTTCTCGGTCGAGGCCCGTGAGAAGATAGAGCAAGCGCCATTTGGGGCGGTTCCTTCAGTTTTTCTAGCGACCAACAGCCTACATCGATTCTTTATGATCCAACTCAGCTCCGCCGGAAAACGCTACGGACACAAGCTCCTGTTCGAGGGCGCAGACCTGCTTGTCACCCCTCAGGACCGAGTTGGTCTGGTTGGCGCAAACGGCACCGGGAAGTCCACGCTGCTGAAGATTCTCGGCGGGGCTGAGTCGCTGGATTACGGAAACGTGAGCGTCGCCAAAGGACTCAGCTTCGGCTATTTGCCGCAGGATGGGCTGAGCCTCTCGGGACGCACGGTGTTCAACGAATGCTTGACGGTATTCGAGCGCTTGCGCGCTATGGAGCGGGAGCTCGAACAACTTATGGCAGGCATGGCCGAAGTAGATCACACTTCAGCCGAATACGACGAGATTGCCGAGCGGTATCACGCGATCGAACACGAGTTCCGCGTGCACGATGGATATGCCATCGAGGCCCAAGTGGGCACGGTGTTGGCCGGACTGGGATTCCGTCCAGAAGATTGGCTGCGGCAGACAGAAGAGTTTTCCGGCGGATGGCAGATGCGAATCGCGCTGGCAAAGCTACTGCTGCAAAAACCAAACTTGTTGCTGCTCGACGAGCCTACAAACCACCTGGACCTTGAATCGCGCAACTGGCTGGAAGAATATCTGTCGAATTACCCGTTTGCCTTCGTGCTCATCTCCCATGATCGGTATTTTCTCGATGTGACGGTCGGTCGAATCGTTGAAATATGGAACAAGAAGATCTGGACCTACACCGGGAACTACGAAAAATACCTGGCACAAAAGCAGCAAAGGCAGGAGCAGCTCGAGGCCGCGTATAAGAACCAGCGAGAGCGCATCGAGCAGCTGGAGGTGTTCATCAACCGGTTTCGGTATCAGGCGACGAAGGCCAAGCAGGTGCAGAGCCGAATCAAGGAACTGGAAAAGATTGAGCGCATCGAACTTCCCGAAGAAGAGAAGACAATTCACTTCAACTTTCCCCAGCCGAAACCGAGCGGCCGGATCGTGGCGGAATTTCTGGGAGTGGCGAAGTCCTATGGTCCAAAGCAAGTCTTTGCCGGCGTTGACTTCATCGTGGAGAAGGGCGATCGCATCGCACTCGTAGGCGTCAATGGCGCAGGAAAGTCCACGCTCATCAAAATGCTGGCGGGAATTGAGCCTCTCAGCGCTGGCGAATACAAGCTTGGGTACAACGTTCAGTTCGATTACTTCGCCCAGGATCAATACAAGGAGCTCGACCAGGAAGCGCGCATTCTGGACGATCTAGGTCGGGTGTCGCCGGCGTCGCGCGAAACCGACCTACGCAATCTGCTCGGATGCTTCTTGTTTTCCGGCGACGACGTTTTCAAACGCATTGGCGTGCTTTCGGGAGGAGAGCGGAACCGGTATGCGCTTCTCAGAATGCTGCTGCATCCCGCAAATTTTCTGCTCCTCGATGAGCCCACAAACCACCTCGACATGCGCGCGAAGGATGTGCTGCTGGAATCGCTTGGGAAGTACACGGGAACCGTCGTCTTCGTCTCCCATGATCGCTATTTCATCGACAAACTGGCGACACGAGTATTCGAAATTGGCGGCGGACAGGTCGAGGTTTATCCCGGCAATTACGAAGACTTCCTGTGGAGGAAACAAGGCGGCGCGGAAAAGCTGCAGCAGGCAGTGGCAGGATCGACCGGGGCGGCAGAATCCGACAACGGCCATGGAAAAACGGACGCCCGCCCCGCACAAGAGGCGCAAGACGCAGGATCAGCTGGCGAGAAGCCCCCGAAACGCGTGAATCCCATTAGGCGAAAACACATGGAAGAACGCGCGGCGAAACTGGAAGAGGAGATCGCGGAACTCGAGCGCAAGATTGCAAAGTGCGAGGCGGGCTTGCTGAACTTCAGTAGCGCCGAAGAAACCATGCGCCTAACTCGTGAGCTTGAACAACATCGGGCCGATCTGCAGGGCCAAATTGCGGAGTGGGAGCAGATCGGACAGGAACTCGAGGCCTAATCTCGGACAAGCGTACCCGTTCCAAAAGACTCCAAACCTACCTCCGCCGCTCGCGTTGTCCCGCTGGTACACCGTCCTCCGTAACCTCCCGCACTCTGGTAACTCCGTGCCATAGTCACAGTTACCGACAAATTTCGCCGCAACGCGCGGACATTCACAAAGGACGGGCTCCCATGCTGCAATCGAGCGACAACGCAATGAAATCGCAGTTCACACCATCAACACCGAACCAGCTCACGCCGGTCAAGACCATGACCTCACCAATCGAGCAGGCAACCATTGGCCGTACAGTTGTGATTAAGGGCGAAGTGAGCGGGAGCGAGTCGCTCTATGTCGACGGCCGCATCGAGGGCAGCATCACGTTTAAGGATCACCGCGTGACCGTCGGCCGCAATGGCGTCGTGCAGGCCAACATCTCCGCGCGCGAAGTCGTGATCATGGGCAAAGTCACCGGCAACGTTGAATGCAGCGACCGGGTTGACATCCGCAGCGAAGGCACCCTGACCGGCGATGTGGTCAGCGCGCGTATCAGCGTGGAAGATGGCGCACTGCTTCGCGGCAGCGTGCAGCTGAATCCCTCCGAGCACAAGCAGGATGCTCCGAAGGCGATGGGTGCAGCGGCGGGCAAGAATTAACGCCGCAGTTGCCAAGGGTCCTAGCGCTCCGTAGCCCGTAACCAAATCAGGCGGCAGAGATCTGTTTCTGCCGCCTTTTGCCTTACATTCATCTTGTTTCGCCCCCCGAGATCACTTCTTCGGCTCAGGTTTTAGGTCGAGGGACGCTGAATTCATGCAGTAGCGCAACCCCGTAGGACGCGGCCCATCGGGAAACACGTGGCCCAGGTGGGCATCGCATTTTGAGCAGCGCACTTCCACGCGACGCATACCATAGGTCGTGTCGCTGTGCTCCTCCACCGCATCTTCACTCACCGGCTTGTAAAAGCTTGGCCAGCCCGATCCCGACTCATATTTGGTTTCAGAACTGAACAGCTGCTGCCCGCAGCAGGCGCAGGTATAGGTACCGGGATCCTTCGTCTTGTAGTACTTCCCGGTAAACGCCGGCTCGGTTCCCGCTTTACGGGTGACGTAGAACTGCTCTGGAGTGAGATCTTTCTGCCACTGCTCATCGGATTTGTTGATTTTGTCCATAAAGAAGCTCTTATCTCTCAACCTTCAGCTGGCTTGAATCGCAATTGATTAGATTCAATATCGCCCAAATTGTCGCATGCGCCCGGGCAGCGCCATTTCGAATCGAGTGATCGTAGATTGCCAAGGTTGCGGCGCGAAGGCGGAAACCATGGGTCCAAGAAAGACCCGGCAGCGCATAGCTGTTCCCCTTGACTTCGCCTTATATTCGCCTACAATGGGCGCATGGCCATCACCAAGCGTCAGCGGCAAGTGTACGATTTCATCGCTGAATTCGTGCAGAGGAACCAGTATTCGCCGTCTTTCGAAGAGATCGGCGAAGGCCTGGGACTGAGTTCGCTCGCCACAGTTCACAAGCATATCTCGAACCTCGAAAAGAAAGGTCTGCTCAACCGCGACTACAATCGCAGCCGGTCGATCGACCTGCTCCCGCCCAAGGGGCGGCTGAAGCAATCGATGTCGGTGAACAGCGGCACGATGGTTCCCCTCGTCGGGCGGATCGCTGCAGGCCAGCCCATTGAGGCTGTCGAGCGCGCCGAGACCATTTCCCTTGCCGACTTCACCCGTTCCAAAGAAGTATTCGCTCTTGAAGTGCGCGGCGAGTCGATGCAGGACGAGCATATTCTCGACGGAGACTATGTCCTGGTGGAAAAGACCAAGGTAGCGCACAACGGTGATATTGTCGTCGCCCTGGTCGAGGGCTCGGACGCCACGTTGAAGCGGCTTTATCGCGAGGGTGAAAACATTCGCCTACAGCCGTCTAATGCAAAAATGAAGCCGATCATCGTCCCCGCTAAAGACGTAGCGGTCCAGGGACGCGTCATAGGGGTGCTAAGGAAATACTAGGATTGATTGCCTACACGCAACTACGCCCGGCACTTCAGCCGGGCGTTCTTACGATCAATTCCTTTTTCTCCGTTCTTAGCCAATATGCTTGTCGAGGGCCTTCTGGATCTGTTCTTTGGGAACGTAGCCAACAATCTGCTCTTTGACTTGGCCGCCCTTGAACACAAGCAACGTGGGGATGCCGCGGACACCGTAGCGCATGGGAGTGGCGTTGTTGCGGTCCACGTCCATTTTGCCGATTTTGACCTTACCGGCGTACTCACTGGCCAGTTCATCCACAATGGGAGCAATCGCGCGGCACGGACCACACCAAGCCGCCCAAAAGTCCAACAAAACGGGAGTATCGGACTTTAAGACATCCTGGTCAAAATTCTGGTCTGTAACTTCAACAATTCCTGCTGCCGCCATGCTTTCCTCCGGGATTCGCCTGCGAACTGAATATCGTAACACCCGATTGGATGCATTGAGGGGCACGAAGGACTCAGCGCAGAAGGCTACTGGCCTTTGACTTGGGACCGCTGAAGATGACGGATTGGGAGGCGCGATCTAGGCAGAATGCTACCCTTCAGAGGGTATCTCGCCAGGGGCCAATCATTCCCGGAACGCCCATGCTGTGCGCGCTTTTCCCCAGCCCGAACGGGCCCCATACCAAAAAACGAAGGCGTCCTGAACCCTAGCTCAGGACGCCCGGCAGCCCTCCCCCAGAACTGCCAAACCACAACTGGATACTATGCAGGGCAGGACTAGGTGTAAATGTCACTTTAGTAATTCAGGCAACGTTCCGGAGGAGGGATTACCAGCGGGTTACTGGCGAGCCCAGGTTTGGCCGCCATCCGAACTCTGCCAGACCTGGCCATTTGTGGTGTTGAGTGACAGGTGCTGGGGATCAGCGAATTGAATTTGGACAATGTCCGCCTGAAGCTTCTCGCCCTTGCTGATCGGGACAACGTGCGTCCAGTGTTGTCCGTTGTCCAGAGAGTGATATAAGACTCCCATGTTCCCGGCAGCCCAGACCTGATCGCCGATAGAAGCAATCGCACGAAATACGCTACCTTTCGCAACCTCAATCGGAACCCACGTGGTTCCGCCATTGTTTGAGCGTTGAACCGTGCCTTGCGGCGAAAGCGACCACCGCGGCAGCCCCACCAGTTTTGCAACGATCATTGCGTGGGAACTATCTGCCTTTTGTTTCATTCTCTCGGTGGTGGATTGGGCTTGAGCAGCCTGAAGGGAATTGGCAGTTTCCTGCGACATAAGCTCGCCATTGCTGGCCGATGGCTGCGCCACTGGAGCGGCAGAGGCTTCGATCTCGACCGTCTCGGCAGTCGCCGCAACCTGCAATTTGAAATCAGCCGTCGCCGGCCGGTCCGATATCACGGACACTTGCGACAGGGTGTTGCGAAAACCCGCGGCATCGACCTTCAGAAGATAGGTTCCAGCAGCCAATCGGTCGAAGGAGAATTTCCCGGCACCGTCTGAAACAGCTGTCTTTTGACCCCGCGGCCCGACCGCCGTGACTTTCGCGTTCGTCACCGCCGCTCCTGCGGGGTCAGAGATCGTACCCCCCACAGAACCGAAAGAGGCGGGTGTGGCGTTCGCAAGGGCCGGCGCGCTGGCAGGGACCCAGCCACTGTCGGCATGTTGGGCGTCGGCGCGGTTGTTCCCCGTGACGCTGAACGCTTCACTCGCCGAGGATGGCTGCGCCTCCGGTGTCTTCGCGACCTGACGGGCATCTCTACTTCCGACAACTCCACCCGCCGCGGCAGAGCCCGACGCAGCTCCCGGAGGTAGAGTAACGAGTTCACTGGGACGGCCTTCCTTAAGCGGAAGATCCTTAAGAGCGTCTGACTCGAGCTTCTCGTTCAAAGTCTCGCCTCGAGCCGCGCTTACCTGCCCCGATTCGTCGAAAGCCATGTTTCGATTGGGCTCGGCTATGCTGGGCTTTGGTGGGGCATAACCTCTTGCCCGAGTAGCGGCCGGGGCCTTCAGGACGGTTTGCTGCTCGCGCATCTTGTCCAACTCCGCAGGGACCTGATCCTGCGCGACGACTTTCTTATTCGCCACCGTGGTGGAGGTGGCTTCTTGCTTCGCCCAAGAAGGCTGATCCACCGATACCCTGCCTTCGCGGCGCGACACCAGAATGACGGCCGCAATTGCGATGCAGGCGATAAGAGTACCCCAGCGGAGAGCGAAGTAGGGCCGAGCTTTTGGAGCGGCAAAGACTTCCTGCTGTTCGAGTAGCGGGGGTGCGGCAAGGTAGAGGATTTCGCGACAGTCCGCGCACGCTGAAAGGTGCTGCGCAACCGCTTCGCGCTCGTTTCGAGGTAGCGCGTTTTCGGCAAACGCGGAAAGTACCTCAGCTTCGGGATGCTGGCCAACCGCTTGTGTCCTGAGGCGGTCAGCAACGAGTTTTTGAAGCCGGTCCATATCTGCTGCGAAGGCCTTATCGGCGGCCTTCGCCTGATTTTGCTCCTTTCTCGGAGAACGCTCCGGACAGCGAATCTTGCGCCAAACTGGCACGAATATCCAAAGCCAGATCGCGTACGTCAGCGCTTAACGCTTCTTCAGCTTGGCGCCGGCTTAAGCCGATTTTCATCAGGTTCTTCAGAATCTGCTTGCGTAAGTTCGTCGTGAGTTTATCGACTTTGCGGCTGATGGTGGATTCATGCACGCCTAAAGTTCGTGCAACCTGCGCGAGCGTGCGGTGGTCAAGGAAATAAGAGGAGAGCACGAAGCGATCTTCTGCCGCGAGGGTTTGTAGTGCCTCATCGGTGGCGCGGACAAGCGAGGGATCGGCGGATGGAGTTTCTTCCGGCACGGGCGCGGCGAACTGCACGCCCTCTTCGGATTCTTCATCAAGACTTACAAGTTTCCGCTGTTTGCGGTACGTGTTGACGTACTCCTGTGCGAGAACCGTGCGCAGCCACCCGTCCAGCGACCCCCGGCCGCTGTAAAAGCTGAGCTTCGAGACCCGCTCTTCTCCACGGACTCTAGTGCCGTAGAGATCGGCGTAGAGGGAATCGGCTAGCTCCCGGCCGGCAGAGTCTTCACGCGTGATCTGGCGAGCAGCATCGTAGAGTTTCTCGCGAAAGCGGAGCATGAACACTTCCCAGGCACGCTCGTTTCCCGCGGCGCAGGCCCGGGCAAGAATCAAATCTTCGACCCGCAACGTCAGGCAATACTGCTCGAGAGTCTCGCTGGAGGCGTGTTTTAAGGCGACGTCTTTGAGCAACTGAAGAAACTGTTCGGGGGCGAAGGCAAACTCAGCCGCTCCGGACTTTGCATAAAGCTCCGCGATGGGGTCAGCAAGCGCAGGAACCGACTTCTGGCCCGGCATGGTCTGGTCAGCGACGGACATGCTCTCCTCGGATGCTATCAATTTATTAGACGCAAGAGCACGACTTTTTGGCATTCCTAAGTAAGAACAAAGCAGGTCCGGACCTGCCGCACCACCGGGCATGTGAGGACGGGACGCCGCTCTCGCTCGTTCGGCGAAGCACAGCTCTGCCCCATGCAAGGCAGTCGAGGGTGTGAGTGCGTGTTTGCGGAGGGAATATGAAAAAGCTCTGGATTGGGTTCGGCGTCTTATTTTTGTTGCTTGCTCTGGCAGTCGTGGTTCCATGCCTTAAGGCGGGGGAAGCGAAGGTAGGCGGGCGTTATCAGGTTCTCACTCCGATTCGCAACGGAAATCTCACGATCTTCCCGGTGGTTGCCGAATCCACGCATGACACGGGTCAATTCCTGACCCTGGACGAGGGTCTGCGCTCTGGGGATGTGGTCGTTACCGAGGCCGGAAGCGCTGGGCCGCTGGTTAGACCGCGCCCTGGGCACCCAGCTTGGAATGAACATCCGCGTGCCGGCGCGCAAGTCAATCAGCTCGTGCTCATCAATAACTCAAAGCGGCCTCTTCTGCTCCTTGCCGGTGAGATTGTCACTGGCGGCAAACAGGACCGCGTCATCGGGAAAGACCGGCTGGTTCCGGCAGAAAGCGATCCGGTGGATCTAAGCGTCTTCTGCGTTGAGCCCGGCCGTTGGGTCGCGAGATCCGACAAATTCGTGGCCCCCATGGCGATGGTGCAGCCCTCCGTGCGGGCAAAGGCGATGGCGGAGAAAGATCAACACCAGGTTTGGGATCAGGTGGCGAAGGCGCGATCGTCTACCGCGCAGGCCGTCGAAGTAGAGTCAGGACCGGGGGCCGTACCTCTCGCGGAAAGCTCGTCTTACGCGGTTCTTGTTCAGAACCGTTCGGTGGCAAAAGAACTCGACAAAGTTGTGGCTCCCCTGCAGCAGGAATATCAAAGTGCAATTCGCCAACTGCGTGATAAGCACGCGGTCGGCGTAGTGGTCGCCGTGAATGGGCAACTGATCTGGGCAGATGTTTTCGCCAGCACTAATTTGCTTGAAAAGTACTGGCCGAAGCTCGTGCGCTCGTATGCGGCGGAGACTTTTTCCGAACCGGGAAAATCACTGGCGGTCGATGTACGCGCGGCCCAGGAGTTTCTCGATCATCTGAATGGACGACGGGAGATTGTGGAGAATGAACCGGGTTTGTATCGCCACGCTGAGATCAGCGGTGAAGGCTACAAGGTATTTGCCTTGACGTCGCTCCTGCCAAGCACGGGCTTCGATCTTCACCTAGCGAAGATTGCGGAGTGAAGATACGAGCCGCCCTAGGAATCTGCTGGGGCAGCTGCGAGATACTCCAGCGTCTTCTGCAGCGAGGCTTCGTCTTCGACATTCAAGGTTTTTTTCGCGCGATCGATCTGGCGCATGAGACCGCAGAGAACCTTGCCGGGACCGACTTCGACGAAGGTCTCGACACCGCGTGAGATCAGCCACTGCAGGGATTCGCTCCATTTGACTGAGCCTGTGACCTGTCGGATGAGGGCTTCCCGCGAACTAATCGCATCCTCGACAGGCTTAGCATAAACATTCGCAATCACCGGAATCTGCGGGGGTGAAAAGTTGAGCGCTTCGAGGTCCAAGGAAAGGCGGTCCTGAGCCGGCTTCATCAGCGAACAATGGAAGGGTGCGCTCACCGGGAGCAGCTTTGCCCTTTTCGCGCCGCGTTGTTCGGCGAGTTTCACAGCGCGTTCAATCGCGCCGGCGTGGCCGGAAATGACCACCTGGTCAGGCGAATTGATATTGGCAGGCTCACAGACTTCGCCTTGCGAAGCGTCGGCGCACACGGTGACGATCGTGTCGAGGTCCATACCGACAATCGCTGCCATGGAACCTGTCCCCACCGGCACTGCCTCCTGCATGTATCTACCGCGATTGCGGACAGCGCAAACCGCGTCGGTGAAGCTGAGCGTCCCGGCGGCCACCTGAGCGGAGTATTCGCCAAGGCTGTGTCCGGCGACGAATGCCGGCTTAATCCCCTTTTCGTCCAGCACGCGCCAGGCAGCAACGGAAACCGCGAGAATCGCGGGCTGAGTATTCTCCGTCAAACGCAGCTGGTCTTCGGGACCTTCAAAGCAAAGCTGCGACAGTTTCATAGCCAGAGTTTCATCGGCCTCTACGAAGGTTTGTCTCGCGACCGGAAAGCGGTCGGCAAGATTTTTGCCCATACCGACGGCCTGAGAACCTTGGCCGGGAAAGAGAAAGGCAAGTGATGTGGTTGTCATGCTTGTCCAGTTGGCGAAACAGCAAGTTTACCCGACCTCAATCATCAACGCCTAGCCGACGGCGAGTGCAACGCCGCTAGTTCCCGCTCAATCGATTGTGGGATCTTGCGCGCGACAAATTCTCCGGCCACCCGAATAGCGTTCTTAATTGCATTGGCGTTCGATGAGCCGTGGGTGATAAAGCAGGCGCCCTTGACCCCTAGCAGCGGCGCGCCCCCATATTCGGTGTGATCTAGACGCTTCTTGAAATCCGCGAATGCGCTACGCGAAAGGAGTGCGCCAACCTGGCTGGTCACGGTTGCAGCTAACGATTCTCTCAGAACATGGCGAACGAGATGGGCCACGCCCTCGGAGGTTTTCAGAGCAACGTTACCAACAAAGCCGTCCGCGACAACTACGTCAACCGTGCCCCCATATAAATCGCGGCCTTCCACATTGCCAACGAAGTTGATTGGCAGCCGCTTGAGCAGGGCAAACGCTTCGCGCGTGAGCTCGTTGCCTTTGCCTTCTTCTTCGCCGATGGAGAGTAAACCGATTCGAGGCTGATGAACGCCGAACATGCTGCGGAAGTAAATGTCGCCCATGACCGCAAACTGTTCGAGATTGTGAGGCTTGCAATCGACGTTCGCGCCGACATCGAGCAGAGTGCAGACAGAGTGGACGGCGGTCGGCATGACCGCCACCAGTGCGGGGCGATCTACGCCAGGAAGCCCTCCCAGCACCATCTTCGCCGTCGCCATGGCGGCACCCGTGTTGCCGGCGGTAAGGAAGGCCGATGCTTTCCCCTCCCGGACCAAGCGCAAACCAACCCGCATGGAGGAGTCGCGCTTGGCGCGGACGGCCTGCACCGCCTTGTCGTCCATGGTGATGAACTCACTCGCCTGGGCGATGGAAATAGCGACCGAGCTGGCAGCAGAATGCCGGGACAGTTCGGCCCGCAGCATTTCCTCAGGGCCCACCAATGTAACGGGAATGCCAAAGCGTCGCGCCGCCTGGATCGCGCCTTCGATCTCAGGCTTGGGAGCGCGGTCAGAACCCATTGCGTCCAGGGCTATGACGCCAGGCATATCTGGGAAAGCTTACTCGGCTTCCTTAACTTCCAGTACTTCGCGTCCCTTGTAGTACCCGCACTTCGGGCAGGCGCGGTGCGGCAGCTTGCGTTCATGACAATTCGGACACTCGGATAGCGTGACGCCGGTCAAGGCATCGTGAGCGCGCCGTGTAGATGTGCGGCGCTTGGAGTGCCGCCGTTTTGGATTGGGCATGAGAGTCCTTCCTGTGAGCTCTTCGCTCGTAGCCTTTTTAGCGAATCTTCGCTTGGTGTGACGAAACGCTAACGGCTAAGAGCGGATCTAGTGTTGCAACTTCTCTCTAATATCTTTCAACGCCGACCAGCGTGGATCTTCCGACGCTTCGGCGCAATTACAAAGTTCCTGATTCAGGTTGCGCCCGCAATGTGGGCACAATCCTTTGCAGTCCTCGCGGCAGATGGCCTTCAGGGGCAACGCCAGTAAGACCTGCTCCCGCAATACGTCTTCGAGGAGCACTCCTTCCCCCTGATAATACCCGACCTCGGCCTCAGCCGCGGTCACCGACAGCTCCTCTTTTCCGGCATCAGAACCTTGCGGCCGGTACAACAGCTCGAAGCTTCTCGCGACGTCCCGATGAATGGGCTCGAGGCACCGCGCGCAGGCTAGCCCAATCCGGGTCGAGAAATCTCCGACGATCCGTATGTCATTGATAAAGTGATGCTTACCGTGATGTTCCTGGACAAGTTGCGCGCGTCCTTTGCTGTCGAGATTGGCTTCCTGACGGAAGTCCGCACCGAAGTCAATGGTTCCGGGCACAAGATGCTCGTCAAAGTCCACTGGATGGACTTGCAATTCCCTGATTTCGATGAGCATTTCAGGATCTCCGCGCCCCCACTTTTCGCAGGCCGCGGCAGCACATACTGAGGCGTAAGTACTCCGGGG